>ERZ500978.40-NODE-40-length-110917-cov-7.280069_pt1 | contig 110917 bp, 84 predicted proteins | sample MGYA00248870_ERZ500978 | MGnify/ENA primary metagenome ERZ500978 (study PRJEB25958, sample SAMN03398513) | human skin metagenome | study: EMG produced TPA metagenomics assembly of the Human Skin Microbiome Metagenome (human skin metagenome) data set. | reverse complement strand
TAACACTAACACTAACACTAACACTAACACTAACACTAACACTAACACTAACACTCACACTAACACTCACACTAACACTCACACTAACACTAACACTCACACTAACACTAACACTCACACTAAGAACTTTAGGTACAATTACAATTCACGCAAACCCCTCAAAGACACATGGTTCCGGCAAACACATCGCCAATTCAGAAAGCATTGCTAAGAGAATAAAAAAGATAATTCGTAAATCTATAAAAATAGGTCAAAAATTACTTGCGGCAATAACAGGTGCCTTGCTTGCAGTAGCCAGAGTTCTTGCCCACACTCTTGCAGCTAGCCTCACAGCAAGTGCCGGCGGCATGGATTACCCAAACGTCACAGATGTTGCACGAGACGCGCGACACCGAGTGACCCTGCTGAATATGAAGCTTGTCCTCTTCATCAACCAGAATCTTTCCACCAATCTTGCTCTCAAGGTCCGAGCGCTTACTAGGTCCACAGCAGCACTGACCGTTCTTGTACGTGCCTCCATTGTGGCCACGATAATTGCACTCCACACCACAAGTGCTCGAGAGCCAGCCCCAGCGATTGAAGCAAAGGGCTTCGGTCGAGCCAAGCATCATGAAGAAGGCAACAATGGAGAGAATGATGGCGAAGCGCATCTTGATGTGAGTCAGCCGCTAAGGATAATATTAAGTACAAAGCTTCCCGTGCCAATTTATACCTTCGGCGCAATCCCTGCCTCCGAACATATTTGCTTTGACCCAGCCGGCGACATACCCAGCTACAGTATCTTCACATGCTATCTTTCTTTCTATTGGATACTGACTTGCATGGTTGCCGATATCCGAACGCGTTACCCTGGACCGCTGCTATAAATATCAACCTTGCTTCTATTTTAAGCATACCACCGCTTACTTGCATGTGTATTCGGATATTATATAATCTGATTTATCCACTTTGCGTCTTGGCACACGTGCTTATATTGCGTGCTGAAACGTGACCTCGCCTCGTGGTTTCACCCGATTCGGGCCGCGCCTTCGCATCATGCAAGTCCCGTTCCGCAACCCCGCGTTTAATTCTCCCGCTGCATGCAGGCCATGATCCCAGATATACCTGGGACGCCAGTGACGAATCCTTTGCAGCTGCAATTTTTGCGCGAGCATGTTAGTCAAATCTGTAATCAGAAATCACCGCGATACCCAGGAACTCAGCCTGTTTCTTTCAACAAGTCATGTTTAAATCGGTTACTTACGGAGGACTTTTGGGTCTGTGAAAAGTCTGACGGACAGCGCGTCCTTGTTTTAATAGTGGTGCGTCCTGATACGGGCATCCAAGAAGTTTTTCTAATCGATCGCAAAAATATGTACTACCAGGTCCATGGCATGTTCTTTCCTCCGCTGTCATCATCTTCGCAACGTCCCCTCACCAATACCATCCTCGACGGCGAACTTGTCGTCGACACGCTGGCCGAAGGCCAGACCATGCTGCGCCTCTTGTTATTTGATTGTCTTGTTATGGACGGTGTTAATGTCACTCAACGACCTTTCAGCCGTCGTTATGCGAGCTTGCTGCTGCAGTTACTTCCTTCCTTCCAGAATTATTTAAAGTTTTATCCTGACGCTCGAATGATGCACCCCTTTGAAATACAAGTAAAACATATGGATTTAGCTCACGGTATCCAAATGATTTTGGAGGAGAAAATTCCGCGTCTCTTGCATGGAAATGATGGCCTCATTTTTACAAGTTTAGAAAGCAAGTATGTGTTTGGTTCCAACTCGAAGATTTTAAAATGGAAGCCTCCGCAAGAAAATACAATCGATTTTCAGCTCCAACTTCGATTCCCTCCTGACTTGAAGGCGGACGCGAGCGGTAATACGCCTGACCTCCGCGCTAAGCCAGCTTTCCAGCTTTGGCAGCATGAGAGCGGTGATACTCATGTTCCATTTGATTATTTGGATATGGATGATCAAGAATGGGAAAAATGGAAACAATCTGGTGAGCAACTTGATGATCGTATCGTGGAGTGTGCTTGGTACCCGCCTTCTCCTGATAACCCGTCCCTTGCTACTTGGCACATCAAGCGAATACGGGATGACAAGTCGACGGCAAATCACAAGACGACCGTTTCTAGGATCCTGCAGAGTATCAGAGACGGCGTGTCTGAAGAAGAGCTCGTACAAATCGTACCCTCTATCCGTACAGCTTGGAAATCGTCGCAACGAGAACTCCATCGTAAAGAGCTGTTCGGATCAGCGCCCCCTAATAATCGCGCGCCACGATTCAAAGGAACCGGTGGCCCCCCGGGTCCACAGCGCAGAGGAGGATTTCCACGTTGCAAGCGGTAAAGTTATGGTTTCATCCTTGCAGGAACCCAGCGTCGTATAGATATTTCCTTGACTCGGAATGCACCTCTCCGTAGGACCTTTACTAGCCCCTCTGGTGTGGTCAATTCATTCGTTACTTGAGTTGTAATGCGCGGGATCTTCACATGTGCAAGTACGAGTGTTTTCTGCACTTGTGTGTTGACTCGGTTTACCATGCTGAACCAGATCCACGACTTCTCACCGCCATTGTGATGCTGCACAAAAGGCGTTTCTTCTGCGTCCGGTCCGTATTCGTACTCTGGGATGACGAGTACGGCGAATTCTGCATGGCTAAACACCGGTCCGCGTTTGTACAATAAGTAGTCCACACAGAATTTGGTCCCATTCTTGACGACCCAACCTAGGCTCCGAAAATGGTGATATACAATGTACGAAAGGAGGAAAGGATTGTCTGGGCGGATACTGGTGACTGATGGACTCGATATGTGCAACGGCGAGTCCATGCATAGCTGATACAGTGTTACAAGCGGTATGACACTATTCTTGTTGTCGTGCACCTGCAAGCAGCCCAGCATACCGGCTAGGAAAAAGGCCTCGACGAGCGTCAGCTGGAAATGTTCCACATTGGACAAGTCTGACACGTCTAGGTCCTCTTCGTCCTCGATGTCTAGATCGACATGGGCCTTCTGTACGTCGCCGCTGAAATACTTGAGACCCTTGACCCGCGAGACACCAGCTTCCACGATCGGTATATCTTCATCACCTTGCCATGGTCCTTGGACATCGTCCTCGCGAAGCTCACCACCAAGGGCCGTAATCCCATCAGGAAGTTGTATGCCTGCCCGGACTGCCGCTCGTGCGCGTTCGATTTTTAGCAACCTTCGCTCTTCGCGCCGTTTCTGTGTCATTTGTTCTGCTGTCAGCACGCCGCGCTCCCTTGCTTCTCTTTCTGCCTCTTTTCGGGCACTCCACGTGGGCTCACTGCGGCTTAGACTGCCCTTCCCAAAGAATCCTTGCGTCCATAGCTTCATGGCATCGCCCTTGTCGTACATCCAAACAGATTTTGTGAGGGGGTCGTACCATCCATGGTACAATGGCGCAGAAGTAAATAGGTTCTCTGTCATCCACTTGGTGCTTTCATTGAACCAGTCCCACCATGTTCGCGATGCATCCTGGGCGCTTATCTGTATAGGTGTTGCGCCCACAGGAAGTGGATTCGCGAACACCTTGCGCTTTGCCTGCGTGGCCTTCTTGCCCGCGCCCCGGATTTCAGGTGGCCGCGTGAGTTCCATGTTAGGAGTAAGCGAAACTAGGATCGAAAAAAACTCCTCCACTAACGGCTGAAATGGCCCAATTTATACACTAGAGACACGCGACTATCAATGAAATCTAACTTTGCCCAACAACTACCGAATCCATCCACTGTACATCGTTAGTAAAGGCCGCCAATCGAATGCCCACAACACTCGAGAGCCTGTCAACAAATAGCATCACTCTTTTTCGTCACAGTCCTCGTCGTCGTCATCCTTCTTGGACGAGTGGCTTGCCTTGGATGCGTGCTTGCTCGAGTGGTGCGAGTTCGACTTGGAGTGATGTTTGTGAGAATGAGCGCTGTGTTGTTTCTGCGAGTTAGTGTGATGATGCTTTTCGGTGCTAGAAGTCTTTACACCAGCATTTCGACCAGATGACGAATCAGACGAAGATTTAGAGGCCTTGTTGTTAGAAGATGTCGGAATGCATTTATTTTTCAAAGCTGAACCCACCTTACTAGCGGATGGGAATGGCTGAAGGAGCGGTGGCAACTTACTGCTGTCATCATCATCGTCACACAAGACATCATTGTCATTCTCGTCATCATTACCCGAGTTGGAGCCTGAACTAGAGTTCGAACTGGAGCTCGAACTTGAGCCAGAGCCAGAGTTGGAGCCCGACTTGGAGCTAGAGCTCGAGTTGGAGCTCGAGTTAGAATCTGCCCCCGAGTTCGACTTCGAGCCCGAATGAGCGTGCGAGCTAGAACCCGACTTAGAACTGGAGCCAGAGTCTGATCCTGAGCTGGCATTCGAGTTCGAGCTCGAGCTGGAGTTCGAGTTGGAACTAGAGCTGGAATCCGACCCCGACCCCGCATGGGCATTCGAGCTGGAGCTCGAATTAGAGTCAGAGCCCGACTTGGATCCAGAGTGGGAGTTCGAGTGAGAGCTCGATCCGGAATCCGACTTTGGACTAGACTTGCTTGAATGCGACGACTTGGTCGAGTGCTTGTGGTGGTGCGATGACTTGGTCGAATGCTTGTGGTGATGCGATGACGACGTGGTTGAAGTGGTCGTGGACTTTTCGCTCGGCACCGTCTTCGTAAGAATCGACACGACACCCTTGTTGCGGTCGCTATCAGGCACAATATCGATCGACTGACCATCCTGACCATGCAGTGTGAACTGCGCAGCAATCACAGCCGTCGACGTCCACTGCGATGGCGACACAGACTTGGTCTTTGTCACAACATCCGTCGTCGTCCGCATCTTGGTCGTCGTCACCTTCTTGCCTTTCTTGGTCGTCGTCACTGTTTCGGTCTCTTCCTTTGAATGTGGCAACAGGATCGTACCTGAGTATGGCTCCCATGTGGGCTCCGCACGACGGTGCGCACGACGCATGCCACCGTGGTGAGCATGGTGAATCGTGTCACGCTCGTGAAGGAACACGGCACGGGTGTCATGTGTCGGTGCAGCTGCCATGCTGCCGGCCAGGCGACCAGCGCCCAGCGCGTCAGCACTACGAGCCTCTTGATGACCCTCGTCAGGGGAAGCCACGGGCGCCGCATGACCTGAGCCAGCAAGAAGGAGGGCCACACATACAAGATTCAAAAGCTTCATCGTAACAGTAGCACGCATGTCTGTTGTCGTAGAAAGAAGATACCAGCTCTTCCGAATAAATCGATGTAGTGATGAGGGTCGGATATAAAGCAATTCACCAGGAACGCTTTAACAAAGAACAGGGATAGGCTGCCTGAGCCGTGGGGGAGTAGAACAGGGACGTGGGTGGGTAGGTGCCCCGGCATCAGCCTTGACGTCTATCTTTTAAGCATGTACATCTACGCCAGAATGAATCTCCAAGAGCAACTTCCACAACTCATACAAGGTTACTGACACGATGGGATTGGCTCATCTACACACAACATCTACATCGTGCATGCGCATCTTTTGGCCTCTTTTGCGCGCTGCCACGCGATGTGCCTGTCGAACACCTCCACATACTCAGGTTCTCCCACGTTCCTCCAGGGCCTACGATGAGTGATCCAGAGTTGGACGCCATTCGAAGGGCGCGCCTCGCTGAGCTGCGCGGAAATGGTACGGGCATGTCTTCATCCAGTGCCATGCCCGTAGGACAGCCCCCAGGATTGGCCTCGGGTGACGACAGTGGTGAAAAAGCGGCCCAAGTGGATGAAATGAAACGCCAAATGCTGTCGCAGATTCTAGATAGCGAAGCGCGCGAACGACGTACGTTTTCTACCAGTCCTAACCAAAGTATCTCGCATTGCTCTCGTAAAGCCGCAAAAAGCGGACGCAATCTCGGATATCCTGCTTCGCATGGCCCAGTCTGGACAGGTGCGGCAACGCGTCACAGAAGACCAGTTGATTTTGCTGTTGGACCAGCTCGACCAGGCAAGCGCCCATGAATCGAGCAAGATCACGGTACGTTGAAACACTAACAAGGTAGGTCACGCGCAAAAAGACGCTAGACGATGAAGACGATGATTGGGATCTATAGCTGGATAGCCATGGCGTGGCGGATTAGGCCGCGAGGCGTCCCTCCATTATGTGGAGCTAAGGTCACACGTGAGGATTCATCTTTGCTCGTCGCGACGACGAAACAGTCTCCTCCATGCCGCGCCTATATTTGCGCATGCCCAAGTCGATGGTGACCAAGTATGTCACCTCGTTCCTTGGGTTCATGGACATCAAGGTGGGCTGCCAAATTATATCACTGTTTTCCTTGTTCAACAAGATTGCCGGTGTCTATGGTATCATGGCCATGTTCCAAGGTGGCTCATTTTCTCAATTGTCCCTGTACATATACTCGATCGCTACGATCCCCATATTTATCTGGGGCCTCAAAGTCATGAGTGACGAAAAGCATCAGGCGGCACTAAAATATGCGCATTTATACTTTTTGGACCATCTCATTTCTACGGGCTGGATGGTGCTCTTTGGCTTCTGGTGGTATGGCTTTGCCCAACACGACGGCCGTCCCATTTCCAACTCGAGTCATCAGGCCGATATCATGCATCTCATTGAGTCGCTTGAATCGCATTATCGTACGCCTGAGCAGATGGCGCAATTTCATCACAGCACGATCGACGTCAACACTCCTGAAGGCGCCTCTGAAGCCATGCTGCGAGCTCAGCGCGCACGACAAATCTGGCAAGCAGAGCGTGGATTCGCTGCCTGCGTGCTGATTCTTGGCTGGGCTGTCAAAATCTATTTTGCGATTCTTCTCTACGCATACGCACTGCACTTGCGACACGGGACGTACTGGATGCTGCCCTTGTCCAAGTCACGTCGTGCGAATGCTGTGCATGCCTCCGCCTACCAAACAGTCCCGAACGAGAACGATGAAGTTGCGCTACCTACAGAAGAAGGTGATGAATCCAAAACTCGATCCTAACATGTCTCCTGTCTAGTGTCACGTAACTCATCCTTTACATGGCCACGTTTGGCTTACCCCAGGATACTCCCTCTTGGACAGCACCTTCCGCGAGTATCACTCTCCTGATACTCGTCTAGACCGCTGTTCTCGACTGACCATGCACACAAAATTGCTTCTTTTCAACGTCCTTCACATACTAAACACAAATGTAGGAAGCATTCCAATGGATCGATCCGGTTCTGTTCCCGCATCGACCTAAATCCATAGCTCCCGCTCCTTCTTGCCGCTAGCTTCAATCACCGTACCACTGCATCAGGCAAAGCAATCAAATAGTAGGGCACTTCTCACTGACACTGACATTTCCTTTATCGCAATTATGCATATTTCGTGTATGGCCCCTAATGGTTCGCATGCGACATGAGCGCCTCTTTCAGGCTCTCGGCCGCTTCATTCGTTTTGACTTTGCATCGCAGATTGCACGGTTTGGCATCCACAAACCCGAGGAAGAGCAGCACACTCTTTTCGCACGTGACACGAAGTCCCTCGTACAGGGCAAAATTGAGGACCACATTGCCGTTCACGGCATTGCGGGCCAACACGCGACTCTTGCTCGTCTCTTTGGACGTCTTGATTCGCAAAATACACACACCCATATCCTGCCATTGTCCGCCATCCAAGCGCCAGATTTTCGCGCGCACTTCATGCGACGTAGTTTCACCCTCTTCACCCTGGCCCTGCGAGGTTAGTGCGTTGGTATCAGGTGCTCCGGCATCAGAGCTGGTTTCAGCAGCAGCCACAGAGCTGGGCACGGAAGGCGCTACTGGTGCCTGGGAGCTGAATGAAAATGAAGGCGTGATAGCGTCACCAGAGGATTTGGTCTCGGTAGACTCGACGGAAGGCTTGGGTGCCTCGGAGGAAGGCTGAGCTTGAGTCCCAAATGTAAAGGACGGCTTGGGTGCCTCGGAGGAAGGCTTGGCCGAAGCTCCGAACGTAAAGGACGGCTTGGGTGCCTCGGAGGAAGGCTTGGCTGAAGCTCCAAACGTAAAGGACGGCTTGGGTGCCTCGGAGGAAGGCTTGGCCGGAGCTCCAAACGTAAAGGGGGGCTTGGCCTCTGTCGAGCCAAATGCCGGCGTAGCTGCGGGCGGGGGAACTTCTCCAGCAGCTTTCAGCGAGGAGAAGGGTTGAGCATCACTCGAGAGCTTTGGGGCCTCCGTTGCGAGTGAAGAAGAACTCTTGGTCTCCGCGTCCATCGGCGGCTTTGACGTATTTTTGAGCATGAAAGAGTGCACCTGGGCAAAGGTACCATCACACTTCGCAGGTGCAACATCAAAAGAAAATACGGCCAAGTCGTCGTAAGGCACATTGAGGGCCTGTACCTGATCTTTAGACAGACCTTTGGGCATGTCGCGTCGAGTGGGTGGTGTAACAATACACCATGACGGGACGTCAACAGGTGCGGTCGCAGGTGCAGGAGACGGAGCAGGAGCCGGCTGAGGAGCCGGTACCGGAGTGGGGTGTTGCTCGGGTTCCTGGGACTCTGTTACTTCCTTAGGCTCCACCGACTCCGTAGAGCTGGCTACATCTTCGACAGAGTCTCGAGGTCGCTTGGCCACTGCCGGCACATCCTGTGCAGTGGCTGACTTGGGTAAGCGAGATGTAATTTGTGGCACAAGCGACGAAGCAGACATGGACGGAGGTATCGTATCATACATAGAACCCGAGACAGGCACATCAGCGTCAGCCTGTTCTAGTGTGTTCATGGCCAAAGGAGACGGCCTTTTCGGCTTATTTGTGACATGCCACAGCGGCGTATCTTGTGTGGAAAGACGCGACGAGCGACGTGGTTCGGTCCGTTCTACCACATCCAACAGGGACGATGGCTTCTCGGGCGGTGGGGACGCTGTCTTGGATGCACGCTGTCGTGCCGCTTCGAGGGCCTTGGCTCGCGTTGAAAGCGTCGGCCGACTTGGTCTCGTGCTCTTAGATCGCGTCTGGTACGGATTCACCACCTCTGGCACGGCAGGTTTCGGCGCCGCTGGCGGTGCTACCGGCTGCATCGAGTCAAGCACCTGTCGCATCGCCGACGCAGCGCGTGTCGAGCGGCGGACAGGCACCTCAGGCTCTTCTGCTGGCTTTTCAAAGGACACACTGGACGCCTCCGTCGACTCCTGCGTCTTGCGTCGCTTTTCTGGTGTTGTTAGCATCGGCTCCCGAGGAATCGCACTCATGGAGTGGGTCGATGGAATCGTCGAACGAAGCGGTGAATGCGCTTTGCGCGTCGACGTGCCGGGGCCAAAGTAAATAGGTGCATGTCGTCGGCCTGGCGAGTTGCGTGTCGTCGAAAAGGGTGATGTGGAAAACGGTACACTAGCAACAGGTGTCCGCTTGGTAGGCGTCTCGAAAGAGCCTGGGTGAAAGACCATCGAGGCGCTTGGTGAGGGGGGCACCTTCGGCGTCCAAGGTCTACGCGCATAGGGAGACGGGTTCGAGCGCAAAGACACGTCGGGCGACGGCGTTGGGGCTGGCACCACCTCCTCTGGCGTCGGTCCTTCACTTGCCTCAGCAAACGTGTCCTCATCGTCATCGTCTTCCTCCATCGACGTGTCGCCGCGCCCGTGACGAAACGGAGACATCCATCCAAACAGTCCCTGCACCAAAGACTGGGAGCGCGGCAGACCCGGCGCCTCCCCGCCCTGCTCGCCACGATGCGACATGGGAAACGCTGACCTGCCGCCATGGCTGGTCGCCTGACGGTCCACAACATCACGTGACACAAACCCATTGACGCTGGCCTCGAGCGTCGCTCCTTGGCCCTCAGAATGGCGCCGGATGACGTGAGGCAGGAAGACCCGTTGCAGGCGGTCGTACTGTGCGACGTGTTTACGCAGCGCTTTGCGCCACTGACATTGGATCAGCCACGGTGCTTGATGCCCGTGTGCAATGTACCGCTGATTGAGTGGACTCTTGAGTCGCTGGCCACAGCCGGCGTCCATGAAGTATTTCTGCTCGCAACATGGCACATCGGCGAGATCCGCGCGTACATTGAAAAACATCACCCGCTTCTTTTTCGGCCCCAGGGATCTCGATCGCAGGGAATGACGAGCACCGCGCTCACGCGCATCACTCTGATCCCTGTGCCCGAGGCACGGTCCGTCGGCGACACCATGCGTGAGTTGGATGCCCACCAGGTGATCAAATCCGACTTTGTGCTCGTGCACAACGATGCACTTGGTAACATGGACATTGCCTCGGTCGTTCGTGCGCACAAGCAGCGCCGCATGGTCGACCGCGATGCCATTATGACCATCTGTGCCATGCCTGTCCCTCCGCAGAGCCGCGCTCGTCGGCCTGGGGACTTGTCTGTCTTCACTATCGTGCCGACGACATCGCAGCTCGTGCACTACATGTCGGTTCCCGCCATCCCTCGCGTGCCCCTGCTCAAGTTGCCCTTCGAAGTGTTCGAAGACACACGGCATCTGGACGTGCGCAATGATCTTGTCGACTGTGGTGTTGACGTGTGCTCCATCGACGTCCCGCCCCTTTTCACAGAAAACTTTGACTACCAGCAGCTGCGCCGCGAGTTTGTGCAGGGTATCCTGTCGTCCGATCTACTCGAATCCAAGATCTTCGTCCACATCACGCCCCCCGCCGGCTCGTCGTCAACCTCATCAGGCGAGCCATTTTCTGCTGTATCGGGCGGTGTGCTTGGTACTCCGCCGTACGGTGCTGGTTACATGCTTCGTATAACAGATCCTTCGCGCTACGATGCTGTGAGTCGCGATGTGCTCGCCGGCTGGACGTACCCCTACACGCCGCGCCTCGGCATGCCTGACGGCACCAAGTATGCCTCGCTGCCAGGCTCTCGATTTTATGGCGATCGCGTTGCCACTGCGAGCACCGCTGCGATAGGAAATCGCACGCTACTGGGCGCACATACGCGTGTTGATGAGCACACGATCGTGTCTGAGTCGGTGCTGGGCCACCGCGTCTCGGTGGGTCCGTCGAGTGCCGTTCGGAACTCGTACCTGTGGGACGATGTGTCGATTGGACGCAATTGCGTGATCGATGGCTGCATCCTGGGCCGCGGCGTCCACATCTTGGACCATGTGCACTTGACGCACGGCACGATGGTGGGAGATGGCTGTGTGATTGGGCCTGACGTGTCGCTGCCTGCCTTTTCACGCGTCTCCATGCACGGGTACCGTGCGTGTGAGGATGACTCTGATACCGAGGCTGCTGATACGGACGCTGATACCACGCTGGGGAAGGCGTCACGGGGCTGCCTGTGGCCTCCCATCACGACCCGCAGCGCATCGGCTGATGAGGACGAGGATGAAGACGAACGCGATGAGCTGGAGCGGCCATGCAATGCTAAGCTGTTCATGATCCGGCCTGACACGTCGGATGTCGTGCTGAGCGATGCCATGTCGGACCTGTCGTCGATTGATGCCGACACGGAGCCTGATCTGAACAGCGAGTCAGAGGACGAGGACGACTCGGACACGTCATCGCCCAACTCCTGGAGCGCCTACGGCAGCATGTCACTCACCTTGCCCGATGGCACAGATTCACTGACATACGGCGAAAAAAGGGAAACATGGGAACGTCTGAACGAGTTCCGTCAGGAGGCTCGTGCGTCTTTGGAACGTGCGTTTGAGGAAAAGCATGCACCGGACAACGCCGCCATCGAGCTCAAGACGCTGCGTATGGCCAGCAATGTTCCGCCTGGCGAGGTGCGGCGCATGGTGGTCTCGTTCCTTCTAGGCCGATGCGCCGTCGACAAGGCCAAGGAAACGGCCGACTTGCTGGATCACTGGGGCCCACTTTTGCAGGAAGTAGCGCAAGATGACCAGGTCGAGGCGCTCGCGCTCATCCAGTCCTACTGTGCTCTGCACGTTACGCACACCCGCCTGTTTTTGCCGCTGCTGAAAAAGGTGTACAATGACGAGCTCGTCAGCGACGAATCCATTTTGGCGTGGTGGAAGCATCCATCGAGTCGGCGCGTCGTGTATGAGGACCAAGACACCGAGGACGCCCATCAGATTGTGCTGGAGCTGAGGAAACGCGCCGAGCCCGTCGTCCGCCACATTCTCGAAGACGATGATGATGACGACGACGACGACGAGTAGTTACGTCAGGGCAAAGGTGTGGGCCACTTTTTCGACAATCGCAGTCCACTCGTACATCGCTCCTTCGCCCATGTCACCACATGCAAGACGCTTGGATATCGGCCCATAGACTTTGTACCCAAACGACTCGATCGTCTTGATGTGCTGCGCCGTGAGCGGATGCAAATACATGAGCGTATTCATCGCGGGAAACACCCAAACGGGCGTGGCCGGCGACACGGCCCGCATCAACGACGTGAGCACGTTGTCACACAGACCCTGACTCAGCTTGGCGAGGGTATTGGCACTGCATGGCGCGATCAGCACCAGATCGGCCCACCGCCGCAACTCGATGTGCAGGACGGGATCACCCATCTGGTGCCATGCTTGCCATTCGTCCTCGTCCGTCCACACATGCACGCGTGGGGCCTGATCCGTCTGCACACCAGTCCGATTCATCTCGGCAAGATCATGCACTGTGAATGACGTGCGTGGCATCGAAAAAAAGTGGCGTGAAGAGGTCGTCGCCACCACGTACACATGCACATGGGCGTACTGCGTGACGAGACGCTCCGCGATCAGCGGCACCTTGATACTCGCTACACTGCCCGTGCACGCCAGCACGACATGCAGCGGCCGCTCTTTCGTCGGCGGCACAGACAGCGGCGCATACGCGCCTTGCAAGGAGCGGGGTACGTGCGTCATGCCTATGGAGAAGGCCAAGCTCGGTCGGCGGCGTTGGCCTCCACAATGTAGGTGCGTACTATGCGTTCATAGCGCACGAGTTGCTGGTGCATCGCCGAGTGCGGCTCGCACAAGATGCGGTAGACACGGATGGCCGCGTGCACTTCGTCGACGTTGCTCATGCCGATGAGGGTGCGCAGATGAGGGATGCCCGCGGGTGTGCGCGTATGGGCGCCGTGAATGCCGCGGAAGAGCGCGGTGCATCCCATGACCACCTGGGGATCGATGCACGAGCCAGGCAACGCTGCCTCTTTTTTGACAGTCTGCCAGGCTGCCTTCGTAGCCTCCTGCAGATCTGCGCCCGCTGGATGCCACGGCGGTGGCCCACGATCGGAAAACAGACCCATAGAAAAGGGCGAGGCATTGAGGATCCATGGCGCGCGCCACGTCTCAGAGACAGGCTGTTCAAAGAGCGCTTGCCATGCAGGGAGCACATCGGAGTGCAGCGTATGGTGGCTGTAGTTCAGCACAACGTCCAAACACCGGTAAGGCGGATGCGAGGCAATCAAGCGCGCGATACGCAGCAGCTCACCGAGAGGATATCCACTGATACCCACCTGCTTCACCTTGCCCTGATCCTGAAGTCGGAACAGCGCTCGTGCAGCTTCCAGGACGGCCTCATCACCCGGCCCTCGAATACGGCCCGCGTCTTGGGGCAGCACGCCCAGTCGCCGCAGCGCCTCCTCCTGCGACAGATGCGCACTTTTCTGCACAGCACATGCCTCCAGCCACCCAGCATCCGGGGCTGTCTGTGCCTCGGCGGGCTGCTCACTGACGAATTCAATGTCGTGCAGCAGCGCCACATCCAGGTAGTCTGTGCCGAGTCGCGCCAAACTCTGGTGAATAGATGACGTTATGCGCTCAGGCGTGTAGTCAAACATGTGCTTGTCGGGCCCGTAGCGGCCACATTTCGTAATGAGAAAGTAGGAGGAGCGTGGATATTCCGGCGCGAGAATCCGAAGTGCGCGGCCTAGCACGAATTCAGAGGGGAAATAGTACGGCGACGAGTCCAGAGCATTGATGCCGTACCGAAACGCGAGGCGCAATGCGCGCACAGCCTCATCACTGTACAACACGCGATCCTCATTGTACATGCCTTGTCCAAAGACGCCACCGCCGAAGAGCAGGGGCGACGCCTGCGTCGCGAAATCCGTCAGAGGCGGCGCCGGCCTATCCCACGGCAGCGGACCTGCTACCTGATCATCCGGCAGCGCATCCAGCGGCACAATAGGCCCAAACGCCTCCAGCGGCGGGTCTTGCTCTGGATGAATCGGCATGAATCCAGCCCTTGCCACGTTGACGGCCCACGCGTCTCACCCACACCCACGTCACGTGCTTAGGTAAGGCTCGGCGGGGCGCACGGTCGTTCGGCGAGCCGACGCGGGCGCTCGTCTAGTTTTCCGCCACCATCATGTCTCTGTCAACCAAGCTTGCTATTACGGATGTCGATCTCACAGACAAGCGCGTGCTGATGCGCGTGGACTTTAACGTGCCCTTGGACGGTGACAAAATCACGAACAACCAGCGCATTGTGGCTGCCTTGCCCACCATCAAGTACGCTCTCGAGCACAAGGCCAAGGCCGTGGTACTCATGTCGCACCTGGGCCGCCCTGAGGGCCAAAAGCAGGACAAGTTTTCGCTCAAGCCCGTGGTGCCTGAGCTCAGCCGTCTACTCAACAGGGACGTGCAGTTCCTGCCTGACTGCGTCGGCCCTGAGGTCGAGAAGGCCGTGAACGCTGCTGCCGGCGGTGCCGTCATCCTGCTCGAGAACGTGCGCTTCTACATCGAGGAAGAGGGCAAGGGCAAGGATGCCAACGGCGAGAAGGTCAAGGCTGACAAGGATGCCGTGGCCAAGTTCCGTGCGAGCCTCACCAAGCTGGGTGACGTGTACGTGAACGATGCCTTTGGATCGGCTCACCGTGCGCACTCGTCCGTGGTCGGTGTGGAGCTCCCGCAGCGTGCGTCTGGCTTCCTGATGAAGAAGGAGCTGGACTTTTTCGCCAAGGCGCTCGAGTCGCCGGAGCGTCCGTTCCTGGCCATCCTCGGTGGTGCCAAGATTTCGGACAAGATTCAGCTGATCGATAACATGCTGGACAAGGTCAACATGCTCATTATCGGCGGTGGTATGGCCTTTACGTTCAAGAAGGTGCTGAACAACATGAACATTGGCAACTCGCTCTACGATGAGGAGGGTGCGAAGAAGGTGAACGACCTCGTGGCCAAGGCCCAGCGGAACAAGGTCGAGCTGTTTTTGCCTGTGGACTTTGTGACGGCCGACAAGTTTGACAAGGACGCCCAGGTCGGCGCGGCTACGGACGAAAGCGGCATTCCTGACGGCTGGATGGGTCTGGATGTCGGCGAGAAGAGCCGCGAGATCTTCAAGGGCGCCGTGCTCAAGGCCAAGACGATCTTGTGGAACGGCCCGCCGGGTGTGTTTGAGTTTGACAACTTCGCCGGCGGCTCCCAGGCCGTCCTGCAGGCCTGCGTCGACGCCGAGAAGAACGGCAGCACGGTCATTGTGGGCGGCGGTGACACGGCCACGGTCGTTGCCAAGTACCATGCCCAGGAGCACATTTCCCACGTCTCGACGGGCGGTGGCGCGAGTCTCGAGCTGCTCGAGGGCAAGGAGCTGCCTGGTGTAGCCGGTCTCAGCCAGAAGTAGATTCTTTTTCCTGCCATATAAAGGCAAGTTCTTGTCGTAGTGTCTCACTGCGGTACTGCAGCCGAAGATCAGGCACATTGGTCTTGGAGACGTCGTTGCCTGCGGCGCCCGGGCGGTAGAAGTACTTACCGAGCCAGTGGCGCTTGATTTCCATTTCCCAGCCAGACTGCAGCACGCTGTTCCGCGCCAGCTCACACATATCAGTCGACGACAACTTGTAGATCTGCGTCGCGACACTGTACTCTTCCAGTAGCGGTTCCTTAGAGAGATGAAATTGGAGAGGATCATCGGTCGATAGCGTCACAACGAGTCCTTTACGGAAGTATTCGGGGAAGGGATTGCGCTCGTACGACAGAAATAGCGCATTGTTGCTCAGCGGCGACATGGCCAAGGGGATCTGCTTGAGATAGTACAAATACTGCAGCACCGGTACTTTGCGCAGCAAAATGCCATGCGAAATCGACTGCGACGTCAGGTACGCGGCGGCAAGGTGGTCAGGATCGCCCGCCTCCCCTGCATGGGGACGGAGCACGAGGGTATTAAAGCAGCGGATGCGGCGCCACTGATTAAGCGTAGCGAGGTTCGCGTACAAGTAGTAGAGCCAGTACGAGTACGGCGGACTGGTCGGATCATTCCACTGCCTCGGCGGCGGAAAGTGGCGCACAAAGCGATGCTCCGGCTTGCTTTCATCATCGACCACGTCAAGACCAACGACACGCTGAAGCATGATATGCAGCTTAGGATGCGACGAAGGATCTTGCGTCACTTCAAACAGCGGCCGGAAGACATTGTCCAGCAGCTCCTCAAAATGCGTCACGTTGCCATTCGCTTTGTACACTTCATACAAACGCGGCACCTGAATGAGCCAGCGCACATTCGGACTGAACAGGTGGTGGTCCACGACCCAGCATGCTAGCTTGTCCCACTCGTGTGGGTGTCGTCCGTAGATGGAGATGCGGTACTCGCACATCTGGTACTTGCTCTGCTCGAGATCGTGCGTCACTTCGCGCGTGATCTCGGCCAGGTACCGTCCCTTGATGTAGTTGTCCGTCTTGAGGAAAATCTCGCGCAGCTTTGATTCGCCAATGGGGTTGTATTTGAGATTGAAACGATCAAAGCGGTGGAACGAGTCCTGGTGCGCATGCATATCCAATGTATCGATACTCAAGTCGTAGGCCGTCAGGCCCAGCAGCTGGAACACATCACGCAGCGTCATCGGCTTACCGCCTTGGTGCAGCACCACATCGTCCGAATGGCGCTTGATCTTCGACTTGATGAAACGGAGCAAGTGCTTTTGGTTCATGCTCGCACTATGGTGCACATGTGTATCGACCTTGCGCACATTGTAAAAGTCTCGGTGCGACACGCGCTTGAGGAAGTCCGACTCGCGATACTCGTTCAGCAGCTTGTACAAATTCCACTTGCCCTCGAGGTACTTGAGTCGGCGCCATGCAAACGATTTGGCCGGGCCATCCGACGTGATGCTGCGCAGCACATCCAGGTCACGGAACCACTCGTCGCTCGGCGTCACATGCGTCAGACGCGACTCGTTCGTCCACACCTGAAACACGCCGTCGACCAGGCCAAACTGCACATCGGCGCCTTGGATGCTGTGCTTGGGCGGCAAGTCAATGTGCTCCATGCGAAACTCACCAGGCACGCCGCCACAGCTCTCAAGTAGCTCCTGCGCCGCTAGCACATTCGCCTGCGACGCAGGCTCCAGCGGCGTATGCAGCGGCACACCCGTCTCGGCTTCGCGCACGAACGTCGAGGCGGGCGCCGGCACAAACTGCTCCCAATGCGGCCGAGGCGGCGGCGGATATATGCGCCACGGCTTGGGCCGCTCACGCTCCGCATCCATAGCACACCCGTCGATCCGCACCGAGCCAGGCGCTACGTTCTTGGGCGGCGGCGTCCACGGCACACGATGCTCGGCGGCCCAGTCCGCACAGTATTCGGCATCCCAGTTCTTGGGATTGTCGTGCAAGTGGCCCTGCAAGCTCTCGTTCATGTACTTGTCACGCATACGCAGACACGTCTGCAGACTCGAAAACAGCGGCTCACACTCGGGCGGCATGTGGGGCGTAAGCGAGATGAGCGGCTGAGCCTGCGCATCATCTGACAACGACATGTCTTTCATGCCGATCGTCGGAAGCGTACTGCCAGCCTGCGCAGCTAGGGCCGTGGCTGTGGCCATGTCATTCCGCGCACTCGTATAGACATCCACGTTTTCTTCGTACCTGCCGTCGGGCGTCATGGCACCAGGCAAGAGGCGCGAGGGCCGTCCATGCCACGTGGTAAGCAGCGCGTCGCGTCGCTTGCCATCCACCCACCCACTTACGATGGACGCCTCGCTGGCGTCGATCCGTACGGCGCTCGAGCAGCTCCATGCGCAGAACATAGCGACCATATCGCATGCTAAGCGGACGGCCTACTTCACGAATGCCGTGCTGAATCCGCAGCGCCTGGATATTCTCGAGCTCATCCGCGATGCCGACGCGTTTGAGGCGTCGCTCTACGTCTCAACGCCACCTGAGCCCACACCTGGCCCTTCGACGGCGCCAGCCGAGCCCAAGCCCCATTTTCGCGCCGTGCCCGTCCCAACGCCTCTCAAGCAATCGCACCAGGCGGATAGCGATGCACGCACCTACCTCCTCGCCGCCGAAAAGCTCCTCCAAAACTACCACAACGCCCCACGGGCTCGCAAGCATATCCGCATGCTTTTGAAGCGTGATGCTGAATTGCAGCGACATATCTCGCGCTACCATGCTACAATTGACCAGGCAGGCAAGGCGCAGCAGTATGCACGCACGCCGCCACCCCGACCAACACGTGCGAAACGCAGCGAGGCCCTGCAGGCCGAGATACAGCGTGAAAAGATGGAGATCCTCGCATTGGAGTCGATGCTGAGCGAAAAAGAGACACCCCCGCCGACCACGCCCGTCGCACGCTCACCACGTCCGACGCCCACGCCGCAACGCACGCCTCGTCGGGCTTCGCCGGCCAAGTCGCCCGCCTTGTCCAAGAGTGTCGCCGCGCCACCGACGCCTCGCACGCCCAAAAACGTTCGCCCACTAGCTCAGTCCGTCAACTCGCCACGCACACCCACCACGCGTGTGTCTCCGCCGAAAACCCAGCACACAGCGAGCCCGTCCCTCGTTCCACTGGGTGTCGTCCCGACCGCCACGCCCGAGTTGGAGCGCATCACAACACGTATCTGGGACCTATTTGGCGAGCATGTGCGGTACGCCGCATCAGGATGCAAGTCCGCTTCGTTTCCCGACACGTTTGCCATCCTGCGTGCCTTGGAGCAGGGCGGACCCCAAGCGATGGAGGTGGATGTCCACGGCGATGCCCCCAATCCGTCGGTGCCACCCAGTGTGGGTATCATGATGATGGCGCATGTGCTGCTTCTGCTCATGCGCACCCCACCACCCTACACACTATCGCTTCCGCTCATTAAAAGCTATAGCGACAAGTGGTGGAAGCAAGAAGGCCAGGCCACCATTCGCGCAGGGATCCAAGACATGTCGACGCGCAATCAGCTCATTCAGCAGTTGGGTATCGATGCTGCCGATCTCGATCAGACAGGCGATGCATTAGCGACGCGCGCTGTCTATGGCCTCGTGGCCAAGAAGCTCTTGCGCATCCAACGCACGGGTGGCGCGGCCAACGTGCGTTTCGCTTAGCACCTCCCTGCGTGGCTTGGGCTGCGCTCGGGGATCCATGCGCTCGATATACGCATGTGCATTCGCTACGTGCTCGGCATGCACTCGCTCGTCCAGCTCGCGTTCGAGACGCGCGATATAAGCTTCGATGCGTGCATGCAGAGAGGCGACGTCGGCTGCCCCGCCTGGGTGCACACACGCCGCATAAAAGGCCAGCTTTTTGGCCGGCAAGACCTTACTTCGCACCAGGGCATGCATATCAGCGAGCGCCCATAGCGTATAGGCAAACGGCGCCTGATCGACCTCGTGGACCGCGCGCGGCTGGACGAGATCAGCCACAGAGCGCAGGAGCGATAGCAGCAGGGGCACGGGCTCCTGCCGTGTCAGACCGACCACCTGCAGAAAATAGAGACTTGCCTCTTGCGCTGAATGCAGTGTCATGCGACTGTGCTTCGCAGCGAAAAATGGCACCAAGTCTATCAGCATTTGCCGGCATGCCTGATGATCGTCGCCCGCGCATGCCAGACTCGATATGCCAAAGTGCCGCAGAACATAGGTATACGCGAGGCACACATAGAGTACGTGGAAGCGCAAGTCGATCGGGGTGCGGGCACAGCCTTCGTTCCATGGGAGGCTGACAGGCGCTACGACGGTGTCCGCCTGCCACCACAAGACCTGCGCCCCGTCGTGAAAGTACATCTTGGCCGCCTTTTCTGGATGCTGAAGGAGCCGGGCAAACTGATCACGCTCCGCTACCGTCAGCTTTCGCAAAAGATGCTCGGGGGTATCATCGTCGTCGGACGGGTCATCGTCCTCCGCGACGCCTTCGCCCGTCTCGAGTCGCCATAGTAGCTCAAGTGTCTTGGCACGCTCTGCCTCATCCACACGCACATCTTCTTGGGAGAGGGAGCGTGCGGTGCGCTCGGCCAAGGCAGCACTACAGGCATGGGATCGATAACACGGTAGCGAGCAGTACGGGACATGGCATCGAGGACACGTATATGACGCCTCAGACGTGAAGCAAAGGCCACAGAGTCGGGCTCGGCCCTGCCGCGAGAGCGACTCAGGCACGTACCCGACCCCGGCGTCGCGCTGGATCGCTCGGCGGATGTGGTACAAATCCGCCACCGACATGCGTCAAGTGGAGATGAAAACCTACTAATCTACAGCGGCAGCCATCGGGGCCTGCCATGAATGGAGGGATGCAGAAAGGCGCCTGGATTCTGAATCACACGGAGTTCTCGCAGGCGCATAATGTGAACGCGATCATCCACGCTGGCGAGGTGCGTAGGCACAAACGGATCGATACCGAGGCGCTGTCCTTCTGCCTCCATCGCAGTGCGCGTGCCGTCCAACACGTGCTGCAAAGACGCCACGGCCAGCGTCACGGCTCGCTCTATCGGCGACAATTTGATATTGCTCGCATCACGCGATACACACGCCTCGAATGATGCACGCGCCGGTTCCGGCAGCCCAGAAGCGTGCTCGGCGAAGCGCGCTAGGACGAGGGCCGCAAACAGGTCGCCCACGCCAGAAAAGTACTCGCCCTGCGATGGGAAGGTCAGGTACCAAGGCCGTTGCTGACGCGACGAGCCGACAAGCAACATGGTAGGCTTTCCGTCCGGCATCGTCGATTGCGTGCTGAGCTTTTGCATGTCGTCCGCCGGCAAAACCAGCGATGTAATGACGACGTGGGGGACGCCGTAGGTCATATGAAGCGTGTCCAGCACCTGATGCAGTGAGGCGAGAGATGTGATGTCTTGGCCTGCGAGCACCTGCGCCTCGAACTGGTTAGGGCATATGATCGTTGAGAGCGGCAGGAGACGCCGGTACACCGGCAGCACATCCGGGTTCACGTACATGCCACGATCCATATCGCCCATGACCGGGTCTAGCAAATAGATCATGTCCGGCTTTTCCGCGCGCAGCTTGCGGATAAACGACTCGACGACGCCCAGGGCCTCAGACGAGGGCGTATACCCCGTAAGCACGCGGTTCTGGCGCAGCAGACTATTGCGTTCCATGCCCTCCAACACGTCCGCGAGAGCGGCCGCCTCGATGCGCTGTCCACCCCATCGGCCATAGCCGGTGTGGTTCGAAAATTGCACCGTATTCACCGCATCCACATCCCATCCAAGTAGCTGCAACGGAAAGGTTGCAGAGCGATTGCCCACATAGCCACACACTACGTGGCTCTGGATCGTCAGAAGCCTGTACGACGGCACCGCTTCCGTCGTCATGGTTCCACGTCAAGGCGGGCGTCCGCTTACCTAACCAACAAGAGGGGCCACGTCGTTGCTTTTTTGCCGTATGTCAGACCCGGGGCCGCGTCGCGATGCGTCCCTTCAGATGCCGCCGCGCCAGGTATCTGCATCTCAGCGGCACGCACACATGCTTGGCAAAGACGCAGCAGCAGCAGGTCGCGCCAAAGGGCTCGATATGGCCTTACTAGCCCAGCAAAAACGTCGCATCGAAGACGCGTCCCCTGACGTGGATTTGGACGCCGCTCGGGCTGAGGGCCAGCGCGCTGCTCAAGCCAGGGCTGAGGCTGTGGCGCGCGCTGCCGAGCATCGCGCCAAGTTTCGCAAGCTGAAGCAGGAGGCACCGGACATTGTGTACATCAATGGCAAACGCATGCGAAAGAAGAAGAAAGCGCCACCACCAGAGCAACCACCGCCTACCCAAGAGATGCCACTCCCTAGCCAAGCACCAGCGCCTGCTCTGCACGAGGACCCTGACATTTTTGGCGAGGTGGGTGTGTGGGACGGCCTCTCTGAGACCGAGCCCTCTTCTACCGTCACTACATCTACCTCTCACGACTGGTTCGGCACACCACGCAGGCCGTCGCCTGCGTCTCCTACGTAAGAGCAAAAGAAGCACCGCCTGTCACGCCTCAGCTCGTCGGTCCTGCCGTTGGAAGCGAGTCGCGGGCGCCTCGAGCGCGAAGCACGACGAGTCGCTTCCTGATTGGATGGGTATTTTTGTAAATAGTCATGTACGCGCACGCGTCGCACCAGGCGCGCGTTCGGTCCTCTTTTTGTCTCGCCACGTTCATGGCGTCTCGTGCCCAGCGTCTCGAGGCCCTGGCGGCGCTCAAGGCGGCGCGACAAGGCGGCGTGGTGCCTTTGAAAGCGGACGAAGATGATGACGGTGCTATATACGACGAAGTGACGGAAGAGACGTACCAGTCGATGGTGCGTGGCCGCATGATGGAAGACGACTTTATTGAGGACGACGACGGCAGTGGCTATGTCGATCATGGCCAGGACGAGTGGGCGCAGGCCCAGAGCGAGTCAGATACCGAGGATGAGCGCGACTATTACGAGCGTACGGGTCGCAAGAAGCCCAAAAAGAAGGGCGCACGGCGCGTAGCTCGTCATGCTCAGCCGCACGACTATCTCGGACCGCGGCACGAGGTGCGGCGCGCTGTGCCAGCCCCCTCCAAGGAATCGGAGGATGCGTTCATGTCCAAGCTCTTTGGCGGGCTGGAGCACATGAGCACGCCCGCGCGGCCTATGGCGACGCTCGCGCTCGACGAAAGCCACGACTCGCCCTCCCTGGCCATGGCGCGCAAACGAAAGCAGCTGCATACCCCTACGACGCTGCCGTCGCTTGTTCCTGATCTCAGCTCGTCGACCGAGCCAAGCAGCGACGCGCTAGACGACTCGTGGTCTGACGAGGCGTCTAAGAAGCGCAAGAGCGACACACCTCCGATGGACGAAGATGACGACTTTGGCATGGTGACAGCTCGGCGGCAAGATCCTCTAGAAGCCGCGATGCGCACATCCAAGCCGGTGCACGCGCCCGAGACACCTACGCACCTCCAGACATGGCGCAGCGTCCACGACGGTCTGGCGACCGAGTCCACACCCGTCGCGACGCCGTACCATGCGGCTGCGAAGCAGGTGCCGTGCTTTGAGGAGGATGGCAGCGTGCACTTTTACTGGTTCGATTACTACGACGATCTGCATGGCACATTTCTCCTGCTCGGCAAGGTGCTTGACAAGGCGACGGGCCGCTTTGTGAGTGCGAGCGTCGCAGTCGACGGCATGGAGCGGTGCCTCTTTCTGCAGCCGCGGCCACGTATCGTTGTGGACGGCCACGAGACGGATAGGGTGCCGGGCGAAGACGAGGTGATGGAAGAATTTGAGTCGATGCGCCAGCGCTACGGGATCCAGTCGTGGATCGGCAAGTGGGTCTCGCGAAAATACGCGTTCGAGCTCCCTGATGTGCCGCGAGAAGGCTCGTACCTCAAGGTCAAGTACGGCTTTGATGAGCCAGCGCTGCCGGCCGACGTCAGCGGCACGACGTTCTGCCGCGTGTTTGGCGCGCACACCTCGGCTTTTGAGCTGTTTGTCGTCAAGCGGCGGATTATGGGTCCCTGCTGGCTGCGGCTGGAGCGGGCCAATGTCCGCCAAGGCGCGCCACAGACGTGGACCAAGATGGAGCTGAGTGTGGACGACCCCAAGTGCGTCGCGCCGTTTGCGGACACAGATGCGCATGCCCCCAAAGACGCGCCGCCGCTCACGATCATGAGTTTGGCTCTTCGCTCCGTCGTCAATTTCAAAGAGAACAAGCGCGAGATTGTCGCTGTGAGCGCGCGCGTATGGCGTGACATGGCCCTGGAACATCCTACGCCGCCGGAGCAGTGTCCGTCGACGGCGTTCACGGCTGTGCGCCCTCTCGGCCCGGCGTTCCCACCGCGGTTCGAGCAGCAGGCGCAGCAATCCCCGACCAAGATCAAGGCGTTCAAGTACGAGCGCATGGTGCTGAATCACCTCCTCAGTCAGATCCAGCTGCACGACGCCGACGTGATCCTGAGCCACGACTTGGTGGGATCCACGCTCGACATTTTGTTGCACCGCCTGCGCGACCTGCACTGCGATCAGTGGACGCGACTGGGGCGTATGCGGCACGAGTCGAAGGGCAAGTGGCATCCGGTGCGCGCGCTCGTTGGCCGGCTGGTGGCCGACCTGTCGAGCGACACAGCCAAGGGCATGATTGCCTCGACGACATGGTCGCTGAGCGAAATGTGCCGGACGCACTTGAACACGCAGCGCGAGGATATCGATCCCGAGGATGTGCCGTCGTTCTTTGACTGCACGGCTCCGACGCCCGAGCGACTCTTGACGTTTGTCAAGCACTGTGAGGTCGATGCGTTCTTCCAGATGGCGATCGCGAGCAAGGTGCAGCTCTTGGCCCTGACCAAGCAGCTGACCAACCTCGCAGGCAATGCGTGGTCACGCACACTGAACGGTGGCCGCGCCGAGCGCAACGAATACATCTTGCTGCACGAGTTCCACAAGAAAAAGTACCTCTGCCCCGACAAGGAGCGCAAGGCGCCGAGTGACAAGAAGGAAAAGTTCAAGGGAGGTCTCGTCTTTGAGCCCAAGCGTGGGCTGTGGGACAAGTACGTCTTGGTGATGGACTTTAATTCGCTGTATCCCAGCATTATCCAGGAGTTCAACATTGACTTTACGACGGTCGAGCGCCATGGCGACGATGTGCCGCCCGCGCCGTCGTCGGACGTGGCGCAGGGTGTGTTGCCGCACTTGATTGCCACGCTCGTGAATCGCCGCCGGCAAGTCAAGGCGCTCATGAAGGACAAGCACGCGCCGGCCCTCAAGCAGCTCCAGTGGAATATCAAGCAGCAGGCGCTCAAACTCACGGCGAACAGTATGTATGGATGCCTGGGCTACGAAAACTCGCGGTTCTATGCCCGGCCTCTCGCGGCGCTCACGACGTTCAAGGGCCGAGAAATTCTGTCGACGACGCGCGAGCTCGCCGAGAGCATGTCCCTCGACGTGATTTACGGTGACACGGACAGTGTCATGATCAATACGCGGTGCGTCGACTACGATGCGGCGATCAAGCTCGGCCACGAGTTCCGCCGCGCGGTCAATGAGCGATACCGCCTGCTGGAGATCGATATTGACGGCGTCTTTCAGCGCATGCTCCTCCTCCAAAAGAAAAAGTACGCGGCGCTGCTGGTGAACGAGGGCGGCGAAACGAGCACCGAGATCAAGGGTCTCGACATGAAGCGGCGCGAATACTGCGCGCTCTCGAAAAAGGCCTCTGCCTACGTGCTCGAACAGATCCTCTCAGGCGACGCCACCGAAACGGTGGTCGAGCGCATTCACGAGTACCTCCAGGAGCTCGCGTCGGACGTGCGCGAAGGACGCATTCCGCTCGACGACTACGTCATATACAAGCGCCTCGGCAAGCGCCCCCAAGACTACCCCGACGCCCAGAACCAGCCGCATGTGCAAGTGGCTCTGCGCATGCTCGCCAAAAACGAAAGTGCGCGCAGCGGCGACGTCATTCCTTACGTGTTTTGCGCCGGCAGCGATGCCAAGCACCAGGCCGAGCGCGCGTTTCACCCCGACGATGTGCGCCGTCACCCCGACGATCCTACGTACGCGATCGACTACAAGCACTACCTGTCCCTGCAGATCCTGCCCCCGATCGAACGTCTGGCCGACAGCCTAGAGGGCTCGGATCGGTCGCGCCTCGCCGCCTGCCTCGGCCTCGACGTCCACACGTCCCATGCGTCCGAGCGCGAGTTTGCAACGCTCGACAGCCAAGTGCCCAGCAGCGTGCGCTTCGCCCACTGCGACGCGCTGCAAGTGCGCTGCCCGCAATGCTCATACACATCAAGTGTGCGGCCCCTCGCCCACAGCGCCCGAAGCGAGGCCGCCTGGCTCGCGTGTGAGGCGTGCCATGCGCCGTGGCCGCGGGCGTCGCTTGTCGTGCAGCTGCAGCTCGCTATCCGCTCGCACATCGCTCAATACTACCGAGGCATCGCGACGTGCAGCGAGCCTTCGTGCCGTGCCACGAGCGACATGACCGGCGTGTACAGTGGCCGGTGCGTCGTGGCAGGATGCCGAGGCAAGGTCGTGGCTCAGTACACGGACAAGGCACTGTACACGCAGCTGTGCTTCTTTGCGTACCTGTTCGACGCGGCGCAGGCAGTCGCTGAGACACGGGACACGGCGCAGCAGACGCGCCTGCAAAGCATCATGGACGCGCACCGCGCCGATATCGACGCACTGCACGGCTCGGTGCAATCCTATCTGGCCCGCAACGGACGCCGATTCGTCGGGCTGGGCAAACTGTTCTCATTCATGCGTATGTAGTAGCGAGGCTAGGCCGGGTATCGAATAGGGCAACGGAGCTCGTCCGAGGGTATTGGTGCGCAGAAGCGAGTCGATGGCGTCGCGCTTGACAGAGCGGTAAATGTCCAGCTCCCAAGCGACGTCGGGATCGGACAGGGCCGGTGGCGGCGGTGGCGGCGGCGGTCGCTCCTCCGCCTCGATCCAGTCCATCGACAGCGCCTCCCGCTCTTGCTCGCTCATAAACGAGCCAAACCGCAATTGCTTGTGAAGCGCACGCAGCGAGCCGCGGTCCTTGATAAGGCGGATCTTGTCACCCGCCCTGCCGAGATAAATCTCGTCCTGGTCTTCCAGATGCGCATGCTGGAATCGCTCATAGATACTCTCCCACTTGAGTCGCAGGCGCTCGGCAGACTCGTGCCGCGCATACGCCAAAGAGTCCTCCTCACCCGGCGCTGCGCGTGGCGGCGACGGAAACGTCAGCGGCCGATCACTCCCAAAGACTGGCTTGCGTGGCGGCCGACTCTCATGGCCCAGCCCAAGCGACTGCTGCAGAAACGCATTGTCGCACGGCTGGGACATGCTAAGGACCGCGCGCCGCGCGCCGCGCGGCGTCGTTCAGCGTCGGCCGAACTTGGCGAGGTCCGTGCTGCTACCATGTCGCTGAGCAAGGAGCGAAGAGAAGTGCTCTGTGTGGTGCGTGTACTCACCGTCTAACACGCCAGCTGCAGCGCGTATTGGCCATATGTCATGTCTACACATACTTTTTGGACGGGCTCTTACTCTTGCTGATATTGCGCACACTCATCCTGTTCCAGTTCATGCGCTTGTACCTATGGCCGAGGCAGCGTGTGCCTGCGCACGCACGCTTTCTCACCGTGTTTCAAGTGGCGTGTGCTATAGCGCATGTGGTATGCCATACGGAGCCATCGCGAAAGCGCCTCCTCTTTGATTTTGTGGGTCAAGATTATGTGGTGTCCAAGGGGCATCTGCTGTGCATCGACGCCGTCATTGCGGGCCTGCACATGCTGCTTATGAACATCGCTGCCGAAGAGGCTAGCAGCTTTCAAGATGCACAGCACAGCAACGCACTCGACTTGACCCACGCAGAGCGCGTTGCCCAGCCGACCGAAGAAGAGCCGGCCGCTTTGCCACCCACCACCATGCCCGTAGCCGTGGTGCGCTAACCTAGCCTACGCCTATACCCATAGATACCCTGACGACATGTGGGAATGCTTCAAAACGGACCGATCACTGCATCGATAGGGCCGATCTGCACATTCACCTCCCTCTTCCCTGCTAGTTTAAGTGCACTGCTCATGCGAGGAACAGCGACTAGATAATGAACAGGGTCACACACACACACACACACACATCCTTGGTCCAAAAGCGTGTAGTCCTACACACACTGCCACATGCACCGACGTGCGATATGGTTTTTAGCTCTCGCTCATGTCATACATGGGTCTAGCAAGGCAAGATCGTATCATACATGCCATCCAAATAGACATTTTAGACTAGCGTTAGTCACCCAGTGTATACATACTGTTGCTCGGGTAGAGGAGCACACGGACCGAGGCACCAAAGGCGGCTGGGGGAATGTTGCTGCGGAACTTGGAGCGCACCACACCGCTGTTGCCGTGCGTCCGCGTCACACGGCCCCAGATCACGCGGTACTTGGAGCCACGCACCTGCGTAGCCGGCTTGTAAATGTAGGCAACGCGCTGACATGTTAGTGCACACCGGTTGGCACATACCTTGCCGAGGTAGAACTGGGCGTCCTTCGTGGTCTCAACACCCTCAATCTTGAGCAGCGTCACATTGGGGTGCATGGTGCGCTTACCGCGCCTGTGGCTCATAATCCTGCCCTTGCAGTAGAGACGCGTCTGTACAGGTTAGCCGGCGCCACGCCAACATACCATCTTGTCTTCCAGAGATGTGGTGAGGGACGACGAGGCCGTCGATCGCCGCGTCCTTTCGCTTCACGCCCGAGAATATCACGTGCCTGTGTCCAAAAACTGTAGTATGGGATCACGTGGAAGATCAGCAGCGTCTCGGTGGAGGATGCAAGGCGCCGCAAAATTTTGATGGCGGCCTGTGCATCGCACGCGTTGCCCCACGACGTCAGCATGGGACAGGTCGCACGCAGAAAACGCACGCATCATGCGCGACGAGGTACGTACTATCTACTCACAGGCAAGATGTATCGCGCGCCGCCCGCACTCGTGCTCGAAAACTAGACTACGACCAGCGCTACGAAAATGCCACGAACGCATCAAAGCGGCAGCTCCTAGAAGCACCGACGGAACTCGACCCAGACAAAGCAGGTCTCGGTATGTTTTACTGTGTAGAATGTGACCGCCACTTTCCCAACGCCAATGACCGCAACGCGCACCTCTCCAGTAAACAGCACAAGCGCATCGCGAAAAAACTGCTCACCGAAAAACCTTACACGCACGAAGAGGCCTTACTTGGAGCTGGTATAGGCATCGACAACAAGCAGCGCAACTCCGACACGATCGAGACGGAGCTCTAATATACCCACGAGACCAGGGGTCGCGGCGCGGCGGCCCTCTTTTGAATCACGTGCATCCCAAGCACCTAGCCGACAGGCACGGACCGTGGTTCCAGTCATGCCACCAACACAGGCGGTAGTGGTGGGCGCGGGTGTGCTGGGACTTACCTCGGCACTCTATCTTCGAAAGAAGGGATATGCAGTGACAGTACTTGCCCGTGAATTGCCAGAAGATGCAGCATCGCAATCGTTTGCGTCGCCATGGGCTGGCGCCAACTGGTGCTCGTTTGCACGCAACAACATGGCAGAGCGGCGCTGGGATGAGTACACGTACAAGCAATTCCAAAAGTTGGCCAAGGAGCTGCCGGAGGACTTGCTCACGTTCATGCCCTTCACGTGCTATGATGTCAAGCCCCATGATACAGAGACGTATTGGTTTAGTGAGGTGTGTGGCGGCATCCAGGAAGAGTATGCCCCTGAACACCCAGCAGCTGCTGAGGCGCCGTACATGTACAAATTCCGCTCTCTCACGCTGGACGCCCCACGATACTTGCGCTGGCTCGCCACGCAAGTCACCTGTCCCGCGGGCCAAGGTCCGCCTGGTAAGATCGAGCGGGTTACTAAGCTTCGCAACTTGAAAACGGCCGTCGACCTCGTACCTCGTGCTTCGTTGGTGGTAAATGCCACTGGCCTGGGTAGCCAGGATATCCCAGAGGCGGCGGAGACACATGCGTATCCCATCCGCGGTCAAACTGTGCTCGTACATGCGCCGCGCTTCCGTGATGCCAGTGTGGCCCATTGCGCCAGCAAAATTAGTTCTCAAGGTGCTTCGTACGTGATTCCCCGAGCCCGGAGTGGCTACGTCATTCTCGGCGGCACATTCCACAAGCATGTGTCCAACCCACTCACGCCCGATCAACAGGTGACAGAGCGCATCCTCAAAGATGCTGTGCAGCTCGCACCAGATCTTCTGCCAGAGCACGTTCGTGCGGACGATGCGGATGCATGGAAGTCTTTGGACGTGGTGCGTGTCAACATTGGCATTCGCCCCGCTCGTGAGGGAGGCGCACGTGTAGCACTGGATGAGCAGCCACTGGAAATGCATGGTCGGCGCGTAGGTGTGATTCATGCATACGGTATCGGCCCTGCGGGGTACCAGGCGAGTCATGGCATTGCGGCCGAAGTATGCGAGTGGGCCGATAGGTGGGAGGCCCAAGCGCGGCAGGCGCACTTGTAGGTAGCTTGATCACGTGCACACATTTTTCTCGACCGTCTAAAAAGGCCAGCGCCCTATAGCCCTTCTTTTCCTTCCAACCGCTTCGGTATGCGGAGTGTCCCTCTGGGACGCTTGCATACATACCACGGATGGGATGCGCCAGCAAGATAGCGCTCATGAGCCTTTGCGGGCAAGTGAGATTGCGCGTAGACCGGTTGGCGAATGCGGAGAAAGACTCGGCCAAGCAGCGCCATGAGGCTCCGCCTTCTTGTCAGGCCGTAGGAAAGACCATACTGCGTTGGCAGGACATGATATGGCATGGATCGCCCGTTTGGTGCAGGTCTGCCATATCATGTCTGAGTGGGATGGACACTGCTTGCGGTACGGGGCTGGCGTCCTTATGGAATGCGCTTGGTATAGGAGGGCACCCTAATTTCATGGCCTAGAGGGTAGCTGCTATGCGGCAATGCTCTGTTGGGTCACAACCTAGGGCGGTCACAGGATGTATAGTTGTCAGAAAATAGGTATACTACTTGGTACCGAGACGCAGCGCCGTTGCCTCGCGCTTGGCCTTGAGGATGGCGAGCTTTTCCTCCTTGGTAGCGTCGTAGCTTACGTGCAGCTGGTTGAAGGGGTTCTCGCTCGATTTTTGGAAGCTCTTGTACATGGCCTCATTGTACTGCTGCAAACGCAGACCCGGGCGCTCCTCTCGGAGTTTGGGCAGCTCGCGCTCCTTGTACGCCTCAAAGGCCGCCTTGAAACGACGCTCAGGGTGCCTCTCAATGTTGCCGGCAGCGGCACCGCGACTGGCCTTGTCTGACTTGGCATTCACGAGCTCCATGGCCTCCAACGCATCGTCGAGGTTCGTGGCGTTCAGAGCCGCGATCTGCATATCGATATCGTCGAGGGCATCGCGATTGACACCCTTGCCGCCACCACCCGACTTGCCACCAACCTTGCCGGATGAAGCCTTGCCTGGCGTGTTGGCCTCGTCCTCCTGCTTCAGACGATCCAGTTCAGCTTTTTTGCGCGCCTTCTCAGCCGCCTTTTCGTTGCGTGAGTCCGCTGCCGTCTTGCCTCGGGCACCCTGCTGCCACTTGCGATCTTCCTCGGCCTCAGCTGCTGCTGCTGCCTCTTCGGCCTTTCTCTCAGCTGCTTCGGCCTTGCGTGCACGGCCTGCGACTGCTTTGGGGTTTACTGGTGTTACCACGTCGATACATACGTTTTGGTGCCATCGTGATTGGGTGGCAAAATCGCCACGCTCCCACTCGATCGATCGGCCGTGCACAAGGCTCGCGTGGCAGGAAAAAAAATCTCCTCATTTTCCCTCATGACGTCGGATCCCGTGGCGGAGGCGCGCTTGCTACTACATCGCATCCGCGCATTGGGTGCCGTGGAAGTGGGCAAGCCAGAGACATGGCATGCATTGGAGCCAGAGGACCGCACGGCTCTGACGGGCGCATGCAATGCCTCGGACGCGGAACGCATCGTGTCCCAACAGAAAGTGGCGTTGCAGCAACGCATATCCCAGCTTCGGGCGCAATTTGGCGATCAGATGAAGAAGGCACTGCAGGTGCCTACCGAAGTACTGAATGAGGAAGGATTACCCTTTGTCGATCCACTCGAAACGCTGCCGGACTCGCCACCACAGTCGCCGCACCGGCTCTCGGATCCGCCGCCGCCGACAGGCAATGTGCTTGGACGCGTGCCTGGCCGCATTGTGCCTTTCGACCCGACACTGCATGGTGAAGACCGGCGTGCGTGGATGAACTCGATCATGGATCAATTGGAGGAGGAAGAACAAGCCGAAGAGGCACAGCATGCATCTACGCCGCTGTCCCTCCGTCGTGGCTTTCTGCAGCGCGAATCGCGACCCAAGAAGCAGCCCCCCCCGGCTGAGCCAGAGCGTCCTGCCAACGTTCCGCCGGGCATGGACCCGGAGGATGCCGGCACGTATGAGGAAGCAGCGCGTATCGTCGAGCTACTTGGCCCACAAGTCATTCAAGGTCATCCCAACGCCGAGCGTATCTTTGCCGAGATGGAAGCATCGCAGCCCCACATTGTTCAAAAGACGGAACCAGCGCCCGCTCCGTCTGCCAAGCCGCCGATCGGTGACGTGGTCGTAGAACGTGCCCCGGACGCTCCGACCGAGCGCACAAGCTCTTCTACTCGTCGGCCTAGTGCCTTTAAGCAGCGCATGCGCAAAGATACCCTACCCTCGGCACCATCTGTGTCCCAGGGCGTCTCTGCTATTGAGCGCGCAGGTCGTGCTGATGACGAGATGGCCGAGCAGCGTAGGCAGCAAGGACTCCCACCACGCGTGCCTCATGCTCGTCCGACCAAGGCCTACGCTGCCAAGCTAGCACAGAAAGCACAGTCGACGGAGATGGATGTGAATGAGAAGCCGAATCGGCGTGTCCGCTTTGGCGGCGAGGAAGTGTATCCTCCGGAGGAGCCTGAGGAGGAAGAAGAGCATGAGGAGGAAGAGGAGCCTGAGGAGGAAGAGGAACATGAGGAGGAAGAGGAGCATGAGGAAGAAGAGGAAGAGGACGGCGACTCTGACGGAGCGCCTTGGATGTCAGAAGATGACATGATCTGGGACAGCGACGAGGCGTACGATTCCGACGATCTCGAGGCCCTCAAGCCGAGCATGGACGGTCATCCAGACGACGCATTCTGGACTGAAGAGCTGGCGCGCGAGTATGCCGAGGCAAAGGCCCGTCTTTCGCTCTCTGTCTCAAGGAGCTCGCATGATCAAATGGATGATACGGAAAACACTTACGGCCTAGCGCCCCTATCGTCCCAACCGCGCGTCTCGCGATTCAAGGCGGCACGCATGTCCGGCGAAAGCGTGCCGGATCCTAATGGCCAAGTGGCTGAAATGTCGGCAAACGAGCGCACGGTGCCCATGATGGTCTTGCCTTCCTTGGCGCCTGTGCGATTTCCGCGTCCGTTGGCCGAGGATGATCGCGACTTGGAGGGTGAGAGCGATGAAGATGACGAGCGACTACATGCCCTCATGCGTGCGCGCATGTCGATGCAGACAGCCGAAGAGCCATCGCGAGCGCCGCAGCGCCCACCCCAGGTAGGCCGTGCTTGATATACCCTATGTACTACTACATCATAGCCAGTGGCTCGTATCCCTGTCGGATCAGCTCCTTTTCGCGCTCCAAGGCGTGCAAGTCAATCTTGTCAAAGAGACGCGAGCGTGGCTGAGACGGATCGCGTGGAAGTTGTTCGTGCGGATGCAGCACGACACCAACGTACCGACGCTCACGCTTGCGTGAGGATGGATGGGGCCGAGCCGACTCGGGCGAGGGTGCATGCAACGTGCGGCGCTCGGAGAGACGCAGGGGCAGTCCGTTCATGGACGGCATAGCCGGTTTGGGTGGACCGCGAGGAAGCGGCTTGTAGAAACGCACGAAACCAGGCACGGCCGCGTGCAAGGTATGATCGCGGCCCATGTGGACGTGCTCGCCTGGGTGCCACTCTGTGCCGCGCTGGCGCACAATGATATTTCCGGGTATCACGGCAGTAGATCCAGCACGCTTCACACCCAGGCGGCGACCTGCACTGTTGCGATTGTTCTTGGTGGTACCACCACCACGCTTGGCCGAGTTACGGGTCTGCACAGCGGCACCAAAGGTAAAGGCAGGCAGTTCGGTGGTCCGCAAGCTGCTGCGCGCGAGCACCGCCGAAGGCATGAGTGCCGTTGGCACGGGCGTTGCAATGCGCAACGACGCATTGTATGCGGCGCCCAATGCCCCCGAAAAGAGCGCCGGACGCATATCGTACCAGGGAGAGAAGACGGCGCTCGACGTGACGAGCCCTGTTCTGTATCACGTGATGTACACGAAGCTCGAGGGACGGCGGTGGCGCTCGCGTCTTTTTTCCTGTACCATGTGGCCGTTTTCATCGTCGAGCGAGCGCGCTGCGCCGCCGGCCACGGCCGACGTACCTGCGTCGAACGATGCGACAGAGTATTTGCGTACACACTCTTTTGAAAAAACCGCGCCTGCGGATGCTGCGACGCATCAGGAAGCGCCCACGGCGGCAGGTCTGCTGCGCAACACGGCCCTGGACCCTGCCAAGCTGCACCCCTTCGCGAACATCAAGGACGACCTGGAGTACCTCGACTTTGACGAGGGCAAGCCGATTGAGGGCGGCAAAACGCTGATTCATACCAACAACTTCACAGACGCCCTGTGCTACGGCACAGGTACGACATATGCCGGTGGCCTGGCTTTGGGTGCTTTGGTGGGTCTGCGTGAAGGCATGACGCGCCCGCTCGGCGTCGACTCACCCACGTTCCGCCTGCGCATGAATGCGATTCTGAATCAGGTATCGCGCCGCGGCTCGCTTCTGAGCAACAGCGGCGGCGTGCTGGCCATGACATATAATATCTTTGATGGCACGATCGACTACTACCGCGGCAAGCACGATATATGGGGCAGCGTCGCCGCAGGTGCGCTGACCGGTGCCCTGTTCCGATGCACGGCCGGTATGCGCTCGATGCTCGTGTCGAGTACCATCATGATGGGCGTCGCGGCTACGTGGACAGCATGTAAACAGTCTTTCCTATAGATCAAGGTTGCACACTCAGTTTGGAGAACAGCTGGAACAGACTCGCGCTCGACTTGGGATATTGACCATGCGCGAGATTTTCGACAATGGGCACAAAGTCAGGCCGCGTCTTGACTTCGTCCCAGTGCTGCATGATAAAGTCCAGGTGCACGCGCTGCACGTCGCCAAAGCGGTCGCCGAACGGCGAAAGAAGATCTGCGAGCACAGAACGCACCGACATATTCTGGCTGATGCTGTCGAATGCACGCAGCTTCAGATCCGGCAGATCGAGCTGCTGACCCAGGCAGTAGGCGGCCTTGTTCGAGAACGCTGGCGGCCACACGCCGGCGTTTTGACGCGATCCGTCGCCGAGGTGCGCGAGTGCCTCTTCATGGATCTCGTTCAGGTGGCCATGCGGCGGGATGTGCGGCATCGTGATAAAGTGCACTTGGTTCGTGTACAGGTAAAACAACAGAGCCTGAAGCGTGCGTGGCGACACGCCTCTGACCACGACACGACGCACACCCGGGACACGTCCATGCGACGACGGGCGGCTTCGGCCGGCGCTGCGCGCGGTCCTTGATGCGCGCGACGACGTACGGCCAGCATGCTGAACAGACGCCGCCGACGTGTGTCGCGCGCGTCGAGGACCAGCCTCGGCAGACTCAGTAGGCGGCGCTGATGCACGCGTAAGAGCTGGCGGCGCGGGGAGTGTGCCTGTCATGGGCGTATTGGGCTCGGCATGACGGAGACGCGCCTGTTCGAGCTCGGCTATCGGCTCGGAATCTTGGATGGTGTCCTTCTTCTTGCGCAGGCTCTTAAAGAACGAGGCGCCACGGAAAGACTCGGGGCCACGACGAGCAGCGTTGCTCGGGATCGGCGCCAAGCTCTTCGGGATCGAAGGCAGCGACGCCTCGGAGCCATGGATGTGGATCGGCGAGCTCAGCTTGGGCGGCGCTTCGGGGCCACGCATCGAGGCGCGGGTCGGCACGACTCCGGGAGGGACGCGTCCACTCGGCTGCTCCTGCGTCGAGGCGGACACCGACATGATCGACTCTTCCTCGATGGTATCGTCGTCGTCGGCATACTCGGTCTCCTCCTCGGACGGGGCGTCCGCAAAGGTCTCCTCTGTGATACAACTAGGCGTCAACGAAGCTGTGTCGCCACCGGCCGTCGAGGCTGCTGCAGAAGGAAGGGCAGTCTGCACCTCCATCGAGTCGAGACGCAGCGTGCTGTTCTTCTGGATCATCCGGTAGAGCGTGGGGCACGATGTCTTGATCACATGCGAGTGCGCATACAGTGTCTCGTCCCGACCCTTGTGTGGCACAATAAACTCGGTGTCGTAGAAGGGCGTACCGCAGATGCCGGCCGCGATGGCATCAAGCGCCACATAGCTCACAGAGGCCAGCTTGGGCTCCGCACTGCGGGGAGACGGCGCCATCGACGCCGACGACGTTGCAGACAGGAACGGCACCATGGCGAAAGGACGAGGCGGCCCGTCAAGGTTGGCGACAGAGACACGCTTTATGTGCCAGGACGGCCCCAACACGCAGGACGACTTGTCAGTGGCTGCATGCAAATGCCACGAGGCCTATCAACCACTGGCATGCATCCATGCGCCTACGCCGCCGCCTCTTGGCCTCCACACGCTCCTGGATGGTCGTCGTGGGCTTTGCCTATGCGCCCCTCACCAAGGTGGTCATGGCAGGCCTCTGCCTGACTTCGCTGCTGGTGTCGCTGCTCTCGCTCAAGCTGTATATACCCTTTCATTTCGATCCTCATATTCTCATCTACCACCAGTACTGGCAGGCGTGGGCCTACCATGTTGCGTTCACCAACAGCTCGGAGCTGTTTCTTGGGATCATGATCCTGTACTATGGCGCTCGGCACGTAGAGCGCGCATGTGGATCCCGCAAGTATGGTGTATGTATAAGGTACTTACGCTAGATGTTGCTGCTATGTATGGCACTGATGCACTCCCTCTTCTCCGTCGCGTGGGGATGGGGAGCGACACGCCTCGCGCCCCTGGGACACCCCTTTTGGTATGAGGCATTTCACACGGGCTACCTGCCGGCCGGGCCGTTTGGTGTGCTGGGTGCGCTAGTATGCCTGTACTACCGCATCACGCCGCCACTATGGACCATCAGTGTCTATGGCACCGAACTCACAGACCGCATCTTGGTCAGTGTGCCCCTGGGTCTCCTCGCCCTATCCCAGCCTCCCTATTCCTGCATATCTGTCGTCCTGGGCATGCTCGCGTCCCAATTGTACAGCCTCGATGCCGCATTCCAGGTCCCTGCGCGCCTCGCCTCCCTCCTACAGCGCGTGTCGGCTCCGTGGATCGGCTCGCATCCTGTACCGATGCGTGGATCCGAGGCGCAGTACCACCGCATCTAGTCACGTGTAGTTTCGCAGGGACCCATGGATCCACCCCACCCACCATGGCATGATGGTGCCCGACGCCTGGCGATTCTGGCAGGCGTCGTCGAACGACGCGTATGTGCCTGCTCAGGTACAATACGTCATGCTGTTCTCGCCCGTGCTCACCGAACACCTCGGTGCCGAAGACCCCGCGCGACTGATCGGTCAGCTGCTGACGTGTACGAGCAGAGAAAGCGCCGTGTCCCACGTCCAGACGGTGCGCCGGATCGCTCTCGCCAATGCCTTTATTGACTTTGGCACGTCGATGCAGCACCATTGCCGACCAGACACAAGGGATGAGATGCGCACGTTGGCGGTCCAGTCGTCGCATCGGCGCTTCTACCTCGTGGAAGTCGTGCCGGACATGTGGCTGCATGCCTGTGTGACACTCGCCCAAAAAGACGGCGAGGCCCTTCCGTACCTCGTCGATGCATGGATGCAGCGCCAAATGCTCGATGCGTGGCATGGCTGGCGGCTGCAGCACGGATCGCCTCTCGATCTTATGCGCACGCACGGCCGCGAGGCACTGGAGCACCGCCTTGAATCGTACTTTTCCAAGTGGGCGTGGCTGTGGGACGTCGATGCACAGTATGCGCCCATGCTCCGTGCCTCGAAGCCGTCTGGCATGCCCCCGGGCCTCCTGACGGAAACGACGCCGACGCTGCCGCTCGTGCCAGACGTCTCACCGGACGACTTGGCCCTGCCGCTGAGCTGGTTCGCCGAAAAGTGCCAAAGTATGGATACACCTGCGCCCTTGGATCTGCTCCTGCTGTACGATGACAAGATGTTGTGGCCTCGCTCGCATCCCACGGGCCCTGCGCTCCTCTCACCGCAGGACCGGCGTCATGTCGCTCGATACGTCCTGGAGCGCCTGGTGGGCCTGGACGCAGAGCGAGCGAAGGCCGCCCTCGTTAAGCCGCCACGCCCGCCCCAGGACACCGTGCTGAGCGACTTGCCGTACGTGGCGGCCATGCTCGGCGAAATGCCCTCGTCCATGGAGTGGCCACGCCCGCCCTCTGGACAAGACGTGCCGCCCTCCGCCTTCCAGGCACTGCACGAGCAGCTCGAGGCCTTGGATACGCCTATGCCCTCTGATCAGGCAGCGCGCCAACTCGAGGACATCACGCGTGCGTACGCCCGGACGTCGACCATGCGTGCACGCCGCCGAGTCGGCACGGCACCTCAGCACGATCCGCCGCCATCGTCTTGGTATGACGCGCACCATGTGCCTGCGATGCCGCATGACTTTGCGCTCGATGGATGGGGGCCAGAAACGCCCATGCACTCGCGCCGAGCGACGCTGCATGTCAAGGCGCACGATACCGGGCCCCTCGGTGCATCGTCGTCTTCGTCCCGTCCAGTGGATGTGATGTACATGACGCGGCAGCTACTGACGGTCGTATTGGTATGGGATCACGGCCGACTCGACGCCGACGAGCGGCGGACGTGGGAGAGTCCTGCATGGGACTTACTGCGTCGTGTTCAGCGCGTTCTACGTGACTTGCAGCGACGCACGCCGTCTGAGCGTGTGCCGTTCGTGTACATGGACGAGGCAGCGGCGCAGTGCCTCAATGGACTCACGCCGATCCCGTCCGGCGCTGAGGCGCAGCTGCTCACGGCGCAGTCGTGGATGGACCTGGGCGCCAGCGAGACCCTCGCAAGGGCAGACAACCACTCATTTTGGGTCGCGTCACGACATGCGAAGGACACATCGACACGTATCTTTGTGGCGCTACATGGCAACGAGCAGCGGCGCTATGGCGTATCGGAATGCGACCAGCAAATGCGCCGGCTCGCGGCACAGCACAGGGAGTGGGGCCTCTAAGACAGCGTTTGTAGATAGGCACGCACCTTGGCCCGCCAGGTGTCTTTGAGTTTCATGGGGCCTTGATGCGCCGCACAAAAGCGGTACATGTCGTTCCGCTCGTACGACGACGGTATGACACGCTCGTCCGTGAACGCGACCGACCCGAGAATGTCCTCAGGCGGCGTCGTGCGCCCCGGCATGGCCTCGGTCCGCTCGTCCGACAGATGCGCCCACCCGTCCGTCCGCAGCACCGCCTCCGTGCGGAGCTGGTCGTCATCCGCCGTCGCCTCCTTCAGCACACGATGCAGTGCGTTCCAAAAGGCCTCGTTGTTCCGTGGCGCGTCAGGATTCGCACGCAGGTACTCGCTCGGGGCGTCGCCGGTCGTGGGCAGCTCGCAAATGACATCGGCACTCGACTCGGACGGCGGCGCACGCTCAAGCAGCGAGACGGCCCATGTACCACGCGGTAGCCGGTGGTAGTACAGACCTGTCGCGCCATCTGGATCACGCAGCGCCGTGTACGCACGCACCAGCGGCCGCGCAGCACGACGCCACACCGGCGAAAGTCGTACGCGCCACATGGAAGGTGGTGGAGAAGGTCACTTGCGCCGTGCCACCATGGGGGATCCGGCGACGTGTCAGATTGGCATTATCGGTATGGGCGATATGGGGCGGCTGTACGCCCTGCGCCTTCGTGATGCTGGGTGGCAGCACGTCAACGTATGTGATCGTCCGGAGAAGTACGAGGCGCTGCAGCGGGAGTGGGAGGGCTCCGGCCTCACGGTGCTCCGGGACGGACATCTCGTGTCGCGCCAGAGCGACTTTATCGTGTACTCCGTCGAGGCCGGCAACATCCACAGCGTCGTCAAAGAGTATGGGCCATCGACCAAGGTCGGCGCCATCGTCGCAGGCCAGACGAGCGTCAAGGCACCGGAACGCGAGGCGTTTGAGACGTACCTGCCGAGCGACGTATACATTGTGTCGTGCCACTCGCTGCACGGCCCGCACGTCGACCCACGCGGGCAGCCACTCGTGCTGATCCAGCACCGCGCGCCGGACGAGAAGATGCGCATGGTCGAGCGGATTCTCGCGTGCCTCGAGTCTCGCTACGTATACATGAGCTACGACGAGCACGATACCGTCACGGCCAACACGCAGGCCGTGACGCACGCGGCCTTCCTTACGATGGGCACGGCCTGGGCACAGCTGCAGGCCTACCCGTGGGCCACCGGCAAGAACCCCGGTGGCATGGAGACGGTCAAAATTTACCTGTGCCTGCGCATCTACGGCGCCAAGTGGCACGTATACGCCGGCCTCGCTCTGCTGAATCCGCAGGCCAGTGTGCAGGTGACGCAGTTTGCGAAGAGCGCGACGGCCCTCTTCCAGCTCATGCTGGAGGGCAGGTACGACGCGCTGGCCGCACGCGTCATGGCGGCCCGCCGCAGCGTCTTTGGCTGGCGCGACACGGAAGAGGGCCAGGACGTTGCGGGACACACGCGGATTCTGGTCAGCGACGGCATGCTCGACGAGTTTTACGTGATTGCGGAGCGCGTGAGCAAAGGCGAAAGAGGGGCACAGGAGGCGGTGCGTGCGGCGCGCGAAGAGCCGCCGCCGGCCAATTCACACCTGTCCCTGCTGGCGATCGTCGATTGCTGGCACGTTCTCGGCATCGATCCGTACCGCCACCTGGAGCTGGCGGCGACGCCCGTGTTCCGCATGTGGATCGGTGTCACGCAGAATCTGTTCCGCTCGCCCGAGCGCGTGCTCGCTGCATGCAGGGCGGGCGTGTACGATGTGAGCTTCCGCGCCGACGACTTGGAATTCGTCGTCGCGGCTCGTGGCTGGGCGCAGGCCGTGCAGTTTGGTGGCTTCGACGTGTACCGCCGGCGCTTCGAGATGACGCGCGCCTTTTTCGAGCCGCGCCTCGCAGAGGCCAACAAGGTCGGCGCTGAAATGCTGCGTGTCGTGTCGATGCGAAACTAGCGCTCCAGCACCCACCGCTGGTATGCGTCCGCGTTGCCCCAGCGCTCGTCCAGCAGCGTCGCACACAGCCACTGCTGCAGCGCACGTCGCCGATCCTCCAGAAACAGAGGATGATACCGCTGCCATAGCCCGACGTGCCGCGGCGGAAGCGGTGGCAGCGCATGCGCATAGCCGCCGCGCTCTTGCTCCAGTCGCTCGTGTAGAGACAAAAACGCGCTATAGCGCTTGCTGATCTTGATCACCGTGCCGGATCGTGTCGTGATGTAGATGACATACACGATCCAGCCACGCATCAGGGTGCCGACTCGATGCCATCCACGCACGCGGACATCGGTCGCAAAGAGGTCCGTCTGTGCGCGAGAAGGGGGCTCTTCATTCACGGGCGATAGCGAGCGCAGCGACGATGCCGACGCGATCGACTCGTCGTCCCGCAGCACCTCGAGTTTCGACGTCGTAGAAAACGCAGGATTCCGCCGCGGACGGTGATGCGGCTCCGACATGCCCAGGAGGACGCGGTCCAACCACGTCGGTCGGTGGAGGTCCGTCGTGTCCCGCCACGAAATGGGCCCATTTCTGTGGGCCGCACTCGTGCTGGTCGTTGGGTGCGTGTGGCGCATTCTCGCATCGCGACGTCCGCCAGCGCGCCCGGCTGGTCCGCTATGCATAGCAGCGGTGCTGGGATCGGGTGGGCACACGACCGAGATGCTCTCGATCTTGCGTGCGCTGCCTCGTGACATGTATACCCCGCGCGTCTATGTCGTGTCGTCCGGTGACGCGCTGAGCCTGCCCAAGGCGCGCGAGGCCGAAGGCGGCGCACTCGCGCCGCATCCCCTGCAGGGCCTGGTGATTCCACGTGCCCGCACCGTGCAGCAAAGCTGGCTCACGACGCCGTGGACGGTGCTCACGAGTCTGGCGTACTGCCTGTGGCACATGGGAGTCGTGCCGTGGCGTCTCTCGCACACGCCCTGGGCGGATGTCATCGTGATGAATGGCCCCGCCACATGTGTCCCTGTCGTGGCCACGATATGGGCGATGCGCGTCCTGGGCGCGTCCACCCCGCGGATGCTGTATATCGAATCGTATGCGCGTGTGATATCCTTATCACTCTCGGCGCGGATGCTACGGCATGTGGTGGACCAATTTGTCGTCCAGTGGCCGACGGCGGATCCGTCCGCACCATGCTGGGGCGCCTTAGTCTAGTACGCAGGCGGCGGTGTAGAAGGAATAGACATGGGCGGCGTGCTGGGGTACGTAGCGCTCGCCCCCTCTGGCTGGTCGTGCCGCGCTCCCTCCTGCGCAGCGCGCTCCTGGGCCTCAAGTCGGTAGTCGTCAAAGGGAAGCTGCGAGCGCTTGCCCTGCCACGCCCTGTTGCAGCAGTGCACCGTCCCACAGCAGTTGAGACATTCGCACGACCAGCCGCACGGAAACCAAAGGTCGCAGCACGGCCAGCACATGGCAAAAACCGGTATGCCGCTGTCCATCGTGGAGTGGAGGCACAACGATTCCAACAGGCACATCTACAAACAAAAGCATTAATTCTTGGAGCTGCAAGTGTCGCCATGACCACAGACACCGCCCACCACGGCGGCAATTATGATGGCAATGATAATAACCACGAGCCAGAAGCAGATCCACCTGCGCTTGCGGGCACGGCGCGCGGCGACCACAGCCTTGTCCGTCTGCTGACGACCTGCTTGCACCTCGTGCTCCGTGTGCTGCGCATGGTCCTTGATGACATTCAGCTGCTCATCCTGCTGCTCCACCAGGATCGACATCTCCTGGAACAGCGCAGCCAGCTCCGTAATCGTGCGCTCAATACGCTGGATGTCCGTGTGGCGCTCCTGCACCTCACGCAGCGCACCACGAGCCTCGCCCTGGCGGTTCGAGTTCATCAGCGCCTGCGAAAAAATCTGCTGGCCACTCGCCTCACCCTCCAGCGCACTCTGCAGCTCGGCCTGCGTCGCATCAGGCTTTACAATGCGCAGCTGGCGCTCCGTGCGCTGGCGGTACTTGGTGCGGTACGCCTTCTCGACTTCCTGGTACCGCATAATGGTCTCCTTGAAGCGGTTCTTGGCCGCACCAATCTGCGTCAGACGAACGTTGCGGCCGACGCCCTCAGGCGCCGGGCCGGATGCTGGGATCTTGACGGCTTCCGCCTCGAGCGACTTGATCGACGTCTTGACAAAGTTTGTATACATGCTTGTCTGCTGAGCCACACTGGACAATTCACTCTCCGCTGCCAGCTGTGCCGCTTCGCCCACATTGTTCAGCGACCGCGAGTGCAGGTCAGAAATGCGGTTCACATTCAGATCAATCTGGCGGATCATGTCCTGAATTTCGCTGATACGACCAAAGAACGAGCTGCTGTTGCCCGGCGTCGAGGCCGCCGCCGTAGGGTCCGACGACATGTTGACAGCGTACGAGTCGCTCTTGGCGCCCGCACCTGCTCTCGTGTTGGCAGCGGCAGGTGCTGCACCACCGCCGGGTAGACCTACCGTGGCAGCCTGGTCTGCCACGTACGAGCGGCCCGTCACACCCTGCATGGACGTCATTTCATACGAGTCGGGCTGCTGCGCCGCGTGCGTCGCGGGCGCATAGGCCGTCGACGGATTCGACGTGGGTGGCACGTACGTCATCGGCTGCTGCGCGGCAGCAGGCACACCCTGAGGCTGCGCCGCGTACGGCGCCGCCGGCTCCGACGACGGCGGCATGTATGGTTGCCCCGTCGCCTGCTGCGTAGGGAATAGGTGGTCACCGTAGCCATTGTTGCCACTACCCAGGCCATACTCCTGCTCATAGTTGGTAGCGCCAGCACCAGCACCCGGGCTCGTGTATCCACCAGCCGCAGACGCCTGCTGCGCACGCATGGCTGCCAATCGATCGCGCGCCATGATCGTCGTTCAGCAGACGCTCGTGGCTCGGAGTCGCGCAGGTGGCCGGGACTGGGGATTTTTTTGCAATTTTACCGACTTTGGGCCATGCCTGCCAGGCAGATTAGGTAAGAGGGACAAGGAAGCTACACAGGGGCTATGCCGTCGAGGCGATGCGGTCACGCAGCGCGAGGTATCCACGGTGGTTGGGCGACGAGTACCAGAGCAGGTCTTTTTGTGACACAGGGTCCGCAAAGCGCGGGAGGGGCTCGTTCTTGGCGAGCCACTTGTGTGGCTTGACAAGTGCTCGGAGACTGAGAGCATTGTAGTAGCGGCACACGATCGAGCCGCCAGCTGCTTCGACGGCCGTGATGGCCGAGCGGGAAGCCCGCGATACGACCAAGTGGACGGGCGTGCGCAGATGCGCATGGCCATCGCCCAAGAGTTTGATGCCGTCTTTGACGTTGTGCACACACCGGCTGGCATACAACTCACGCGCCGTAATCGGCTGTGTGGGGTCCAGTCGGCCTTGGTCGATCCAGTACTGCAGGCGATCGACGTTGAGGGGCGCAAAGTGCTGCTTGTGCGGGTTGGTAAAGCCGCGCTTCGGAATCAAGCGCGTCAGGGGCGTCTGTCCTCCTTCAAAGCCTGGCTTCGGCTTGCCGTTGCCCGCGCGCGCCTTTTGGCCCTTGTGACCGCGCGTAGACGTTCCACCACGGCCTGAGCCATCTCCGCGACCTAGGCGCTTGCCATTCTTCTTCGGCACGGCCGGCGTCAAGTTGCCGATACGAATCGCAGACGTCGCATAAGTCGCTATCCGAGTGGATGCTGGGCGCGCTATCGGACGCGCCGCTCCTGTGAGTGCGCGCACGAGCGGCACGAGCAGAGCTGGTCGGCTCACGAGCATCGTCCCAGGAAGAAAAAGGCCGCCACGCGCGGACGAGGCGTGCCCACTCGTCACGTGATGCCATGGGCGTGAGGAGCGATCCTGCCTCGTGCGTGGCGGCCGTGGTGGGGCTTGGTATGGCGCCGCCGCTGTCGGTGGACGAGCTGCTGGCACGGCAGGCGCAGCAGCCGGCCGCGCGGCCACGCTTCGTGTCGCGCAAGGAGCGTGAGAAGCATCGAGAGGCGGAGCAAGCCGCTGCATCGGAGGCAGAAGCGGCCAAGCAGGCGCAGGTGAAGCGCGCGCGTATAGACTGGCTGCATCGAGGCGACTCGAAGCCTGCGCCCGCGCCCGCCGCGGATGTGCGCACGCGCCCGGTGCGACGTGCGCGAGATACCATGAAACGCTTCCACTTTGAGTGGAGTGCGGACGACGATACGAGTGAGGCGGGTGTGGCGGGCGACGTCGACGCGCCGGTCCTGCGCCGTCGAGCGGGCATGGACGGCTCGGAGCGGAGTGCTACGGGCAGGAGCACGATGCCGTCCATCTTGGCCGAGAAGCCATGGTCGGAGAAGACGCTGGATGAGATGCGTCCGCGCGACTGGCGCATCTTCCGCGAGGATTATCAGATCCAAATCAAGGGCGGTACGGATGCGCCACCGCCGCTGCGTGCGTGGCGCGAGTCGCCCTGCATGCCGCCTGCCTTGCTGGATGCGATCGAGGCGCTTGGCTACCGCGAGCCGACGCCTATTCAGCGGCAGGCGATCCCGGTGGGGCTGCAACGTCGTGACCTCATTGGCCTGGCCGAGACAGGGTCCGGCAAGACGTTGTCGTTTGTGGTGCCGATGCTTGCGCATGTGCTGCAGACGTCGCGTACGCACGGGGGTCCGTATGGCCTCATTCTTGCGCCGACGCGTGAGTTGGCGCAGCAAATCGAGGTCGAGGCGCACAAGCTGGCGCGGCAGCTGGGCGGTGTGCGTGTCGTGTCGATTGTCGGTGGCCGTGACCTGGGCGAGCAGGCGCATTGGCTGGGCGAGGGCGCCGATATAGTGATTGCGACGCCAGGGCGACTCCAAGACTGCCTGGAGCGGCACATGCTCGTGCTGTCGGCGTGCCGCTTTCTCGTGCTGGATGAGGCGGACCGGATGATTGACATGAACTATGAGGACGCGCTGCATGCCATCCTCGACTGCCTGCCAGCGCAGCGCACGACGATGCTGTACTCGGCGACGATGCCGCCGACGGTCGATCGGATGGCGCGCACGTACCTCCAGCAGCCCCTGACGATCGTGATCGGCCAGGCCGGCCAAGCTGTCGGCACGGTCGAGCAGCGTGTCGAGATGATCCATTCGGAGGCGGAGCGGTTGCAGGGCACGCTGCAGGCTCTGGACAGTGGCTTGGCGCCGCCGATGATGGTGTTTGTCAACCAGAAAGCGAATGCGGACGTGGTGGGCCGCGAGCTCCGTCGGGCCGGTTGGCGTGTGGCGATTCTGCACTCGGGCCTCTCGCAGCCGCAGCGCGAAGCTGCGATCGCGTCGGTACGTGAGGGCGCGAATGAGATTCTGTGCTGCACGGATATCGGCGCCCGTGGCTTGGATTTGCCGAACGTGTCGCTGGTGGTCAATTACCAGTTTCCCACGCAGTTCGCCTCGTACATTCACCGGATCGGACGCACGGGCCGTGCTGGCCGACGGGGCTGCGCTGTCTCGATGGTCGACGACGACGACGCCGAGCACTTTTACGCCCTGCGCCTCGAGCTAGCCAAGTCGCCCGTCTCGTCGGTCCCAACTTTTTTGGCGCAGCATCCCGCGGCCATGGCATCTACATAGGGCAGGCTAGAGCTGAGCGGCTACGTAGTCACGCGTTTCTGGCGACAGCTGCGCGAGCGCCGCGACGATGGCGTCGGCGCGCGCCCGTTCCACAGCCGCGTCGAGATCGGCCGCGTGCGCCTCGAGCTGCGCGACGGCGTGCGTGTCATCGTCGTGCGGCACGTACGAGGCGGCGCAGCACACGCGCGCCGCTGCCTCGTGCGGCGGCAGCGTCGGCTGCGCCTCGAGGAAGGCGTGTAGGTAGCGCACCTCCATCATACGACGGCGGCCGCGCCAGTAAAAGTAGCGGCGCGTGTCGGCCCACGGCATGGCATGCCGCAGCGCGCCCGTCGCGAGCATGCGCCCTGCGCGGTCGTGGGCGTCGGCGTACTCGACGGCCATGGCGTGGAAGAAGGGCGCCATGTGCTTCTCGCGCTCCTCGAGACGCTGGCGGGCCTCGGCCTGGGCCGGCCCGCTCGCCTCGCTGGCGTCGCGCGCGAGCTGCGCGTACGTCGGATCGAGACGCAGCATCGTAGCGCGCTGCCGGTCCGCGCGGAACTTGATTTCGACGAGACCGGCCGCCTCGAGGACGCCGCCACGCGCGCTGTGCGCGTCGGCGGTCATCTCGATCATGCCGCGTGCATTGATCTGCGTGTCGAGCACGACCCACGAGCCGCCCCGCAGCTCGCCGGCGGGCGGGATGTGCACAAACACGGGCTGGCGGTACGACGAGAGGCCATCGACGATCTTGCTGCCCTGCTTGAGGATCTCGTCGTACATGTCCTGCTGCCCACCACTAAAGCCGCGCCAGTTGGCCAGCATGAGCAGCGGGAGTCCCTCGCGATCAAAGTCCACGATCGCCTGCGCCGTCTTGTACGCCGAGTTCGGGTACCATACCTGTCCCGCCTCGAGGATGCGCTGCTCGGTCGAGTGCGGGTTCGCGGGGTCGGCCGGCACGACGCGCTCGAGCGTGCGTGTCTCGACGGCGATCACGCCGAACGGCATGCCGCCCAGACGCGCGCGGCCCACGACGACCGACGTCGCCCATCCCGCGAGCGTCTCTTGGAACGAGTCGCGGTCAAAGAGGCCCGGCACATACACGCCGTCCACGATCGCGCCCGCGATCATCGCCCGCGGGTCGTACGGCGTCGACGTCGGCGTGAATGCCACGTCGCGGTCGACGGGGTCCACAGGCGGCAGGATCCGCGGCGGCAGGCCGCGTCGCTCAGGGACGTACGCGAGCCACCGCAGGTACTCGCGCATCGCATGCAGATCGTCTTGCACGACGAGGTGCGACACGCCATTCGCATGCATGATGCCCGGCCCACCGAGCTGCAGATTCGACGTGTACACCTCGCGGCCCAGCAGCTTGTTCAGCGCCTTGTACCCCGTCAGGATCATCGGCGACGAAGCCACTTGGATCACGCGCGTGCCGAGACGCGCCAGGTACGCGCCGATACCGACGCTGCGGCCCGTCACGATCGTCGCGGTGAAAATGTCGCCGCACGCCCGGCTCATCTCTCCCGCAATGAGGCCACTGCCCGACAGGCACTCGACGCCCAGTCCGCCGCGAGGATCGCCGACAATGTCGGTGATGACATGATGCACACGCCCGTCAGGCAACGCACGCCGCACACAGCGCACCACGCCCTCATCCACCAGCGCCGCATCCTGGTCGGCGAGGTACAGGTACTCGAATCCGCGCGTCGGGTCGTCGTCCACAAACTTGGCGCGGAAGAGCGACATGACGTCGGGCGCGAGGCCCAGACGCGCGCCGCTGTTGGCCGACACATACAGCAGCGGCACACCATCGCGGCACGCCAGGCGACATACGTGCGCGAAGAAGGCGTCTTCCTTCGGCCCAAACGAGCCGGCCTGGAATGTGACGTCGTTCGCCAGCAGGTACAGCGGCCGGCCCGCGGGGTACTCGGGCGTCCGGAGCAGCAGACGCCACGCGACCATGCCCATCGTGTTCTTCGCAGGCGGTCGCGACGTGTGCACGACGCGGCCGTCCTGCAGATCGAGCTCAATGACCTGGAGCACAGGGTCGGCCACGTCGTCCGTCCGCAAGGCGTGGCGCAGGGCATCCGGCAGATCGTACACAAACGTCGTGCCGAGGCGCTCGGCATGCACTCGGCGAATCTGCAGAGGCCCGCGGTTCGTGTACGGGCGGTGGGCACTCGTGCGATGCAGCGACGTGTCGCTCGACACGTGCGGAATCGCCTGGAGCACCGCGGCGCCATGCTCATCAATCACTTCGTCGTACGCAGAGAACGCCACCGTGTACGTCGTCACCGTGCTCACAAACAGGCGCACCGGCCGAGGTGCACCGCCTTGACTGTCCTGCAGTACGACGCGGATCTCGGCCTCGTCGATGCGCAGGCGCTGAAAGTGCTCGGCATACTGCGCCTCAAAGCAGCGGCACGCGTCCAGCACACTTTCCAGCGACGCATCCAGGGGATACAGCCACGACATGAAGATGTGCGAGCCATCTGTGTTGGCAAACTCCGCGCGGCCCTGCGCGACTTCGAGCGTATTCAGCACGTCGCTCAGCACGCGCTCGCTCTCCGAGTACAGGTACGTAGCCATGTCCTGCGGCGGCCGTCCCGGACGGATCAGCGCACGCACGAAAAAGCGCACGTCCGCCCGCGTCTGCAAGCCACGCGCGTGGTACAGGTGCACGGACGACGAGGACATCGGCAGCGGCGTAATGTCAAAGTGGGGCTCGAGACGATCCAGCTCCAGTTGGTACGACAGCGCCGGCTCGACGTTCCGGATCGCACGCTGCTCGACCCACCCACCGGCATCGAGGCGGCGGTACGTCACGAAGCGCGGGTACATCCCAGGCTCACACAGCATCACCGAGACACGGCGCAGACCCGCGCGATCGAGGCCGGCCGTGTGCGCGGCAATCAGCGCACTCGTCTCGTTCAGCGCGCGGTCGTACAGACTGTCGTCGTACTCGGTGACCGCGATGCTCAGGACATTGACGGGCGTCGACGTCGGCGTGCCAAAGTGCTTGAGCGAGCGCTCGAGCGTCTCGTCCAGCTCCTCGAGCGTCGCGCACGACGTCAAGGCACCGAGGCGCAGCTTGGGCCGCGTGCGGCGATGCATGTGCTCAGCAAGGTCCGTCGTCGATGCCTGGCGCTCCTTGTCCTTGGCACGGTTCGTCAACACGTCCGCGGACATTTGGAAGTGCCAGGTAATCAGCGCCCGGCGCTCCTGGCCAAAGTTGATCGTCACAATGTCGTACGCGCGGTACACACGGATCACGTACGTGACGAGCGCCGCGTACGCAATGCCAAGCTCAGCGCCAAAGAACGTGTGCAGCACATCCGACACATTGTGCGGCAACTCGCTCAACTCACGCAGAACCGACAGCGCCGGCAACGGCGTCTCGGACGAGACACTGCGGCGTAGCACCGCCTCCATCTGTGCCCGCCGCTCGGCCAGCGACGGCATCTTGGCCTGCAGCAGGATCTCACGCGCCTTGAGCGCCACCGGCGCCGCCGCATAGCCCTGCAGCTGCGTCAACGCCTGCAAGAGACGCACCATGCGCTGCGCCCGCGCATGCGGACTCGCCATGTCAGAGCTCTGCACGTAATGCACCAGCAGCGTCAGCAGGAGCGCATTCTTGCGCTCAATGCCCTCGTGCGACATTTGCAGCTCAGCCACCCGGTCGAGATCGCCTTCCATCGTCGTGCGCAGCTGCAGCAGGGCTTCAGGCCCGCCGTGTTGGAACGACGCCTCGGTGCGGATGTAGCGCTCACACAGCTCGCACAGCACGGCCATCTCATGGTGCCACAGGCCCAGCGCATATGCGTCGAGAATCGCATACAGCGGCGCGGCCGCCGACGTGAGCGCCATATGCGCCGCCGAATCAGTCACATCGGCCACATGGGCATCCAGGATCGCGCGCATCTGCGCCGCTGGGAAGGGCGCGTCTGGCCGCATCGTGTCGCGCAGCGCTGCTTCGACACGCGCAGGAAGACGCCCTGTCAAGCTAGCCAGCACCTCGTCCGCCTGCTCAAACGGCAGCGACGGCGTGCGCAGGCACTCGATGAGCGTATCGATCGCTGCGTGCATACGGTCCGAGTGGTCGTAGCCATCGAGGATGTGGTGCAGCACTTGCAGCGCCGCAGCGTAGCGCTGGGCCGGGCGACGGCCGTCCATATCCGGCTCGCCATACTCGCGCAGCGTGCCGGCAAAGGGCTGCGCGCGGCGAATGCGGCTCGGGTCGTCGACATTGAGAATGCCAAGCAGGTCGCCAGGGTTAAGTGTGACGCCCGGCGACTTGACAAAAGACACGACAGCATCTTCTTGCGCCACGAGCGGCAGGTACATTTTCATGACCTCGATTTCAGCGATCGTCTGGCCGGCGCGGACGTGCTCCCCGTTCTCGACAAGGAGTCGCACGAGCTTGCCAGGCGACGGCGAGCGGATCTGCGTGGGATCACGCTCGTCTTCGAGCATGCACGTTTGCCCATCGATCACAAGGCGGGTCTGGCCCACCTCATCCACGGCATACACAGTGTGCGACGCACCGCCCAATCCCAGCAGCCATCCGCCGTCTCGCAACTCACGCAGCGATACACGCGTGCGCTGCCCACGAAGCTCCAGCGTCCACAGCGTCGGCGCACTCTGATGCGCAGTAAAGTGGTACCTGACATCCTCGTAGATAAAGTCGACGGGAAACTGCGTGCGCAGTGTATGACGGGGCGGGACTTGGCCGCGGTGCAGAATGCGTTTGAACTCGTCACGCGTCTCGGTCGACATGGCATGCGCTTTGACGGCCGCGCCGCACAGCACCACGAGCTCAGTGGGCGGGCGCACGGCTTCCACGCCCTCGGCAATCAGGCCATCCAGCCACGCTGTCGTGATGCGATTGCGCACAAATGCGTCGTACTCGAGGAGGGTGACGAGGTACTCGATCGTCGTGCGAAAATCACTCCGGATCGAGAGCTCTTTGAGCGCCATGACCATGCTCTTGCGCGCCTCGTCGCGGTCGGCGCCCATCGCAAACACGTGTCCAAACTGTGAGTCGGCATACTCGTGCAAGGCACCGCTGGCACTCACACTAAAGTAGCCCCACGTCGATGGCGACGAACGAAACGTGAGCTCTCTCAACGACCCCGTCCCCGGCTTGAATCCCGTATCAGGGTTCTCTGCCGTGACACGGCACGCCACCACATGCCCTCGAGGCTGCGGCGTCGTCGCCAGACTCGCATGGCGCGCGTCAAAGTCGATCGCCGACGTGCCATCGCGCACCTCGCCGTACAGCGCGCGAATGTCCGCGATGCGATGCAGCGGAATGCCCATGGAAATCTGCAGCTGGACGGCCGGGATGTTCACGCCCGACACCATCTCCGTCGTGGGATGCTCGACTTGCAGGCGCGGATTCAGCTCCAGAAACGCAAGCTCGTCCGAGTCCGGTGCATACAGCCACTCGACGGTGCCGGCCGACACGTACCCCACCAGCTTGGCAAGGCGCACGGCGGCCTGCTCCATGCGCTGCCGCGTCTCAGGCGACGCGATCGTGATGGGCGCCTCCTCAATGATCTTTTGGTGGCGGCGCTGCACGGAGCAGTCTCGGCCAAACAAGCTGATGACCTGGCCGTACTGATCAGCCAGCAGCTGCACCTCGAGATGGCGCGCTGCTTTGGCGAGTTTCATCACAAAGATCGGTGAGCCAGGCACTTCGCCCACAGCGGCATCGTACAGTTGGCGGAACATGTCAGCCGACGCACACATGCGGATGCCCTTTCCGCCACCTCCTTCTGATGCCTTGATCATGACAGGGAAACCGATGCGCTCCGCCACTTGCAGCCCCTCCGTGGCCGAGTGCACACAGGCCCGCTGGTACACATCGTCAGGCACCGTGAGGTACCCCGCATCGCTCTTCGCCGTCTCCGTGATGCCCGTGCCGGACCACGGCAGACACGGCACGTCGGCGTGCTGCGCCACGATCGTCGACGAGATCTTGTCGCCCAACGCGCGCATCGACGAGCCTGGCGGACCGATGAACAGGACGCGTGGCTGTAGCTGCGCCAACATCTCTGGCAGGCGTGGGTTCTCTGACGCATGCCCCCAGCCGGACCATACGGCATGCGCACCCACTCGCTCAGCAATATCGACAATGAGCTCGACATTCGCATAGTTGTTCGCATTCGGTCCACCGGGGACCAGGACATACTGATCAGCCATGCGAATGTACTCGGCATTGATACTTAGGTCTTCGGGCGTAGCCATCACAATGAACTGGACGGCGCGGTCATGGCCAAAGGTATCATAGGCCCATGCCCGAACGGACCGTATTTCTTTCACCGCGGCAATGCCATTGTTACACACCAACACCTTGGTGATCACGCTATGACCACCGGAAGCACGCACAAACGAAGCAACGACATCCTCAGGCCGCGCATCCGCTAGCGTGCACCCGCCATAGAAGTGCTCCTCGACTCGCGGGAGCAGGGGCTCCATGGCTGGGTAGGTGGGGGACAAGCGTTCCCAAGCGTGACGAAGGCGTGTCACGGGCGTACGTCATGGCTTACGTCATCATGCGCGCCCACCTGAAGTGTGCCGGGCAGTGCATGTGATCGAGGCTCGACATGGCCACCGCGGCCGGTGCGGCGCAAAAGACAGGCGTGCGTGGGATTCGCAGGCATCATTTTCGAGCTATCTCAACTGTGGAGCCTAATGGTGACCCTTGGGCGGGTCATACACAATCTTGCGGTTCATGATCGGCGCCCACTTGAAGCGCTTGGTCCAGACCGACATGGCAAACAGGGCTGACAGCAGGATGATGGCCTTGAAGCCGGCGCGCTTCCGCTGGTCGTGCTCAGGCTCTGCCGTAAAGTGCAGGAACGACACCACATCCTTGGCCATCTGGCTCGTGGTGGCGGGGGTGCCATCCTCGTACTCAACGAGGTCGTCAAACAGCACACGGGCCATGGCAATCTGTGTGCCTGGGAAGAAGGGGTTGTAGTTCAAGCCCTCCTGCACCGTGACACCTGCTGGCGGGTCGCAGTAGCCCGTCAGAAGCGAGAAAATGTAGTCAGCACCGCCGTGTCGCGCCTTGACAATCAGACTCAGATCCGGCGGCAAGGCACCGGCGTTGGCTGCACGCGCAGCCTCTTCGTTCGGGTACGGGCTGGGAAGGTAGTCGGACAGCTTACCCGGGCGCTGGAACATCTCACCATCGTCGTTCGGACCATCCTCGTACTCAACATCCGCCGCCATAGCCTTCACCTCGTCCACCGTGTGCGACACACCCACCAGGTTGCGCCACGCAATGCGGTCCAGAGAGTGACAGGTGCTGCACACCTCCTGGTACACCTGGAAGCCGCGGCGGATGGCTGCGTGATCAAACGTCTTGAACCACTTAAAGTGCTCCCACGGGTACGCGGGTGGGTGCAGACCCTCGTCGGCCAGGTTGGCGCTGAGCGACTCAAGGAACGGCCACTCGCCGTACATGTGCTGGTACCACATCACAGAGCCGAGAGCCACGGCCGTCGCGGCAATGGCCGACGTGCGCGATGTGAGCGGGGACGACGCGTTAGCCTGAGCACGAGTCGACGCAAAGCGGATCTGGACGTGTTAGCTAGGCCCCAGGCATGGCCATATGTGAGACGTACCGACTGCGCAAGGCCCTGCTTAGCCGAGGCACGCGAGATCATAGCCCTAGTACATGAAGAGAACAACTGCGCCATGGCGAAAAACAGACAGGCAGAAGAGCTCTCTCAAGTCAGTATCGCCTTCCGCCTCAAGGGAATGACAGAGACCCAGTGAGGCTCGGGTTGGACCTATTTTCGCTGCTGACGCTTGCTTGCTTCGTCAGCCCCCGAACACTTACTGGCCAGTCCCTACGGCGCGTATTTCCCATCCGCCCGACGCAGCGAACCAATCAGCATTGTGTCATTTCCAGTCACGCTGGAGCCCGGAAGCTCTCGGAAGAGCACGTGGAAACACGTGGGAGTCCTTCTACGCCTCCACCATGGTGCCTCACGCGCCGCTCGAGGCCCTTACGAGTGCGCGCTGCTACCGCGATGCGAGCGCCTCTCTCCAGCAGCTCGTACCAGATGTGCGCTGTGCCGATGTACAAGAAGATGCGTTGAATACTCACAAGCTCGCTAAGCATATACCTCTCTTCACGGCTCATATTCAGCGCCTGGTTCGCGCGACACACGCCATGTGCCAACTATACCCCGACACATGGACGCGTGCTTGGAGCGCTGAGGATATTCTCGCAAGCGATGCGCTCAAGTCGGTTTGTGAACACCTGGACGCTATCCAGGGCTCAGATACGGAACAGCTGCGCGTCAGCGTTCGCATTCACGCCCACGGCACGACACGTGCGATCGTGTCTCCGTTGTGTGCGAACCGTGCAGTGCCGACGGTGCGTCTCGATCCTGAGCCTGTGCAGTTGTCAGGGCCTTTGGTATCCTATAAAACAGATGCACGCGCCGCGTACGACGCCGCCCGGCAACGCGTGCATGGCACCCTGGGCGCCTCACCGGACGGGTGCTTCGATGTGCTCCTGTGGCACGACACACCAGAGGGACGCGTGGTGACTGAATCGAGTATCGCTAACCTCGTACTCGAGCGCGATCATGGTGACCTCGTGACGCCGGCCCTGTCTGAGGGCCTCTTGCCGGGCCTTCTTATCCAGGAACTCGTCCGCCAAAACGTCGTTCGGCAAGACGTGATCCGAGTCGACGACATGCATCGAGCATCACGGCTGTGGCTCTGCAATGCAGTGCGTGGCATGTTTCGCGTTGAGCTCGTGTCCTAGTAGGTGAGTGACTGCAGCGTGTGCCAAACGCGCTTGCTCAGAGCCTGTCCGATTCGTCTCCTCGGGAGGCGCGTCGCGGGATCAATGGTCGTGCTAAGCAACTGCTGAGCATCGAGTACCGACGCACACTGTGCGTACGCATGCAAGAGATGAGCCGGCGTGGGCCAACGCCGCGTCATTTCCTGGGCCTTTTCTGGCGACACGCCTCGAATGCACAAGAGCATGCGTGACCACATATCCAGCAGCGAGCCTGATGCGCTTGTTTTCGTATGCAGTTCTTGGTATGTGTGGAACGACGTGTGGAAGCGCGTACCGGGATGCTCAGCGCGCATCATGCGCTGCATCTGTGCGTACGTGTCACGCTGAATGTGCTCCTCCCGTAGCACATAGAGAGGCTTGTCCTTGTACATATGCTGTACCGTATCGTGCATCGTCACGAGGAAATCCACGGTGCCTTGGCCATGGGCGGTGCGATGCACAAAGAATCCATCAATGACCTGAGTACTGCTCAAGGCCGTTTGGATTTGTGCACCATACCGCTGTACTAGCTCCGAGACGTGCATGTCTTCCACAAGATACAGGACCTGCCCGATTCCTGCCTGCTGAAGACGCTGCTTCTGGTCGTGCCATCGTCCATCCATCAAACTCGATGTCAGGTCGTCCAGTCGCTTGCGTTCCACCACGACGTCTAACACCACTTCTTGCATATGCGCCCATGCTTGCTGCTGCTCGGACGGCAAGCGCGGCTTCGCCCGAGCTATCCAAAGTATGTCGCCCAATTCAAGGACACGTCCTTCACATGGCACGCCGCGCTCACGCAGTGCGTCATGGAAGGTAATGCGCCCGTCCACCGTCTTGGCTCGCACTTCGCGGTGGTCTACGATCATGTGAATGGTGTAGGACGAGGCAGGGAGGATGTGGTACGGCACATGCGGCACGGGCGCCGGGCTTGACGAAATGACAATCGGCGACGAGTCCATGAGGGAAATGGTCAATGGTTTGGTGGGTGTGCAGATTTGGATGTCATCCACGTCATCCGAGTCAAGGTCAATCACAGGCACCTGAGAACGGGGGGGCAGGTATAGGCGGGGAACAGACGGTGGTGCGTGTTCGTGCGCGGCGGGAGAGGTCGGAGACGGCGCTCTCGGCAGAGGTTCAGGTGCCTGCCGAGTGATGCCCTCCGCGAGGGCAACGAGCTCGGCCACCTCGAGTCCCTGTGGACTTAAAGAGAAGAGAGCTGGATTGCCACGACGGAAGACGTATCCTTTGTGAATGAGGGTCTTGATGCTGTTCCAAGCTGTGATGAACGTCTTGTTGGACTGACTGTGGCGGACGAGCGAGGAGGGTGCTGCGCCGCTGCGTCCAGGCATCGTATAGTCGCTATCACAATAAGGCTGCGCGCGTGCAATCAGTTCCGACTTACCAAGCTGAGCTTCGTCATCGCCGTCCTCCAGCACACGGGTATAGAGGGCCACGAGCAGTCCATGCGCTCCTGATCGTGGCTCGGGTATATACGCTTTGGTTTTGCGGGGTCGCGCCGTGGTGTGACTCCGGGACGGGGCGATCATGCTGCCGGGTTTGGACGGCATGTCTTGGCCATGCTCTGCACACCACTGAGCATACGCGCGCTCGATGCGCTCGGCAATGGACGCGCCTATGCCACGCACACGCACTGTTTCGGAGGGGTGCACCAAGGTATCCTGACATGCAGCAAGGGACTGATGTGCCTTGAGATACGCAGATGCCGCCTTGGTGCCGCGCTGCCGCGCCTCATCGGCCCATGCCTCGAGGAACGACAGCCACACCGCCACGGGTGACGTCATCCCCAAGGAACAGGCTGGACGCGCGCTCGACGCTGGGTGTGTATCACGTGCTGGACCGAGGGATCATCAGCAGATTTTGAGCCAGACTGGCGACTACGGCGAGCGCAGCGGGGAATGTACTACAAGATGACATCCGAGATGGACTTTCCACTCTTAGTACAGAGGGATGAAGCGGCCGCTGTCGGGTCAGTGGACATGGTACGTACGCATTCTTGCCGAGCGAGCCCTTACCGTGGCGGGTGGGGATGTAGCTAATGGCAAACTCGCCGAGGTAGTGGCCGGTCATCTCGGGCTTGATTTCGACGGTCGTGAACACCTGGCGTTAGCAAAAGGGAGAGGGTGTGTGTGTGCGTACCTTGCCGTTGTAGACGCCAATCATGGAGCCGATCATCTCAGGCACCACAATCATGTCACGCATGTGCGTGCGGACGACGGCGGGCTTCTCGTTAGGCTGAGCCTCCTTCTTGGCCTTGCGCAGCTTCTTGATGAGGGCCATAGGCTTGCGCTTCAGACCACGCGAGAAGCGCCTGCGGGCACGGGCGTGCACCAGCTTGACAAAGTCTTCGTTCGACATGTCGAGCAGGTCATCGAGGTCCACACCGCGGTACGAAAACTTGCGGAAGGTCCTCTTGCGCTTCAGCTCTGCGGCGGCAGCAGCGTCGTAGCTATCCCTGTGATGGTTAGTGCACTCCCACGGGCAGGACGTACATCTTCGACGGTGTGAGAAAGACGGCCGTGTGGTCGACGCCAGGAAAGCGGTGCCCAGTGTATCACGTGCGATGCAGTTTTGGACATGTGCACGTGACACCCAATGCCTGCCCCTACTCGAGGCGCGTCCTGCCGCCGAGCTGCTTTCTTCACCCTCAAGTCTTCCCACAGGGACCAAAGCTAGTTCAGCGGATTTGTGGTACGAAACCAGTAACAACTAGACAAGATGAAGCACATTGCCGCCTACATGCTGCTCTCGCTCGGTAAGGAGGAGAAGCCTACCGCCGACGACGTGACCAAGCTCCTCAGCACGGTCGGTATTGAGGCCGACGGTGAGCGCCTCGAGAAGCTCGTGGCTGAGCTCGCTGAGAAGGACCTTGCCGCCCTGATCTCGGAGGGTAAGGAAAAGCTTGCCTCGGTGCCCTCGGCTGGTGCCGTGGCTGCCGCCCCTGCTGCGGGTGGTGCTGCCGCCGGTGGCGCCGCCGAGGAGGCCAAGGAGGAGAAGAAGGAGGAGCCCAAGGAGGAGTCGGACGACGACATGGGCTTTGGTCTCTTTGACTAAGTGTCGGCCTCTTTTCAAAAGCGAATACCTACATAGCTTGAGTAGATACCCAAGCTGTGCTACGTGCACATTCGCCCTCTATGCCTCGTCGGACTCGACAAAAATGTCGCGGTACTTGAGCAAGATGGTCTCGATGGCTTTGCACTGGAGGCCCATGTCGGGGAGGAACATGGCACCGCTGGCGCCTGTACTTGCCATCTGCGCCTCGTGCGGCGAGCGCAGCAGCGTGGGCCCAAATACGATCGCGAGGTTGTGCGCCGACATTTGATTGTCGGCCTCGTGGGCTCGAACGCGGTCGAGATGCGTCATGAGGAAGCGCAGCGTGGCATAGTTGGCGTCGGGCAGATTGTTGACCTGCTCGTGCAGGCGGACCTGGCGCAGAAAGTCGTTGCTGATCTTGGCTGCCTCGATGAAGGCTGGGTATAATGGGTACGTGAACAGCGGCTCAGGCAGCTCACGGAACCACTGCTTGAGGCAGCCCGCTACGATGTTGATATCCTGGATGGCCTCGTTCGCCATCACATCCACGGTCGACCAGTCGTAGTCGAAGCGGTTCTTGAGCTTTTGGACGCGCGACGAGGTGCCGGACAAGCGGTAGATGCCCGTGTTGCGGATGCCCACGCGCTCGATGGCATCGGCGCAGATTTCGAGGATGGGCGGCACTTGGACGCCGTCGCGTACCATCTGCGTCTCGAGGTCGACGCCGAACACGGCGCGCGACGCCTGCGGCGCGCCGTCGACGTCGCTGGGCGCCTGCTTCAGGGTCGATTGGTGCAGGTACTGTGCGAGTGTTGCCTCGTCGTAGGGATTGACGCGTTGCGGCGTCGGCTTGTGCTCCTTGTTGTTGAATACGAGCTCGTAGTTCTGCATAAAGTCTTTGAAATCGCTCTTGTTGTTGATAGAGGCGACCGCGTCTCGCAGTCCCTGGGGCGCGGACTTGTCGCCGAGAGGATTCACGCACAAGCCGTCGCTGAGCGCGATGTTTTCGTACAAGAACGCGTAGCGCATGAGCTGGAACTGCAGGCCCGTTTCGAGCTCGTCGAGCGACTCTTTGTAGGCGCGCAGAATCTGGGGGAGCTGCTGCTGGAAGTACTCTTGGCGCTTGGCCTGCGCCGTCTGCGCCTCGGACCGCAGCGTGTCGTGCGCCTGGCCTTGTTTCGTGCGGCACTCGTCCTCGGTGCGGGCGATTTGCTGGGGATTCTTGGACTTGAACAGGCTGCTGCCCTTGGAAAACGGCATGCCGATCGAGCGCTTGTCGTTCGCGCGTGGATCGCCGTTCTTGATGAGCAGAACGCGATCGAGGTCGTCGATGGTGCTGTCGAGACGCAGGCGCGCACGATCCGCGGCGCTTTCGGCCTCGAGCAGGCTCTTTTCGAGACGGAAGCCCAAGTCGCGTGACTGCTTGCGGTGCTGTTCGGCATCATACACGAGGCTCGCGATGTCGTCGCTGATGTTGGTGAGCTTGCTGGCGAAGCGGAAATGGTTCTCGCTGAGGATATCCTGGTTCTTGATCATGTGGACCCAGCTCGTCCCGTACGTGCCCGCACGCACGTCGTTGCCCGTGTAGTCTGACATGGCAGTGCGCGAGATCTTCTTCAGGCCCTGCGCATACTCTTCCTCGAGCGCCGCCCGCTTCTTCAGCATCTGACTCGCGCCGCGCGCCGACTCGATGCTCTGCTTCATGCGCTCGTCCATCAGGTGCAGGCTGCAGTCCATCGAGTTGAGCGCACGCATCGTAGCCTCGTCGACGGCCTGCGATGCTTCCGCTCCCAGCGCTGGCGCGTTCGCCGCCGCCTCCGCCGGCCTCGCCGCGTCGTCCATCGTCGCTGGCCCCAGGCCGGCGGAGGCGGGGGCCGCGGCACGTCTGTTCCGAGCCACGTGCTGCACGTGCTATTTACGTCCACGAGGCGGCGTCCGAGGCCCATTGGCGCTGCAGCAGAGGCGCACATGGATCCCAGCGGTTGCCGAGGTTCGCGATCCAGCTAAAGAGGCGGCGCTCGATCCATGTCTCCCACACGTAGCGCCACGGCTGCATGACGTACCAGGTGAGCATGTGGTTGTACAAGTAGTAGCTCGGGTAGTCGTACGCGACTTTGACCGCGGGGTTCACAAAGATGCGGGGTCGGTGGGGGCGCGCGAGGCGGTGCATGTCGACGCTCGTGAGGATGGACTCGGACGCGTTGCAGGACGCGCATGTGCGGAACTGCAGTGGGAGCTTGGCAGGGTAGTCGAGGCCGTCGGCGCGCTCGATCGGCGGCGGCGGGAGGGCGGCCACGGCCGGCTCGTGGCGCAGGACGGGCGGCGTGGCGTTCGTGAACCAGCGCGCGTCAAACACCGTGAGGCCGTTCCAGCACGCGTTGACGGGGATGGGCCGCTTCGCGTCGACGGCGCGCCGCTCGAGCTTGCGCCGGAAGTACGGCCAGAGTGGACGCACCGTCTCGCCGTACTGGTCACGGAGCACCCACGTGTCGTAGAAGCCGAGCCAGAAGTAGTCGAGGGCGCACGCCTGGTCGTACGTGCCGTTGAGCGTGTGCACGAGGTGGTGCAGCATGTGCGGCGTGTACAGCACGTCATTGATCCACACGACCTTCGATATGGGCATGTGGACGTCGTCGTACAGCGGCCGCATCGCCCTGTTCCGCAGCGTCGAGAGCCGCTGGATGCGCTCGAGCGAGCGGATCGACGCAGGCAGCGGCGCCGAGACGATCGTGTGGCGCACGCCAGCGTGCTGGAGCGTGCGGCGCAGTGCCTGGAGCATCGCCGGCGTCCTGTCCTGCGAGTCGTTCTCCAGCACCGACACGTAGACACGGTCTGGGCCCACGTCGCGTGCGAACGTCAGCAGCGAGTCCGTGTACTGCGGCAAGATGCGCTCGGCGTTGTACAGAATCGACGCGATAAAGTACGTGTCATTCGACGCACGCCACGCCGGCGGCACGGGCAGATGCGCCGGCGCCCAGCCACGCAGCGCGCTGAGCGCCACCCAGGCTGTGACCACAACGAGCACGGCGCGGCGCGCGAGCGATGTGGCAGACCACGCGCGGCGATACAGCATCTCCCACAACAGCATCGGGCACGTGAAGCACACGGCCACGGCGTACAGGTACAGCGTGCTCGGCATGGAAAAGTACCAGCTCAGGCCCAGGAAGAGCACCGCCGAGACGACGCCAATCCGCCCGCGCGCATCGCGCAGCCACGCAGGCCGCCACCATGGCGCACGCACACGCGGCGCAGGTACGTGCGCGCCCAACTCTTCGTGGCCGAGCATGTCCAGCTCGACGCCATCGGGTGGCGATGCCATGAGACACGGCCAACAGCTCGGTGGCGGCTATGAACGAGGCGAGTCAGGTGGAGGCCGCGCGGCACGGCGCGCCTCGAACCGAGTGTGCGTCGCAGCGACGGCCTGCAGCGCGTCGAGGACCTGCAGGAACGGCGGCTGCCAACGCACGCCGCGCGCCACGAGGACGACGAGACACAGGAGGAGCGCGTGGCGCACGATGTGCGCATAGGCGTGCCAGTGCTCCCAGGGCCCGGGGGGAAGGGGCAGCTGCTCGGCGTACAGGATGGCGCCGACGTCGACGGCGAAGAGCGCGAGGAGCGCGAGCCACGCACGCGTGCGCCAGTGCGCGCGGGTGCGTGTGGCGACGAGGCCAGGGTACGCGCGCTGTGCGACGTTCTCGACGAGACGCGGCAGCGTGCCATGGGGCGTGATCGTGGCGATCGAGAGCGCGAGCGCCTGCGCGACATACATGCGCCACACATGATAGAGGCGGTAGGCCTGGTAGTCCTGCGTGTCGTGGCAGTGCGTGCATGCGACGATGGGCGCGGCGCCTAGCACGAGGTAGACTTTCTGTACGCGTCAGCAGCGATATACGTACGCGGCCTTCGACGCTCGAGAGGCGCGCGAGGAGCGTCTCGAGCACGGCGCCGGGAGCGAGCCACGAGAGCTGCGCGGGCATGGCGTCTCGCAGCACGCGCGTCGGCACCGACGTCGGCATGTGCAGCAGGAGGAACACATCGCTGGGGAAGCCCCACCCCGCCTGTCGAAGCGCGGCGGGCAGCCACCACGCGGGGATGCACTGCACGGCGTGGTACAGCGCGGTGAGCAGCAGGAGGGGGTGCACGACCCCCTCCTCCCACGCCGACGACCGGGGCCGAGCCACAGGCCAGGCGCTGGGCGGCATGGTGTGGAGGTGAGAAGACGGCCACCGAGGGGGGGTATCCTACAAACCCTACGGAGAGCGAGCGGGCTCGGGGGGCTGGTCGTGGAAGGGGGCGAGCGGGAAGCTCTGCGTCGGCTCGTCGATCACGAACGACGCAGCAGCGTCGCGGTCGGGGTAGACGCGCTCATAGTCCGCGGACGACGCGGGGGCCTGCACGTTGGCATTGAGCAGGTAGACGCCGAGGAACGTGACGAGAAAGCCGCCGAGCAGGGACACGGCGGCGGCGTTCGACGTGTCAAAGCCCTGGAAGAGCAGCACCGACGCCAGGATGGTGGATGTGGTGAACATGACATAGTAGATCGGATTGACGACGTTCGTCGAGAACTGGTCGAGCGCGCGGTTGAAGTAGTTCATCTGGACGAGAATGCACAGCACGACCATGAGGCCGAAGCAGTACGTCGACAGGTGCGTGAGCTGGTTGTGCCCGTCGAAGGTCAGGCGCAGCGCCACGCCCAGCGCCTTGACGCTCATGACCGAGATCGAGCCGACGAGCGAGCAGATCGAGAGGTACACGAGCGGCGTCCGATGCCCGTAGCGCGGCACGACACGCCACACCATGTAGAGCGAGAAGCACGCCGTGCAGAGGCAGTAGACCAGAAAGGGCGCGCGCATCGCATATTGCAGAATCTCGTCGACCGTGCGAATATCCCGGTCCTCCGGCGCGTTCACGACAATCACCACCGTGCCCACGAGACACAGCGCACAGCCCATGATGCCCAGCCGCCCCAGATGCTCATGCAGCAGGAACGACGCCAGCACTGCGCCCACCAGCACACTCAGCGCACCCAGCGGCGTCACGAGGATCGGCGGCGCAAACATGTACGCCACGAAATTCGCCACCTCGCCCACGACCATCGTCAGCATGCCGGCCCACCACACCGGATTGCCCAGATAGCTCAGGCGCTCCGACGCCAGCCCCTCGCTATGCGCCGCCGCACTGATCAGCCCCTTCTTCGTGATAATAAAACTCGTGCCAATCGCCACACTCGAGCTGATCGCGAGCATCAGCCCAATCCATTTGTCCTGCATCCGCCACGTCATGCTCGCAGGTGGCAAGAAGGTCACACACCTCCACCACCACCGCCTCGCCCCGCCGCCTCCTGTCCCCTCGGGTCGCACCTCGACATGGCCGAGTCCGCGATGCTCGAGCGGTACGCCCGCGGCGACGCGAGCCAGGATCTCGTCGATGCATGGCCGTCCCTGCGCCCGCACCTCCTCCAGCGCCTCCGCGACAATGTGCGCGCATTCGCAGTCCGCACCGAGCCGTACCTACACAAGGCAGCGCCCCTCGCCGACCTGCTGCGCGACGATCCCTCCCTGATCGAGCGGCCCTCCGCCGCCATGGAGCTCCTCATGACCGAGCACAACATTACGCCCGACGACACCCACGGCTTCGTCCCCGCACGCGCGCCGCCCCCCTCGGCCGCCTGGCCCACCTGGGACGCCGCTCTCGACGGCAGCCATGTAGACCGCGTCTGCGAGCATGTGTGTGCGATGCTCGATGACTTTGACGCGCCGCCCTGCACGATGCAGCGCGTCGCCGAGCTGCTCCTCGAGCCCACGAAGCAGTACCATACGCGCTCCAAGTACCTCGGAGCCCTTCGCCGCGTCCTCGGCGTCACCGGCACACTGCGCCAGGCGCCGACGCCGCCACCCCGGCCGGCCGTGCCCAGCATCGCGCCCGACGCCACCGTCCCCCGCGGCCGCGTCGACGAGCTCGACTCCAGCACGGCGCACGGCACCGTGTCCCGCACCGTGCAGCCCCTCAGCGCCGCCACCCACACGCGCCAGCGTTCATGATACCCTATCTTCTATCGTGTGCTCGACGTCGACGTCCGAGTGCTTCTCGGACGTGTCGCTGTTGTGGCTGCTGTCCTTGCCAAAGCCGACGCGCTGCAAGACGTGCGAAAGCAGGTGCGGCTCAGCCGCGTGCATGTGCATGTCAAAGTCCTTATCCGGCCCGTCTTCGAGGCGGTGTCCATCCTGCGGATTGCGCACCTTGTCGATGAACGTGCCGGTCCGATCGGCGTCCAGCACACAGTCCTGGATGTCAATGTGCTGCCGATCGAGCATCGTGAACGGCTGGTTCGTCGCACGCGCATACAGCCAGCCAAGACAGATCCGCGTCGCACACGACCCCAGCGTAAAGCCCATACCGCCCAGCGGCGCCGCGAGAAACGCCCCAATGACGCTGTAGTCGTCAGGGTCGCCATACAGGCCATTCGGCAGCCCAATCAGACTGCCGCCCTCGATCGCATCGCCGTGGTAGTAAATCGTGCCAAACACAAACACGGTCAAAAAGCCGCCGCATCCGCCCACGACGAGATCGAACCCGTTCAACACAGCCAGGCGGCGCGACAGACCCAGGAACACGGACGGAATCACGGCCAGGCCCGCCAAGTCGGCCACGAGAAACACCTGCAGAATATCAATGTCAATCACAGCAAGCGCAACACACGGCACATTGAGCGCAATGAGAAACAGGCGGCACCACCAAATGTTGACGCGGCTCAGCAGCAAGTCGCTCTCAATCACACTGATCATAGCCGACTGAAACGTATCGTACGCACTCGACGACAGCACACCCGTCAACACCAGGACCAGGCCGTGCACCCACTTCGGCATGTACAGCAACGCACGAAACAGCGCATTGGAGCCATCGTCGTAGGCGTCCTCATCGCTCGTGTTGATCGGCGGCTGCGCGTGCGACCAGTACGCCAGCGGGCCGGCCATGCCGACCAAGAACACAATCGTGAACAGCGGCAGCGTCGCCAAAGCCACACTCAGGTACAGGCCGCCGTTCGTGCGCGACGCAAACGCCCGCTGCCAAAAGCCCTGGTTGAACATCTGTGAAAAGACGATCGAGATCGTCAGAATGTACCACAGCTCGCCGCCCAGACGGTGTGCACCGAGCAAGCCGCTCTCGTGCATCAGATCCTTGTCGATCGACAGCTTCTTGCTGAACATGACCGAGCCAATAATAATAAAGACAATGACGACGATCGCATTAAAATTGTCCGTCCACAGCGACGCCTTGAATCCACCGTACGTCGTGTAAATCGTCGTCGTCAGCGCAATCACCAGCGGCGGCACCACCTTGTTCATGTCTGGCTGAATGGTCCGCACAATGACACTGTACGTATTCAGCTCCACAATCATGAAGCAAAACATAAAGCCCAGGAACACGAGCGCACTGAAAATGCCGATCGGCCACCCGAATCGGCGCCGCACAAACTCGGCCAGCGTGAAGCCGTCCGGGCAGTACCGCCGAATCAGCGGGCCAAAGAACGCAAAGGCCCACAGCGGCGCGATGGTCGAGAACGCATACGCACCCAGGCCAAAGAGGCCTGCCCCGGGCACCAGCGTCATTTGAGGGTACGCCTGCAAGAGCGACGACGACATAGCTGTTGGTTAGTACCGCACGCAACAACACAAGCGAATGACAGTGACATAGATTCCCTTCGCGAGCATGATCTCGTTCAGGTACATGCGACGCCCGTGGACCGACCACGCCCGCCGCAACAACGGTATATTCTCAGCCATCGTCTGTAGCCATGCTTTGCTAGAAATACACAGCTGCGTCGGCCATCGGCCGCAAGACACAGGCACCCGTATCCACGTCACATGCCCAACACCTCTCGGTGCTGTGTACGCTCGGTGTGCGAGAATCCTTCCAGGGACGGCTATGCCGTTGTCATTCTACCGTTCCGTAAGACACGAACCCGAAGCAATCCAATTCAGCGCCAGCGGCAGAGCTAACGTCAGCACGTCCCCACCGCCCACGTACCTGGTTGGGTGCGTACACCACTGATAAATTCGCGCTTACTGCGCGTATTGATGCCGGCCCACAGACCCACCAGCATAAAGCCACACAACGTCGAGTACACGAGAGCATCGCCCTGCGCCTTGGTCAGCCGTCCATTCGGCGCCGCAAACGTCGATGGGTCCATCGGGAGAAAAAAAACCGAGGCGACGCACCACCACACCGGTCGCCGAGTGACTCGGCTTATCACGTGACAAAGCGGTGGCGGCGCGTCCCCAGTCTTGGCGCCGCCGACGACGCCGACGACGACGATGCCGGCGGCCGGTGTCCCAGCGACGTTCCGGTCGAGTACCGCGCCTCTGTACAGGCGGTACGCGAGTGGTCTGGGCACGAGTGCGACGGCCGTGCCGTCGCTCGAGGAGCTGCAGCATCTCGTCCATCACCTGCAGACGCTCCGCCAGGATTGGGCGTCTCGTGCGCAGACGCTCGCCGAGGAGCGGCGCGCCATGGGCGGCACGAGTGTGCATGTAAAGCAAGAAGACGACGCGCGCGCTGAAGAAAGTGACTCGGATGCCGACTGGGCGCCCAATGACCGCGTGCAGCGCACCTATAGCCGGGCGCATCGCAAGCGCGAAGAGGCGTCGGGGTCGGAGAGTGATGTGCCCCTGCATGCCGTGCAGCCGAAGCCCAAGACGCTAGGTGTGAAGCTGCGTCTGATGGACGATGCGCACAAGGCGCGGCCGGAAGCAGTGCCGGAGAAGGCGCCTCTCGTCCCCAGCGCCGGCGTCATTGATCTGCGCGGCGACACGTTTCACGATGCCACGACCTTCAGCTGGGACGCGCCATCCGATCCCCAAAGCAGCTTTTTGCCCAAGCGCGAGCCTATGCGCGAGATCCGGCCGTACCCTACGCATCCGTACGATGTGCACGAGGACTTTGCGAATACCGACTGGCACGACCGAGAGGCGATGTACACGGTGCCAGGCCACGTACCGCCGAGCAGCGCCGCTCGCCCGCGGCCGGCGAAGGAGGCGGCGCAGGTACCCGCTACGACCTTCTTCCACTACGTCGATGCGTACTTTAAGCCCGTGACGGAGGACGACTTGGCCTGGCTCTCGAGCCAGGCCGATGATCCGTCGCCGTACGTCTTCCCCGAGCTTGGCGTCCACTACCGCAAGATATGGGAGAAGGAAGACGCCGAGCTGCAGAGCGTCTTGCAGGCCATGGAGGGCCAGGCGCCCACGCAGCCGCCATGGCGACCGGCCCCCACGTCCACGCCGGACGACAGCCCGTTCGTGCCCTCCAACACCACGCTGGATGCGCTCTCCGACGCCCAGATGTACGACCCCAGCACACGTGGTGGACCGCTCATGGAGCGACTCGCCGCCTCGCTGATGATCGACGACGCGTCGGAGCCACACGCCGAGGCGCCCACGGACGCGTCCGACACACTCGACCCACACGTCTCGCTGGTAGACATGGAGACCCAAGTGCGGCACGCGTGTGAATCGATCGGGCTGCTCGAGACGGGCGCGCCGATCCACTGGGACGAGCAGGGCGACAGCCTGATTGCGTCCACCTTACGACTGGCCCAAGCACGGCTCCGGCAGCAAAGTCGCGCGAATGAGCTGCGCAAGGCGCGGCTCTTCCAAATCGCCAAGGACCGCATGGCGTACCAGGACTACCAGGCCTGTCTGCAGGCCGTCGATCGCGAAATCGAGGCCAACTGGACCAAGCGGCAAAGGCAGATCAAGGCCAGTGTCGGCAAGAAGCGCAAGACGGACGCAGAGGCAGGGCCCAACAAGCCGCAGCTGTCAGAGTCCCTGCCAGACGCTCTGCAGCGCCGCAAGAAGCTCAAGGCGGCGTTGGAGCCGCTGTTCGCCAAGATCCCACATGCGTGTGCGCCGCCCACCGAAAGTATATACCACGGCATAGACACGTAATTACGCACAGCGTACCAACAGCGCCTGACCCCCACACACAACGTGCGTGGCTCGCTCGGACAGTGGCACGCGCCGCGGCTCAGACACACGGTGATCTGCCAGGGCGCCCAGACCGAGGCGCCCCTCCAGCGAGTCTAGGCCCCACGTCCATACATGCCCCGCGTCCGTGACAGCGGCCGCGTACTGCAGACTCGCACTGAGCGACACGGCGCGCGAAGGCAGCGGGAGGCGCGTGAGACGCGCATACGGCGCCTGCGCATGCCCCGTCGCGCCGTAGCCCGCCGTGTACACGCTGCCGTCGGCGGTGAGAACGAGGAGAAAACTGCCGCCCACCTGCACGTCGCACACAGCCTGGTCGATGGGCAAGAGCGTCGGAGTTTCCAGCCGGTCGACCATGTCACGACGCAGGTGCTGGCCATACTCCGTGTTGCCCCAGAGAAAGACGCGCCCACGCGACGTCAGTGCCGCCGACGTATCGCCCTGAGCAGCCAAACGCGACACGCCTTCGCCGTCCGCCAGCGGTAGCGCGACGCGCTTGAGCGTGGTCAGGTACGGCGCGTGCGACGGCACGCCCAGCTGCCTGTCCGTATGCAGGCCACAGGCCCATACCTGCGCACCGGCGAGCACGAGCATGTGATCCAGACCGGCACACACGCTGCGCACAGCGGGCACAGCGAGGCGCTGGAACGACAGCGAGCCCGGCGCCTGGTCGAGGCCAATTTGGCCTCGGAGATTCGTGCCGCTCACGTACAGCGCATCGGAGGTCGCCAAACACGTGAAGCCAAGGCCCGCCGCCGCACTCACAATCCGGTCCGGGAGCGCGATGCGCGCCGTGCCCCATACGCTCGTGCGTCCCTGACCCAGTTGCCCCCACGTGTTGTGACCCGCCAAGTACGCCGTGTGTGCCTCTGCCACCACCGCATGCGAGACGGACGCCGCCGCTACCGTGCCTCGCACAGGCACATCTACCAAGCGCCCCTGCGTAGCGAGCGCGCCCCACCGTCCAGCCACGCGCCAGCGCCGCGACGCTCCCATGGGTGGATCGACGCGTGGCTGGGCGCCGGACGGCGTGCCAAGCTTAGTCAGCTTAGAAGAGGACCGCGGCACCAGAGGCTCTTTCCTTGTTCCCACCATGGCCCTGTACGAAGGTATCAAGTCTCTGCTGCCGCCCAGCGTTGTGCGCTACACGGCACCGATGCATTTTTGGCAGCCGGGCGTGACGCCGCTCTCGACAGTCATGTCGGTGGTGGCCATGTCGGTGGGGTACATCACGATCGTGCTGGGTGGTCAGGCCGTAATGCGGCACCTGCCGGCGGTGCCGGCGCGGGTGCTCAAGATCCCCTTCTTCCTGCACAACGTCCTTCTTTGTCTCGGAAGCCTGCTGCTCTTGTGCCTCTACCTGGAACTCGAGATCCCGATCATTTTCAGGTATGGCCTGCACAACTCGATCTGTGAGTTCCGATTGTACTTTGACGCGGAAATGTTCCACATCATCAACTACTACTTCAAGTACTGGGAGTTTGCCGACACGCTCTTTCTCGTGCTCAAGAAGAAGAAGCTGCTCTTCTTGCACGTGTATCACCACATGGCTACCGCTGCCCTGTGCTACTCGCAGATTGTGAACCAGACCACCCTGTCGTGGGTCATCATCTGCCTGAACCTCGCCGTGCACGTCATCATGTACGGCTACTATGCGCTCGCGAGCATTGGTGTCCGGTGCCCATGGAAGCAGCTCGTCACGACAGGTCAGATTGTACAGTTTGTCATCGACGTCGTCGTGTGCATCTACGGTATTTACCATCACTACGTTCACTTGTACGCGCCATGGCTCCCATATGTGCGCTACTGCCACGGCGAACCCGCCGCCGCCTTCTCGGGTCTCGGCATCCTCGTGAGCTACCTGGTCCTGTTTATTCTCTTCTACCGCGACACCTACAAAAAGGCCCCAAAGACGGACAAAAAGACCCAGTAGCGGTGCCGCAGTCCGTCCGGCCAATGACCGGCGCCTAGCGGCCGAGCCTCAATGCTGTCACGTGCTGCGCGACCAAGTGCCTGGCGCTACCCACAATGGACCTATCGACGCCATGTCTACATAGCATACCTAGATGGTGAGCAATACCAACGTACTTCCTAGTCCATTCGCGCGCCGTGTTTTCGTACGCAGCCCTGTCGGTCTTGTACAGGTGTGCAATGTCCGGCACAAGAGGGTCGTCGGGGTTCGGGTCTAGAGGCGTCAGCCACACGCGGCACACATACCCGTCAGCATGGAGCAGATGGACAGAAGAACTACCGTCAGCGCACATACTTACGTACCCTTCGAGATCGTCAGAGCCGGGCTCCATTGGTCCCTGAGAATGTCCAAGCAGATACTGCCATTCGCGTTGATATTGGGGTGGTAGATCTTCGTCGTGAACGACACCTTGGGCGGCTTGAAGGGGTAGTCCGTCGGGAATGTAATGGTCAGGAAGAACACACCGCCACTGTACGGCGAGTCACTCTACGTCGTAAGTAGGCATCGACATACCGGACCCATGATCGTAGCTTGCCACTGCGCTGGTCAGCTGCCTCCCACTCGATCCACACATACCTGGAACATGTTGTCGCCCGTCGGACCGGCGCTGCACGAAGACGGCGGGTCGCGACCGAGGTCGGCCAATTCCTGCATAGGTAAGCGACAAGCGCCACCATACACACCTTGCTAATACGTTTCATCGCCATCTTGGAATCGAATCAACAATGCCGTGGCGGGGAACAGGAGAGAAGAAACGGACCCGCTCCACCCTACCGCCACGTACGCCCGTCACCTGGCTGGGGCATCCGTGTCTCGGCCGAGGTAGGCATCCGCGCTTTTTGATCGGGCGACGACGCGCTGCGTCGCATGGCGATCAAATGCCGCCGCCCTCGCCGCCGGAGGCTGTGGCGGAGCGAAAAGACCATGCGCGACCATCGGGGTGGTCGCGCGAGGCCCCGCCAGCGAGATTTCGTCCGTGGGGTGCACCAAGATCGCATGAATGGCCGCGTGACCATGAGCGGCCACGCTCGAAAAAGAATCGCGGCTATCGGTCGTCGCGTGGCGACCATGCCTACTATGACTACGACCAAGCAGGTTTGAACCAGATGCAGGCTTCACGCCCCTATATGCAAGAACAGGATGCCAATGTCACAGAGGATCTATATGGTGAGCCGGAAGTGGACGTGAAGCGCACGACGGCCAAGGAGCCCGAGGGACACATGGACGAGCGTCCCAATGAGAGTCGGCTCGGTCCCACGGAGAAAGAGGCGCCTCTCGCGCACGATCCTGCAGAGACACGCAATGCTCAAGATAACGCACCCGTCCCAGACGCTGCCGAGCAGCCGATCGTCTCTGAGGCGCGCGAGTCCCTAGAGTCGTTACCGCCACCCACGACAAACGGCCCACGCGTCGAGTCAGAGCCAGCGCCGCCTCAGACGTTAGCAGAGGAAAAAGTGAATGTGCCAGCGCCGTCGAAGGAGGCCCCTGAGGAACGCTCCGTCGCAGCTCAGCCGGATCCTGACCCGCAAACGGATGTACCGAGAGAGAATGCGCCAGAGTTGCCTTGCGAGTCTCCTCCCACTCATCCTGAAGATCCAGCTGCATCCACCACGACAGAGGATCACGAAGCAGAGCGCATGCAGCGCGTCGTGCATGCACTGACCCAGCAGTTGGTGCTGCGCTACCCATGGTCAGATGCACACACGCACACGATTCTGGAAGAGAATCATCGAATCACTGCGTCGCTACGTGTGCCTGCGATGCTAGGTCTTCAGAAACCAGCTCAGGTGCAGCGGCCTGTGGAGAAAGGCGCTGTCGACGAGTGCCTCTATCGCCAGATCCGCGAGCAGAAAGAGGCGCAGCGCATCAAACTAGTGCAGCTGCGCAACGAGTACCGTGCCAAGCACCAGGCATGGAGCAAGTACTGTGCGTCGTTGGATCGCGAGCGTGAGCGCCGTGCTTCGGCCACGTCCACGACACCGCAGGATGAGACGCCTGGGAAGGCGTGGTGGCCAACAACGCGCTCGTTCCGACGCGGCGGGCTTGGCTCGAGCGGATTCGGAGATGCCGTGCGCTCTGAGGCCGAGTTCCAGGAGATTTTGGCATCGCTCGAGAATGCCGAGATGCAAGACCCCGTCGTGCGAGCCGCTCGCACGTCGGCGACCGTGCCAGATATGTGCCTGGACCCGCAGCCCCAGCTCGACGTCGACAATGGCTATGTGGCTGACTCGACACGCTTTTACTTTGGCGGCTTCGACCCAGATGTATGGAGCGAGGAGGAGCGAAACATCTTTGCGCGGCGCTACGTGTTGTACCCGAAGCAGTTTGGACGCATAGCCGAAAAGCTGCCGCACAAAACGCCGAATCAGTGCGTTGCGTTTTACTACCTGCACAAGCACTTGGCTGGTTACAAGGCGCTACTGAATGCGCGCCATCGTGAGCGCCGCAAAAAGACCAAGTCAAAGCCGAAAAAGTCCAAGGGAAGTGCGCTCATAACCGATATCGCAGCCACGGAAGCCGAGCAGAAGGAGGGAGAGGCAGATGAGGAGCGCTCAGGTAAGCGCCCCTCGGACGAGCCGCCGCCGCGTGCCAAAAAATCACGCACCAAGCAGCGCGAGTCGTCGCCACCAGCTGAAACCGAGCTGGAGCGCGATTTGGCCGCAGCCGAGGCTCTCGAGGCCCTCGCGACGCTCGCTGCGCCTGCGCCGGAGCCGAAGAAGCGGCGCGCGGTCGGCACGGACGAGCCCAAAAGCCGCTCGCGTGGACCGCACTGGTCCATGTCGGAGCGTGCCGAGTTTTTGCGTTTACTCGCTATCTACGGCAAGGATTGGAACGCCCTGGCCGCCGCCTTCCCGGCCAAGACACCCGCACAGACGCGCAACTTTTTCGCACGCCACGCCAGCGAAAGCACCTACTTCCAAGAGGCTGCTGCCCTTGCTCAGCGCCATGCTGCAGAGTCCTGGGAAGAGAAATCGCGTGCGGCTTTGGCGTTCGTGCAGGCGTGGTACGATGCCCTGCCGGAGGGCGCGTCGAAGGCCTCCATCACATCGTGGCCGAGCCCAGCCATGCCGCCTCCGCCAGCGCCTCGGGAGCTCGTAGTGAAGGACGAGCCCGCTCCTGCTCCTGCGCCGCCGCCGCCGCCCGCGCATGCCCAGGCGCCTGACGACGACGAAACGGACGATGAGGAGCAGAGCTCTACGCGGGTCCCTATGAGGATGCCAGATACCCACGTGGCTCGGATGTCGTACACACCGCCGCCTCCGCCACCGACGCCACGAACGAGCGTAGTGCCCGTCCCCCCAGCGCCACCTTCTATGTCCTATGCTGCATACGGTCCACCGCGCCCAGTGCATCATCCCATGCACGCCTCTCCAGCGTTGAATATGTACTATCGCGATGCTGCCTCATCGCCGACCCCGGGCGCCATGCCTCGGGCCATGCCGCCACCAGGTATGTACGGCTACCCCATGCCGAAGTACCCGCCAGCGCCAACCCCGCCGTCGCCGTATATGCCTGCCTCTGTGCCGCGTATGCCCATGCGACCCGGCCCGAACATGGGCTACTTTCATCATACCCGGCAGGACCGATGGCCTATATAATGTGGAGATACAACGTAGAGATACCCGCCTTTCTCCACCATGGATCCTGTGCTCTCGTCTCGTGTGGCGTTACCATGCGGCGCCGTCATGCCGAACCGACTTGCCAAAGCACCGCTGGAGGAAATGATGTCGACCTTCGGAGGTGGCAAGCCTAATGCGGACGTGTTTCGTCTGTACAGGGCTTGGGCCGATGGTGGCTGGGGCATGATTATCACGGGCAACGTGGGTGTCGATCGCAAGCACATCGGCATCATGTTTGATGTGGTGATGCCTGAAGAAGGCAATGATGCGCGCGAGGCCGAGTACCTCGCCGAATTTGTCAAGTATGCGCGCGCCACCAAGGGCTTTGACGTCGACGATGCACGTGCAGATGCGGTGCCGGCGGATGGAAGTCGGCCGCTGGCCATTGTGCAGCTCGCCCACTGTGGCCGTCAGTCGATGCGGTGCTCGTACCGCAAGCCATGGGAGCCATCTGTGGCGCCCTCGGCTGTCCCCATGCAATTGTCCAAGGAGAAGCGGACGTGGGTGGACGCGCTCACCTTCGGTACGCCACATGCCCTTACTGTGGCTGAGATCCACAAAATCGTGGAACAATTTACCCGTGCCGCCGTCTTTATGGAAAAGGCTGGGTTCGACGGTATTGAGCTGCATGGTGCGCATGGCTACCTCTTATCGAGCTTCCTGAACCCCAAGACCAACTTGCGCGACGACGAGTACGGCGGCGATGCGGTGCGCCGCTTCCGTATCATCCGCGAGATTATCGAGTCGATTCGACAGCGTGTGTCGCCCTCGTTTGTTGTCGGCATCAAGCTCAATTCCAGTGACTACTGCCAAGGCGGCCAGACGGAGGAAGATGCTTTGCAGAATGTCCAGTGGCTCGCCGAGATGCGTATGGTCGACTTTGTCGAAGTAAGTGGCGGCAGCTATGAGGCGCCTGCATTCGCTCAGCAAGCATCCGAACGCACGCGTCGCCGCGAGGGCTTCTTTGTCGGTTTTGCGCAGCAGGCTCACAGCCGCCTGCCCGCTGGCTCGACGATGCGCATTATCGTGACGGGCGGCTTTGTGTCGCGAGCGGGCACGCGTGACGCCATCAAATCAGGTGTGGCAGACGCTATCGGCATGGGTCGTGCTGCCTGTGTGAATCCCCAGCTGCCTCGGCGGCTCATGGACACAAGTGTGCCAGACGACGAAGCCAAGGTCGACGCAGCGTATACGCCGCCGCCGCCTCCGTCCTTCATGCCCAAGATCCCGTTGGCCGGTTTTGGTTGGGCTACCATTTGGCATGACATGCAGCTGCATCTCACGGCTCACGGTCAGCCGACCGATCCACGCCCGAATGCCTGGGCCTTTCTCCGTCACTTGCACTGGTGGAACTGACGTCATCGATCATAGTTCTCTCCTCCACACCATGGCAACGGCTCGCGCATGGCAGGCACCTGTCGAGCTGCTGGGGCAGCTGCTCGCCGAGCAGGTCAGTCCGCCGGCCGTGCTAGTACATGCGCCCAATAGTCCAAGAAGTGCGAAGCGACTCGTGCGAGACACTCTCGCGGCCTACGAGGCACAGCACCATGGTGACGTGCGTGTGTCGCATGTCTCGCCCCTCGTGGCGTGTACGCCGCGGCTTTTGTACACCCAAGTGCTGCGCCAACTATGCAAAGACGCCGATGCGTGTGGCGATCCAAGCACGTTTCTGAGGCATGCGCGCGAATATGTGCGGCCCTATACCAAGTGGGTCGTGGTCGTGTACGATGCTGAGAGGATGCGCGATATTTGGCCCGAGCACGTTTGGGAGATGTGGCCGCTTCTGGCCGAATCGATGGCATGCCATGGCCGCGTCATGGTTGTGTACGTATCTCCGCTGGCTTGGTCTGCTTTCCGAAGCACTAGCGGTCGTACTATCTCGACGAGTCCCCTATGCATCAGAGTGCCTCGTCTGCCCCGCGAAGACGTCTTGCAGCTGCTCATGGAGCACGTCGGCAACGACTCGAGCACATCGCGCATCGCAAGTCAAGTATTCTATGATGCCGTCAAGGATACGGTGCGTGACGAGTTTGAGCTGTGTGTATTGTATACCCGTGTGTGGCAAGCGCTGCAGGCAGCCATCGAGGAACGTGGCTCAAAGACAACGGCGACACTCGTCCCGTATATCAGCGAGCAGTGTCGCGATATATTGGTGCGCGTCATCCCGCGACACGTGGGGCCCACTGCCTGGCTCCTTGAGAAGAATAACAAGCCGTCCACGCCGCCGCCATCAGCCCTGAATCTCACTCGCACAGGCTTCGGTGCCATGCCAGCCTTTCTCCTCATCTCTGCGTTTCTTGCATCGTACAACCCGGCTATCACTGACGTCAAGTACTTTGTGCGCGAGTTGGAAGCATCTCGCAAGCGGCGGCGTGGCAAGGCGCAGCGAGCGGCGAAAGCCGCCCTGCTAGAGCTAGAGGGTCAAACGGACAAGGTGTTTGAGCTACCCCAGTTCTGGGGCCCACGCACATTTACGCTAGAGCGCGTCTTGGCTATATACCACGCTCTCCTGACCGACTTTGAGCAGGACCTGAACGAAGACGCCCTGCTCGTACCTGCCGAGCGCGCTGCTCGGATGAGCGAGAACAAGGCCGAGATGCATCTCGGGCACATAGCCGGCGAGTTTTGGAGTCGCTCCTCCACGGTGCTGGCCGAGCTCAATGAGCTCGTTCGGCAGCAGCTCATTGTGCGCATGTCGCCGGCCAACAAGCTGAGTGCCATGCAGTACCGCGTCAATGCATCATTTGCCTACGTCCGCCAAGTCGCGCACTCGGTTGGATTTCCCCTGACCGTCTGGCTATGGGACACGTATACCTAGCGGCAATGCACGCCACGTCGTGTACGGCTGCTTGGCCTCGCCACGCTTGTACATGACATGGACTCGGTCAACACGCACCTCCAGGCCATCGCCAAGCACCTCTGTGACCTGCTGCTCGAGCTGGCGCCGCCTCTCAACGGTTTTCACGCGCCCTAGTGTCATGTGTGGAACATATGTGCTGCGCAGGCGTACGCCTGGCATGTGTGGAAGCGCGGCTTGGGCTACGTCTGCCTGCAGGGACAGAAGCGGCTCAGCACTCGAGGCGCTCGGACGCAGATGCAGGATGGCCTCACGGCGCTCAAATGCAGCGAGATGACGTAGTTGTAGTATATGAGCAGGATGCTCGGCGCAAACTCGCTCGACACCAGCCGTCAGGCGCTGAAGATGACGCACAAGCCACGCAGGTGGATCCAAGGCATCGTCCTGGCCATCGGGCGTGTAGACAGCCGGAGGGACTAGCGTGATATGCGGCGGCCAGCGCCGGTACGCAGGATCAAACACCTTGCGTATATGCTGCAGCATCGATAGACGACGCTGGGCCGTCGCACCCTGAGGCTCAACAAGCACAACGACCAGCGCCGTAAAGGACATGGAGGAGTGGAGGCTTTTTCCTCCGCCATGAGCCACGGCCACAACGAACGACGCGCGCGGCCGGCACGCAAGCAGATATCGTACGGCGAGCTCGAGGAGATCCGACATCATGCCGAGCATATTACAGGTGAGGGCATGATTTACAATGTATGGTACAACAAAATGTCAGGAGGCGACACGGGGCACGGCCCTGAGTCCAAGACGCGGTCTAAGACCAGGTGCGACATTGCACGCGACGCAGGGTACACCCGCGCGGACATGCGCATTCAGGCCAGTGCTGGTGGTGTATCTGACACGACGTATGTGTGCCTGTTTTTTGCGCGCGGATGCTGCCCCAAGGGCGAAGAGTGCCTGTATCTGCACCGCTTGCCACGGCCCTACGAGGTGGCGGATCAGGGCAGAGATATCTTTGGGCGCGAAAAACACGGGAGCTATCGCGATGATATGGGCGGTGTAGGCTCAATGCTGCGTGTGAACAAGACGCTCTACGTGGGCCGCATCAACGAGGAAACGTCCCTCAGTTTCCGTCGCGCCGCGGCGAATCCAGCCGACAACTATGACGACACAGGATCGACGCCCACGTCCAAGATCGTGCGTCGGCACTTTAGTGAATGGGGTGACATTGAGCATGTACGCGTTATGGTGGGCCGCGGCATCGCGTTTGTGACGTACAAGTACGAGGCGAACGCCCAGTTCGCCAAGGAGGCCATGATGCACCAGACGCTCGATCACGACGAGGTCCTCAATGTGCGCTGGGCTGCCGAAGATCCACGCAGTGATGGAGAGGCACGCGATGCTGCCGAGCTCCGTGAGCTAGCCGAGAAGCGCATCGCCGAGGTAGAACAGACCAAGCGCGCCTCAGACGACGCAGAAGACGAGCGGGCCAAGCGGCAGCGCATGCTGCTGTCACAGCAACAGATGGCGCAGCTCGACGAAGAGAATCGGCGTGGCTGGGAAGAGATCCACGGAAAAGCCAAGACACCGATTTTGAGTGCACAGGCACTCGAGTCTCTCAAAGCGCTACGACCAACCCGACCCACGTCGGCGTTGGAAAATCTGGCGGCCTATGACAGTGACTAGCACAGCTCACTCGGCATCGCATTGGCTGGACCATCGTCACGTAGGCCCAATCCACCAAGCACGTTTAGAGCTGTGCGTTCACCCATCGCAAATCGCGCCTCGAACGTCGCACTGGCAATGTGCGGCAGGACCAACACCTTGTCCTCCAACTCTGGCGCCATCAGCGGATGGTCAGCGGAAATGTTTGGCTCGCCTTCCAGCACGTCGAGACCCGCACCAGCAATCTCGTTCTTGTGCAGTGCTTCCACGAGAGCCAGTGTATCAACGAGCGGACCGCGGCCAATGTTCACCAGGTAGGCCGACGGCTTCATCGCTCGCAAAAACGCTGCATCCACGAGGTGGTGCGTCGACGCATTCAGCGTAGAAATGAGGCTGTGTGTAAGTACTGTATACGTACAAAATAACATCGCACTGCTCGGCCAGTGCCTTGAGATCCGGCTCGTTCTCAACAGGCACGGGCAACCGCTGGTGGCAATGGTAATAACACCGCAGCATATCGTCCTGCAAAAGGAAGCGGAAATAGTCGTCCTTCATGTCAAAGGCACGCGGCCTTGACGTGCGGTACACAATCTTCCCCGGCTTGAATGGTAGGAGCTTTAGGACGAGGGCCTGAGCAATGCTGCCGAATCCAATAAAGCCCACCGTCTTGTCTTCAAGCGCGGGACCACAGAAGCTCAGAGGCGACCATGGTTTTTTCAGCCACGTTCCTGTCTTGACCGTGTTCATACCGTCAAGGACGTGCCGCATTACGTTCAGCGCGAGCAACAGACCCACGTCAGCCACCGCCGGCGAAAGTACGTCAGGCGTATAGCCAACGCGGATGCCGCGCTTTTTCGCCGCCTCGCGGTCAATGTGCTCAAAGCCGACACTCATTGTCGAGACTACTTTAAGCGAGGGGCCAGCCGCCTCGAAAATCTCCTCCGATACCTTGTTCATCGGTGTGCACATGAGCGCGGAAGCACCCTGAATATGTTCCTTGATCCACTCCTGCGGAGCCGTCATGCGGCGTTCACCCTCCTGTGGTTTCCATAGACGTAACTCTATCTTGCCTGCCTCAGCGGCCTTCTGGATGAAGGCTTCGGGCATCCAACATGTTTGCACGACAATCGGCTTGGACATGGCTCGTGGCACAGATCACCAAGGGGCACAGATCCACGGCCAAAAAGCCACGTGTCACGCCCAAAAAAAAATCCTTGAGCTATAAACGACTAGCTTAGAACAGCTCGTCAGCATAAGGCAGCTGCTTCACGTTGCCCAGCGCAACAGACGATGGCTTGCCCTTCAGGAGCGCCTGGGCAGCCGACGACACGTCCGCGGCCTTGACACTGCTGAGGCTATCAAGCTCCGACTCGAGCGAGCTTGCCGATGAGCCCAGGAGCCGAGCAGCCACAGACTCGTGGCCGGCCACACGCGAGCCTTCAAAGTCTTGAGCAAGGACGAACTTGGCCTTTGCCACAGCGCGCTGCACGTCTTCCGACGACACACTGTCGGCCGCAGCCTTCAGGGCCTGCGCAGCCGTCTTGGCGGCGTCAGCGACCTTGGCCGATGGAGCAGCAATGTGGATACCAAACAGACCCGTGTCCTCCAAAGCGGAGTGGAAGGCTTGCGCCTTGGCATCACGGATCTGAGACAGAGGGCTGAAGCCAGCAGACCACTTGACCGAGGCACCACCGCCCAGCAGCGCCTCCAGCACCGACAGTGGCGCCGCGTTTGCGCGCGAAGCACCCTCAAAGGCCATGAAGAAGTGGTCGTTGGGCAGAGCATGGCCGTGCGCGTCAGTCAAAGCAGCACGGTAGTCACCACCGAAGTACTTGGACGGGGCAGCCTGCAAAGCCGAGCCAGCCGGCACGCGAACAAAGCTAGTCGAGGCAAGCGAGCGCAGCTTGTCCTGCGAGAGACCGGAGCTGACAATAGCGATGTTCGAGGCATTCATGGCCTGCGCGGCAAAGGCACGGACAGCCTCGACCGTGATGGGCGACGAGGGGCTAGCAAAGAGCGAGCTGCCGACACCACGACCACGGTATGCGGCCGAGAAAAGCGCATCCAGACCTAGAACGACAGGGTCCTGAGCCGCTTGCTCAGCGTCAGCGGCGAGCGACGGCACGACTTCCTCGTTGAATTCGTGGCGGCAGTACTTGTGGTTGCCGACCACCTCGGCCAGGAGGTCAGCGAAGTGAGCCTCGTCACCCTTAAGGAACTCGGCCGTCAAGAAGAGGTGCTCACGCGAAAGCGATGCCGACAGGACACCACCGTTCAGCTCAGCCTCTCGGACAATGCGAAGCGCCGAGCGGTCCTTGGTCGACTTGAATGCAAAGTTCTTGATGGCGTGAGCCACGCCAGCTTCGCTCTCAAAGCGGGAGCCGGCGCGCACAGCCACAGTAAGCGAGGCTACAGGCGCGCTTTCGTTCTGTCAGTGTTAGTGTGGCGCCCAGTGTTTCCACGTACCAAAGCAGCCAGAGGGATCGATGGGGCACCTGAAGAAAGCGAGCGCGTGCCTGCAGCTGCACGGATCTGGGCAGGCGCAGTGCGCAGCACGCTAGACGAAGACCTAGGCATGTACATGGCGGAAGCAATGAGGGACGCCTGCACGCTACAAGAGAGGAAGGACAAGAGACTAGCAAATCGTCAGCCCGTGCCTCGTTGTGCGAAGAAAGCGGCCGCTGACACATAGATACGCCTGTTAGGCGGTGTCCGACACAATTAATCGGGACCTATTTGACCACCCGTGTTGTTCCGGGGCTATGATACACGTGACTCAACGTGGAGTCAGCTACGGCAGAAGCTTAAGCGGATGACAAACCCTGGGCTGCCTAAAAACGCGACCGCTTAATGCCTGGCTGCATCGTAGGGCCTGTCGTCCGCTTGCGTGACTGCTCCTCCATTTTTATGCGCTCTGCAGCACCCATGTGGGCCGGAGGTGGACGCTTATTATGCGTTGGCGTGATCGCTGACAAAGCGGCATTCTCTTTGGATGCAGCCTTGAGGGGATTGACGCGTTTGGAAAAGATAGAGGAAGCGGCTGGTGCCGACTCTGTGGGTGCTGGGGTATGTGATGCAGTAGTGGATGTAGACACCGGCTTGGATATTGAGAGAGACAATTTCACAGGCCCGCCATTATTGCTTTGAGGTAAACCGTTGGATGCATCATTGCTGGGTAGAGGCGTAGGTGCAGGTGCCTGGGGTGCGGCACACTGTTCCTGAGCACGTCGGATTTGCTTGTCGAGCTCGCGACGCGAGCGCTGCTCATCGTCCATCTTGGCCCGATCCATTTTCTTGATCGCATCTTGTCGAGCACGTGCGTTGGACGAATTATCGACCCACGAAATGAACCAGCCCAACTCGCTGCCCTCGACCTTGGCAATGCCGGCACGTCCAAGGAACTTGACAAATTCAGACAGTGATACCCACCGCGTGGCATTCATGTGCACATGGTGCCGGTCCTGGATGTATTCTTGGTACACTTGATTCGCCAATACACGACGCGTGCCAAACCTGATATTAGCAAGTGGAGCACGTACCTTTGTCGAAGCAATGCAACAAACTCGTGCTGAAATTGCGAGCTATAGTCATGCACCACTTTGCCTGCTCGCTGACCACCCTCGCCCATAGCGGCTGTGAGCTGCCGCATATGTGCTTCCGACTCGATGTGGCACTTGTATCCATTCGCATCACGGCATGCCTTTGAGCAGATCTGGCAGTACCAGCGTAGTCGCGTGAGTCCACGCGCCTTCATTGCATTGCTAATCGCCTTGCTGTACGTTAGTGCAGTGCACGTACGGTGTCCCTGCTTCGGCACGGCCCATATCTGGTGTCGTCGGGTGGAGGTGTGCGTTCGAGAGACGTGCTCGTATATTACCATAAGAGGTTGGCTCGGCCGAAGTGCACATTGAGAAACGCTTTCATGCCACGAAGCGGCCTGAAAAGTCCTCCCTCTTCTTGTTCCTCCTCAAACAGTATGTTGGCCCGCTTCCTCCGCGCCCGAATTCCAGTGCTGATACAGCCCCTCTCCTCACAGTCCGCACACAGCTTGCGATCGTTCTCTGCCACGCCACGAGCCATGTCGTTCCCGTCGATTCCTGTGCCCAACGATTTTGTATGTAAAAATTTATACTGACCCACAGAACAACGTCCTGTACAAGCCCCTCGCTGAGGCTGACCCCGAGGTGCAGCAGATCATCGACAATGAGACATACCGTCAGTTCACCGGTCTCGAGCTCATTGCTTCGGAGAACTTGACGTCCCTCGCCACGATGGAGGCTAACGGTTCGATCCTCACGAACAAGTACTCTGAGGGTCTGCCCGGCTCTCGTTACTACGGTGGTAACGAGTACATCGACCAGCTCGAGGAACTTTGCCGGAAGCGTGCGCTTGAGGCGTTTGATCTCGACCCGAAAGTGTGGGGCGTCAACGTCCAGCCTTACTCGGGCTCGACGGCTAACTTTGCTGCCTTCACAGCATTGATCCAGCCCCACGACCGCATCATGGGTCTCGGCCTGCCCGATGGTGGCCACCTGACGCATGGTTACTACACTGCGAAGAAGAGGATCACAGCTTCGTCCATCTACTTCGAGTCGTTCCCTTACCAAGTGAAGCGCGACGACGGCTACATTGACTACGAGCGTCTTCGTATTAACGCTAACTTGTACAAGCCTCGTCTGCTCGTGTGCGGTGGCTCTGCTTACCCCCGTGACTGGGAATACGGCACTCTGCATGAGATCGCCAAGGAGCACGGTGCTTACCTGCTGTGCGACATGGCCCACATCTCCGGTCTTGTTGCTGGCAAGGAGCAGAACAGTCCGTTTGAGTACTGTGATGTTGTCACAACGACGACGCACAAGACGCTGCGTGGCCCGCGTGCCGGCCTCATCTTCTTCCGCAAGGACCGCGAGGCTGATCTGGAGGCGCGCGTAAACGCTGCTGTTTTCCCTGCATGCCAGGGCGGTCCCCACAACAACACAATCGCTGGCATTGCCGTGGCCCTCAAGCAGGCCGCCGACCCAGCATTCAAGCAATACGCCAAGCAGGTGCGTGCTAACTCGCAAGCTATCGCCAAGAAGCTCGTGTCGTACGGCTACCGCCTCCAGACCGAGGGCACGGACAACCATCTCGTGCTCTGGGACCTGCGTCCAATTGGCCTCACGGGCTCAAAGATCGAAAAGCTCTGTGACCTCGTGCATATTACGCTCAACAAGAACGCTGTCGCCGGCGACACGTCGGCTGTGGTCCCGGGTGGTATCCGTATTGGCACCAACGCTCTCACGTCGCGTAGCATGACCGAGAAGGACATGGAGACGATCGGTGAGTTTTTGCACCGCGTCGTTGAAATTGCACAGACGCTTCAGAAGGAGGCTGGCTCTAAGCTCCTCAAGGACTTCATCGCCAAGGCAACGTCAGGCGAAGGCGAGGGCCGCCAGCAGCTCCTAAAGCTCGCCGACGACGTCAAGGCTTTCGCTACCAGCTTCCCTCTTCCTGGTGTGCCGGACACGAGCGTCATCAAGCAGCCCGCTGGCGCCCACTAATTACGCTGACATTCCATTGTTACTCAACCTGACATAGACATTCCCTTTCCCTCCCTTCATGTAGCGTTCAACCGTCGCCTGACACGTGAGAAAGAGCTTACCTCCACTCATCTGCGCGCCATTTACACGTCCTACGACATGCTTCGACGCGTGGCGCAACGTACTGCATGGCGCGCGCTGCATTCGTCAGTGCTTGCGCCGCGCGAAAATAAGTGGGAGCTATTTAATGAGCTTCTGAAACAGCATGCGAATGATCGTACTAGTTCCGAAAAACCCAAGCGCGACAGGGCTGTCGACCGACGGAACAGAGGATACCCAGAACTCTCACCTGCGGCCAAATGGCACATACCGACGAAGAAGGATCCAGATGGCGTCGACATGGTATATACTCACAAAGATACTACGCTTACCCACGATGTCCGCCCTGGAGACCTTGTTGAGGCACGAAAGGCTAGTGGCTCGTACGTCGGTGTGATTCTTCCCACTCCAAAAGACAGGGAGGTAACAGGTGCTGGACAGGGAGCGACATTATTGATTGTCGTAGCCACCGGTCACCTCGAACAGATTCGCACAACAGATATTACATTTCAGCTTCCTCAGTTTGTGGATGTATCCACGGCGGAAAAAGCAGGTCCGCTCAAGTGGGACTATGTCCTCGCTACGGCTGCGCATACCAAATCGGCACCCGTTTCGGAAGACATGCTTCCAGAATCTGTGCTTGAAGAAGAGCCTGTTGATTTGCCCCGGTTCACAATCCGTGTGTCTATCTGCCGCAAAATTCGCGATATGCAACGCCAAATGGATGGACAGATCCGCCGCATCTTTCCCGCATTCCGCACACTCTTCCTCCCAGATCCCTCAGAAGACATGTCGGCATACGATACATCCGAGCGGCTTATCCGACAACGAGCTCGCGATGTGTTGCAGACAGGCGTTGTATCGACCATGGAGGCGACGCGCCTCATCGAGCAGTATCTTCATAAGAAAGATGTGCCTATCCGGGTCTCTGTGATGTTTGCTACACACACGCTTCTTATGAGCCATCCAATCCAGTTTCTCGCAGACGCTAATTCTCACCGGCGTAGTCAACTGTTCATGCACAGGCCACGACATGACCAGGAGATCCTCGAGCGCGTCTCTGGATGGGTCCGTGCTGCCATGTCAGAAAAGCCTCACAAGAACGCAGAACATGCGACAGAGATCCTCGATGGTTTTTGTATGCGTGCACGGTACGTCATGGCATGGCACGATAAAAAACCAGCGAAGGACTACGGCCCACCACAGCTAGACGCGTTTGCGCCAGGCATAGACGGAAAAGGCGAATTCACTTGGACTGACACAGACTTGGACATCTTGGAATTTTTCAAGATGTGCCTGGGCAACCGCCGAGAGCTGCAGGAAAATGTTACAGGCAGTATTGCCATGGCTATCATTAAGCGCGCTGGTGTAAATCCTAAGCTCTATCCACTGGCTTTCGAGGACAGTACTAAATCGCACGAATTATCCGAAACCAATGTTCAATCGCAAGCAGAGCTACACACAGATGTGCTGCAGGCCAATGTGGACTTACAGCACTCACTCATGTTCGAATTTCTCACTCGTATTGGTGCTTTGACGCCATGGGAAAATCCGAACGCCCTTGATATCCAGTTTAGGAACAGACGCACGATACAGGATGCAAAGAGTGATGCATGGGAGCTGAAGGAGGAGCAGACGCCTCGACACTCGTTTGGTGATATGCCCGTTTATGTGATTGATGCTGCCTCGTCACATGAGCTGGACGATGGTGTGTCTGTCGAAGCCACAGACAATCCTAATCAATACTGGATTCATGTCCACATTGCAGACCCAAGTGCATGGATTCCTAAAGACCATGCCTTGGCGAAAAGTGCGCAACACAAATATTCCAGTATTTATTTGCCTGAGCTCATGGCGCCTATGCTGCCGTCTGATGTCACAGACAGAGGTATGAGTTTGTCAGATATAAGCAAGGATCCCATGAACGTACTTACCTTTAGTGCTCTGGTGGATTCAGTCACGGGCAAAGTGGCATCTTTCGACGTGCGTCGAGGAAAAGTGCAGAATATACAAATCTTGCATTACGATCAAGTGAACCAACTGTTTTTGGATAGCCATCATGAGCATGGTGTGTCTGACTTGCGGACACAACAAGATCTTCGGCAGATTGCGGCTCTGGCTTCAGTCCTTAATCGCCGCCGCGTGCATGTGGGGAATGCCGTCAATGCCACTGATGCTGACAGTTCGTTAAGCATACATCCAAGAACGCTCGACTTCCTTGCTGGACATACACGCAATCGACCTCACTTCTACACCGGATTTCCAGAGATCAGAGTCACGTTTGCAGATTACGAGAATGTGGAACGACCTGGCACGTACGATCAAGTCCCGGGTGGTATTACATCTGAGACAATGGTGAGCGAGATGATGATTTTGGCTGGTCGCGTCGCAGCGAGCTTTGGCCTTATGCACAATGTTCCATTGCCATATCGTGTCCAGCCTGAGCCTAACGAAGATGAAATGGCCACTATCAATCAGCTGAAACATCCCGATACTGGAACAATGGCCATGTCCAAGCTTGTATCTAAAGCCATCTTCTTGCCGACTGGCTACTCCTCAATTAAGCCTGGCATTCATTTTGCTTTAGGCGTCCGTCCAATACCTGAAAAAGATCCCAACAGTGATGCACTCTTCCGCGGAGGATACGTACGGGTCACTAGTCCTCTTCGTCGATTTGCTGACTTGGTCTGTCACTGGCAATTAAAAGCCGTGTTGGATGGACAAGCACCTCCCTTGGATACGGAATCAATGAGCCAGTCTTTGGTTCGGTTCGATCAGATGGATATTTGGGTCAAGCAAATGGAACGTGCTTCCCAGCGGTTCTGGATGTGGACATATGTCGATCGACTACTCAAGAAAAAGAAGCAATATGACGCTGAACGTCGAACTGATTACGAAAAGTATTTTACCAGAGAAGAACGAGAACTTTTAAACCCTATTCCCGCGTTCCAAAGTATCATGGACGTTCGCTACAACAGCGAGCTGCTTGAGTCCAACATTCGCGTGTCCCTCCTCCACTTTGGGGGGCTCCCTGCCGATTGCAAGTGGCCCAATGGAAAACTTCCTCCAAAAAGAGACGAAATCAAAAAAGTAAAAATTTTAAAAACTATTAGCGCAAGCACAAGAAGAACAATTGTTTGTTCCGTAGCTTAAAATAAATAAGTAATTTAAAAAATAATACATTTTTCAATATTTGTATGATCAAATAATGTAATTATATTATTGTAATGTTTATCGTATATCATTATTTAAACAGTTTTATAAAATATAAAATGTTAATGAAAATTCTATTTCGAAAAATATATGCTGGCTGCTATTTCAATATTTCCATTTGCAGCATTCAGTAATTCAGTCGTTTCATTTTTTGGAATTCCCAAATTTATTAATTCTTCAATTTTTTTTGCGTCCCAAATTTCGCTGTTAATTCGAGTCATCGCATCCTGATGATTGGGCCTTTGTGCCGAACCAGTGGAGGATTGTTCTTTGCCTGCGACTCTAGATTGAAATTCAGCACCGTCTGTTTCCTTCGGCTCTGCGTCGCCGAGAAGAGGTAGACTGTCTTCATTCTTGGGGATTTCGTGCTCAGGGAGAAATGGGATTTCGCGGTCTTGGATAATGAGAGCATTCTTCTTCAAGTCGATGCTAGCTTGATATCTCTTCAGCATATCTAGACCAAAAAGCATATCGACATTTCGTCCTTCCAACACGGTAAAAGAGCAAGGTAGGAACAAGTCAGAACCGAGTTGGATTTGCGTGCTGTGAATACGACCCAATATCTTTGCTGTGCCGACACCAAGCGCGACACCAGCGAAGCGAGTGTCCAAGAGGCGCATGATGCCACAGCGTGTGGCACAGTCAGGGCTGATGATGGTCGCTTGTGCGCCACTATCGACAAAGGCCTTGACTGGGTGACCATTTACCTTTAGGTTCACGTATAACATTGATACGTTCCCAAAACTTTCCGGACTAAACTCGATGGCATGCTCGAGATTTTCCGCAACCCGATCTTGGCGAATGCTTTCCTCGATCTTCTTTTGTGCTTCCACGTCGAATGGGTCTGAGTGGAACAGCTCTTCCTGGGCTGCTTGCATCTCTTGTACTTTTGCGCGCTGTTGCGTTATAACTTGTGCAAATTCTTGAGGGGAGCGCAGCGCCGCGTCCAGGAGGACAGGGTTGTGCTGTCGCAGGTTCTGTTGCAATGATGGTGATTGTAGAATTTGTTGGCGCATAACTTCTTCGAGGTTGCTCATCTCTGAGTTTTGCGTGTTCATAGCCCGAGTGTCGTGGATGACAAGCAGATCGCCGTCCTTGATGCCGTACGACGCGAGTGTTCGTTTATCATCCGGCAACACGCGTCCCATGAACAAGATCTGCTGATTCTCAGGCGCTATAGCAAATTCTGCTTCAAGAATGGCCTTTACATTTTCCAGTTCGATCGAAGTGTCCACATCCAGTGGCACAGATTGGCCTAGCTTATCCAGCACAGTTAGCATAAAGGAAGAAGGACGCGTCATGCCTCATTTCTCTCCACATACTACACGTGGTTACATTTGTCGCCTTTATGGCGTCGCGGTTCCATGAGTATGGCGATGAGAGCGCCCGGCGGCCTCGGCGGCAGGAGCAGGATGATCTCTCTGACAATGAGGGCTGGGATCAAGATGAGGAGACCGACATTGACCGCGAGTGGTATTTACAGGACGACGAAGGCGGTGTGGCCGGCGACGCTGACCACAATCCATTTGCGCAGTATGAGGACATGCATGGCCAGGTATCGAATGTGCTTGCTAGGCGCCAGCAGCGCATGACAGCACGTCAGGCACAGTATAACGTGGATCTAGATGCTTGGGAAAAGAGCCGCCTTCAATCGGGTGGTGTGGGTGGCCGACAAGCCGTGCGCGATGACTTGGACGACCATGACGAGAACCGCATTCACCTGCTCGTCCATAACCTACGACCACCATTTCTGGATGGCAAGACGACTTACACGAAACAGCTAGCGCCTGTGAGTCCCGTGCGCGATCCGACATCGGACCTGGCGGTGTTTGCGATGAAAGGCAGCCGACTTGTTAAGGAACATCGTGAGCAGGCCGAACGAGCGAAGGCGGCGGGCCGTGTGGCATCACTCAAAGGCACACAGCTTGGAAATATTATGGGGGTGAAGGACGATGATGATGAAGATACAACTAAGAGCAAGATTGATCCGTCGCGTGATCAAGGCGACTCAAAGTTTGCCACGCACATAAAAAAGGCACAAGGAGCAAGTGCCTTTAGCCGGAACAAAAGTCTGCGGGAGCAACGACAGTACCTCCCGGCTTTCGCGTGCCGAGACGATCTCCTGCGAGTAATTCGTGAGAATCAGGTCGTGGTCGTGATTGGTGAGACGGGTAGTGGTAAGACGACACAGTTGTGCCAATTTCTCCATGAGGATGGATATACGCAGTATGGCATGGTCGGATGTACGCAGCCACGCCGTGTGGCGGCGATGAGTGTCGCGAAGCGTGTAAGTGAGGAAATGGAGTGTGCGCTGGGAAGTACGGTCGGTTATTCGATCCGCTTTGAAGACTGCACGTCCAGAGACACGAAGATCAAGTATATGACGGATGGTGTTATGCTACGTGAGTCGCTCACAGAGCGTGATTTGGATCGCTACTCCGCAATTATTCTCGACGAGGCGCATGAGCGCAGCCTGAGCACCGACATTTTGATGGGTTTGCTGAAACAAGTCTTGATGCGGCGACGCGATCTCAAGCTGATCGTGACATCCGCGACGATGAATGCCGAGGGCTTTTCCAAATTCTTTGGCGCTGTGCCGATCTTTACGATCCCAGGGCGCACCTTCCCTGTCGATGTACTGTATAGCAAGACACCATGCGAGGACTACGTCGAGAGCACTGTGAAGCAGATTCTCACAATTCACTTATCCCAAGGCCAGGGCGATATCCTAGCGTTTATGACCGGTCAAGAAGACATCGAGGTCACATGCGAGGTAACAATCGAGCGGCTCAAGCAGCTTGAGGGCGCAGCTCCGCTGCTCATGCTGCCTATCTACTCACAGATGCCTGCGGATCTGCAGGCACGTATCTTTGAGCCTTCTGAGCACGGCGAGCGAAAGTGCGTTGTCGCGACAAACATCGCCGAGACGTCGCTCACCGTCGACGGTATCATGTTTGTCGTCGACTCAGGCTTCAGCAAGCTCAAACTGTACAACCCCAAGGTCGGTATGGACTCGTTGCAAATTACACCTATCAGCCAGGCTAATGCCGCGCAGCGCTCGGGTCGTGCAGGCCGCACTGGCTCTGGCACGGCATACCGTCTCTACACCGAGGTGGCATTCCACAATGAGATGTTCCCCAGCACCATCCCCGAAATCCAGCGCACGAACCTGGCGAACACAGTGCTGCTACTCAAGACTCTCGGTGTGAAAAACTTGCTGGAATTCGACTTTATGGATCCACCTCCCCAAGATAATCTGCTCACGAGTATGTACCAGCTTTGGGTCTTGGGCGCTCTGGACCATCTTGGCAACCTCACCGAGCTGGGTCGCAAGATGAGTGAGTTTCCCATGGAACCAAGCATGGCCAAGGTCCTGATTATGAGTACGGAATACGGGTGCTCCGAGGAGGTGCTCACAATTGTGAGTATGCTCAGTGTCCCTACCGTATTCTACCGGCCCAAGGAGCGGCAGGAGGAGAGCGATACGGCTCGCGAGCGATTCTACGTGGCTGAGAGCGACCACCTTACTCTCTTGCACGTGTACATGCAGTGGAAAAACAACGGATTCAAGGATAATTGGTGCGCGAAGCATTTCCTGCATGCCAAGCTGCTGCGCAAGGCCCGCGAGGTACGCGCACAACTTGAAGATATCCTGCGCAGCCAGAAACTGCCTATCGTGAGTTGCGGCACAGACTGGGACATTGTGCGCAAGTGCATTACGTCCGGCTACTTTCACCATGCTGCGCGAGTCAAGGGCGTGGGCGAGTACGTAAACTGCCGTACGGGTGTCCCGATGCACATGCATCCGACCAGTGCGCTATACGGACTGGGATACACGCCCGACTACGTCATATACCACGAACTTACCCTTACTTCGAAAGAGTACATGGGCATTGTGACTGCTGTTGATCCATACTGGCTCGCTGAGCTAGGCGCCGTGTTCTATTCGATCCGCGAATCAAATGCCCTCGCCTCCGACAGCCGTCGCGGACGCGACACGCAACTGAGCCGCCTAGTCGAAATCGAGGCTGAGTTTGAGCGTGATCGCCAACGGACCGCCGATGAGCAGGAGAGCTCGCTCAAGCGCGCCCGGCGACATGGCCCTGGGCACGGCTCGACTAGCCACGAGGGTATCGCTATGCCAGGCATTGGCCCGCCCCGTCGTGGACGCCGTAGGTTCCCCTTGGGAAAATAGGCCCCTTTCTCCTCCACATACATCGTATCCATGTCCATTCCCCTGCAGGCCCGCAGCGGGGCATGGCAGCCAGCACTGGAGCTACTTGAGCCAATTTCGCTCGTGCGATGCTGCACATCGCCGCTAGGACGCAACTTGTGCATGATTGTTACTGAGACGGCCGTGCATGTATACGTGACGAGCGACGAGTCGCCGAAGCTATCCTTTGAGCCCGTGACGTCATTCTTTCTTGGGTGCCGCGCGACGGGCGCGTCTTGGAGTCCCAGCACACAACACGCGTCCACAGCATGGCGCATCGAGATTCTCGTGGCAACAGAGACGAATGAACTGCGTCTGCTCGAGTCTGTGCGACAAGGCAGCGAGGCGTCGACATCCAACAAAAAGCTTGCAGATACACACGCCCGTGTCTCAGATCTCGCTTGGTGTGCGTCGGCCGGATACGAGTCTTATGCAGCCGCAGCCTGTGCAGATGGCACAGTGCGCCTATGGGACTTGGAAGGCGGCTGTCGGACGCACTATCTCAATAGCGCTGTGCTCAGCGTCGCCTTCCACCCCAAAGTTCCCAAGCTCCTCTTGGCTATGGAGAGTAGCGGTGTTGGATACCTTTTGGATTGGCTGGCTTCGGATGGCGAGCTGCGCACGGCAGCCTCATTCCACGAGCCCGTCACTCTGGGTGCCCATGCCACACAGCACTATGAAGCACAAGGCGCAGCTGCATGGCAAGCGCAGGACGCTGACATGGTCGGAGCCTTGCTGGGCTCACGGTGGTGTGTATGGAATGTGCACGAAGCGTCGGTACCCGTCGCAAGTGGTCAGTTGCACCTGCCCTCTGTGCATGGTGGTCTGCGGTTCTGTCCTACCAATTCGCGCCTCTTTGCCGTGTTTGCACACGGGTCCATGTCGCCGGCCGTCCATATCTTTGACTCGGCCTTCCCCGCCAGTCCGCGGAGTATCGACGTCCATGCCCAGACGCCTTTTCGTCCGGGGCCTGTGTCGCTCGATACGACGGGTGCGGCAGGCACAGCTGCGACGCTGCCTAGTGCCTATGGCGCACGGAGCATCGATTGGATGCCGCGTCGCATGGCGGCCTACGACGTGCTTCTCGTCGGCGTGGGACGACATCTCGTTCCGATTCCTGTAGCGTAACTATGACAGATAAAAGCTCGCGAGTCCCTCGTGCATGGCCAAGCACAGCTTCTGCCGCATCACGTCGCGGCTCGAGTAGCACGGCAGCTTAAGGTAGTTGACACACGTCATGACACTCGGCAAGTAGTCGTCCGGCTGAAGCGGCGGCTCTGGTTGCCGACGAACGACGGTGAACGGTGGCTGCAGGGCAGCAAAGCCGCCGATGGGTAGACGCGGCGCACCGGTCAGCCACTGTAAAAATGTGCGGCGTTCGGAGGCGTCAAACCCGACAAGGATGCTAAGCAAAGCGCGGAATGACTCACTGTCGCTGGAGAATCCGTGGTCCGGCACAATCGTGCGGAGCAGCGTCGCCTCGCTCCAGTCTTCCGTGGCCTGGCCAAACAGGGCCGAAAGCTCATGCGATGCAAAGACACGCAAAGCATCAAGGGACAGCACACTCTCAAAGCCTGCACGAAAAGCATCAAGCTGCGGCGCAATGCCATCATGCAGCGATACGTCCACAACTGCCTGGATGTAGGCACTGATATTCGCCGACGTAAGAGGACCCTGCACGAGCTCACGCTCGGTGCCAGGCAGCGTTCCATCCAGCTCTAAACGCTCGAGTTCGTCGGCGGGCATGGTCTGAAGCGCCCGCAACGAGCGCGCCTGCACAGCATCCAGGGCTTCCAAAGTCTCGAGCGTGCGTGGCACGCGACGACCAAGCACGGCACGCCAAAAGAGGGGGTGGAACGGCACGTCAATCATGCGCAGGTCCACGATGCTCTTGGCAACAAACAGGCCCAGCACCCGGAACAGCGATGCGTCGCCTGACGGCTTGGGAAACAGCGGCATAGAAGGCTCGCCGCGCCACAAGTCAGACATGGCTTGAAAAGCCTGTGACACGAGCGTGTAGAACTCGAGCGTCGGGCCGAGACCCGAGCCTGGCTCGTCAAAGTACTCGACCTCCAGCAGGGACGGGGTATGGGCGTACAGCTCGAGAACGCGTATGGCTGATTCAACCAGCTGGTTGCGCGCGATGCGCACTTTTTGTCGGGGCATATTGGCATGCAACATCAACGTGTCGTCCCGGGCACATACATGGCGGTACTGGTGCATGAGACGCGCAAAGTCCAGAGCCGTGTGTTGCATGTATTTGAGCCGTGTCTCAAAGGGAAAGATACATGGATATCGCACCGGCAGCGTTCGGGCCCACGTCGGCAGGCATTCGCTTACAAGCACGAGAGGCTCGTCCAGTTGCTGGGCGAGCTTGGCCGACAAGGGGCCATTTACATACAGGGCCTCGGGCACGGCCGACTCCCACAGATCGTGCAACTCGCGGATCAGCTCAAGCGCCGGTGCATACGACGGGACGTCCTCATCAAGGGGCTCCGGCGTCTCCTCTTCCTCCCGCTCTGCCATGCGGTACTGCACAGGATATGCGTCGTCAGGGAGCCCAACGCACTTATACAAGGTGGCGCTGCGTGGCATCGGACGCCCATTGGCCTCAAGCACGAGGTGCCATGGCCCCTGTTTCCGGAGCAAGAACTCCATCTTAGGCCGCAAAAAGTCGTGCAGCGACTGTATCCGCACGACGGCGTGGACCGACACAACCAATGAATGGAAGGTGGCCGGGAGCTTGGCAGCCGTCGCAGCATCGGGCGTCAGGCGAAGCTGCACGCGTTTTTTGAGCGACTCGATACCACCTGATGAAAGAACGCACTCATCCTCCGACCGACTCACGACATCATGGAGACACGAAAGGAGCGGCGCATGCACAGGCAACAGCACTTCGCGCAGTGCATCTCGTCTCTCTCCCGGCACTAGGCCAGGCTGGCGCAGCGCATCCAACACACCTGACACCTGCATTTCAAAGCCCGTCATCCGAGGAATCCATTCGACGAGCGCTGAAAGAGCATCGCGCAGAGCGTCAGCGTGGCTGGCGGCCTCGATTCGCGAGGCTATCGCTCGGAGCGTCTTGGGGATGTCTCTGGCTGCCTGGATGCTTGCATCGTCAGGGATCACCGCCAACCGCGCACCCACCAGCTTGGCTCGTATGTCGCCCTCGTCGGCTAGGTGCGTCACTTGATGCACGACACCTTCGCGGACGAGGTAAGGAAGGTACGATAGGCGCGTCACCAGCAGCTCGACGCCCTGAAGCGCCTGCTCTGTATCGCCCGAAGTCAACACACCAGCAAAGAAGCTCGCAAGTGGGACATGCTCTAGAGCCGGCACTAATGTCTCAGTGCTTGTATGCCATAGCGTACGCAGCACGATCTCAAGGACCGTGGGGGTCGCGCGTAGTGCGCGACTCGCCGCATACACTTGCAAGAGAACGGGCAGCAGATGAGCCGCGTACCGATGAAAAAACGACGGCCATGCCCGTTGCGTATGAGCCCTTGCATCAATTGCGCGTTGCTCGCGCTCCGTCGACGTACTCAGCCGGCGCGGAGGCACTTCCAGGGCACCAAGCTCACAGTGCTCACGCTCGGCGAGGCGGCACTGCTGTTCGTATGCCTTGGCCGTATACATCTTGGCATCAAAGATACCCGTGCACGGTAAGGGCGGAAGCATATCGCGGAGCACGGCCAGGGCTGCCGGCACGCCATCGCTGACGGACGACGAAAGAAATGTGTGTACGGTCTCGAGAAGGCCATGTTCATACAGCAGGTGTGCCGCACTCACTCGTGCTCGTGCTGCGTGTGCGAGCGCCTGGAGGAGGCGGGCATATGTGTCGGGCGCGAGGGTCGGCAGACCGTCTGTCGCCTGGCCGAGACCGCGGGCGAGAAGCGCACAGACCGCCGGCAAAAACTCGTCTAGAGCATCCTCGTCCGGCAGGTTGGTGAGCCAGTGGCACACACACTCACAAGCCGACTCAACGAGCCGGGCGTCTGAGTACCCAAGCACCTGGCGCACGATGGGGACCACGTCTGTTACTTGGCGTGTATGCGTTGGTCTCACCTTAGCGCAATGTGCTACGGCTGCCATCGCAGTGCGCTGTACGTGGATGCCGAAAAAGTCGAGGTACTGCAGCATCGCCAGCATGCCGCCTTCCCGGACGATCTCGGCAGCATTCGTGTGAGAGAGCTTCTCAAATGTCTGCAGAACCTGTTCGGCGAGATCGATGTACGAAATCTCCTGTAACTTGGTGATCAGGAGCGGAATCGTGCCATGCTGGCACACGATCGACGCGACGTGCGGCACAACGGGGGGCGCTGCCTCGAGAATGTAGGTAATACACCGGCATGCATACAGCTCGGCATCACCGCTGTCCTCAGAAGCATGCACGGGATGCGTGCGTGGCTCGTCACTGCCGAGCGTCCACAGGAGCTCGACGAGCAGACCATGCATCGGAAAGCCGCCGAGAAACACGTCTTCGGTGGCGATGCTCAACTGCTCGGCAAGATCCTGCAGCACGACGAGGCGGCGGACAGAGTCGTACGCTGCATTTTGAAGCGCCTCGAGGAAGTCACGGTACCGCTTCGACATCATTCGGCCGCCTCCAAAGATGCGGCCCAGGTGCTCGGCCATCATCATGGAGTCCACGTCCTCTTCGTCTTCATCTTCCTCCTCTTCTTCCTCGTCAGCCACATGATCGTACAGCTCTTGGAGGGCATCTTCGTCGTCCAGCCAGTTGGCGTCACTATCGTCAGGCGACGACGAGCCCTTGTGCCGCGAACTTGTCATAGGGGACGCTGCAGGTGCTTTTCTCGCGCGTGGCGTTCCACTGCTTTTGCGCTTGCGTGTGCCGCTGGTATCTGATATTGTCTGCCGATTCGATACGAGTTTCTCAGATGGATCTGGGGGGCGCTGCTCCATCAATGGGCGAGACAACGACCACTCGTACCGCTCCAGTGGCGGCGAACACGAATTGGGCGAGGCTCGCCTTTCGACCGCCAGCGCAGCCTCGTGGAGAATGATGTGTCAGCGAGCCCTGGGGCTGGTGCGGCCGCTACGTACGTCCACCTCCACTTAGGCGGTCCCTATAGTACTGGATCAGGCGCTCTTCGCCGGCGGCGAGCGGGGCGTACAGCGTGAGTGCCTCGCGAGGCACTTGGGCGAGAAATGATACACAAGCACGACGCACGGGCGTGTGTGCATCCCGTAGAGCTACCTGCACGAGCGGCGCGGTCGTTCGGAGCTCGTCGAGGTCGGTGACGCGTCGCACCGCGAGGGCATGCAGGGCCAAGATGCGCTGCTCTGCATTGTCGCCGACTTGGCTTATGAGCGCGGCACTCGAATGCGAGTGCTTGCCCCACACGTCGAGCATCGCGCGACTTGCGCCCATCGCGAGCGTGATATGCTCAGGCCGTGTACTCGGCACATGCAGCACCTGTGCGAGCCATGCGCGTTCGAGCGCCTCGTCGCGACACACGTACGGCGCAAGGCGGTGCAGGACGGTCAAGACGAGGAGCCATGTCGTGTCCTCTTGGGCCTGAGCGAGCTGCGCACGCATGCCGTCCAATACGGGCGCGAGGTCCTCCGGCGCTTCCGTGTCCAGGTGCTGGGCCAGCCTGCCCAGGGCCGAGGCACCAGCGTCGGCCCAGTGTGTCATACCCTCCTCGCATGCAGGCGGAGCTTCCTTGCATACGTCCTGCAGGGCCCTCGCGCTTTGGTCCAGAAACCACGCCGAGGCTGTGGACGGCATTTGTGCGGGAGCCGTCGGCTTCAGCGGCTTCGACGGCACCGGCGTCGTCGGCGTCGTCGGCGTGCTGGGTATCACATCGTGTCTCGCGGCTCGTGGCGTGTGTATTTGCAGGCCCTGGAGCATCACAGACATGTCGTCGCCGTCCTCACGCTCGTGCCACGGCACTTCGGAGCCGACGAGGTCGGTCGATGCGTCCGGTCCATTTTCCACGAGACTGGGATGCCACACAGATTCACGCGGCATGCGCGGGCGCTCGGCGACCGTGTCGCGCTGCTGCTGCATGGCCGCACGTTTCGCAGCGACGATGGCTCGCGACGGCCCGGCCCGCGACGACGGCCGCCGCGGCGTGACCGCCGGAGACGACGGCGTCTCCAGACTCGCTGCGACCTGCTTGTGCGTGGCGGGCGGCAGCGCTGCGAGGAGCGACTCAGCGTCAGCGCGGTGCAGGCGGTAAAGCGTGCCAAAGACATCGCGCGCTGCCATGCGCACCTCGGCACTGGGGTCGCTCAAGGCCCGCTCGAGGCACTGCCGCGTCATGTCCAGGCCGTGATGCGCGTCCATCTCGGTGCGCTTGTGCCCATGCACCTGCAGAACGAGGTGCACATGCTTGCACATGTACACACGCGTCGCCACGCTCTTGTCCTGCAGACCGGCATAGAGTGACTGCCAGTGCATGTGTCGCACAGGGAAGCACGCCAGGATCGTGTCGACGGCGACCTGGCTGGCGGATGCGACCAGCTTTTTCGTGATGCCTGCCATGCGCAGCAGAGCCGTGAAAAAGGCGTCCATCATCGAATGCTCGAGCTGTGTGCCGAGCGACAAGGCCAGCTGCCGGATCAGCGCAATCGTGTGCATCGAGAGCGTCGTGCGTAGACTCGCGAGTGTCTTGAGCAGGCCTTCTTGGATGTGGCGCATCTGTGACGCCAGCGCCGCGACGTGCTCGTCAGGCACGCCGGCCTTGAGCATCCCGCGCAGGTGCACCACGGCTTTCTCGCGTGCCTGCCAGTTCGTCTCGGTTTCCTTGCCTTCGAACACGTGGCTGGCTTGCTGCAGCGCCGCATCCACGTCGTGCCGAGACCAGATGGCGACTGGCCGGATATCGTCGCACGCCACGTCGGCCCAGAAAGGCAGCGACTCGGGCGCTGGCGCGGGCGCCTGGCTCCCCCGCGTCTCTAGGCCAGCATGCGCAGGTAGCGCCTCTCGTAGTTCCGACAGCTGCGTGGGTGTGGCATGCGCCGACAGGGCGTGGACGGCCGCCGCGGCCGCCGCACGCACATCGCCGTCGGCATCGTGAAGGCGCTCCACGAGGTAGGGCATGTACGTCTCGAGTGCCGCCTCCGCCGGCGCCTCGGACAGCATATGCAGCGTGCCGGCGCGCACGCGTGGCGACGTCGCGCCCAGCCCGGCATCGCGGATCGTGTGCTCCCACAGCGTGCGTGGCATATCGCTCTCGCGCATGCGCGCGGCGCCTACGACGTCCGCATACACGATGTGGCGCACCTGCTCGAGCCACGCACGCGCCGCAGGCACATCGGGCATGCGCTCCAGCGCGGGTGGCACGCCCATTTTCACGATCGTCTGTACGTGCCGCGCGCTCGACAGCTGCGGCGCGGCTGTCGCCAGCAGGGTAGAGAGCGCGGCGTACACGGCGCGCGTCACACCGATATGCGCACTCAACATGTGCGTATGCAGCGACATGACGCACACATCGACGTCATGCACCTCGTGCGTCGACTGCCACCGCGCCGTGAGCGCATCGATCGCGTCTACGCGCGCATCAGCGTCCGGCGCGGTGTCTATCGCATGCACCAGCGTGAGTTCCGTCGGTTCCATGCACCCCAAACTGGGTGGCGTTGGTGTTGGGCCGACAACCCACCGAGCCACGCGGCACGTGCCTGGGAGGCGGCGCGCGTGTCGCTCTTCCTCTCGTGGCCATGGCCGACAAGGGCAAGGGACGCGACGTGGGCGATGTGCCGCGATCGAGCGACGCGCTGCCGTGGGTGGAAAAGTACCGGCCCGCGACGCTCGATGAGGTGCTATCGCACCAGCACATTACGTCGACGCTCGAGCGATTCATCGATGCGCATCAGCTGCCCCACCTCCTCTTCTACGGGCCGCCCGGCACCGGCAAGACGTCGACGATCATGGCCGTCGCTGCGCGTCTGTACGGCAAGTCGTATCGCAGTCATGTCCTAGAGCTGAATGCGTCCGACGACCGCGGCATCGACGTCGTCCGTGGCCAAATCAAGGCGTTTGCGAGCACACGCAACATGTTCAGCACCCAGACGGACACCTTTAAGCTCGTCATCCTCGACGAGGCCGATGCGATGACACAGGCCGCCCAAGCGGCACTGCGCCGCGTCATGGAGCAGTACACACGCAACGTGCGCTTCTGCATTATCTGCAACTACGTCAACAAAATCATCCCGGCCATCCAGAGTCGCTGCACGCGCTTCCGGTTCTCGCCCCTCGATCGCGCGCAGGTCGAGCGCCGCATCGACAGCGTCATCGCCGCCGAGCACTGCCGCATCGATGACCGCGCCAAGGCCGCCATCCTCCAGCTCTCGCATGGCGACATGCGCCGCGCCCTCAACATCCTGCAGGCATGCGACGCGGCCTGCGAGCCAGGCAGCCTCATTGACGAAGACAGCGTGTACACATGCACGGGACACCCGCATCCGCTCGACATCGAGACGGCCTTCCACGCGATGCTCGAGCAGGAGTTCACGACCGCCTTTCACACCGTCCAAACGCTGCGTATCGACAAAGGCATGGCCCTGCCCGACCTGCTCACGGGCATGCACGATCTCGTCATGTCCCTCGAGCTCCCACCGCACGCACGGGTATACATCCTCGATCAGATGGCTCAGATCGAGTACCGCCTGAGCACGAATGCCTCCGAACGCATCCAGCTCTCGGCGCTCTTGGCGTCGGTCAAGACCACCGTCGACATGGCCACCGCCTCATAGTCCCGACGACACGCTCTCTAGACACGCATAGATCGGCGCCTCGTCCCAAACAGCGTCGTCGCCTCGCGGCACCCGCACACGCCGCTCCGCCGCCTCGGCATACGAAGCCAGCTCCCGGTGGCGGTGCTCGCACAGCGACGCAAGTTGCCGCGTCTGGCGGTGGCATTCATGCAGAAGCGCACCGCACTCCTGCGCTTCGTCGCCCAGATGCATCAGCAGCCGCACGACCTCGGCATCCCCGTCCACGGCCCGCGCACTCTCTCGCGGCACCGCCGTCAGCTGCACGTAGACGTCCATCTCAGCACACTGCGCAGCACATGCTTCAAGGAGCGCATCCGAGGGCCCCAGATCATCCACCATCGCCGCCTCACACGCCGCATCGCTCGCCCCCAGCTCATCCGCCAGCGTACTTCCCCCCATCGGAGCCCCCCAAGCCCCGTCCCACGACTCGTCCATCGTTGTGGAACAACCTCCACGTCCCCCACCATGACCGACGACGGACCGCCGGCCTCGCTGAGCCTGCACCACGGCGCGGAGGACGCGCACAGCCACATCCGCATCACAGACGCCATGCCATCGACCGAATCCTCCAAGTCGTCGTACATCGTGTATCTGATATCGTCGCCGGGCCACGAGGCCAAGCGACGATACTCGGACTTCGAGGCGCTGCGCGAGGCCCTGGAAAAGCTGCATCCCACGCTCATCATCCCCCCGATCCCGTCCAAACACAGCATCCTCGACTACGCCACAAAGCAGGGCCGCGCCAAAAACGACCCCGCCATCATTGCGCGTCGGAAACGCATGCTCGAGCGCTTCCTCCAGCGCCTCGACACGCACCCCGTCCTGAGCATCGACGTCGTGTTCCGCCGCTTCCTCGAGGCACGGTATTCCTGGCACGAAATCGCTCATACGCCCCCGCTCTCAACCCTGCCGAAAAGCAACCTCAATGCCCCGCCACAGCACCCCTCGCATCCCGACACCCCCGCTTGCTACGCCTTTCTGCCCACGCCCACGGCGCCCATCAAGCTCCATACACCCGACGCTCACTTCCTGGACGCAGAGGGATTCACACACCGCTTCGAAAGCTTTATGGCCTCCACGATGGAGCCGTCCCATCGGCGCCTTGTGCACAGATGGCGCGACATCGCCGCCGACTACGCCGACTTGGGCGCCCTGCTCAACGCACAGAGCCTCGCCGAGCAGACACAGCTCGCACCCGCGATCGAAAGCACCGGGAAAGCAGCCGACACAACGTACGTCGCCCTCTCCGACATGCTGCACGATTGGGACGCTCTCGTATCCGAGCCCATCCACGAGTATACCCAGTATGCCTCCATCCTGAGCCGCCTCCTCCGGTGGCGTCATCTCAAGCACCAACAATACGAAATGGCCCAAGACATGCTCGAATCCAAGAGCCAGCACCTCGCAGAATGTGAGCGCGAAGAGGCCCAGGCCGCTCGGCTCAGCAAAGCGCTCGAGACGGGCGGCACCAGTCTGCTCGACGGGCGGCGCACGCAGGCGCCCATGTCGTCCGTATATGGCCAAGCGGCTGAGTCGGACGCGGAAGACGAAGTACCGAGCCCAGCAGAAGCCACAGAGCCAAGCAACGACGATGACCTCACGTCCATGTGGGCTCGCAAAGCTGCCTCGCCCCATACGCCACCTGCCGCCCCGCAGCAGCGCGGCTTCTTGGGCGCCCTCACGAACCGCTTTGCCCACGTCGTCGATCTCGATCCCAACAGGACACGCCAAAATGCCATCTCGCGCTTGCGCGAAGAGGTCCTGCATGTACGTATGCGCGGCGACTAACACCCAAGCTACAGGAAGCTATCGAATACACGGCCCAGGACCTCGCGTACGCCAACAAGACGATCCAGGCGTCTCTCGATCGGTTCCAGCGCATCAAGGTGCAAGACATGAAGCAGCTCATGCTCGATCTCGCGCGCATGCAACGTGCCTACTGCTCCAAGAGCCTCGATGCATGGCGCGAAGCACGCGATCAGATCGAGCACATCGACGACGCCACATGGGAGCACATGCCAGCGGCGCGTCTGTCTGCCTCCACCCATGATCGAACCTGACGCGCTCGATCACCGCTTGCGTGGCCTTTTTTTTCTCCCACGTCAGCGCCACCTCCACATCTGCTGGCAGGGTGCGTATATATAGCGACAGGTAGGCGCAGACGTCACAGTGCTTCCCCAGCGTGCACCATGCAGATTTTCGTCAAAACACTCTCGGGCTCCTCTGTCACGCTGAATGTCGAAGAGTCAGATACCATCGATCATGTAAAGGCTCAAATTCAGCGTAAGCAGGGCATTCCCCCCGACGAGCAGCGCCTTCTCTTTGCTGGCAAGCAGCTCGAAGACGGCCGCACTCTGAGCGGCTACCAGATCCAAAAAGAATCGACGCTGCATCTCGAACTGCGTCTGCGTGGTGGTGCAAAGAAGCGCTGCCAAAACGGTGCGGGCACCGATCAACAATGCCGCGACGCCGCAATCCAGCTTGTCGGCGAGTGCCCCCACTGCCACCTCAAGTTTTGCGGTCGTCATCGCCTGCCCGAAACCCACAACTGCGCCCAGCAGGAACAGCTTCGCAGCGCGGCATTCGCGGCGAACAAGGAAAAGCTCGAGAGCGAGCGCACGGTCGGCACACGCGGCCTCGTACACTAACGACGCGCGACAGCCTCCTTCATACCCCCCCCCCCTCTTGTAGATCTTCCTCCCTCGTCCACCCTCCCAGCGCAACGTGCATGTGAGAGGTGTCTAATCCTTATGTAATCACACGCAGGGGCCTGCCCCGGTCGCCGCTCCGACGCCCGCCGCTGTCTCCCAACGCGCCATGTCCGCCTTTTCATCGAACGATGCCCTGTGGAGCCAGGTGCCCAAGGCACCGAGCGATGCGATTCTCGCGCTGACCGTCAACTACAAGAACGATCCATCTGAGACCAAGGCAAACCTTGGTGTCGGTGCGTACCGTGATGAGAACGGTGAGCCATGGGTCCTACCGGCCGTCCGGAGGGCCACGGAAGAGCTGCTGCGTGACCCGAAGTTGAACCACGAGTACCTGCCTATCACGGGCTATGCTCCCTTCACGATGGCCGCGGCCAAGCTCATGTTTGGCGACGACGCTCCTGTTGTCAAGGAGGCGCGCATTGCCACGAACCAGACCATCAGCGGCTCGGGTGCCGTGCATCTCGGTGCCGTGTTCCTGCACGACTTTTACCCGTTCCCGAAGGACAAGACGGTGTACGTCTCGGACCCGACGTGGCCCAACCACTTTGCGATTCTCAAGGCGGGTGGTCTGTCGACGCAGACGTACACGTACTATGACTCGAGCAGCCGCTCGCTCCATTTCGAGGGTATGTACCGGGACCTCGCTAGCCTCGAGGACGGCTCTGTGGTGCTGCTGCATGCGTGCGCGCACAACCCGACGGGTGTGGACCCTACCGAAGAGCAGTGGAAGAAGCTCGCTGACCTGTTTGTCGAGAAGAAGCTCTTTGCCTTCTTCGACTCGGCGTACCAGGGCTTTGCTTCGGGCGACCCGGCCAAGGATGCGTTTTCCGTGCGCCTCTTTGCCGAGCGCGGCATCTCGCTGCTCGTCGCCGAGAGCTTTGCGAAGAATGCCGGTCTGTACGGCGAGCGCATCGGTGCGCTGCACATCGTGACGGCCTCGTCAGCGCAGGCGGAGGCGGTGCTGTCGCAGCTCAATACGATCGTGCGTCGTGAGAACAGCACGATGCCCGCGTTTGGTGCACGCATCGTGACCAAGATCCTGACCGAGCCTGAGCTGCGGGCCGAGTGGGATCGCGACATCAAGACCATGTCTCGGCGCATTATTTCGATGCGCGAACAGCTGTACGACCTGCTGACGAACAAGTTCCACACACCCGGCTCGTGGGAGCACATCAAGACGCAGACCGGCATGTTTTCGTACCTCGGCCTGGACGAGGCCCAGTGCGACCGCCTCATCCACGAGGGCCACATCTACCTCATGCGGACGGGCCGGGTGAGCATGTCTGGCTTCAACTCCCGCAACGTGGAGTACATTGCCGGCTGGATCGACAAGGTTGTCCGTGAGCGCTCATAGCCGTGACGTAGAAGACGTTACATCAGAGATTCGCCGACCGGCACGGGCTGCCATGCGGCGCCACACGCGGCGCACGTAGCGTGACCGGCCTCGTACGCGCTCTGGCACGACGTGTGCACGGCGCCACGGCACCATGCGCATCGCACGCCGCGCGTGACAATCGCATAGCATGCCATGCACTCCAGCACACACGCCTCGTCCATCTCGTGGCGGATGTACGTGTCCAGCTCGTGCAGGGCCCGCAGCGTGAGGGTATACGCGCCGGACGGCAGGTGGTGCAGCCACTGGCGGCGCTCGAGATTGGCAAGGAGCTGCGTGGCTGCCTGCTTCGTCAGTGGCACAGGCTGCGTATGCGTCGCGAGCTGCAGCGCCTGGATCGAAGGCACCGCGTACTGTGGCGTGTGAAAGATGGCATGCACGAGAGCTTTGATGTACTGCAGCTCGGCCGCCGAGTACGGCGTAGCGACTTGCGCGAGCTCGTCCGACTTGGCATTCACAACTAGGAGGTACGGCTCAGCGCGCACCTGGTCGTGACACGCCCGCACGTCCCAGCCGAGCGGGGCGAGACTCGCGTGAATGGCATCGAGATCCGCGTCAAAGGCCTCGTCCACGCCCATATGCGTCGCGAGCCGCTGGTACGCCGCGTACGCATCCGCTCGCTTCGTCATGCGCCGCTGAAGCAGGCACTGCACGAGCGCCTGGCGCAGCGTCGCACGATCCATCCACGACCACGGCAGGGGACGCGTGGCGCTCGCTCGACGCGTCCCTCCTTCGGCCGAAGAAGGAACGTGGGCAGGGGCCTCCTTCGCTGGCCGCGCTTGGCTCGCAGCGACGATGAAGGGGGACGACAGCAGCAAGATCACCCACAAGATCGCCCGGGCGAAGCGCGAGGGCCGCGTATGGTGGAGCTTTGAGTACTTTCCGCCGCGCACGCCGCAGGGCATGCAGAACCTGTATGACCGCATCGAGCGCATGAGCCAGCTGGGCCCCGAGTTTGTGGACATTACGTGGAATGCCGGTGGCCGGACGTCTGACATGACGACGCAGCTGGTCAAGACGGTGCATGCGTACTTTGGTGTCGAGACGTGCATGCATCTGACGTGCACCAACATGCCGCGCAGCAAGATTGAGGTCGCGCTGCGCGAGGCCAAGGAGTTCGGATGCCGCAATGTCTTGGCGCTCCGTGGCGATCCGCCAGCGTGTGGCTCGCCATGGGAGCCGCACGCCGCGGGCTTTTCTCATGCGTATGAGCTCGTCCAGTACATCCGCGAGCACTACGGCGACTACTTCACGATCGCCGTCGCCGGCTTTCCCGAGGGACACCCCGAGGCGACGGGCGGCCCTGACGTCGAGATGCAGCACCTCAAGCAAAAGATCGACGCGGGCGCCGACTTTATCTTTACGCAGATGTTCTATGACCTGGATGCGTTTGTCGGCTGGTCGCGCCGCGTGCGTGCGACGGGCATCACCGTGCCGATCGTCCCTGGCGTCATGCCGATCCAAAACTACGGGCAGTTTACGCGTGCCGTCGCGCGCTTCCAGGCGTTCGTCCCGCCGCACTTCCACGAGGCACTCGACCCCGTCAAGGACGACGACGAGCAGGTCCGCGTCGTCGGCACGCGCCTCGTCGGCGACATGTGCCGGCAGCTGCTGGCCCATCCCGACCTCGACGTGCATGGCCTGCACATCTACACGATGAACCTCGAGCGCGGCAGCCGCATGCTCCTCGAGTACCTCGGCCTCACGCCGAGCGTCAACCAGCTCAACCCGCTGCCGTGGCGCCCGAGTTTGACGCCCAAGCGCCGCGACGAAAACATCCGCCCGATCTTTTGGGCGAATCGGGCCAAGAGCTATGTGAACCGCACCGACGGCTGGGACGAGTATCCCAACGGCCGCTGGGGCGACGCGCGCTCGCCCGCGTTTGGCGACCTCGGCACCATGGAGCCGAATCTGCCCGTCACGCAGGACGAGGCACGCGCCCTGTGGGGCACGCCCACCAGCGTCGAGGATCTCCAGCGCCTGTTTGTGCGGTTCTGCGCCGGCGAGCTCGCGAGTCTGCCGTGGAGCGATGCACCGATCGCCAAGGAGACCAAGACGATCGACCAGCTGCTCGTGCAGCTGAACGAGCGCGGCTTCCTCACGATCAACTCGCAGCCGGCCGTCGACGGCGCGCCCAGCACGGACCCCGTCCACGGCTGGGGCCCGCCGCATGGCTACGTGTACCAAAAGGCGTACCTCGAGTTCTTTGTGTCGACGCACAAGCTCGACGAGCTCATCGCGCGCATCGAGGCTCACCCGCAGATCACGTACCACGCCGTCAATGCCCAGGGCGACATGCGGACGAACACGACCTCCGACGCGCCGAACGCCGTGACGTGGGGCTGCTTCCCACACTGCGAGATCCTGCAGCCCACGATCGTCGAGAGCATGTCGTTCCTCGCGTGGAAGGACGAGGCCTTCCAGATCGGCCGCTGCTGGGCCGCCCAGTACGAGCCCGACTCGCCTACCCGCCGCCTCCTCGAGCATGTCTTTGATACCTACTTCCTCGTCAACGTCGTGCACAATGACTTTAAGCGGCCACACGCTATTTTTGAGCCCTTCCTGACGGCCTAAGTGCGATCGATACCCTCAACGGATACCTAGACGGCCATAGAGATTCAACTCTACAAAAAGAGCGACTTTTCCTTGAGGGCGCGGTACCCCAGCGTGTCCCAGTCACTCGCCTGGATCCACAGCTCCTGCATCGCGTCCAGATGCGCCATCACCGCCAGGCCCTTCCACGCCAGCGACGCCGGGTCCAGGTTGCGCGGCGGCGGGATCACCACGGCCTGCGGCGCCGTCGTCGGCGCCCCGTCCGCCGGCGCATAGTGCTCGGCCAGCAGCATCGAGACACGCGCCTCGAGCGCCTCAGACAGCCCCGGTATACGCGCGGCCCCGCCGGTACACACGATGTTGTTCGCGAGGCGGCGCAGCCGCTCCTCGCCGCCGTGCGCGAGCGCGCCATCCACGGTGCCCGTCGACGCGAGCAGACTGCGAAAGACCGCATGGTCCAGCGGCGTGAGAGACGCCGCCTGCACGACGTCTATGCCGTCCTGCGCCGCTTGCGCCGCCGCCGACGCACACTTGGCGGCCTGCGTCGCCATCGCCGACGTCTGCGGAATCGTCGGCGCGGCGCGCGGCGCTTCCTCAGACGCCTCGTCCGCCCGCATATCCACGAGCGCCGCGACCTGCGGCGAGAGACGCCGCGAGACGCATCCCAACATGGCGAGCGTCGGCGCCATGTCCAGCACGGCCGACGCACACAGCTCCACCGCCTCGTCACCGCCCAGCGAGGCATTCGCAGCGGCCAGCACGGCCGTCGGCTCCGGCTCGTCCGCCTCCTCGGCCGGCGCCGGCTGCGCGCACGTCAGCGGTCGTCGCGGCATCGGCGGCGGCGCGGCGACGTCCGGGTGGAAGAGCATCAGACCCGCGAGAATCGGCTCGTCATACAGCCGCAGAGCATACTTGCGCGCCGTCTCGCCCGGCAGACGCACCATGAAATCGTACAAGTTCAGACCGACCTGGCTCGGCTGCAGCGTCACGAAGCGCTCCTTCAGGTCCTGGAGAAGCTGGGCATCCGCGAGCCGCGTTTCCTGCAGGTCCGTATACGGGAAGCTCGAGCCACGGAGCACGTCGCCAAAGAAGCGCGACATGTCCTGGCCGCCGTACGACAGCGCCACGCGCGTCTCAGGCAGCACCAGGCCCTCTTCCACACAAGAAATGCCGATGCTCGTGGCGCCCACGTCCACGACGCACGCCGCACTCAGGCCGGCGCCGAACGTCGCACACAGGCCCTCTGTCTGGACATGCAGGGCCGAAAAGCCCATGTAGCGCAGCAGCACATGACCCAGCGCCCGCAAGTCACTCCGCGAAAACGAGTCCGGCACGAGGAGCAGCACGGCATAGTCGCCGTACTCGGACGTCGGGATGCCGAGCCCCGCATCGCCCGCGGCGCCCGCCGGCCCCGACGCCTCGGACGGCTCCGCCGAGATCGCATGCGTCAGGATCCGCTGCACATCGCCGAGCAGCGCCTCGATACAGGCGTCGCCGTACTCGGCCGCATAGCCCGTCACATTGAGCATGCCGCGCGTCCACGGCGAAAACAGGCGCCACGCACTCGGGCGCGACAGCGACGCCAGGCGCAGCGCCTCGTGGCCCACGACGACCGACGCGTCGCCCTCGTCCACAAAGCCCACGTGGTACACGTCATTGTGCGCCGCCACCCGCTCCGGCTCCACCGACGAGTTGTAGCTGTTCGCCGACTGCCACCCATTGCTCACGGGACGCAGCTTGTACTGCCGCATGATCGAGCGCAGTTCGGCGCGCAGCATCTCGAGCTGGGCCTCGGTGGCGTGCGGCCGCGCCTGCTGCGCGCGCGGATGCGGCAGCTTGCGCGCCAGGACATGCGGCACCACCGTCGGGTACAGATCCGTGGCGCGGCCGATGCGGATCGCTTCAGAGCCGATATGGATCACGAGGCGGCGCGACGCGGGATCGACATCGGCGTCGGTGTCGGCGTCGTCGTCCGTCTTGGGCCGCTTCGGCGGGCGGTGCGAGCGCGATACCCACGTCTGCGCCTCCGTCTTGAGGTACGACGACGACACATTCTTCGCATTCACAAACGGCGGCGGATGGAACGACGTGTACGCCAGCGGCAGCGTGCGCGTCTCATCCGCCGGCGGATTCGGCGGCAAAACCTGCTTGGCGGCCTTGGGGGCCATGGTGGCAGGCGTGGAGGGATCGGTCACGGGACACGACGCACCCAGCTCCACGCGGCCGCGCGGTGGAGGGCATGTCACAGGCCAATCACCGCCCGGCGCGGCAGCGAGTGTTTGTCGCCGCCGGCCGGCGCTCCTCCGCCGCCTGCCTTTCTCGCATGTGGCGTGTCAAGCATACGATCTCTACGCCGAGTCTGCGGGCGCTCAGCCGGAGCACGGCGGCGCCGTCGCGCCCGCTCGTCTCGACCGTGCTCCTCACGAACGAAGGCTACGACGCCAAGCAGGTCACCGAGTTGCGCGCCCTGCTTCGTCAGCGCGGCCTGACCACGTCCGGCCGCAAGGCAGAGCTCGTGCAGCGTCTGAAGCAGAGTGACATGACGCGGGCGGGCTCGACGCTCGCGAGCGCCGACAAGGCGCCCAAGAGCCGCGCGAAGAAGGGCCGGCAGGCCGTCCAGGAGCTCGAAGAGAAGCAGCCCTCGCTGCGGGTGGAGCCCGGCACCGTCGTGAGCGCCACGGCTGTGCTCCAGGGCCAGAGCGCCGGCGCGTCGTCGTCGCCGCAGGCCGCGCAGCCGCAGACGGGCGCCGTGCGCGGCCAGCCTGAGCTCACGCCGGAGGCATCGACGCCGACGTTCCACGTCCAGATGCCGTCAGAGCCGCTCGCGGAGCCCGAGGCACAGTACATCCCCTCGATCAAGCCCCTCACCGACCCGACGTCGCACAACTACGCGGATCCGACGCGCGAGTCGGACCTGATCCTGCCGCATGTGCCGCGCGTGTACCGCGTCGCCCAGGACGCGGACGTCGCGCACATCGGCGGCCTCGCGCGGTCCGAGAAGGACGGCGTGCCGTCTTCGTCGCGCAACGTCGTCCTCGATGTGCTCAGCGATGCTCTGCCGACGCCGGCGCACAGGAAGCTCGAGCACACGTGGCACGCCGCCTCGCAGGCGTCGACGCGCGCCCTGTCGGGCATCGCGTCCGAGGTGGCGCGTGTCGTGCCGCTCGATCCGTCGGTCGCGCCATCGACGTCGCAGGCGCGGCCGTCCGCCCGTCGCCCGCTGAACGAGAGCGAGAGCCGCGGTCTGTGGGTGCTGGGCGGCATCGTGGCTACGGGCATGGCGGTAGGCAGCTGGATGTCGCAGGACCGACCGCCTCGAGCGGCGGCAGCGGCAGCGGCAGCACCGCACCCAGCCGCCCAGCCGCCGGTCTATGCACACGGAGGCGGCATCGTCGGAGGCGGCGCTCGTCGCGTGTAGGCCGTTATAGGACACCTGTGTAAGTGATGCATACGTACCCTTGGTGCTCGGCACATCCTGCGAGCCCGTGCGAGTGATCGCCTCTTTGAGCGCCAGCGCCGTGGCCTTGAAGGCCGACTCGGCCTTGTGGTGGTCGTTCTCGCCGTGCAGGACGTCGACGTGCAGCGTGATGCCTGCCTCGGTCGCGAAGCTGTGGAAGACGTGCGGGATCATCTCGCAGCTCAAGTCGCCGATCTTTTCGCGCCGCAGCTGCAGATGCGTGTGGCAGTACGGACGAGACGACAGGTCGACGACCGCGCGCGACAAGGACTCGTCGAGGGGCGCGAAGCCCGTGCCGAAGCGCTTGACGCCGCGAATCTCGCCGAGCGCCTTCTTGAACGCCTGGCCCAGCGCAATCGCACAGTCCTCGGCCGTGTGGTGGTCATCAATGTACAGGTCGCCGCGGCACTGCAGCTCCAGGGACAGGCCGCCGTGCTTGGCCAGCGCCTGCAGCATGTGGTCGAGGAAGCCGAGGCCCGTCGACACCTGGATCTTTTGCGGCGCGTCGACCGGATGCGTGTCCAGCGCGATCGACACCTCGATCTGCGTCTCGTTCGTTCGCCGCTCTAGCGACGCCACGCGTTGGGACATGGTGGCGGTGGTGGTGGTGGCTCGGCCCAGTGGCATCACGTGCTTCTCAACCACCTCGCTCCATGGCCGGACGACGTGCCGAGATTGAGGCCAAGCGTGCGAAGCTGGCCGAGCTCCGGCGAGCTCGCGAAGAGCGCGAGGAAAAGGCGCGGCAGCGCCCAGATCGGAAGAGCACACGTCTGAACTCCAGTCACTAGCTTG
>ERZ500978.39-NODE-39-length-112393-cov-6.443492_pt1 | contig 112393 bp, 91 predicted proteins | sample MGYA00248870_ERZ500978 | MGnify/ENA primary metagenome ERZ500978 (study PRJEB25958, sample SAMN03398513) | human skin metagenome | study: EMG produced TPA metagenomics assembly of the Human Skin Microbiome Metagenome (human skin metagenome) data set. | reverse complement strand
TGTGGCAGCTGAAGACGAAGGCACAGCATATGCTACCGGAAGGGTGCCTCGTGGGCGAAATTCAGGCACATGTGCATGGATCTGAGGCGTTGCCGCCGTGGCCGTGCTTGTCGCCGCTGTCGACGCGGGGGTATAAAGCGACGAAGAACATGGGGACGATGGTGTAGAACACGATAGAACCTGCGACACTGGTGTAGACTGTGCTAGGGTATCGTCGCGGTGACGGAGCATGAGAGCGAGGGCAGCTGCATCGAGTTCTGAGTCAGACTACACTGTGTCAGAAAATGATTGCACGCACCATACGCTGATGAAGAACACGGTCAACCTGCACACGTAAAATATCGTGCAAGGCCGTGCATGCTTCATCGTCGGCATCGCGCGATTCTTCTAGCTGCGCGAGCAGAGCGTTTTCCGCTTCTTGGTATGTCGCCTTGTCACAGTGCCGACCGAACAATGCATGCAGGTATGCACGCACGTGAACATGCTCACCCGTTGTCATAAGCCAAGGCGTGGGGCCAGATCCTAGGGGTGCTTTAGTGTGTCGCGCTGGTCGTACGTGTCGCCACCGCTGCTGTTGCTGCTGTCGCCGCCGACGCCGCCGACGCCGTCGTAATCGTCGTTCATCGGGCCAGGTGGCGTGTTTGAGCGATGGAGGCAGATTCAACATCACGTGACCATCCCATCGTCCCCCCTCCCTAGTCCCTCCCTGATACGCCGCAACGACCAGGCAGGTGATCTGAGCCGCTCCACGTCTTGATTGCATCTGGCCGTTCCTCTAGTAGGGGCTGCCCGCCGGGAGAGACCGCATCGACGCGTGGTAGCTCCGTTCTTTCAGCCCTCTTTCTTTCCTCTCTTTCCCCCTACACAAAATGGCGTCGCGGAAAAAGCGGTATGTTGGTGGCACATATGATCTGACGCGAACGCTATAGTGATTTGATTGAGCGTGTTCGGTATCCGAACCCCCTGCCTGAACTGCCCTACCCACCCAAGCTTGTACAGATTCCCGCACCAGAGGCTAACTACGTATCGCCTATGTATTTGCAGCGCCTGTCAGACACGCTGCAGCTACCCGTGACTGTAGATGCAGAGGCTGGTATGCCGATGGATCTTGCGCGTCTCGAGTACTTGTGGCTTGGTGATAGCACACACCCTATTGAGAAGGAGGAAGAATCAACGTCCATCGTCGACGAAAAGCTAGATGAAGACGATGCTTTTCTGCTCACAGATTTGGCGGGATCGCAATCGAATGAAATGGAAGACATGGCACAGGATGACATACCTGTTCCGTCTGCGATGTCGTCGCAAGGGCTTCAGACCGCGCAAGCACAAGCTGCGAGCGTGACATGGCTTCGACGGACAGAGTATTTGGGGGCTGAACAACAACGAAAACAACGATCGGATTCTAGACCTGAGCATGAAGTGGACGAGGGACATGGCGTCGGGGAGGAAGGCGCTGCGCGCCATTCCAACTCGTCCTCATCGTCAGTGCGCACTGAGCAGATGGCGCGAATCGAGCAAGGATTTGTTGCAGCCAACACGCCTATTGAGTCGCTGGTGCATCCCAGCAAGCCTCATGTGCGTGCGACATCAGCGTACGAGCTGTTGCCTGACCCAGAGACGTGGGCCACGAGTTTCCAAGTTGTGCGCTTTGCTAGTGCCTTGGGACGTGTGGCGCAGGATCGCGCCGATCCGCGCCTTGATGCAGCGATACTGAGGCCCGTGACCGATCCGCTGACGGGGCAGCAGCGCGTGTCAATGTACCTGACATGTGCTGACACGCTGCCTCAGTATGGAGAAGACACCGAACCAGAGGCAGATGACATCGACTCGTCCACACAACAAGCACGTGAGGACGTGGCAGCTGCTCGTTTCAAGAAACGTCGTCGTCTTGGCGTCTTTCCCCGCGTGCCATGGCTCGAGGGCGACGCCTCAGCGTCCACTGCTGCCGATGCAAATGTCTATGGAACAGGTTTCCGGCATGTGCGTGATTTGGAGCCGATTGATCAGCCTGCCAGCACGGATCATTGGCTCGCTGTGGTCTTGGATGACCACCGGCCGGATCCAGCTCCCGAGCTTGCGTCCGTCCAAGTCGATGCAACTATCTCTGCACAGGTAGCAGCCGCATCGACGAAGGGCGAGTCTGACGATCTATTTGGCGACGGCGATGGCGAATCTGAGTCTCATCCTGGCGGTCATGATGATAGCAAGCCGCATGCCGAGCCAGGATCTCGCGATGCAACGGACGACGTTTCATCGACCGTGCCGCCGCAGTCTGCGCAGGAACGCACCCGACAGGAACAAGTGGTGTCGCCTGCGAGTCAGGACCGCCAAGTTGCGTACTACCATCCGATTGATATGCGATATGGGCTTCGGATTCGTCGAACACGCAAGGCCGAGCAGCGTCTGCTTGTGCCCTATGAAGGCTTCTGGCATCGGCTCGTTGTTGGGCATCGTTCATTGACCGAGCGCGAAATGGCCGGGCGCTTACTTGTGCGTGAGGGAGTTGACCGGCTGGACATGGAGGGCGTCGAGTATGAAGACGAGCCAGAGGAAGCTACCCAGCAGGAGGCCGAGGGTCAAGGTGCGAACGATGATCATGAAGACGATGACGGCGTGCCGCATGAGCACGACACGGATGATGAGGGAGGCAAGTCGCCTGATGCACATGACCGCATCTTTGACGAGGGGCACGAGAAGGATGAAGAGAGCGAGGCGAACCATGACCATGGCGGTGACGATGATAGTGGCGACTCGTCCGATGACGACTCGGATCTGCACGTGGCTGGTGATGAGCTCGCTGACTTGCAGGCTGAAGCGGACCTGCATCCAGACGACATGCCGACCGAAGGACGAAGACGACGACGGGGCGGTGCCGACTAATGCTGGAGCTAATGTCATGGGGGCCTGTGCCTCGTTCGACACCTCATCGTGTTTCCAATGATGAATCATCATCGATCGCCGAGCTCTATGGGGTATACGAGCCTGCACAGCTATGTTTTTTCTGGTGGCCGCCAGTTGACGCGAGGTCCAATCTCATACAAGTCCTCGAGCATGTCCTCCAAGCGACCATCGCGCACAAACTCCTCGTACTTCTGATACAGCTGCAATGCAGCCAGTGCATCCTCAATGGAGTCGTGTCCCTCGTGACTCTGCTCTGCCGACTCCGTGCGGATCTTAAGCCCCTGCTGAATATCCCGTTTAAGCAAGAACCACGACAGGAAACGCAGTGACAGGTTGCGTGGATGTGCCGCAGAGTGATAGAGCTGTACCGTATCAATCACCTGATGCGGCGGCACATAGATGTTAATGATGCGAAAGTCTTTCGCGAGTCCGTGTCCAATGAAGCGGCAGCCGAGATCCGTCAGCATTCGCAGTTTCTTGTACGCTGTCTTGTGCGACACAAGTGTTTTGCGTGTGCGGGCAGGATCAAGATCATCTGCATGGATGCCTGAAAATTGTGTGAGGTAGTCGACAACACGTTCCGTCGTGTGGATGTGATCGTCCAAGAACGGCTCGCCTTGCCGAGGTCCTTCGCCACGCAACACGGACACACGTGCCAGTGCAAGGCGACTGGGCTGCAGCAGTGTGCGTGTCCCATCGGAAAACACATCGAGCTCTTCGTGCGCGAGCGCCACAAACTCTGCATCGATCGCAACGAGGGTCCCCGGTTGGGGCAGCTCCGTCTTGTCCAACACACGATGTCGACATAGCGACGCATCGCGGTGCTGTGACATGTGCACGTCGTGCAAGAGCAGCGAGGTATCCAGCTGCAGATGACTTCCGAGCTCAGCAAGATGCGCTGCATGGGATTGAGCTGCTGCATCGGTGCGTTCCCACATAAGTATGGCCGGCACCTTCCATGTCTCGCCAAAACGAAGAGCGTCTTCTGCGTCGATCGGGCGCACGAGAAAATCGTTGAATAGGTACCAAGCGTTCGGCTCATCATCATTTGGTGAACGCACAAGTGTACACAGATGAGGGGCATCAAAGCGACCTTGAGCCTGAATCACCATCGCACGCAACATGTAACAAGCAGCATTGGAGTGAAGCGCCTCTTTGTCGTCTTGCGAACGACTCTCGAGTAGTTCATCTTCCCACTCGCTCTGTACATGAACAAGCCCCATTTCGTCAACATACATCACGAGTCGCGGGGGCACGAATGTGCGTCCGCTGCTAGTCGGTTCGACCCAATGCGTGAGCTGTTCGGCATGCAGTGCGCTTGCATTGATACACAATACAGATGGGAGCGCATCTGTTGATGCCATTGCACGCCATGACCGATGGTGTGAGAAGGGCGAGCGACACTGACGGCATGGGGTTTTGGACAGAGTCTCACGGAGGATCGAAGCGCTTACTAGGGATGCAAAGTCGTGCGTACCTCCAGGAGCCACTGTTGACGCGTGACCGGACGCAGGATATGTTGTGGTACTAGGAATACCACCTATATTCATACCGCCGATGGTGCTGGTGCTGGGGCTGGTGCTGGTGCCGGTGCCGGTGCCGGTACCACTGCCACTATTGCGCAGCGGGGAAGGTCTCCCTGGTGGGTACAATAGGTCCACGACATGAGACAGATGTGGGTGAACGGTGGTGTGGCCACACTCACCGCATGTGCTGTACGTCATCATGGACCACGCACATGGATTCGCACATAGCGTGAACATGGTAGAAGACAGGGACATGGAGGCGCCTGTTCTCAACGCACGCTGCGACGCTTGATCGAGGAAGAAGCCATTCAGCGTCTGGACCATGTGTGCGTACGACATATTGGCCACTTCGTCGTCGAGCAAGCCGAGAACAGCCACTTGCGGCGTGCGTGTCAGCACGCGAAGGACATTTGATGCCTGGCAGTTCGTGCCACGAGCATCCTCCAGCATGCGGAACAAGAATCCGGCTTCACACAACAAGCAGTCATCAGCCGTGCACGGCATCATGATATGGCGTTTCGCAAAGGCTCGGAATGGCTTGGTATAATGCAGTGCTTGGAAATATGAATTGGCATACGCCGCGCTGATATTTGTTTCCAGGCCTGAGTATGGAGTTTGATTGTAGGAAGCGAAATCAAAGTCTTCGACGCCAAAGCGGCTGTACTGAATGGTCAGATATCTGTAATCATGTGGCATACTATCGGCATGGTCGCTGCCTGGGGTTCGCAGGTGACGTCCGCTTCGCGCATCACTCTGCACATCAAGTTGGCTGCTGCCGTCAGAATGGGGCGGCTCTGGTGCAGCAACCGTTGACAAATCGGAGAACAACCCTGCCATTGGCACGTCGACGCGACGCGCTAATCCACTGCGTCTCCCTTGCATCATTTGAGTGCGTGCTGCAGGTGTCAGTTTCCCATGCCGATCGAAGCGCGAAAGCACGTGGTCACTTGGCACAAGTCGATTGCGTGTGCCCCGCAAATGAAGTGGCACGCGCGCAAACGTCACGCCCTGGACATGTCGTGCATGTTCGAGTGCGTGCTCGTTCACATGCTTGTGCATGGTAAAGAGCGGACTTGCATCTGTCCATAGTGAATCGTATTCGATGCGAGAGAGCAATGGCGTTGTGTAATGCGGCATGCCAATGCACGAGAGTGGCGTGTCATCGGACCATTCAATGACCGGTGGCGGCGGCGCATAGTCAGGCCCCGTGACGGGCGCCGTCGTATACGCATTGAAGCGCACACTTGCTGGCGGATGCGGATGTGTATGGTTGCTTGTCCACAGCCGAACGGTGCCATCTGACTCACCAAATGCCAGAGCATCGGCAGAGGATGAAAACGTCAACGCAGTGATGTAAGCGGATGACCCAAGAGTGTAGAACTGGCCCAGTCCCGGCTGCTGGATGTCGACAAGCTGGAAATGTGATTGAGGCGTCGCGACAGCGAGAATAGACGATTTCTTGGGATGCACTGCAAGGTGCGCCGGCCCACCAGGCACGGTCAGTGGGATCGGCACAAGTGTGTGCATGGAACGCAAATCATGGGCCTTGATGAATGGCTCTGCCACTCGCCGGCCCTGCCGGAGTGTCCATCCAATACTGTAGATCATGTGTCCATCTGTCTGAATATCGATAAGACCGCCATGATGTGCAGAGAGCTTGTGCTCTGAACGCAGAGAGCGTGGATCGTGGAGTTGAATCGTGCCATGTTCCGTGCCTACACACACATACTTCTGACCCTTTCGTACCTGTGTGACTGCTGCATTGGAAGGTGCGCGACGAACGATGCGTCCTGAATTTGCGTGAACTGCTAGAAGCGCGTCACCTGAGTTAGGATCAGGAGACACTGGCGCGGCACTCGTCGTTGAGCCACCAACGATAATATCAGAAGATGAGCTCTGTGGTGATGCACAAACACCGGCAAGCAAGAAACCGGGTGCCTTCTTCGCAAGGTCAAGCATCCATCGATTGAGGCCGTTTCGTTGTGATGCACACACGCTACGCTCACTTACACTCATCACGTACTTATCGTCGCTAAGGATCCCACGCACACCTTGTCGGTGCGTTGGTGTGCCATGAGCAGCCAATGATGTATAGCGCGGTAGAGTAGGAAGTGTATTGGTGTGGGACGACAGCTGGCCAGACTCACTACCAGCCCACAAGAGCTCAGCAAATGGATCAAAGTGCAAGGATGTTACAGCTCCCAGCACACCTGATACTGCATGATCTGCAAACACGTGTGCTTGTTGCGTCCATTCCGTCATGAGACCAACACGCGAGCACACACACGCACAAGACCACGGCCAAGAACGAACGAACGTGGGGGAGTAAGAGGAAGAGGCGGCGACACGGGTGAGAACCTCCACTCGTATCGGCTGCGCGTGCGCGCGAGGTTGCGAAATGGACGAAAATATGTCTAGGGAGAAACATGTGGATCACATGTAGTTTGATTTCATATTGTCGCAGGGAGCACTGTCATGTCATGTGTTGGAAAGAGTCCCGGTTATATATGGCCAGCGGTGATCCAAGCACCAAAAATGCCGCGGGCATAATGCGCCTGCATCCGCTGCACGTTACAGGACACAGCATCTTGGTGAACGTTGTTTCTTATTATTATATGTATTTTCGTTCACGTCTCTGTATTGGACTTTCTCTTACGTACATAGCGCGATGTTGAGAGTCTACAGTGTGTATTTCTTACTCTACAAGGGCGAAAGGGGCTTCTCCTTGGCACGCGCGTCTGCCTTTTCCTGTATAGTGTGAGCAAATGGATCACAAAGCCTACTGTGTCCCGTTCACATACCTTGCGCCATTCGGCGATGGTATCATCCATAGTGCGCATAATCTCTTGTACACGCTGTCGCCGTTGATATGATTCTCGCTCGCCCTTTTTGCCTTTAAACATGCGTGCGGCCGAACGACCCGCATACGGCCCATGTGCTTCATATGTCCGTGCAATGCGACGTGCCTCGTTTGCATCTTCTTCGGCAGACAACGTCGGCCAAGTGACCGTGGGCCAGCCCACAAGCACTTCGTGCGTGGGCATGTTTTCCATCCGTCGCGCATACCGCGCAAACTTTGGACTCGATACGACCGAGTCTTCTGTGCCCATTTTGTAGGCAGCACGCACGAGCTGCGCTTGCCGACGCTGTGAGTACTTGGGTGGCTGCCAATGTCCTGTCTCTTCGTTTCGCCAGTGTCGGAATGTCTTTCGTGCCACATCAGCCACAGGCGCTTCTCCTGGTCGTGTTGAGATATCTGCAGCTCGCGCTCGCGCACTCTGTTTCCATCTGGTAAGCCCACGCATAAGTGCAGAGGGTGCGCCTTGCGGCTGCGCCTGAAGTTGGGCAAGGGTCGTGCGAAGCGCCATTGTGCGAGAGCTAGAGAAGAATGTCTCTTGTTGCCGACGACGACGCATTCTATGTGTGCGAGTGAGTGCATTTACGATGTCGGCCGAAAGTCCATATTCTCACCTCTCCACACCCTCGTTGGTGAACACTCGCACTCGCACGCGCGTGCGCGCGTGTCTGTGTGTGTATGCATGGCCGCCAAGTTCGGATTCAACCAAGTGTACACACCTCCATGAACAGGTCTGCCTCTGTGGATCGCCTTCGACGATGTGGGGGGGTGGAGGGGGCAAGCGAGGCGCTCGTTGGTAACGTAGCCTGTGGCACAACCGAGCCATCAAGACTATCCTGTGACGCTGTCCGTCGCGACGGCTATGTCTCTCAAGCATGTGCGTGAGCAGTGTGCTCGCGTAGCGGACCAAGCGCACATATCTATCGACGCGGATCAAGTCGATGCGTTCCTTCGCGGCATTCGTGCTGACGAATTTGATGCGCTCAAACTGCAGCATGGACTACGATTTCCCCTTCGCTTCGCTTCGTTTCATCATAAGCTTAATTTTATAGCCGTTTTGTCTATGCTCAATGCATTCTCCGGCTACCGAGTCGACTTTCATCGTGTCACGGGGCATGGCGCATACGACTGTGTACGACGAATCGTGCTGGCTATGTATTTGACAACACACGACGAGGAAGGTCACACGCCTCTGGACGCTCACGCTTTGGAAACTGTGACGGTTGCTTCCCTCGCACAGGCACTCGGCGTTCCTACGCACACGGAGACACCGCATCCCACGATACCATTCATCACCGTGGGCACAGTTGGTGGGCCATTGCAGGAGCCCCTCGAGCTGGCGGCTCAGATGTGCACAGAGACGGCAGCCTTCCTTCGTGAGCATGGATACCAGGATCTTGCGTCGTATGTGCTCGACGTTTGCGAGCAAGCGCTTGAGCAGGAGCACGTCGAAGCGTATATGGCTTCGCAACTGGCACGGATCTCTGCGTTTGACGACGCCATCAACATCGACGGGGTTCGCGTTTGTCTGTGGAAGAAGGCGTTGTTCTTTGTGCATGCTCTTTACAATATACTTATGGATGTCGATGAAGACAGCGTGGCTGATCTACCCGTGCCTTTGCTGGCACTTGCACGGCGTTGGCGCCATGGTCTTTGTGAGCCTCTCCCCATGTTCGTCGATAATGTCATTCCCACCATCCTGAGCTATCTTGGCATCCTCCGCTTCCATCACGAACATGTGTTAGCATCGTGGCATCCAGCGCCACAAGGCGACAACAGTAACGTGCCCGGACCCACACTCGAGCGCCGCGACGCATACTGCGTTCGTGCGGCAGCTCTCATAGCTGGTTCGCGGATCATCGAGCGAGCTCATGATCTAGCTAACACAGATGCTTCAATGGCATGGATGGCATGCATGACAGAGGAACAGCTTGACGCATACATCTGGACGTGGGCAAAATCTCCTGTTCTGCGATCCATTCCGCGCCTCGTCGAGCGTCTCACCGGCATGTACTAGGGTGGGCCGAACGACAGGCCATCCAGCTCATTTGCATGATGCATCACATCAGATCGCCCTCCGGCACCTAGCCCTGCTGCTCCAGCAGCTCCTGGAGAGGCGGTCTCCAGTGCACTGCGTGCTTGCTGCTCGCGCTGGTACGCCTCGACCTCGGCTCGTGCACGCTCAAAGAGACGTCGTTTCTCGTCTTCTTGAGGCACCACATTGGATACGGATCCTGAGGCCACTGGTGCTGCCGTTGCCAATGCTGCCGCAGTATCTTGTTTGCTGGGCTCTGCGGATATCGGTGTAGAGACGTGCTGCTGGATTAGGTCGTCTAGCATCGATCGTGCACGAACGAACTTGTCGTTTAAAGATCGGAGCTCCTGCACCTTGGTGTGATAAGTCTCCATTAAGCGGATGATTTTTGGTCGAAGTGCAAGCGACCGTTGATAAAGGTCCTGCAGCTCATCATCATCCACAAAGTTATCGGTGGGACGCAGTTGCTGAAGACGCGCATGAAGCACATGTATGTCAGATGCATTCGTAAAAACCATACGCTCCAGCTCCTGCTCTTGATGGATCATGTCAGGCGTCGTGTCGGGCATAGCCTCCACGTAGTTGACGGGGAAAATGCCCACTTGATGCCGAAGCTCACCACGCCACCATTGCTCATAAACGCTGTCCAACACACGCACGACATCGCCACGTCGAAATGCGAGCTCACCAGGCTCATCAGGCTCAAAGTCGTACAAAGCTCGCACAAATGCAGGGCGTGCCGACGCCGTTCGTCGCGCTATTGTGGCGTCAGGCCCTGACGAAGCAGCTGATTGAGTCGTAGTCGGCTGGGCAACAGGCATCACAGACGATTCGCCCTGGTCAACAGATGCAGAATCCTGCGCTGCGTCGATGTCATACGGATTTGGCATACTAAATCGCGAGGTCGACGAACGATCTGTTGTTGCTGTAGGTAGAGGCGGGGAAGCAGCACGCTGCGGTACGAAACTCGTCGATGGCCCCGACCCTGACGACGAGCTATGATTCGCATTCGTTCCACGACCACCTTGATCATGTAAAGACAATGCTAACACACGCTGAAGCTCATCTTCCTCTGATTGGTGTGCCTGTGTTCTGGGAGAAGGCTCTTCATCCAGGTCATAGTACTCTTCACGCAACTCGTGCACAGTTTCAGCGACGAGGCCAAGAGTGTCATCTTTGCTAAACTCATCGCGCCATGACATGAGCGTGCGCAGAATTCGCTGCTTGACGAGCTTGTGCGTATTTGGATCTTGCACCACTTTGCTAAGAGTCTGCATAAATGCTCGCGATGCTATCTCGTGGTGCACGGCATCACCACAATTCTTCGACAATGTGTCTGTAAGCGTGATGGCGTACAATTGAACGTTTGCATTTCGATTCGAAATGCGCTTTTGTATCGCCGCCAAGCACTTTCGTGCATCACTCTCATCATTCGATGCAAGTCTGTCACATAGTGCCAGGTTTAGGTCCCAGTTTTCGGTCGTTAGATTCTCATCTGTCGCCTTGTTGACGAGCTCCTCAAACGGATTCGGTGTGCGGAACATGGTTGAAGGATAGTGTTAAGAAAAATCAAATCGAAGGTCACACCCACAACACACAAACACACGCTCTTATTCACAAAGATCCCTCACTCTTTCTCTCTTACTTCCACCTTCTAGGGTCTTGATGTGATTGTGGTCTGTGATCGTGGAGGTTGGAGGTTGCTTGGACCCAGCAACACCGCGTTTTGTCTGTGCCACAGGTTGGTTCAGGTGTCAAGGGCCGACATGCGGAGATCTCCAGCGCAGCACGTGATGCTACTTCAACATGACGCGTTCGTTTCACACCAGGACATCCATCCGGTGCGCTGTGAACGTCATTGATTCAAGCTAGTATCTAGGCTATCTAGTCTAGATTGCGCACGAGCATCGTCATGGATGATCTAGTCGAGCTAGAATGGAGTGACAAACCTGAGCAGCAGAAAAACAACACGGCATCTTCTAGCTATAATTTCGACGCATTGCTTCGCTCTATGCCATCCTCGTCACGCCAAGATGCGTCGTCGAAGCCCCAGTCTGCCTCTGTGTCTGCAAATCGGGCACCAACGGCTTCTAAGAATGAAAGTATGGATGCATTTGCATCTCTCCTCCCATCATTTGGTCAAGCACAGAAGGAACAGAGGAAAACAACGCCGTCAGTGCCGCAGGCTAACTCGCATGCGAAGGAACAGAAATCGCAGGACATATGGGGCTTGGATGCTTTCGAAAGCATGTCGGCATCCACTGCTGGTGAGAGGCTGCATTCCAAGTCAGCCATGTTTATGCGTTCAATGCAGTCGATTTCGCCCTCAGCTGCGCCATCCTCAAAATATCCCACCGAGGACGATCTCCTCGCTGATTTCCGCACTCGTCCCTCTCCTCCTACGCCCTTACCGACTGCCCCTAATGATGGCGCCGATCTGTTGGGTGATCTTTCAAAGCCTGTCCAAAGCCAACCAGCTAAGGAATCGTCCACTTGCCCAGAAGAACGACCGTTAACAACGTTTTCTTCCAGCCCAACCAAACAACCTACAGGTCATATGGCTCCAAGCCCTTCAAGATCACCGCCGCCCCACATTGTTGGCCAATTGGTCGAGATGGGCTTCGGCCCTGTGGAAGCGCGCGAGGCTCTTGCGCAGACATCGTCAGGACAAGACGTTCAGCAGGCAGCTGACGCTCTGATTGCGTCCCAACCGCCACCTCCTACATTTGAATTCATATCTTCAAAATCCATGAAAGAAGATGGCGACGACCGCCGTCGGACTTCACGCATGGCACCAACAGAGACACGCACTGGCCGTCCAACCCCAGCTCAGCCATCCTTCTCGAACCCATTCGATCCGGCAACCAAGTCTTTCCAACAACAGGCAGATCAGCTGTATTCACAAGCAAGCACTCTAGGCACGTCCATGCTGAAAAATGCGAACGCGTGGTGGGACTCCGCAAAGGCTCAGGCACGTAAGGCTATGGATGAGGCTCGTGGCGATGGTCAAGACGTAACGGCGATGTCAGTTGCGTCTGGTTTACGCCGGCATGCATTACGTCGTTGGGGCGGCAGGTCGTCTTCTCAACGCCCTGTCGATTACGACGCCACGCCTCGTTGGATGAGTACTGCGCCAGCGCCGGCCGAATCACCCTCAGCAAACGTCTCCTCTTCCAGCGCGGCACCCCGAAAAACGGCGACAGAGTGCAAAGCCAAAGCAGACATCCCCACCCAACCCGCATCTGTTGAGTCGAATGACGTGTTGCTACTTGGCGATGAATGCGATCCTGCATCATCCCGTCCAACACCTCCGGCAGCAGCGGGACGATCGACGAAGCATGATGAGCCTGCTGCGCGTGCAAGCTCTTCAGCCCCTTCTTCTACAGCATCACCTGCCCTTCAAAACTGCCGCCATGAGCGAACGATTGCGCCGGAGGATACCACTCTCGTTAACCGCGCTACTCATCACAAAGATCAGGGAAATATGCACTTTCTTCGCGGTGCTTATGCAGATGCGGAAGAGCAATACACCAAGGCACTGGACCTTCTTCCCCACACATCGTTGTGGCGTATTCCTCTTTTGAACAACCGCGCGAACGTGCGCTTGAAAAATGGTAACAGTGCCGGGGCAAGCGCGGATTGCACCGCCTCCATTAATTTGATTGTTCTTCCGTCTATGCAAGGTGGCATCTACCGCCCTAGCCAGGATGCGTTACCTGCTTCGCATGCATCTCTCATTTTGCGCGAAGCGTATGCAAAAAGTGTATCTCAGAGAGCGCGTGCGTATGAAGCGGTGGAGAAATACGCGCTTGCCAAGCAGGACTGGGACAAACTGGCGCGTTACGAACGTGCAGAAGGAAGCGGCGTCAAAAGCGGCGAAACTCATCGTCGAGCTGCAATGGACGGCATTGCTCGCTGTGAGCGAATGCTAAATCCAACAAAGCCTAGCATTGCACGATTTTCGCTGCCCACACATGGCCGTGCGCAAGCATCGAGTCGGTCTTCCCTGACTACAGACTCAGATGGTATGGCACGCATGCGAGCGATTCGGCAAGCGCAAGATGAAGAAGATGCGCAACGTATCGCACATAAAGACTCAGTGGATGCTCGAATCCAAGCATGGACAAAAGGAAAAGAAAATAATGTTCGTGCTTTGCTGGCATCGATGGATGACCCCAAGTATGGTCTGATCTGGGAAGCACTTGATTGGAAGAAGATTGATCTGCACCAGCTCATCACTGATGCGCAGGTAAAGCGTGCGTATACGAAAGCCATCGCGCGTCTGCATCCCGACAAGCTTTCCTCAGCACAGACCAGCGTTGAGCAGCGGATGCTAGCAGCAGGCATGTTTAACGCACTGAACGAAGCATTTCATAAATAGAGCGCTGTTTTGGCCAGGTTTAATTGAGAACCGACATCCATCGCTTCTTGTAAAGATGACGCAACGACATGAATGAAAACGTAACAATCTATCTTTGCTTTAGATTCGTGAACACATCCACGGACCAGTGGCTAGTTGTGCTTACCACCTTGTACTAGCTTTTGTTGATTTTTTGTCCAGACGAGCGAAGCCGCAGATTCGACTCGCGACGCTGTACAAGGAGCTGTAATTTTTCAAAGATGCCATTACATACATAGGCTGGAATGGGCATGAACATCTATGTAGTCTATTCCATGTTACAACGCTGTGCGAGAGAGCTTTTGGAGTGAGTTGAGGAGTACATCACCCTCCTTGATGATGCGGCCATACTGAGCATTTTTCTGGTCGGGCCGGCGATTTTCAATTATACCATCAACTTTGTCAATCACAGCTGGCAAGCGACCCGCGGAAATAAAGCGTGAGAGTTCTTGGTCCATATAGTCAGACGAAACACCAAAGGCAGCGGCCATGCTATCGAGTGCAACGCTCCGATAACTCTCGAGAAGTTGCGAGAACGAAATAATCCGCATCTCTCGAACATAGTACTGCGTGTGGCGCGATAACACACGCGAGGGAAGCAGGTACCTTTGTTCGACTTCGGCAAGTGTGCGGAAGAATAGGGCATACTCACTGTTGTAGAGTGCTGATGTGTATTCACGCATAAATGGCAAATCATCAATCGCCTGTAGGACCTCAGGTGACTCCATGAGTTTCTTCAGTTCACGGCGTGAACGTGACACCATACTTGTAAGAATCGTCAAAAGGACAAATTCAAGATACTCGATCAGTTCTGTAGCGGTAAACGTGCTAAGTGCTTCTGTGCATAGCTTGGAAGCAGTCTCAAAATCACGAATGGATGCTGCATAAACGCCGCGGTATGCGGTCAGTCGATTTCGGCGATCCCAGTCACCACCCTCTTCGATTAAAGACGCAGCAATGGTCATGCTAGCTTGTGTGAGGTCTGTGTCGCCATAGAAGAGGCCTAGGCGGATCTTGAGCAGGGTCAGGTCAATTCTGGACCCCGTTCCGGTGGCCTTTGCGAAAGCTTCATCAATAGCAGGGAGTGCGCCATCTTTGTCTCCAATTCGCGCCAGATACATGGCGCGCTGCTTCAACACGGTATGCAATTCCACGTCGCCCTCGCTATCTTCGGCTTGTTTCTGCGCGGCTTCCAATCGCGCAAGTTCATTTTCATTTTTCGCGCGTAACTTCTGCAAACGCTCTTCATTTTGTGGTAAATGTGCGGCTATGCGCGCGTCACTCAGCAAGAACGTTAAATACGGAGCCATTTCATCCTGGTCGATATTCTGCAAGAGTTTCTCGAGCGCTTGTCTTCGTGTACTTTCTGAAGAGCCATCACGTTGCAAAAGAAATACTTGTTGCTGCACAACAGGATTAGGGATAGGTGCAATGGAATCGTCTTCCATGATGATGTACAATGCAGCGCTGAAGCAGCCACAAGTGGCAACGTCGACTACGATAACAACGGTTGATGCTAGCCGCACCCACAAGTCATCGACACACTGTCTGACGCAACGCGAGGACGCGTGGCCCTACGGCTGCACGGCCGAATGATGACTAAGCAAAAAGCCCACCAAAAGGCGTCAGAGGCCGCGCGTCGATGGAACAAGACAGTCAAGCGGCAGCGGCTTGCGAGTTAGACCACCGCCAGACTTGCTCTCGACTTGGACGCACATTCATTCAACAACATGGCGTCAACACACAGAGCGATCAGCTCTGTTACCGATGCGAATCGAGAAATCGAAGCTGGTCGCATTGATGAGGCGAAAAACATACTTGTGACTATCTTGCACCAAAAAGCTGGTACGTACGAATCTACGCATGCCATCGGTGTTTGTGTGGTGTTTGTATGAGTCACGAGACTGACATGTGCTTGTAGCACCAGACGATGAAGCACTTTTGTCCGAGCAGGAGCAAGCGCTTTTGCGACTTGGACAGCTCCACCGTGACCAAAGAGATGCAGAAGGTCTTGCTCGCACGGTGATTGACTCACGTCAGTTCATGGCATCGATTGCTAAAGCCAAAACTGCAAAATTAGTGCGCATACTCATTGACTACTTTAATGACATTCCAAATAGTCGTGATGTGCAGATTCGAGTGACGAAGGAAAACGCAGAGTGGGCGAGACAAGAAAAGCGCATTTTTTTGAAGCAGAACCTTGAGACCAAGCTAATTGCACAGTACTATGAAGCAAGGGCATATCGCGAGGCTCTGCCGCTTATTGCTCAGCTGCTGAAAGAACTCAAGACGCTCGATGACAAAATGATCCTTACTGAGGTCCACCTGCTCGAATCTAAGGTGAACCATGCCATTTCCAACTTCCCGAAAGCCAAGGCGGCGCTGACGGCTGGGCGCACCGCAGCGAACTCGATTTACTGTCCTCCATTAATGCAAGCCCAGCTTGACATGCAAAGCGGTATCTTACATGCCGAGGATAAGGACTTTCATACAGCCGCATCGTACTTTTACGAGACACTGGAGGGATTCGACTCAATGGATGACCCACGCACATTACCCGCGCTCAAATACATGCTGCTGTGTAAAATCATGCTGACACAACCTGAAGAAGTGCACTCGATCCTCGAGGGCAAGGTCGCTAGCAAATATGCGGGACATCGGGAGATGGAAGTCATGAAAGCGGTCGCAGACGCTCAAAGCGATCGTTCTCTTACAAAGTTTGAAAAAGCTCTACAACAGTACAAAGATGGTATGTGCTCAGTTATCGTTGAAATTGAATTACTGACGCTTTCAAAACAGAACTAGCAAGTGACCCAATTGTTCGGAATCACCTGTCGACTTTGTACGATAAGTTACTGGAACAAAATATTCTTCGCGTTATTGAACCATACTCGCGCATTGAACTACAACATATTGCCTCACTTGTTCATCAGCCTGTACGAGAAATTGAGCAGAAGTACGTGGATCCCCCTCCAAGTAGGGCTGCAGACACTGACGCTTTTTTTTTCAGACTTAGTCAAATGATCCTTGACAAAGAATTTAAAGGCATTCTGGATCAAGGCGCTGGATGCCTAGTTGTGTTTGAAGAGGCAGACGATGATGAGACCTACGAGATGGCTCTTGGCACTCTCAAGCAAATGTCCCATGTGGTTGACAGTCTATACCAGCAGGTACGTGTATTTGCGTGTGGAGCGATGATACGTGCGCGTCTGCGGATGTTGGGCCACAATTCGCATGAAACAGAAAACTTACACTCACCAGGCCAGTGAACTTACGTAGGAGCCACGTGGCTCATAGTTTCTCGAGAATTCTATGTCCCATACAATACGTGCGTAGCTGCTAGTGTGCACGGAGCGTGCGTGCAATGGAGATCATTTTATATGGAGGGACGCAGGAATCTCGTCTTCCTTGCGTCGACGCATCTTTGAATAAGTCAACCCTTCTTTCTTGCAACAATGTCGACATGGAATAAACATTACCACTGGAAGACGAAGGGATGCACCCCATGGGCAAAAGAATGGTTTACGGAACACCTTGTTGGTCAAAGCAAACCGTTGAATGACGGCACCAACGCGTCTGTCAAAGTAGACAAGTTGACAGGCTTTGAGGGAGACGTGGAGCTTGGCAACCGCAAGGGCAAGCTGATTACAATCTATGAATGTTCTGTCACTCTAGCTTGGTCAGGTGAGGCCGGTGATGGCACGAAGGCGAATGGAACGATCAAGTTCCCTGAAGTGTCACATGAAAATGAAGACAACGATGAGCCCTATCTTTATGAGACAGAACTACTGTCGGAGTCGACAGGCATGGCTCTTGACCTGTACCACGTAGTGCGCAAGGATCTCGTACCAGCGTTGCAAAATGAGTTCCACCAATTTCAAAAGGATCTCGTTGAGTCGCACGCAAGAGACCTTGGCCATGAAGATGGGGCTGCGTCGACGTCAACAACATCTAATGCAGCAGCTGCATCACCAGTTGCCGGCGCGTCTAATGCACAGAGCACTCAGAAAAATGCGCCCTCTGCTTCTGGTGCTGTCACGACAAGTACTGCGGATGTGCGAGTCTCGAGTCATCTGGCCATCAGTGAGGCTGACCTTTGGGACCTACTCACGAATCCTCATCGGATTCCGATGTGGAGCAAGGCACCAGCTCAGTTCTCCCCGAATGTGGGAGCCAACTTCTCGCTCTTTGGCGGCAACATTTCCGGCTCCATTGTCGAGGTGTCGGCGCCACGTAAGCTCACGCAGACATGGCGCATTCCACAATGGCCTGCCGGACATCATGGCACCTTGACAACGGAACTTACTCAAGGTGACGACTCGACGAAGCTTGAACTAATTCTGAGTGGCGTGCCTACAGGTGAGGAGGATCATGCGCAAGCTGGTCTTGAAGCCTATTATATTCGAGGGCTCAAATCACTCGGTCTAGGTACGATTTTGTAGATGAATATTCCCAACCATGTACCGCTATTCTTGTGAGGGCACTTGAACAACATACATAGGTATTTGCGTAGCGCATGAAATGTTTTCATACGGATTTCGTTGGAGCAGTGGACAAATTTGAAATTGGGTGGAAAGGGAAGGTGGCGTTGGGTGTGTTCAACAAGCATTCTTACCATGGGCATAGATAGAAAGGGAGGAAGAGACTACAACTCAGAATGGCGATATGTACCAGATGAAACGAAACTAGACTCGGGTTTCGACTCGCGCACAGACGATCGTACTCCACGCACCATGGTGTGGGGACTTGACGACACAGGCATGTGCCCAGATGAGCCAAAAGCAGTTGTCGATTGAGAGCTTGACCTTGTAGGTACAAAGGATGCTTCTAAGCCGAGGGTGACATTTGGGGCCTCTTCCGATTCAGTATTGATCGAACTAGAAGAACGAGGCGACGCTTGCGTGGAGTCAGACACACTCGACAAGGGAACCGAGTCCTGAGAAACTCGATCAGATGAGATCAATCTCGTGGGTTCAGGGTTGATCGACGACGTCACGGAAAGATTCGAGTCAACAGATGACGCCGAAGCCTGATCCAAGGGGTCTACCGCTTGCGAGGGTGAGTTGGAAATGGATACGCTGTCCATGCTCGACGAGGATAGGTCGGAATGCGGTACTATCTCTGCTGTTGGCACAGCAGCAGCGTTCGTCGACAGGACATTCGGGTCGGTCGAAGCGCTAACATTAGAAGCACTAATGCCAGAACCAGTTTCAGTATGAGACGCAGGTGTCGCTGCTTCTTCAATCGTGGCATCAGGGGACAAGATTGGCGTTGCACTGCTAGCCTCTTCCGAAGACGGAGGTAGGCCCTCGTCCACGACGTTTACCGAGATATCTCCCACTGGCAAAACGGAGGCCATTTGCTCGCCTGCTGCAGGCCAGTCCGAGGATGTATGATCTTCTGGCATTGACGATGTAGGGCCTGTTGCTTGCGCCGGTTCACTTGCTGGCGTACTAATGCGACGACGCTGCAGCTCAGGAGGTACAGGCATATTAGCCACATCGCGCAGGAGACCATCATCAGGTAGGCGTGGCATGCCCATAGACTCGCGTGCACGCACAATGTCATCACGAAGACGGAGCGTGGTGTTCACCAAGATTTCTTGAACAAAAGTGGAAAGATCATCCAAATGGCCATGCACCTGCACCAAGAAAGTCGCATAGAGATTCTTATCCAACACGTAGCTTGGATTGTCCATCAACTGGCGTGCCAAGAGTTCAAAGCTCGTCTCGGCACGTTTGAACAACTCGATCACGCTTGGTTGTAGTTTGGCAACTTCCTCGTCAAGATCAGGACCAAGCATGTCTGGCTCGCTCGAGAGAGGTTCGCCATTCGACGAAAGAGCGCCTAGTTCTTTGTGTGTGTCAGCACGGAACTCTTGTCCACGACGCTTGATAGCCAAATCCCAGCCGAGGTAGTCATAATACGTTCGCTGAAATTCAGCTTGTTCCATTAGGTCGTAGAATGCTGCCAAGGCATTGCGGCTTAGCTCACGGATTTTTTGGACGCCCTTCTCAACCAACTGCTGCTCAGTCCTGCTGCTCGCATAGATGACCTGTTCGATTCCAGTCCGCAATTCATCATACACATCGATCATAGACTCGACACCCTCAGCAAGGCTTTCCTCCAAGAAGTTCTTCCATTCAGCAGCCGACGGCTGAATCGGCGCGGGTATCGATGCCGCATGTTTTTTCGCAGCACGCAGCATACGCAAAAACGACGCTGAAATGCCATGATCAATGGCAATTCCAAACACTTGTTCAAGCCGGGATGGAATAAGCATGAGAGCAAGCCGTCGGGATTCTACAGCTTCTTTCAGCACTTCATTCGTCTGGTTGTGTGCGAGCCTGCCGATCTGACGTTCATGCTCTGACAATGTATCCTCTGCATATAAGAGCTCAGCATCAAGACGAGCCTGAAGCACCTTCACAGGCTCGCCCGACTCGGGATCAATTTCACTCTCTGACGAAGAATTGGCACTCTCAATTTCAGACTCAGCGCGATCGCGTTGTCCGTTTACACTCGATACATCCTGTCAACAATAATGTATTAGATTCCGACTGCGCAAGAAAAGGGAAAGGGGGAAAGAAAGCGCTATCACGCAAATGCAGCGCACGCACCTAAGGCTTTTACATAGGCCCGCGCATCAACAGGTGGTGGTAGCACGCACGCTCACATACTTACAGCCTCTTCGACTTGTTCGTATGCATCCTGTACGGCATCAGCAACAGACTCGCCCATCGTCTTTTCCTTAATACCGTGGTCCTTCAGCGTCTGGTCGATGACCTCACTCGCTTGTTCATAAGCGTTCTGAGCAGCTTCGGGCACTTTGTTGACGACGGAACCGTCCTTCAGCCCCGACTTGCTAAGTGTCTCGTCGACGGCTGACGCTGCCTCTGAGACCTTCGCGCCTGCTTGGCTGTAAACATCCTGGACTTTATCCGTCACCTTGTTCACCAACGAGCCGTCCTTGATGCCGTACTTCTGAAGCACCTGGTCCACAGCCGCGCTCACGGAAGCATGCAGTTTCTTCACATGCGGGTGAGCATGCGTCACGTAATGATGATGCGCAAATGGGAAAGCTGTGTGGCGACCAAACTTGTACGCATTATAGATGTTGTTTTTGATACGTGGGTGCAGCTTTTCGACGTAGTACTTGGACGACGCATCGTGAGCATCAAATAAGCTGCGTCCGGCCTTGAGCACGTGTGGGTGCACGTCCTTATGATACGTGCGCATGTAAGGGTTCAACGCCTTGTTCATCTTCTTCACATAAGGGTACACGTGCTTCTTGTAGTACGAATGGAGCGTGCGCTGGTGTGGCAACGACCACGCATGCGCTTGCTTGTACAGGGCACGAGCACCAGGCACGACATGCATACGGTACGTGTCGTGCACCTGCTTGGACGACTTGTACAGGGCAGGCGAGTATCGCTTCCATGCATCGTGTGTGGCATCCATGTACTTGCCAGCATAAGGATGCAAGAAGTCGTGTGTTTTCACACCAAGGTCATGAATCACAGGTGCTACATTTTCATGCACAGATGCCATCTCGCGACACACAAGAAGCTCGTGGTTCGGGTTGTAATTGAACGAGAACGGTTCGGACGAGCAACGGAACAGCGCCGCGTAGATCAAATAAAAGATACCCAGACGCATGATCCAGCGGGTCAAACAGCACCCTGAGCTTCCTTTAGACTTGGTGCACTTGGACTGCTACCAATGTCAGCAACACGGCTCAGATGGCATAGAAGCAACTGGTTGACGAGAGTGCATCACCCCATGCCCCCGTGAGAGACATGGACTTCATGTGAACATACCTTGGTCGTTGTCGACGTCATCTTCTTCTTGGCTTCGTCTTCCTGTTAATGCGTAAGAATAAACAGATGTGTATGATCTTGTACATACAGCAAAGCGGATAGGCGGGGTGCGCTGTGTCGTTGGCAAAGGCATGCTTTGACGAGTTTTGCGCGCCATGACGGTCAAAGAAAAGAAAAATTTGTTTCGATTTTGTGGCGTTCGCTTCAAGTTCGACACTCAGACGTTCAATTCACTGAAGCACAACCCCACTATTGACAAATATTGGCCAGTACATACCCGAGTGTCTACATAATCCCAAAAAAACCACCGAGGACACGCACGCATCCCGATCGATCACCGAACCCCGATCGGTGCACAGGCTTCATCAAGTCCATGGGCATTTGTCATTCTGCATGACTCCAGATGCCCAGACTTTTCGCATTCTGGAGAAACCGCGATCACTTGAGCGTCAGACATCTCACTGCCCACCACACGTATACCAGTTGGGTTGAAGTGACGTGTCCATTTCAATAATCTCAGCAAGTTATAGTAGATGTGAGAGAAAAGGGGTGAATAAAAGCTACGATGTGCGCGCATGTCGAATGATTGTATTTACATGCTATCAGACATATGATGGACAGATGATCAGAAGTAGGAATGATGATGATTTAGCCTATGATCGCGAACACGGACAAGAAGAACCCGACCGTCAGCGCTAGAGTCGGGAAATTCGACATCCAAAACGGCATTTTCACGGACGAGACACCGCCACCAGTGTGGCTCACTGAGCTGGCAGACGACATGGCAGAGGACAGCATCGACCGGGCGGACTCCGTGGTGGCAGAGGCACCTTTGATGGCGTCGGCTTTCTCAGACGGCTGTGTCACAGTGGACAAAGTTTTCGAATGACGAGCATTCGATGAGCTTTCAGACTTCGTTTTCCTATTTTGGTTAGATCTTCATACAAACGAAAGTTGCATTAATACATACGAATGATGGGACTCATGTGATGACAAGTCCTTGCCCATGGATGAACGGTCCACAACTCCTGCTACACCAGACGTGCTCTCACTGACAGGGATACGAGCGAGAGCCACAGTCGCGATGGCCAGTAGGACAACGAGAAGATGCGTGCGCATGTATCGAAATGACAGAGGTTGGAAGTGACGAAGTGCCAAGCTGGGCACCGGCTACTTGTCGCCCCTCAGTGCCAGTGAGTCGCGCACCGTTGGATACTGTGGTAGATACGTGCATGCACTAGTATTGAGCGAGAAAAGCATGCTTATGTAAAAGTGCATATCCCCGACAGAGAGCACAGCCTTAGAGCTAGGGTTCTCATTTGAACGAATAGCGGCAGCGCATTAATAGGTGGGCCACTATTGTTAGGACGGTGCATGGCGGCGCTTCTTTGAACGAGATGCTAATCGGGTATGATTATTCTCTAGTCGGGAAATCATATCATCGAATGACGAAGCGCGTTTAGCGGCCTTAGCTCGCATGGCTTCGCGTAGGCCCGCCACATCAACGTCTTCATCGTTGTTATTATCAGCTGCTGTTGATGCTGGAGGGTCATTCGTACTTCTGTCGGTCTCGCGACTGCTGCTCTTTTCGTTGACGCTGCGTTGGGTACCATCCGCATGGGCAGGAGCGCTTTCGGACGTAGATTGTTGCGAAGAATCAGACACCATGCCTGAATGACGACGACGCTGGCCAAATAGATCATCCCATACACCCAATTCCTTCGCGTACGCTTCGGCCTCGCTCGCCTCTGACCGTGCCTTATCGCGCAGAGTCTTGCGAATTTTGGGACCCTTGGTTGATGATGACAATTGGGTCCACGCTCGGGTTTCATGTAGTTCGTTAGCTCGTAGAGCCGCATTAACAATTTCGACAAAGCGTTCTTCATCATCCAAGATGTTAGAGCATGGGACGGCAGAGAAAATGCCTTCAAGCGAGCCGCGATGATCGCGGTACGCTTGCAAAATGTCTTGGCGCTCTTCTTCCGAGCCTTGATACGCCGATTGAAATTCGGAGAGAGACTTGGCATTCACTTCGCCCGTCCACAGAGACTTGAAATACTCGTTCCAGTCGACAGGCTCGTCACTGTCCCAAACTGAATCGCTCGTAGAGCCTGTTCTTTCATACCGCTTACGGCGCTTACTGTCAGACAAGACAGTATACGCGAATCCAATCTGCTGAAAACGGAGTGCAACTTTCTCGGCATTGTTGCCGTGCAAGGCCGCCTTATCTGGGTGGTACATGAGGGCTAGTCTGCGGTATGCCTTACGAATATGCTCGGGGCTAGGATTGTCGTCTCGATCCAGACCTAGCACCTTGAATAGGTCCACATCCTGCTCATGAGAGAAGAAAAGATGCATCGGATCGTCACTTGCGTCGCTGGTCATTCTGTTGATGGAATTCGTGCCTGTTCGCTGGGCGGCGACAAAGGTGATCGCAATCTTAGCAAGCAACGCGCGGGGCTGAGATATTTTTTGTGCCTTGAGAAGCGAGACGCGCCCCGACGCCTCATGAAAAACGTGGAAATTCATACTAATCATTTGCAAGCGCGTCATCAATCTTAGGACCGACCGTACGAGTGTTGGTGAGCGAATGCCTAATAGGTCAAACGCCTAACTCATGGATGAAACCATCGAGTTTCGCTTTGGTCACAAATCCAATTAGCGGTGTCCGCCATTGCAGCTGGCCATTCTTGTCAAAACGATCGGCGAGCTAGGGACTTGAGTGGCAAGAGTCGCTCGTGACAACAAATAGTTAGCGCTTTCATGACGCAGGCGCCTGATCATGCAGCTGCAAAAGCGAAAGAGTCAGCGATGAAGCGAGGGAATGCGAAAACAGCCACCATGGTTGACACGATGTACTTTACACCGGCGCAGTGGGAGCGGCTTCAGGTGCGCACACTTGGAAACAGCATGTCAGCTGCAAAATGGGAGCAAATACAAATGGCCGCTTGTTCGTTCATTACAGCGGTTGGAGCAAAGCTTGGATGCCCCCAAAGCACGATAGGTACGGCCCAGTTGTTATACCAACGATTCCACCTATTTTACCGGCCGGCCGATTTCGTGATGCATGAGGTTGCACTGACATGTCTTTTTACGTCTACCAAACTCAATGATACGCAGAAACGTCTGCACGAAGTATTGTTGGCAAGCTATGCGTTTCGTTACCCTGATCTTCTAGGGCGTCCGCCAGCAACAAAGGACGGCACAAATGGCAGGCAGGCAGACTGGATTGCTCACACACATGTCTCAGAGAATGACATGGATGCGGATGTGCTGCATCGTGAACAGGTATGCTTGCTTACGCTTGAGCGAATGCTGCTGCAGTGCATGTGCTATAATTTCCAGCTTCGGTCAAGTCGTTTACTGAAATGGACGACGAAGCTCGCCCGGCTTTGGGACATGCCAAAACAACATGCAGATCTTTCTTGGCGCATCGCTTGTGATAGCCATCGGACGAATGCACCGTGGCTCTATACCCCGTTGACCGTGGCCATCGGCTCTGTGTACGCGTGTGTGGCGTTGATGCATGCTGCTGGCCACTCCATACCCACGGCCCAACAGTTTGAACACGAGTCTTCTCGCTGGGAGTTGCGCTGGTCCACATGTATGGAGAATGTTGATGATGTGGCCATTCGTTTGCTCCAGCTCTATGCGCAGCACGCACTGACTCTGATGAGTGAGCGCAAGAGCGAACGCCTCGTACCTCCACACGTGGCATATCCACCGCCGATGGGCCTGCTGCGCTGGCGTATCTTTGCACCTCAAGACTTATCCAGTTGCGTGACACAAGCTCTTATCTATGTGCGCCAACGGGCACAAACTCGTGCACAGTGGCCCATCGATGACCGGAGTGATTTGCTTGGACAACGGAAGCGTTTTGCTACTGAAGCTCGCCATGACGACACACTTGCCTCCACGATTTTCACGCCCACACCTGATGACGCAACTCGCATTGTGGCGACACGATATTTATTACCTATATAGACCTGGTGGTATCTTGGATTAAAAACGCGTAAACCCTACGTTCTATGTGAAAAAGGGAGAAGGATGCGAGCTTTCCAGGGGCCTGCACAGGCGAGAAACGACCGAGACCAACTCCATGTACGCCGCTCGCAGAACAGTATCAAGAATGTCGATCATGCCTCTTGTACACTGGCATGCATAGTGCGATGCACTTGCTGCATAACCTTGTCCCAATCCATATAATACACATACCAGAGAGAAGTGATGGTCCCGTAAACAAGCGCAATGGTGAGACCCCACCAAAGTCCGGCAAGACCAAGATGCCAGGGACCAAAAGCAAGAAATAGACTCACTGGGAGCCCAGCCATGTAGTAAGCTGTCACGTTGATGAACGCACTCAGAGACTGCCGTCCACAGCCTCGCAAGATGCCACCGACAATGCCACATGTACAATCGGCACACTGGAAAAGGGCCATGATGGGCAAGACGGAGGCGACTAGCTCCACGACGGCATCGTCACTGCTAAACAAGTATCCCAGGTGGTGTCGCGTGAAAAATACAATTGATGAATTCAGCAGCCCAATAAGGAGTGACAAGACAATAGCCGCATGACTTGCGATACGCGCGGATTGTGCATGCATAGCGCCTAACAGGTTACCAACACGCACAGACGAAGCGACGGCAGCACCATAGGGCAGCTGGTATGTCACAGATGACAGGACAAGAAGCACAGATTGAGATGCAAGGGCACGTGTGCCAAGAGCAGCGGTGACGAGCCCAACAATTTCCCAGGCCCACCACTCTGATGCGAGACTCAGCAAGCCGGCAAAACCGAGCGAAGCGCATGTCTTGAGAGCGGCAGGATCCCACGCCTTACGAGAAAAGCCTCCCCATGTCCCGTGTGAGAGCAAAGCACATTGCATGACGCACAGAATCGCCATGAGCCACATCGATATGGCACTGGCCATCGGTGCGCCCAGGAAGCCAAAACGAAATTGCTCAGGACCCCAAACAAGGATGAAATTCGCAAGGGCATTGATGGGTGACACGATCAAAAGCACGACAGTCGGCGCATGCATGACGCCCTGGGCCTGAAGAAAGCGACGGCACAACTCGAACACGGCATGACCCGGAAGACCCAGAGCCAGGACAGCGAGAAATTGACGGGCCTTGTGCGCAATATCAGGTTCTTGACCAAGCAAAAGCAATCCACTCTCTGCATTGAGCCACAAAAGAACGATGGCGGGCAAAATAAACATGATAATGATGCCGACGCGCTGGGTCCATAGCCCCATTAGATGAGGCTGGCGTGTGTATGAAGCAGGGAGTAGCGTGTCCAATGCGGAAATGAGACCGCTAATTACACTAAACCCGGTTACGTTCGCGGTAATGCCTGCTAGTGAAGCAGCAGCAAGTTCGACGGTGCCGAGATGCCCTAAGCTCAAGATCGACACGACAGACAAACTGAGCTCCAAAAGATGTGTCGCACAGACTGGTATCGTAAAATTCAGTAGGGTATAGAGTTCTGAGCGCAAGTGACTGTCGGGAGATATGCTCTGTGCAAGTGTGCTAGAAGGCCGTATAGCCCCGTAACCAGACGCATTGCCCATGCTGGAGATGTGTGGCTGGATCATGGATGTCGATGACGAGTCAGCGAGAAGCGGTGCATCTTCCCGCTGCATTGACGCAGGATGCTGACTCGCAACTAGAAAATCCCCTGCAATGATGCCAGAGAGATTGCCCGACCGTACCGAGCCTGCGTCATCCGGCTCGGCATCACGAGACGGCATCACGAGGATCGGTGGATGTGCTAGCGACTGTTGAGCAGGGATACCCTTCGATGAGCGCGTGGCTCTTTTTGATGACGTAATGGCACTCGATGTTGGTCTGTCTTTCGCTTTTCTTTCTGGATGAGGCTTGGACCAACTGGGCCCTGGAGACAAGCTTGGTTTGGCAAGCCAACGAGTGCTGCCAGTTCATTTTTTATTGCTAGCAAGAGCGTGAGGAGATGCTTTGTTGCCGCACTCCCCCCTCTCCTCAACCTGTGTCTGCCAGCTTAATGTTCCACAACATGAACACATACACTTGTTTCGAGATGCGAGTGCGCACCGCGGTGCCCCCCCTTGTAAATGTAGTCACGTGATATATCAAGCCAAGAACTGGGCGATCCTCTTAGTCGGAGAGAACCGCATCCATCAGCGACGTGCAGGACTTTCTGTGAACCAAGAGACCAGGACAGGCCAAGCGCTGAGAAACCGAATCTTGGAAAAAAGTTCACCATGTCGCCAACGCCTGCAGGAAAGACCAAAGAATCCGCTAAGGCGCGCCTGCTAGGATCAGCAACGTCTGGTATTGCTGAGCTCATGGTGTTCCACCCCGTGGACACTGTTGCAAAGCGGCTGATGAGCAACACGAACCGCCATGCATCCATCATGACAGTGTTGTTCAAGGAGAAGGCACACGCGCCCATGATGACACGGTTCCTCAGCCTGTTCCCAGGTCTTGGATATGCGGCAGGCTACAAGGTGCTGCAGCGCATCTACAAATACGGTGGCCAGCCATACTTTAATGACTACCTGACGAAGCATCACAAGCAACAGTTTGAGAGTGTGTTTGGAGAACGAACGGGCAAATTCATGATGAATGCAACAGCTGGTTCGCTGACGGGTATTGGTGAAATTGTGCTCTTGCCACTGGATGTGCTAAAGATCAAGCGGCAGACGAATCCAGAGGCATTCCGTTCGCGCGGCTTCGTGCGGATTCTGCTGGACGAAAATGTGAATTTGTACCGTGGCTGGGGCTGGACAGCTGCGCGAAATGCACCAGGCTCCTTTGCGCTCTTTGGTGGGAGTGCATTCACAAAGGAATACTTGTTTGGTCTTAAGAACTACTCGGATGCTACGTGGACACAGAATTTTGTTGCTAGTATTGCTGGAAGTATCGCCAGTATTACGGTGGCCGCGCCATTGGACGTTGTCAAGACACGTATCCAGAATGCCAACTTCGAGTCCAAGGTTGGAGGCGTTGCTATTATTCGCGATATGATCAAGAACGAAGGCTTCACGGCCTTCTTCAAAGGCCTCACGCCCAAAGTCCTTGTTACTGCGCCCAAGTTGGTGTTCTCTTTCACACTTGCACAGTCGCTGATCCCATGGTTCGGCAAGGTATGTTGTATTAATATACGCTAACAGACAGTACGTCTAAGTGGCTGTACGGGGGTATGAATGCATTGATCGTTGGTTTGTTTCCTGTTCGATGTGAGCCTAGTCCTCATTTACACCATGTGCGACATGTCTCGAGCACACTGAGCTCGACAAGCAAAAGTTCTGAGCTCGTTCCAAGGGTCTTGCCCGATAATGTCCTCCTCCGCCCCCTCCTCTCTGTGCAGCCAACAACTCTCCTCTGCATATTAGAGAATGCAAAAAAACACGTGTGCACGACGTATAGAAATCAGTCAATGTAGTTGCAGCATACGACAACGCCAGGCATGCCGGCAAGCATGCCCTTGTGTAGCGATGCCGCTCAGGCGCAAATTACAGTACCATCATGTTACTGTGCACACGTGAAGCGTTCCTGAATTCAAAAAAGCGCGATGCGCAAAAAGAAAGGGGAGGTGGAACATAGGAATGTCGGCTTGACACCAACAACACGTACCTGGTATATGTGGGAACGATTTATCACGCCTGAGCTCCCAACAAGCGCAAGGCAAGCTCTTCTTGCGAGGCAAGATCTGGTTCGGTCTTAGCACGTTTCCGCGGCTGTGAATCCTCTGGGTTATCGTCGCCCTCGTCGTCATCACCAGGCAACCTCAAATCCGGTATATGAATGCCATCGTCGATTTCATCATCTTCATCATCATCACTTGGCAACATAGCCGTGCGTGGCGCGCGAGTCCCATGTTGTTCGGCCAGTAAACGCTCCATCTCTTTTCTATGCCGCCGCTGATCTTGCCGTTTCTTCTTTGCGCGCTCCTTGTCTACAACATCCGCCTCGGCCATACGTGTCTTTTCAGCTTGTTCGTGCTCTTTGATCTGCGCACCCACATCGCCCTGGGTTCGGAACGCATCTTCATCATGGATTTCATACACTGAGCGTGCATGCCCATCGTCATCGAACACTATGCGATCGCCTGCACCACGCAAACCAGCGGATGCCATGGCCTTCTTGCTCATGCCGCGCTGCAGTTGCCGCTTCGACAGGTGGTGCGACGGCATATCGTCGGTGGGTGGCTCGTCCAGCTCGTGATCTGCACGCGCCAATGTGAGGAAGTCGTCATTCTCGTCCGGGGTATCACCAAGTTCATGGTCGCGCTGTGCGTCAGAGTCATCCTCGCTGTCACTCGCCAGCATCGACGCATAGTGCTTGCTCAGAACCGTCTGATTCGTCCGACCAAACAAGCGATCGTGCTTTGTGCGCACACGAGCAGGTTCACTTACGGTGCGTGAGTGTCCCTTGCCATCGTGTACGTCCTCGTCATCAACGGCATCGTGCTCATCACTACTGGCAGTGTGGGCTTCCTGTGCTTCTTTCGCTTCCTTCGCAGCTTGAGCTGCCGCTTTGGCTCGCGCTTCCTGAACAAATTTGATCTTCGGTGCACCAGGCAAGCCCAATGAAGACGCGAATTCATTCAACGGAAGAGCAGCGACCTGGAACATAGTCTTGTCTTTGTGCAGGTGCACCGAGCGTACGTAGGAGACGAATGCCTTTTGAGCCAGGTGCTTGAGCTCGACATCTTGGAACAAAAACGCCTGCAGCTGAGGCGAGATGCTTTGCAATTTGGCATCACGTGCCTTAATATCCGTGATCGGAACATGCACTCGCTCCAAGGCTGCCAGCATGCCGTTTTGCTCGGTGGGCAAAACAAAAAGCAGGGCTTTCCCATGAGCATGATACCGCGCGGTCCGACCCACACGATGAATGTAGGTATCTGCACTGTCAGGCACATCGACTTGCACGACCCAATCGACAGCGGGAAAATCCAATCCACGCGCAGCAATGTCGGTCGCGAACAAAGCTGCATGCTTACTGCGGCGGAACTCATCGAAGATTTTGAGGCGTCGCGGCTGCTTCTGTTTGCCATGCAGAGCAAGCAGAGGCAGTCCCGGACGAAGCTTACAAAACACCTCATGTGCAAATTGGACCTGGCGACAAGAACTCATGAACACCAGCACCTTGCACTGGGTATGCGAGCGCAGGAAAGAGAAGAGCATGTCAAGTTTCCGTGGCAAGTCAACGAGCATGTAAAATTGCTCTAGATGCCTCGGCGTTGACGAGGACGAAGACGAGGATGATGTGGGATCGGTCGCATCTGGATCCTGTACAGCAATCAGCGCCGGATCCGACAGACTCAAGCGCGCCAGGTCTTTCACACGCCGCGTCTGGGTGGCCGAATACAACAATGTCTGCCGACTAGAGGGCAAGTGCTCCAAGATTGCGTTGAGTGTATTAGCAAAGCCCATATCAAGAATCCTGTCAGCCTCGTCCAGAACAAGAACTTGCAAATTTGATGCATCGAAGCCAACAGTCTGATCCAGGTGCTGTAAAAGGCGACCCGGAGTGGCTATAAGGATATTCATCTTGCGTAACCGATCCTGTTCATGCGTAAGGTCCTTGCCGCCGATTACCAAACCAGCCGAAAACGTATGAGACCCGCCAATGCTGCGCAGAACATCAAAGATCTGCATCGCCAGCTCACGCGTTGGCGACACAACAAGCGCACCAAGTCCATCCGTATGGGACCAGCGCTGACGGTAAAGTCGCTCCAGGACCGGGATCAAAAAAGCAAGTGTCTTGCCAGAACCTGTACGTGCGGAGCCTAATACATCGCGTCCACGGAGTGAGGCCGGTAAAGAGGCTTTTTGAATGGGTGTCATGTCAATAAACCCCGCACGCTTTAATCCTTGTCGTGTGCGCGACGACAATGGTATGACAGAAAACGTCTCATCTTCGGGCTTGAGTTCCAATATCTCACACGCGCGATTTAGGTCTTCAATATCGCGCTCATCCATAAGACGCTTCTTCTCTCGCGATGCACGCGTCCGCGCATTGAACATGCGCGCACGCTGCGCACGCCCTGGAGTCATGTTGGCGACCCGCTACGAAAGAACTCAATAATGAGCGTGGCAAAGCGGCGCCAATGTGTGTGGTGACAAAGATGGCTGAAGTTTGGCAAAAAAAGTAGTAAAAGAAAAAAAAAATTAGATGCATTAATTCACAAGCCACTGTTCTGAGTCAGCGAAGGGGCGGGGGAAACTGAGTCGTGCGAGCGAGAAGACTAGGGAACACGCTCAAGATACCTATTGGCCCAGGAGAGAAAGGGCGTCCGCAACAGATGGAGGTGTGTTCTCTAGTGCGTCTCTCTTTCTCCCACTTTGGCGTCCCAGCCCTTTTGGTTTATACGCCAACATGGATTCGCTAGACAAATTTTTTTTTGCTGTCTGAGCGCGCGCCTGTGGAACCGACACGAAGGGGCCGGTTCTCGAGCGATTTCATGACACTCGGCCGAAGAGACACAAAACCACACTAGCTAGTCTCAAACGTCAGAAGCTCATCACGACGTGGAAGTGGGGACGATTCATGCACAGGTCGCTGAGGACCGGAGGCGTGCACCGGGTTCGGCGGTGCATGTCGATGGCCTCGGCATCGGCGTCGACGTCAACTTCAGGTTCGACGTCGGTTGTCACATCGGCATGGATGCCGCTACATGAAGCCCGGCACATGCACATAGCCTGTCGATTGAGTGCGCCACGGTCAACAGCAGTCACGACGATACCAGCGATAACCACGGCGACTATGTTCCAACATCGAGAGACTCGAGTTTGGCGGCCAATGCATCGGTGCATCCATGAGCACGCTAGCGAAGCGCATCCGCTCATTGAGGCGTTGCACTGCGCGACGCTTTCAAATCGAGAAGCACGAAAAGTTTGTGAAGCAGCAGTGTGTGGTATTCAGGATACACCACACCTGCCAGCGGGCGGATGGGCTGATACGCTGATGCGCAAGGTCATCTGCACAAAAAACATTAGCACGACTCGGCGCGATCAGCTGTTGTCCGTGCTCATTCATGTGCTTTGGAGGCACAATGTACCCGTCGATACCCATGCTTGCTGGCAGGCGCTGCGATGGACACATGCTCGATATATGCCCCTCACGCGGCGAATTCTGCATCTGTACCTACTGAAACATACCCCCATCATCGACGCACAGACCCAGTCCTTGTGGCGTGCCATGCTGCGTTCTCATGTCCAGACGACTGACTGGCACAGAGTTGATGAGACTCTGCACGTGGGCGTGGCTTTGGGCGCATTGAATGAATTGGATGTGTATCACTATACCCTACGTCGGCTCCGACACGAAACGTGCACACTTGACCCACACTCGAACGCTGCGCAAGTCCTCTCTTACATGCGGCAGAGTGGGACGAAACTCGATGACTCAACACTCGCTCAGCTCATGCACACACTGGTCGTACCTGTTCGTCGTGCTCACCGCATGCAAGTCTCTCCGGACGACATGCTCAGTGTCACGAGACCTGTGCGCCGTATTCTGCAGACTTCGTTCCTCTGGATCTGCGGCAGCGGAGCGAGCCGTGTACATAAAGACAGTCAAAGCGATGGCGTCGCTCTGGACACATCGCGGATACCCTTGTTTCGATGTGCACTGTCCGAAATGCTAGAGCTTGAACTTTTTCTCGCGTACGCTAACCACATGGCGTTCGTGCGACACGCGCGTAAGCATCAGCATCGGTTCTTGCGCCAGCCCGATCCACCCGTGCATGTGCGATATACTGAGCCAATTCGACGGAAAGTCGCAGCTATTCGTCTAGCGCTGGACCGAGATCGCCGTGCTACAATCGGCTCATGCGAGCGCTCGAAAGACGATCCAGATCACTCGACGGCCCCCTTTATTGCTATGGATATCCCCTTGGTCCGCCTGGATATCACATTGCAAGCTTCGCATGGCGCGTGGGCACAGGCCTGTGATGAATTGCGTGCTTGGGTCGCGCGGGACACCTCTGCACAAGCGGTGTATGAACAGCGGCGTGCCATCGTCACACTGTTCTCGTTCGCATGCAAACATGGGCGTTTATGCAGACTCTATGAGATGCTTGAGATCCTGATCATTAGCGAGCAAGGGCATTTATGGTGTGATGGAGAGTCGATGGCGCCTGGTGCGACACTTGTCCGGCTGTGGCTGCGATTCGTCGGGGCTTGGACACACGGCGTGGGTGTGCGTTGCGGCATGCAGAGACGCGAAGAAGTGGCCTTGGGCCCCTACGGATGGATGCTCATGTCCCGTGCACTTGATGTTCTCATGCGTACTGCAATGCGCGTGCCCGTATCATGGGCATGTGTGCTGGACCATCCTGAGCGTTGCCGTGCTTTGGTCCGTTCAGCCGTGACGGCAAACGGCGACGTGGATGTGATCTTTGCGAGCCTGAAAGCCATGAAAGCGCCCTCGCGTGTATGGCGCTGGGCGGAGCATGCATTGGAGCAATCGTCATTCAGCACAAATCGTTCGCAACGGACATGCCCTAACATGGCCGGTCACCAGGCGCCCACACCGCGAGGCCATTACGACGGAGACCTCAGCCCCGTGTGCGAGCGTCGAATTGAATTACATAATCACACCTACCCACACGCCTCGCCTCTCATAGGACTTAGTGAAGGGCATCGCTAACTGTTTTTGTTCTTGCTGCTGCTGCTGCTGCTGCTGCCAGGCCACTGCTTTCAGGAGAAAGATCAGAGGAAGGAAGACGGAGAGAAAGAGAGAGAGAGAGAGAGAGAGACGACGGCGCAGACCCCCCGGTTTTTTACAAACGACGACGTATTTGGACAGCAGATCAGCCGGTGAACGTGCGTGTTTTCGTGCGGTACGAGTATGTTAAGCGCGACACGCAAAGCGCTGGGAATCAGTAACTCTTCACACCGCAGTACGCGCAGCGATGCCACGGTGCTGTCAGATGCGCAGTCACGAGCGTCGTCGGTTCCACTTCTTATAGCGCTGTGCGTGCTCTGGTACTCTAGCTCGGCACTCACGTCCAACACGAGCAAGGACCTGTTATCTCGACGTAAAGTAGCAGCCACGCCGGATATTCGACTTCCACCGCTGTTTCCATACCCGGTAACGCTCACACTGGTACAGTTCGTATTTGTGAATGTGCTGTGTTATCTAGGTACACGGAGAAATTTGCTGGGTGACTGGGTGCTAGCGCGGCGTCTTGTGCATATTTCGCTCCCACAATTGCGTGATATTGTGCAGATCAGCGTGTTCAACGTGTTGGGCCATGCGCTTGGCTCGTTGGCCGTCAGCCGTGTGGAAGTGAGCCTCGTCCACACAATCAAGGCTCTCTCACCCCTCTTCACTGTGCTATCTTATGCACTCTTCTTTGGCGTGCCGTACTCATCGCGCACATACCTGTCGCTTGTACCGTTGATCTTTGGTGTCGTCCTTGTGTGCACATCGTTGTCGAAAAGCAAACGTGACGACATTGTGGGATTCGTTGCTGCCCTGGGCAGCACTCTTATTGTCGTTGCGCAGAATATCTACTCGAAAAAACTGTTGAAACCAGCTACAAGTGCTGCGACGAATGCACACGAGAAACTCGACAAAGTCAACATCCTCTTTTACTCCAGTGTATGCTCAGTCGTGCTTATGCTGCCGATGTGTCTATTTTATGATGCAAAGCCGATGCTAGCGCCTACATCGCCGAATGTCAGCATTCACACACTATACCTGCTGACTGTGAATGGGATCGTGCATTTTGCACAGAATATGCTCGCCTTCCAGGTGCTTGCACATGTGTCACCCGTTACGTACAGTGTTGCAAACCTATTTAAGCGTGTATTTGTGATTCTCGTGGCCATTGCATGGTTTGGCCAGGATGTCACCGTAACTCAATGGATTGGCATCTTGTTGACCTTTGTGGGCTTGTACATGTACAACAATGCGAAGAACGATAGCCCTTCGCGAACCGATTCGAACATGCGCGCCGATGCGGCGTCTGAATCGCTCCCGATGCATGCCACGAAATCCGCCATTGCTATGGCAGACGCTAAGCCAAGTTGGCCGCCTCTTGCGGTCCAAGCGCTGAACCCGAACAGCGCAAGTGATCAAGTGCCTCTGCCACCCCGTAGTCCTGCTGAATCGGCGCCTCATTCGCATGTAGTTCTATTCCCCCCGCAAGCCGCAGGATCCAGCTAATTTGATGCTTGCTATCTTGATCTTAGTGTAGAATACCTTGTCTTCCTTGCACAAACGCGCAACCCAGCATGCCAGCGCCGACGCTTCATGGCACATGGCTGGTCCTTGTCAGTACCACCATTCCTTCACTACACGTGGCGTACGTGTCGAGTGGCTGCGTCATGCGCTGGGCTGCGTGTGTGCCCTCCACTTTGTCGAGAAGTCGTAGCTCCTGCCACATGGCACATGTGCTTCAAGATCGACAAGACACATTGCTGCCAACCGACCTCACAGACGGCGTTCTCCTCCACTGGTCGCGACAGAACCTACTCTCCCTGCTGAACTTGATTGATTCGTCGACATGTCGTGGTTCTCGAGTCAGTGGAACCGATGGAATCAGGCAACACCGTCTGCATGGTCTGATGTAGAATGGCTTGAAGTAGTGCTGGGCCGACAGCGGTACGTATTTGTGAAGAGATCGACGCTCACCAACCACGCTAGGTACCAAGTGACACTGCCCAACATTGACGAGCCATTGACTCTCAAATACCTTCGACAAGAACTCGCATCTATCTTTAACGTACCTTCACAGGGTATTTCTATTGTATTCCAGGGCATGGTTCTCAAAGATGATCGTGTCTCGTTACAGGATTATGGCTTGACGACCGGCTCACGCATCCAGCTGCTGCTCAAAGATACGCAGCCACAGCAGCACAAAACTGCCCATACAATGCAACGCAGGAGTATGCCGCCAAATGACGTAAGCCCCGTGGAAGCTGCCCAAATGAGTGCGGATACTGCACCATCAGGCCCAACCTGGCCTGGCTTTGGTTCATCTGACGCTGCTGCTCACGTAAATCAAAGCACGCAGGCCGCCCCAGGTGCACAAAACACAGTGCCTCCCATGTCCAATGATCAAAAACACCTGCAACAAATCGAACAAGTGACTCAGCATTGTCGTGCGGAACTTGTGCCGGAACTTGAACGGTTTGAAAACAGCATCCAAAAGCTGCCAGACTCGCACCCAGGCTCATTACAGTCGGAACCTGAGGATTCTCTAGCACCTCTGTTCTCCGTTACGCCACACCGCTTGCCGTATGAGCAGCGAAAACTGTCAGAACTGCTCCTTCGTGAGCTCTTGAAACTTGATGACGTTCCTACAGACAAGGATGAAGTTCGCATGGCACGTAAATCAACTGTCAAGGAGGTCCAGGGCTACCTTGAACGTGTTGATACCGCATGGAACACAGCAACGAAGGAGAAGGGCATCGTCTCGGACGTGTAGCTATGAGGCGCAGTTCCTTCTCCATTTCTTATTCTTTCGCAGCGCATGAACTTCGCCCAGAAACAGATGGCCTGCCTTTTCATGGGCATGGCTGTTGTTGATTACTATAGGATGCTTCAGTTTGGGATATTGCTTAAAAACATGTCCGAAATGATCGAGGACTTTCGGAGACTTGCGTTCAGGCAACAATTCAGTTACGCAAGTGGAGAAACACACACTAAGCATAGACACACGTCCCAATTAAGTCTGTATTGGATTTCGACAACCAAGACCTTGAAAACAGGGCAGGGGCTGTCGGACAACTTGTACATTACGCTTATGTCGAAGGTGGATGATAGACTACGAGTTATTCGTCTGAAATGAACTTTCATGCGTCGTGTATATCAAGCCTAGAATTGTCGACGGGACGAGCGTGTGGTCCTTACAGTTGTTTGGAATGGTCCGACGAGGGCCAACTGGTCATTGTAACGACTGATGCCATCCATGTCCTGACACCAAGAATAGGATATGATCTTGGTGAGCATTGTTTGAGCACAAAAACCCACACACATACCCAGCTAGATGCACGTCGCGAACTCGCACAATATGCGCCATTACCTGAGCCTACCGATGAAGAAACGACCTCGGCTGTTGTGCCGAGCATCGTGCTTGGTGAGGCTTGGTATGCCGCTGCATGGTCACCTGCAGGGATCGGTCCGTTGCACAGGTACGTATGTTGGGTCGGAATGCGTTGGTAAGCGCGTGCGCGCGCGCAACTACTACCGTTGGCTTGCGTATTTGTTCTTTGAACTTACAACCTCGCTTCCTTCTTGCAGCTGCGTGCTCGCAACGATCAATGCAAGGCGAACATTGAGCCTCTATGTCAACAAAAATGATGCGCGCAATACCCCATGGACATGTGCATTTGATGTGCAGGATGCTCCGTATGCGAAGGATCGATCGGGCCATGCCAAGACCATGGCGATGCAATTCACGTGTATTGATTGGTTATCATCAACAGCTGAGGGAGCATGGCTCCTCGCTGGCACACGCGGAGGAGATCTGGTTTTGTTCCACGCCAACGACGGTGCACGTCTGACCTACGTAACATATCTCTCATGTGTGGCATCTGTACGCTCGGTATGCTGGGGCCCCACAAGTGCTGCTGTCCGTGCAGGCGATAGCATCATGCATGTTCGCGTCGAACTCTCGCCCCCCTGCATGCATGCCCTCGCCGTTTGTCATGTCGGAATGGCCTGTAACGTCACTGGCCTTGCGTGGCATGAGGGTGCATGGCGTTGGACAACACCAGGTGGTTGTTATGCTTGGAATGGCGAGCCTAACACTCAGGCCAGTCGCATCACGGAGAGTTGCGATGCCATGACACATGCAGCCGGCTACGATTGGAACCACGAATGCTTGTTCACTGTGTTGGATGATGCACGTATGCTAAATATGGACCAGCGCGAGTCACCGAGAAAAATCGCTCGAGAGTCATTGCCAGGTGGACACTCGCCAGTGTGGGGCTACCGGCGCGACGCATGCGGACTTGTCGCGATGCTGATCGATGCAAATGAATGCAAGCCATGGCAGTATCACATCACACACAAATTGTCGTATGTACTGACCATGCCGAACGAAGAACCCGTGTATGTGCGGGACCGACCACCTGTTGTGGCATGGCGTGCATGGATGCTATGGCTCAAGCAATATGGCGCAGCAGCATGTGCGCCATTGTGGCATACGCTACGTTCGCGTGCAATGCACCTACAAGAACACGTAGTCACACTTGCGCAGCAAAGACCAAAAAGTGTGCGAGTATGGAGCGACTTGCACAAAGAGGCTCAGGCTGTGTCGTGGTGGATGACGTATGCGCCTGATGAGGCCCTGACACAAGTCGGGTCCGACATGGCAAAGGCGACGTGGATCAGCACCTGGGTCAGTGGTGTTCGCCGAGCCGTGGCGTATCTTGAAAGTGGTCCATCAGACACAGGCGCTAGCGTGCAGAATGGCGACATCCAAGACTATGTACAACGCCTTGCAGGTGCACTCTTTTGCATGGCACACGATGACGCGCACGCTACAAGTCACGAGAAATCATGCTTGGCTTATTATAGTCAAAGTCTAGTGGGTCAAGATACCTATGACGCTTGGGAGCGCGCAGGTGCGCCTCAGCTTGGAGAACAATGCCCAGCCTGTAAAGAGCCTATACCCTTCGATCTCGCACCTTATGCCAGGTGTGCTGCACGACACGTCTTTGATCGTTGCATTGCAACATTTGCGCTGATACAAGGTATTGGCACACTCACATGCACATGTTGCAAGCGACAAGCTTCTGCTACGGCTCTTCAACACATAAGCGTGTATGCGTATCCATCAACATCAAGTTGCATATCTTGCGGAAACCGGTGGTGCTCTTCATAAGCTCGGCCCATACCGGGCCGAGTTATCCTAGTAAATAGGGAACTAAATGAGTGAGGAAGAAGCATTGGAAACTAAAATGGGAAGCAAAGAGGAATCAAGACGAACGGCGGACTATTGCTGCCGACTTAATCACGAATAGGGAGATGAGTATCGACAGCATAGCGGCACGTAAAAGAGGAGAGTGTGCGAGCGGGTAAGCCCCTGTACATCACAGCCAGCATGCAATGCGTTATTCACGATCATGATGATGCAAGCGTAAGAATCCACGACGAGAGGACGAATCCTTGTGCTTCTTCTTTTTCTGCGCTGCACGAGCAACGAGACGCTCCAGCTCACGACGCTCCTCGTCTGATTCGTCTGGCACGACCTCACTGTAGATCGAACCAAGTAGGGCAAGAGCACGCGCACGTTGCATAAGAACCTTGTCACTCACACCCTTCTCATTCAACACATTGTCACACACTCGCCTAAGCACACCATTAACTTCCCAGCGCGTGCCTCGCCAAGTGGCCAAGAGCATTTTTCCATTCACATCCTGCTCCAACTGCTGCATTTCCGCTTCAGACAAGTCGCCCTTTTCCTGACGTCGTGCCAGTTCTTCCATGCTCATTTGTACATTGACGGCACTTCCCATGACGTTCCACGTTTCTTTGATCAGACCGCCACGCTCTTTCAGCCGATTCCAGAACCCTGGCATGCCCAAGAAGTTCCCGCGCTTCGTCTTGAGCCACGTATTGCTCTTCGTCAAATACACAGAGCCGATTGTGTGCAACAACTCAACACCAAATGATTCCAGCTTCAGATCTTCAGCCTCTTCGCGCATACGTTTCGTGAATATTTTTGTCTCATTGTCGTCTTCAGCGCCTGGGTTCCGGGCATTGACGAACGGACGGATCCGATCCTTGAGCTTCTCTGTCAAGTCTGTAATGCGCTTCTGCTCCTTTTCAACCTTCTCTTTCTCGAATTCGTCAAGCTTTTTGCGCTGCTCAGGAGTCAGCTTGTGTTTCTGCCGCTCAGCTTTAGATGCACTGGACGACGCCACCTGCGATTGCGACTCTGACGCTGATGTGGCAGGATTGGCCTCGCCCGACTCGTCTGATGCGCCCGTCACTGTATCGGTAGTGGGGCTCTTTAGATGCTCGTTCATCTGGCGCTCCATCTCTTCACGCTCTTCGTCCGTCATCATAATCTCAGACGCACGCCCAAAGTCCTTGATCAAACTGATTTCGCCAATCAAATCAACAAAACGCTCGCCACCAAACAAGTTTCCAAACTGCAAAGAAAAAAGAATGAGTTAGCAAGAACGAAATGGCAGGAGACGATGAAGCACGGCCCGCCAGTCGTTAGACTGGCTGTGCTCGTCCTGCTTCGGCTATGATGCCAGCTTCACATACCATTTCAGTTGCCTCCTTGAGCCCCACCTCATCGGTTGGTTTCCTGCACTGTTAGCACCGCCATGCGATTACATTCACATACTTCTTTCCGTATCGATCATAGACAGCACGCTCGTTCGAATCACTCAACACACGATAAGCTTCACCAATCATCTTGAATCTGACTGGAGTTAGTCACTCGAGATGTCCGCACGACAAAAACACGTTGCTGAGGAATCGACACTTACTTTTCTTCATCACCACCTTTATCAGGATGGTTCCGAATGGCCGCTTTTCGGTACGCTTTCTTTAAATCAAGCTCCGTCGCATCGCCACGCACGCCCAAGAGCTCATAGTATTCCATGTCCTTGCCGGGTAAGTTCCGTGCACACGCAGGTACATATACATACAGCGATCTTCTCTCCATCGCGGCTAATATTTGCGGGCTGATTCGGTTGGACTTCCTCGCTCATGACTGCAACAACTCAACACACGTATTGAAGCGGTCCGTGATGACAAGCAGAACAAGTGCCTACTCTGTTGGAAAATCAAAATACGCCACGAAAATAAAGCGGTGAAATTTTGATGCTTACCACACAAACACCACGTGGTTCAATCAACACCCGGGCTGCAGGACCTCCGGGGCTGGACACCATTCTCCAGCCAGCCCGCGTCACTGTCTTCGCACCACCTGGGCCCTCGAGACATCTTCCGGCCAATCCACCGGGCTTCCGTTAAACTATCGCACATATATCAAGCCATCTAGATTTGTTTTGAAGGACTAAGGACATACACATAGCCCAAGTATCAGGCGCCATAGAATGATAAGCGCGCTGCTTCCCGCACACACACTCCATCAGGGCATCACTATAAATAAAAAATGCCAGTAACTCATGTAACTGCATGTAGCAACTCACATAAAGCAGAGGCACAAAGCGGTGAGCGTGAGCAGGGCATGCGATAAAACAATGACAACATATGCCCCTATGCACAAACACCACATTCTCCATCCTCATCATGTCTAGTTAAGGGAAAGATGGAGAAAAAGAAACAAGCACAAGTGACACGCTTAATCCTCGCGCTGCTTCTTGAGGCGCAAGTCACGCTCCTCTGTGATCGTGAGCTTGACACCACCGCCGCGAGGCATCGAGATCCAACGCTTCTCGTGGTCACCAATCACGAACACGTTGCTGAGACGAGTTGAGAACTCACGGCCAGCAGGGTCGCGGACATGGACGATATCGAAACCACCGTGGTGACGCTCGCGGTGAATCATTTGACCAGCACGACCAACGTTACGGCCACCAGTGATCATAACCTGCGCACCAGTGTCGAACTTGATAAAGTCAACCATCTTGTTGTTGATCAGGTCGAACTTGACCGTATCGTTAGCGCGAACGAGTGGGTCAGGGTAACGGAGTGTGCGACCGTCGTGTGTCACGATCAATGGCACACCCTTTGCGCCCAGCTGAACACGCTTCACCTTGAGAAGCTTGTACTGAGCCTCCTCAGCAGTGATGCGGTGCACGACAAATCGACCCTTCACATCGTAAAGAATGCGGAAGTGCTCACCAGACTTCTCAATCGACACAACGTCCATGAAGCCCGTTGGGAAGGTCGGGTCAGTGCGGACCTTGTTGTCAACCTTAATGATGCGCTGTTGAGTGATTGACAGCACTTCACGGCCAGTGAGCGCATACTTCAAGCGGTTGCGAAGCAAGATCTGTACCACGTCAGTATGAGCTGAAATTTCAAACAAGCATTGTGCGAAGAGTAGCGATGATGTGGTCGTGAGCGAGCCGCCCGTTCTAGTATTCACGCTTGCTCTCGAGATCTGAGGATCAACAGTCCCACGCAATGCTCAGGGACCACAGATACCATGTCAAGCAGCATACGGGAATGCCATAGAAAAGTGCATGCGCCAAAGACGAATGGTCAGACGCCTAAATTGAAAAATGTCCGCAACGCCAATAGAGCGCTAGGAAAGCCATGCATGTTTAGTTTGGGAATCATCGCTCCATGCACTTGCTGATACACGAACCCATATGACCACTGCCAACGCCGACACCAACGCTACTCCTTGTTCACAAATCAACTTTGCCAAACGAAGGCAAAGCTAAACCAAAAGGTATACATACCACAAGAGGAAGTGCTTCACGCAACTTGTGAGGACCCGTGCTGGGACGCGGCGCGTACGTGCCGGAAAGCTGAAATCATCAGAACACACTCAAAGGATCGCACGTACCTTGTCCAGCATCCATGAGCTTGGGGCAGCAAGGTGCTTGAGGTGGTGCTTGGGTCCGCGAACCATGGCTGTTGATACGCAAAAGGTGTGAGGACTGTAGGATGGGACCTACGTCACAGAAGAAAACGGTGAATGCCGCCGTCGCACGCATATTCGGCCGAACACGAATAGGAACTCTTGCAGTTTTGCATGCACGGTGGGAAAAAGAGGGCCAACCTTGTAACACGTGATTTGGTTTAGACATGGGCTTCTACGAGCTTTGAGCGCGAAGACTATGGATATGGCAGCGGATGCGCCTGAGTGTAGGCGCTGTGGGACAAAAGCACTAGCGAGTCCAATCGAACGCGTCCCAGGAGGCTTTAAACTGATCGACCAACTGTCTCATTCCCGCCACATGTTTGGGTTTGCGCCAACGTTGTGGCTCAAGCTGAAGCATAGTCCCGATAATTTCATGCGCAAAATTGCTAAATAGAGAAGTAGGGAGCGTTAGTGTGTCTGTCCGTAGGAATGGCTTGTAGACGTACGCTGGAAATCCCGTGCCTCCAACATGGTCGCCATCGTCGTACACGGGCTCATCACGGCCGGAGGGCGCAAAGCGTCCCCATTCGTCCTGACGTGATTCAATCACATGTCCGTAACCACGTTGACCCTTGTAGTCCCACTGTATCATAAAGTACGGAAGTCGAGACACCATACTGCTTTGGAAAGGACGTTGCTCGGAAAAGCCAATGACTTGCTTGTGGTCGGACCATTCCGACTCAACCTCACTCAAAGCCACATAAAAATACGCAGGCACTTGCGGGAACACATCATTGGGGATAGGAACTGCTTCAATAAATGTGTGCTTTTGCATGCGAAGCGAAAGAACTGTCTCAAAAAACACCATAGATTGGTTCTTTGATACAGCCATGCGAAGCAAACACTTCATAAAATTCTGTAAATGTCAGCTTGCCCAGCCAAGATGGGCGTCAACTTACGCGTATTTCAGTCCATCCCTCTTCATCAACATCCAATGAGCTCACATGGTGATGCATAGGTACGATCCAGCAGTGGCCCTCGATCAGCGGCTCTCGATCGGGCATCGCCAAATACACGCACGATCCACTGGACACAATCGTTGCACGAGGCGGCGTTCCGCCATCATCCTGCCAACAAAACGGGCATTCGTCCAATGCTCGTTTCGTGCGAGCAAAGTCTAGCACGTGTAAGCCCATTACGAGAACACGACGTTTTCCAGCCCCGTTCTGTAGATACACGTACCTTGAATCGCAAACTGACGCTTCATGGCATCGTCTCGCATCCGCTTACGAGCAAACCGCTGCGCTTCATCATCTAGGTAGTCCGTGTCATTTACAAAGGCTCGATCACCCGCAATTTGCTGTGAGAGCATCATGTCGTAATCTTTTTGATCAGCTCGACCAGCAGTAAACCGCTCCTGTCGCACGAGATCTGAAAGTGACACATCATCTGGTGCATCCGACTCGAACTTGGGTCTCTTACTAGAGCGCAAGCTTTCCGCTTGAATCGTCGCTTCCGATGACGACCGCGTGCCGATATCATACATGCGGCCAAATCCATCGATGACAGGCACAGGTTCTACACGCTCAGAGGGTGCAGTAGACACAATTTTTTTGCGCGCACTTTCTAGTTCTCTCCGAAGTGCTTGAGCGTCTGGCCGATTTGCAAATTCGGCCCGTAAAACTTGTGCTTCTAATTTGTTGAGTTCGCTCGCGCCTAGAACAGAATGCTCATGCGATACGGAGGAAGCGATGGGCATAGAGACGCTAGGAGCAGTGACTTTTTCTTTAAAAGTTTGTACGTTTTTTGGCTCTGACACTCGCTTTGATATGTCGGGTCCAGATTTAGACGCACATGCCAATGACGATGTTGTTCCAGGTCGACGAAAAGCAGAGTTACTGCACGATGTGTATGCGTCTTTCGATACAGATGAATACAAATGTTGATCTTCCAAGTATCGTTTTTCCGCGCGTGCATCATCAAATGCTTGGAGACTCCCATACCTGTCTAAAGCGACTTGTTCAACAGATACACCAAGTTGCTCAGCCGTGTCGTACGTTCGTTCGAGCTTCATCATCCGCCATTTAAATCCAGGACCTCCAAAAGTCGCTGAAGACGAAGAGGGACGGGAGGAAGCAAGAGGCGTAGATGGGGTGGATGGTTGTTCAGGGGCAAGCACAGGGTTCAATTCTCGAGTGCTTACAGGCGCTGAGGCATTTTCTGGGGGGACATTGCTTCTCGTCAACGAGAAAGAAGTGTCTCTATGAATCGGGGGAAAGGCACCTTGACCACCATTCCCAGCAGAAAGCATCCAGGCATCGCGCTGAGGGAATGGGTCATCTGCCTTGCTAAGCTTATTAGACGAAGAGGAAGAAAAGTGGCGATGCTCGCGATGGCTTCTTCGGTGACGGTGTTTATGCTGATCTGGATCACTTTGATGCCGATGATGATGCCGATGCTGGTGGCGATGATGACGCTGGTCACGTCCGTGCTCAGAGGAACCCTGTGAGATAGGATCTTGCTTGCTCCCAGTCTCTCGCTGATCTAAGGTCGACATGTCATTAGCACTGATTGTGGAGAAACAAGTAGCAAGACTTAGAACGAACAGGCATGAGTGAACTTTTTTCTCATCAACCCTCATTAGCACGTGTTTGCCAATCTCCAGATTGAACCGAACGCGGACACCATTGAGTTGGGAAAGTGACTTGAACAGCCACAAGCATGCTTTTCATCCTCCGTACATGCATGAAGTACGTCTACAAAACATCTGTATAGAAGCAGTGTATTGCTCTCTCTCGAATAGGTAAGGTCACTTTGAGTTCTGTGAATATAGAAACATGCGCATCATGGGCAGTCATGGGAGTGGAAAAAAGAAGAGAAATTATGAGATTGAACGCATCGGACAGAATTCCACTACCGCAAAGGAAATGCGTGCTCTCGGCATCACCCGAAAACCATAGCACACCATTATGGGTATAATTGGTCGCTTCCATCACGTATGAACATAATAGGGTACCACAACGGTTAAGATGCTTTCCGAATCAGGATCATTCCCTATTCGATCAGCTCAGTCAAAAATAATGATAATGATAATAAAGTAGTACATCCAGCACCACGATAGTACTCCTACGATGCATTCAAGACACCCGATTTTCCCAGGTTCGTGTCTCACGTACATAACTGGGACGGTCCTCACGTACCGTTGAGAGAACAATTCTGGTGAGAACACGCATGAGTAGCGGCCTCCACTGACCAATCATAAAATCTGTGTGCATCGTGCCAATCGGCATGATGCACTGTGAATAAACCAAACAGAGCAACGAGCGTCGAAGGCCGTCAGAAAGAGTGGATGAAAGTGAGTACCCTCCAGGTGTATGAACAATTAGTCAAACGAAATGGAAAAAAGGTAGTAGCAGACAACGGCTCTTGACTGTGAGCATATTGAAAGGGCAGAAAGGGACACACGAAAAACACCTTGCCGGTCTTGATTAGGCACATTAAAGAATCGTTGGAAAGCCATAAATCCTTGGTTCTTTACTGTTACGAGCGCCGTTGGCACCACCACCACCACTTTCAAAACGCCCACACACGTTCAAAGGAACTTTGATACGTGCGCAGCATGGCTGAAGAGACGCCAAAATGCAGGGGCATCGTTCCAGATAACGACGATCATATGGGCACGCGTATTGGAGCACTTTTTGTCATTCTAGTTACATCAGCTCTCTTCACCATCTTTCCGATCATCACGAAGCGTGTCACATTCTTCCAGATCCCAGGTCCCATCTATGACTTTGCCAAATACTTTGGCAGTGGCGTAATCATTGCCACTGCATTTGTGCACCTACTTGAGCCAGCAACAGATGAGCTCGGGCAAGAGTGTCTTATCGAAAGTTTCCAAAAATACCCCATGGCATATGCATTTGCACTGATCTCGATGATGCTCATGTTCGTTAGTGAATTTTTCGCGTACCGCTTTGGTTCGCAGATCCTTGAGCGAAAAGGTCTGGGCGGATTCGCGCATAACCACCAACAGCACGCCATGGTTCCCGATGCAGCACATTCAGAGCATTCCATATCTTCGAACGAGTTGCAGCATCAAGCACATCGCGATGAAGAAGTGTTCCTAAGCGCAGATAAAGCAGATCTCGAAAGTGGCGAGGGCGATTCTGACTTGTTCATTATTCAGAAGCAAACTTCCAATGTGGCAGAAATTGTAGGAGTGTTGGTCCTGGAGTTGGGTGTCGTCTTTCATTCCGTGATTATTGGTCTTACGCTTGCTACAACGGAATGGGATGGAGACGACGACAAATTCTACATTCTCTTTCCAGTAATTGTCTTTCATCAGCTGTTTGAGGGTCTTGGTCTCGGTTCAAGACTCGCGTTTATGCCGCAAACATTCAGTACGACTTTTTTGTGTGTGCTTGGTTTGCTGTATGCGCTGTGTACGCCTGTAGGCATGGCCATCGGACTTGGTATCCGAAACACGTATTCACCAGACACTCCTACATACTACTACGTCTCAGGAGTATTTGATTCGGTGTCTGCCGGCATTCTCATTTATACTGGTCTCGTTGAATTGCTTGCGCATGACTTTATCTTCAACAAGGACATGCATACTGCGCCAACGTGGAAAGTCCTGCTCAATGTTTCAGAAGTATGTGCTGGTGTTGGTGTGATGGCCCTCTTGGGTCTCTGGGCGTGATTTCAGACCATTCTTGTACTTTTTTTGTTTAGCCAGCAAGAGTTGCGATGTCTTGCATATTCACACACTACCAAGTAATACGTTTTGATCTCAATGGGTTCATGGACACTCTTGTCCATCCATCGTGCGGAGCGTGACTGGCAAAAAGACATTTCCGGACGTCATCATGATGTGTATCCTTCCATTTCTGACCACCCTGCTATGGCCACGTGCACATCTGATTCTATCTTTTATCATATCTTTGGTTCCATAGGTAATGCAATCTTATCAACGTGCACCGACCGCCGACCTGTCGAGCCGCGTGAGTATTTTCAGTACTTCCTAATAGACCTTGACGGTCCTTAGCTCAAGATTATGTGGTATGGTACTTTCAGAACCTTGGGTTATACCATACGCCGTCCCTACGCAACATGCGCAACTAAGGCTGAGCGTTTTGTTAAAACGATAGACCCGTCAACGCTCCCTCGAGGCTACCTGGTATCCAGCACGTACGCGGGCATCAAGAATGCCATTCGGCCTGTGACGTCTACCAATGAGCCTTCGGCGGCAACAACCAATGTTCCGCATCCACAGGAGGCGCCGAAACCAGACGTCGCCCTGATTGTATCGAGCGTTCCAGCGGCCATTGCTGGCACATTCACAACGAATGTATTCAAAGCTGCACCTGTCGTTCATGCGACCACCGCTTTGAAAGCAGCGGGGCCAAATGCACGTGTGAGGGCCATCCTAACGAACAGTGGATGTGCCAATGCGGTCACAGGCCAGCAAGGCCTTGAAGACACGCAAACACTCGTAAATCGAGTCCAGGCACTCCTCTCCCCACGAAACCAAAATGCTATTCCAACGTACGAGCAAGATGCTCGTAGCTCTTCCACAGACGTCTTAATGATGTCGACAGGTGTGATTGGCGTGCGACTTCCCGTCGCCCATATCCAACGATGCCTTGAGCATCTTGCTGCACCAAGTATTCTTCAAAGCCATCCAGATGCTTGGCTTGAGGCTGCTCGTGCGTATATGACCACCGACACTTTTCCAAAGATACGGACGCGGCAGTTTATTCTGGGCAACCGGCGGTGCAGTATCGTAGGCATCGATAAGGGCGCAGGGATGATACATCCGCGCATGACTCGGAGCGGTGGACAGTTACATGCTACACTACTCGGTGTGTTTGCTACAGATGCTCCGATCTCTAGTGCGACGCTTCAACGCTGTCTAGATGAGGCAGTGCGAGTGTCTTTCAACTGCATCAGTGTTGACGGCGATATGAGCACGAACGATACAATCCTCGCATTGGCAAATGGACAAGCACCGTTTGTGGACCTGGACTGCACAGACACTCCTAACGAATGGACAGAGACTGAGCATCCTGACATGGTAAACAAGTTTGCAGAAGAGCTGAAGAGTTTGTGCATTGAAATGTCCCATTTGATTGTCCGGGATGGCGAGGGTGCTGAAAAGTTTGTGCAAGTGCATGTTCGGAACGCGGGCACGTATGAACAAGCACATGCCATTGCTTCATCTATTAGCACCTCGGCACTAGTCAAGTGTGCTATGCACGGGGAGGATGCCAACTGGGGACGGATTCTCTGCTCAGCAGGATATGCTTCTTTACCGGCATCTACGCCAGCATGGACCTTGGACCCAAGTAAGGTTACTGTAACGTTCCTGCCGCCTCCGCATCAGCCAGATGACTTGGCACCTCTACCTACATTGGTGAATGGCGTGCCACAAGCTGTGAACGAAACGCAAGCCAAAAAGCTGCTGAGCTATGAAGACATCTACGTGGATGTGGATCTACAGGGCGGTTCATGGGGCTCGCAAGGTCGTTCCGAGGCGACGTACTGGACGTGCGACTTTAGTAAAGAGTACATCACGGTACGTTGGTAGCGCCAGGTGCGCGAGATGATACATGCAATGAATACACTAACACCGGGACTCGGGGATTCATGGGGTGGTTGTTCCATGGTTTTGAAATTGCAGATCAACGGGGATTATCGCACTTGAGGCTTAGCCAGCAATAAGATGAGGAAGGCTGACTTGATCGCCCATTGTAATGCGCATGCACAAGTACAAGAGAACAACCACAGCAAGCACGAAAGACAATGGTGTGATGTACAGGATATCGACGAAGTTCATCGATGGTGATGGTTCACCTTTTAACCAAAGAGATAGTGTGTCCTTTGCGCGCGACGAGCGTAAGCGCGAGAGCCGAACATTGTGGTCGAGTATACGGCGTGTTGGAATATGGTAAGCAACGAGGGTAGGAGTGATTAGCACCTCAAATTTACTTGCCATGTACACCCGGCTGAGTGGGCGAACATATGATGTGCCGGCGGGGTCTGATTGGACGACAAATTCTTCGGTATCAGGGTCATCGGCTAGCAAAAAGTTTTCAGCAGGCACATCTTGCGCAGATTCTTCCTTGTCTGGGTCAAGGGAGGACCCATCATTCCACTCCATAGATAGCCATGGGCGGTTTCGTGTGGCTGCCTCGTAATGCTTCACGTCTGTGTCGACACTTATGTACACAGTCTTGAGCTCATGTGGATATTCTCTGCACAAATCTGAAACAAGCCGCTGGCAGCCTCTGCTTTCGCTCGCATTCCACTGACTGCCAAAGTAAAATAATACAAGCTTGGCTTCACGAAACGTGCTTCGTAGATCAACTGGGTTTCCATATCCATCTCTTAGGCGCAACCTACGCAAAAGTGGATCTGGGTGCTGGTAGTGGGATGGCGGCGGTATAGAGCCAGACTGTCGCTGCTTAAGCACGGACTTTCGCGGGCTCCTCAATGTTTCAGATGAAGAATCCACATTTCCATCTTCTGCACCGACAACTGGAGCAGATGGATCATTTTCATCAAGTTTGAACTTTACGTTTCGTACGCGTGGACCCGCAGCCTCCGAAGACATTCTCACACGAGAAAGAAGGTCGCTTGGCTCTGCGATTCAACAATGGAAGTAGGGTCGGTCAGCTAATGAATTACTTTGCCACACCTACACAACGAAGCAGGCACTCACAACTGGGTTTTTGTCCAAAGCCCCATCCCTCCACCAACCCAGCCAGGGAACGCGACCGCCGGCGCTCCTGGCACTGCCACTACAGTCGTCCACTTCACGCGCGGAACACGACGCGCTCTGAATCACGTGCAATTTGGCCCTACAAGGACAGCGCCGACATGAGCGTTCACGGAACGAGTGAGCCGCGTGCCACAAGGCCGTCGAGCGCTCGCGCGCAAGACTTTGGAGCTGAACACATAACGAGACATGTCGGCAAAGGATTATTATAACGGTGGTGCCGGCGGTGGATACCAGCCACCGCCAGGTCCGCCACCAGGTCAGGGCATGATGGGCGGTGGCTACCCGCCGCAAGGTGGATACCCGCCACAAGGTGGATACTATGTACGTTTTTCTATTCATACCTGTGCAGAGATTGTTGGGACTTGATGCGAACAGAAAACAGCCACAGCAACCGCAACAAGCTTACGGTGGTGCCCAACCAGGCTATTATGGCGGTGGGCAGCCCCAGCCCGTACGTGATCATAAGTTGAAACTCACGCGTCACAGGTATACATTCAACGACCCCAACAAAGCGGCGGTGGCGGCGCGGAAGGCTGTTGCGCATGTATGGCCGCCATGTTGGCATGCTGCTGCTTGGAAGAAATTTGTTTGAGTACGTCTTTATCGCTAATATCTCTAGGTTTGATGTTTTAGTCCTGTGTTGTCCTGCATATAAAACGAGATTCTGTCCTAGATGTAATCGAACAACGACTTTTGATTCACAGACTCTTCCTAAGCTTGTCTCACATGTTGCGGGAAAATCACCGTCAGTTGCGCAGATTCTAATGGCTGTAGACTGCCAAGATTTGCACGAGTGGTGGTGCCGCACAACATGTCAATAACTCAATCTAGACACGCTTAGCTCGCACCAAGCCTGTTAAACTAGATAAGAAGCAAACTATGAGAACTAAGTTCGAAGAGTGAATGAGCCTGCATCGAAGGACATTCAAGCTGCTAGGTAACACAGTCAGCATGCATCAGCATCGCGATGGTCGGTTATCAGGATTGCTGCACAGCAATGACCATGAAATGGCTATTTGAAGACATGCAAGTGCCAGCGCAATATGGACATTCGCAATGTTCCAACTAAATAACAGCAAGTTCTCTCAAGCATGTAGAGTCGTTCGAGCAAAAATAGAAGAAACATTAGGAATCTTGTCGAATTATGGAGCCAAAGAGCTTGGTCATATCTACGTACAACTATTCACAACCAAACCGTCTTGACTCTACAAACATATCAGCCTCTCGCTCTCGCTAGCAAAACACTTAACGCCCAGACCAAGTACAGACGGTCACGAGACAACGTCGCAAAAAAACGTGACAGCATTAGATCGGGAAGCCAAATATGGCCACGGAACATGACTATCATACCCAAACTCCCTACCAGCTAGAATCCATCGACATTATGCAGGAGCGACACAGTTACAACGACCCAAAGTCGTCCTAAATGACACGTAATGTATAAACAGCAACAAATATTCGACTCCTTACATCTTGAAGTAAAAGGAACTATGAACCAATAAATAATGAAACCATAAACCCGAAAAGATGATCGTGCCTAACCAGCACAACCCATAGCTGAAAAAGCTAGGAAAAGACCTTGAATTGTGCTATCTCAGTCCATCAAGTAAAATGCATGAAAAGATAAAAAAATCTGCAATATTTTCATGGGATTGAGCACTTATCGCTTACATGAAACGGGCAACGTGACGACGAGACGAGCCCTTCGACGTGCTGCTTTCCTTCGCTGAGTGCGAATGGCCGTTGTTGCTGTTGCTGCTAGCATGGCCGTGTCCATGTCCATGAGCATGGTACTTAGCGTGAGCACTCTTATTATCAGAGCTGCTCTTGCTCGACGACGACGGTGTGCTGTCTGGCTGTTTCTTCTCAGCCTTACTCTCGCTCTTGTACTTCTTCGTAGCCTTCTTGCTTTCAGGCGACTTGTTACCGCCCTCACCAGGAGAGACAGTAGTCGACTTCAGAATATCGTTCCACACACCGCCCTTGTTAGGGTTCTTACCAGACTTGATCATGTTGAGGATAATCGAGTCCTTCGTACCAATCTTCTTGCCAAGGATGTCGAGAACAGCTTCAAGGAGCTCCTTGAAACGCTCACCCAAGATACTGGTGTCGAAGAGAGGGTTGTTTGGCTCCACGTCAAACTGGCAATTACCGCCATAAAAGTCTTTGTTACTGAAGCGATCACGCATGTATTGAACAATGTAAGGCAAGTTCCACAGGTACGTCGTAACGTGCACAAGGTCATCCGAGCTAAACGTAATGAAGTTGACATTGGCTCCATTGTTGCACCACTCAACAGCAGTTTTGTTGGCTTGGTGCCAAGCAATCTCCTCATCGTGAAGGGCATGGAACATACGGAAGGGCTTCTTAGGGGTGTATTGAGGGTAGCGACCCATGGTGTTCATATCCGTGAGGTGGGTAAGCTCAGGGAACGAGCTCAGCTTACGGCCATCCTTCATGTAACGTTCACTTTGGAACGTAGAGCCGAAGTATCGAATAACAGCCTCGTAGACACATGAGTTCCTCATGACCTTTTCTGCAATCTTACCCTCATCTGTCAGGACATTATCGTGGAGGTAGTTGCCCACTTCATCCCTGTAGGCATCGACGATACCAAGCGCACCGGCCAACACAAGAGAAGAGGTAGGGTTGCCGTCAAGCGAGTCCAAAGTGTACAACGGGTCCGTCATAGAACCACCCATTGACCAGCCAACCACGTTCAGTTCAGGAGCATACCTTTCAAGCAAGCTTGCAGCCCAGCCAGTCGGCGTCGAACCGCCAGAGTACCCATGACCGATATGCATAGCATTGTCCGGAATGTTCAGAGGACCATACTTCTGGAGAGCACGCATGGAGTCAAGCATCATATGACCACCGAGACGACCCGCGGAGAAAGCGCTCTCTGGACCTTCATGGTCCGGTGCATTCACAACCCAGCCTTCGGCCAAGAACAACGTGTAAAGCATCTGCTCCCAACGAGGCTCAAAGTTAGCAATCTCCAAAACGCCGGTGTGACGGAAGGCATAACTTGGTGCGCATTGAATGAAGTTCGAGTTTTCGGGCGAAGCAATAGTAACGACATGGTCACGCTTAGCGTTGTAAGGAACGAGGACCGTTGTAACAGTGTACGAAGGAGTGTTTGGGCGAGCACCGGAAGTGCGGTAAAGGACCTGCCAAGCGTCCAGATTCCACTTCAGGATACCGAGAGTAGCAGCCTGGATCTTACGGTCCTTGAGGATGTCACCACGCTCTGTGTTTTGCCACCCGTCGGGGGGGTAATAGAACGCATCGTTTTGAGGATATGGCACAAAGCCGTATGCCGTAACGAGCGGCACCGCCGAAACGAGGGCAACAACTAGCCAACGCAACAGACTAGTTGAGTACATGACAATAAAAGAAGGTGTGGGGGAAGAAAACCTTAGTTTATGGCGCAGGGGATGAGGAGATTGGAACAGACGATGATGGGTTTAGTCTTTATAGAATCTCCGGAAAACTAAAACATGCACGCCACGAGTTTCGCATCAAACAACCTGACCCCCGAAGGGGCACATCCACGTTCAACTAATCGCTCGCGTGCATATACATGTATGGAGCGCCGGAGTGCATATGTGGATTCCAAAGAAACTTCGGGTTAGACGCCCAATCGGATCTAAATAGCAGTGAAAATGCATAGCTGGCATGCGCATATGCATAATAAGCAGCATGCAGACGCTCGAGAAATAAGCCAATTTGCCTATAATGATGCTGACTCATCTATGCCGCGTTTCACGGCGAATACGCACGGATATTCGGAGTTGCGATCGAGGTTTCGGACCTCTAGTATCATTCACTTGGTGACGGGTTAACGATTTGTCAAGTGACAGCACTTGTTGCGAAGAACAAAAACTTTTACAGACATGGCTCGACATCTAGGGTTTTAAGATTACCCACCTCTATTTGCGGACTGTCACACACGATCCTAAATGAAAGATGCACGAAGACGCTGATTGTCCAAGATTTAGTGCATCGCTCGTAGCGCGTATTGCCGTTTATCAGAATCACGAGTTGTGGTTCCATGTAGCTGTTCAGACTTCAGATTTATTCGTATGGCGTCATGTTCCACTGTGAACACATCAGTTCGAATGGATGGCCGTCCCAACCTGCTATGTGGAAAACAAATTTCAGTTTTTTTTTCGCGGCAGCCGTAAAAGAAATGATTCCCTTGATCACAGTAGCTGTCGCAATATGGGCCGATTAAGTCACTTTGGGAGGCTTCATAATGGGGACCTGTGCGGGTCAGAAATCGTGACATTGTCCAGGAAACGGGATTATGTCCCAGGACAAACGAGTGCTTGAAAAAAGAACGCCTCCATCATGCGCAAAGAAGTGAGCGGGTGAAGGGATGATTACAAAAAACCGCCCTGAAACGGATGAGATGTTTCCCAATTTTGAGACTCGTATGGCTCCACGGAGAGCCAGTTTTGTGGCAAGGGCAGCTGCCATTCGCCGTCACTCACTTTGTTCAGCGCTGAATCAGGCGAGTCCAGAGCCATGTGAGTAGCGAGCGCCTGTCGAGAGCCTATCCCTCCACAGGCTGTATTGGACACGCCTTGCAAATTAAATGGAACCTGTGTTTTGGGAGAGACAGGCGGTAGTAAAATGGGCGGAATAGGCATCTCATTAGCTGGTAACATCGCAGAAGTAGACGAGTCCAAGGCAAGCAAAGGCGTACCTAGTGCGAAATTCTCTAGTTGTTCCAACGTTTTAGTGTGTTCACCCGCAGACTCTTCGGAAGAAAAATAACACGATGGCCAGCACGCGTCACAATTCGGCGTCATGGTGGCGGGTGACGACGTGAGTGCGGAAGGCGTGGACAAGGATGCATCCTGAAGTATTGGGCTATTGCACGTGTCCATGGTTTGTCCAAAAAGCCAGCTCATAGTCTCGTCAAATGTCATTTGACGACCAGGAATATCAGGAATGGAGCCCTGTAGCACATTGTTTGTGCAGGGAGGTGCGGAGGAAGACCGGCGTTGTTCAGCAGGATGTCGATCTCTCGAAGCTATGTGTCTCAATAGCTCTGAGTGATGTGAATGTGCGGGAGGGCTTTCACGAGCTGAAGCCAGAGCACGAGATGGCGATTCAAGGCGAGGGACGTCCGACTGTGGAACAAGTGAGTCAGCAGTCGTGCCTGCGGACGTTGCGGTCGGAGCACTGGTTATAGTGGAAGTAGGGGTCATCCAATCAGGGGGCATGCAAGAGGTAAAGGGCACAGGTCTCGCGAGCAAAGACATGTTGAAAGATATATCACGATGAGAGGCACGACGTCTAGTAGCTCTCCTAGGGGGGCGGTGTTTTTTTACGCCCTCGCGACCGCAAGACTTAAGAATGGCATCAGCAATATGTTCACACTGCCTCTCGGTGCTCGAAAGTCGCCGGATATTGCGACGGTGCACATTGCTACGACGCGAAGATGGTCGATACTTGTAATTCGGATGTTGTTGCCTGTGTCGCTGCTTCTCGAGGTCAGCTTGTTGTTCCCAAAGCTTTCGCTCGCTATCACTCAAATTGTGCCACATGTGAGAAATAATGCGGCTGATATTCCGATGGTCACGCTCGATTTCTTTGGGTATCAAGTTGGTTGTAACGGCATGTGACCGGAAGAGAATAAACGCATTGCAAGGACGTTTGATGTGGTTCGTCGTAACACGTCGCGAGTGCGGAGAAGAGCCATTCTGAGAAGACGTAGATGATGCTGGTGTTTCACGAGTGCATGCTCCAAGAATCGTGTTGTCCGGTTCTGCGTGGGACAAAGACGGCACTTGGGCTGGAGAATGAGACGATGAAGTCTGTTGTTCATGCTCTTTCAATGGCACGTTCTTCGGGGACAAAAGATCCAGCACAGAGCCAGGTGTAAGGATATTTGTAGAAGGTGTTGTTTGCGTTGTGCATTGCGAAGTTTCCATGGTGCCTGACGATGAGAGAGACGGCGATAATGAGCTGTTGCGATGAGATGCACCAGGCCAACAAGTCTTCCTTAGACCAGTTGGACTGGATTCACGTTTAGTCTGTGCGTGTGTGTGATCCGAATACGGCGTCAATGTGTCGCATAGGATGAATGGAGGTGCTGTATCAAGGGCTGGAAGGAACGACAAAGATTCGACATCATGGGGAACAGACAAAGATGGAGAACCCATGGCCGAGCGCCAGGATGCTCTACCAAGTGAAAAGAAGACGAAAAGAAATGGATGAAGAAAGGGTGTAGATTTATCCACCACGTATGGATCTGCCGGTTATTTTTAACAGACGCAAAACAATCGAGGGGAACATCTTGATCAGGCTAAGCTCTTTCAACGTGCACGCAAAATGCAGTTTTCAACAAAGAAACCCTCTCAAGGTTCAAGTTACAAACAATGCATTCACATGATGAGCTTCGAATAAAACCAATCAACGAAATGAACCAAGTTCCTAAGGAACACTTGCGAGTAGAAGATCATCACAGTATTAGCTAATTTGAGCAGCAGATTTGCGTTCATTGGCTTCAATACACAAAGTAAACGTTCCTGCATACTAAAATTAGGTACGTTGCAAAAAATGACGTAGTCCCATGTGACGATCACCCAGTTCTCAAAACAATCAAGTAAGGCTGCAAGGCCTCGTATGAGAGTCACAAGTGAAACAGAACATTGCAAGGCAATGATTGGCTCTATCAACACATGCCGGGTCGTATAGTGAGATCACTAACCAAATTAAGGGTATACAATAAGTGTGAGTTCTCATATGATCAGCACCTGTCGCCGCGGCAGCAATTCAACATGCCGGACAGGCGCATATAAATTGCGCACACGAGCATCTATGTGTTCGTTCATGTACCTTTGTAACGTGAACACGAAATCAAACCAAAAAAAAAAATGACAGGACGGCCCTTCAACCATGCGCCTGGGCGGCATCGTTGCCCGATTCCCTGTGTCTCTCTTCAGCAGCTTGGGGGAGTGGGCGCGCAACAGTTGAAGAAGCAGATCGATCGTGCGCATACGCCAAGAGTTGATCGCCATACTGCTGGATTTCTGAGACCGGAATCATCAAACGAAAATCTGTAAGGAGCAAGAAATGCAGCTCAAGCTGGTTCAATTCATGTACAGCCAAGCCGCCGACCTTGGCATAGCGCGCATTCGTGTAAAATACATCACTGAAAAACTTGCTGGCAACTGTGACACCTGCAATTACCAGGCGATGCACATTGTAACTGTCGATCGCGAACCCGCTAATGCCGGGAAAATGCCCAACAGTGGCATTCGTTCGTTTCTCTTGGGATGAAGATTTGGTGTCTTTTGTCGCCCATGGAGTCGTCATTGGTGAAGGGGACGTAGAAGATGTTGAGGCGCCACATTCTTCTGGTCGAAGCGAGTCGCACGCATCTGAGCCATAGGAACTGGGGGGAGATTCACCAGGAAAATGTCCCAAGGCACCTACTCGGCTCAGTCGGTCAAAGTATACGAGCAGACTTAGGAATATATCATTTGTCATCGGGCAATACTTCAAAATGCGAAGCAAGTACGCTTCAATGCTGATGCTGGGGATGTGGCGTGCATGGAAACAGAGCGTACTGCTAGGTGCATTGAGCGTAGTGAGAGCAGCCGAGGTGATATTTGGTCGTTTCGGGTCATTGAGCGATAAATACATGGATGGTAGGGGTTCAGACGACTCGCTCGACAGGGAGGCCGACTGATTCGTGTGACTGCGCTGGAAGGGCCTCAACTGATCATTCGATGTTGCGATATGCTGCAACAAAGCAGCCAAAATTCGTAAAAGTTCTGTAGGCGGGAAATGCACAATGTCGAGATGCGGCCCTTTGGGTCGATTCGGGCTATTAGAACTCTTCCGCGAACTGCCCGAACGACCAGGTTCAAGTGAGTTAGTATGTTCGCTTTCTTGACCGACTAATGCAGCATGTGACTTCGACGTGGGATCCAGCCCGTCTCGGTATGACGCAGATGGTCCCATGGCACCAGTCCCAAACTCATGCGCATGCGGTGGATCAAAGGATCGGGAAGGTGATGTTCGGCGCGCTTTGAATGCACGGCCCTCTTCTTCATGATTGTTTTCCGACATAGTAACATCTTGGTAATTACGCTGCATCGATTCGATAGCCATAACGGTTGAGTATGCGAAATAAAAAAATAATGCGTGAAATACCTCGAGGTATTGCGTGCGAGAGTGTCCGATGATAAATGAATCGTCCTTGCAACGTTAGGGGAGGCTGTTCCCAAGCGTTTCTGTTGCAAAAAGAAAATGAAATGAAGAAATCGTGGTCTTAGTTGCAAGTATGGAAATAACAGTGGCGGCAGATGCACGTTCAGGGCGTGTGATACTGTCACGTTGTTCGACGCGACGATTATCCCTGCGTCGATGAAAAAATAATAATAATAAAACTGGGAAACAGTTTGTTCGTGTAGTCGTGGAAAACCGATGTTCAATCGGCCTCCTACAAGCTACTCTTCAAAGACAATCACTCTCGATAATGCTTGTTATCAAAAGCAGATATACGAGGAGGCCCACTAACGAGGAGACAGACAAGTCGCCTAAGCGAACTCAAAGATGACAGTTCGTACTGTCTCGGCCCATATGCATGAATTGCTAAGCAAGCGCACGTGCGTCTAAAGGTGACACCTTGAACGAAATGAAGGGTTCAATGTGAATTCCACGTGCATTCTACCTACACGTCGTGGCATCATAGGCAGTTCCATGTCCGTTCGGAGCGAAGCCAACGAGGCTCGGTCAGACACGCGCGCCCATGAAAGCCAACACGTACTAAAACACCTGCATGGATTCACAAGGCCTTCTTTGTAGCTCTCTATTTAAACAATTTACTGCTCGCTTACAATCAAAGAGGCCATACCCATACCGGTTCCAATGCACATCGAGGTGACGATCAGCTTAGCACCAGTGCGTTTCGCCTCACTCAGAGCTGTCGCAATCTGACGGGAACCAGTAGCACCGAGTGGATGTCCCATGGCGATGGCACCACCCACAGGGTTCACCTTTGAGAGAGGCAAGCCAACATGCTCAACAGAGAAAAGAGCCTGCGAGGCGAAAGCTTCGTTAATCTCGTATATGTCGATATCGTCCTTGGAGATTTGAGCCTTTTCGAGTAGCTTGGGGATCGCGAATGCAGGTCCAACGCCCATAATGTTCGGCGGCACGCCCACAACGACGGCGCCGGCGAACTTGGCAACCACAGGCAGACCGAGCTTCTGAGCGACACTGCGGCGAGCAAGCAGCACAGCAGCAGCACCATCACTGACCTGCGAGGCGTTGCCAGCGTGCGTGCAGCCATCCTTAGCGAAGGCTGGCTTGAGCTTCGAAAGCGACTCCTTCGATACGCCAGGGCGAATACCGTCATCTTCACTGACAACGCGCTCGTTGCCGTCGTCATCAACATATTTGATCGGGATGATTTCATCCTTGAACTTGCCAGCCGCCTTGGCCTCGTGGGCACGCTTATACGACTCGGCTGCAAAGGCATCTTGCTTTTCACGAGTCACATTGTATTTTTTGGCGACGTTCTCCGATGTAATACCCATCGGCATCATGCAGTCGGCTGCTTCCTCGTTGCTCATAACCTCGTCAGACATCTTCACAGGCATGACACCAGCGCCATAGTTCAAAGTCATCGACTCCACACCGGCACCAATCCCCACGTCGATCTGACCCGTAATGATTTCATTTGCAATCTGCGTCACAGAGGCGAGACCAGATGAACATTGGCGGTTCACTGTGTTGACGGCGGCTGTATTGGGGATACCGGCCCAGAGTGCAGCCTGACGAGCTCCCGTGGCACCACCACCGGGTGGAAGCACGTTTCCAACTGAAACGTCTTCAATGACCTTCGGGTCGACGCCCGTCTTAGCAATCAGGCCCTTGAACACCACACCAAGGCATTCTTCTGGTGTGCACTGGGCAAGGCCACCCTTGCGAGCACGCGTGACGGGTGATCGGTACGCGCCACAGATGACCACGTCATCGTCGTGCTTCTCGAGAATCTGCGTCTTTCCAGTGTACTTGGCAAAGCTCATTGTGGTGAATAGTAACGTCTTATTTAGGCGGGGCCACACACCATATGTATATTGACGCACATGGCCCCTATCGGCTTTCGCACCGGTACCCCAGGCCACGTCACCGGCCCGGTGCTCGGCCGAATCAAGATGAGGGGGCTTGCTAGTGGGCTGGTTGATCATGCCACGGAATTTTCACGCAACTTGCGGGGTACAGAGCTCTGCGCCCCGCACGCGGTGCGAGGTGGGCGACGCACATGAAGAGGTCCAGACCAGCGCAGGTGACTTTGAACGCGCTCAAAGGCGATAATTTTGCGAGGCTTTCTGCACGCGCGCATTCAGGCGTGAGAGCTCTTCGAAAGGAGAAGAGAATAATGCTATCCACGAAATGCAGGCAAAATCAATTTTTATGAGACTGGTTCAGACTGGATTCATTTGGGTTCAGCTATACCATTCTAGAGCATGACATTGCATAGCGCATAAGGACAATAATAATACAAGATTCAGGAGTTTGAAATTTAACGATTCACTTGGGCGTTGCTTATGCACCGAAACCGTAAAGTGTACGGCCCTGGCGCTTCAAAGCGTAGATCACGTCGAGCGACGTGACAGTCTTGCGCTTGGCGTGTTCAGTGTATGTAACCGAGTCACGGATCACACTCTCCAGGAATAGCTTGAGCACACCACGAGTCTCATCATAGATCAGACCGGAGATACGCTTCACACCACCACGACGGGCGAGGCGACGGATAGCGGGCTTCGTAATGCCCTGGATGTTGTCGCGCAAAATCTTACGGTGGCGCTTAGCACCACCCTTGCCGAGACCTTTGCCACCTTTTCCACGACCAGACATTGTTGAAAAAAAGAGTTGTAAGAGTTGTGAGGGAAAAGCAACGACCGATGGTGGCCCAGCTATTTGTACCACGGACTCGAGACTAGGAGCAGACTTTGAGCGCCGACATCACAATGATGCGACGCGTCGCATTGGAGTGATCTGAGTGGCGAGATCACAGTGTCGGTGTGTGACTGGGTGATCGGGAGTGATATTCTGGTAATCGGGGGTGATGTCACGTGTAGTGGGTGATTTGGATTGGGTTGATTTTGTAAATTATGCGCGTGTGTGCGCGCGTGCTTCTAGCATCACGGACGCGTAGGAGTGTGATCCTGCGAGTCGCGTTTGATCCGCCGCGCTCAGACGCGATCCGTTCCCATGCATGGCACTCCTTGCCGCGCCTAAAATTTCCCTGAGGACGTGGTATAAATTATCCCACTACTCCGACGTATCTCTTTTCATCATCCCAATTATCAAGTAAAGTATGGCGCGTACCAAGCAAACAGCCCGTAAGTCAACTGGTGGTAAGGCTCCCCGCAAGCAACTTGCCACGAAGGCAGCACGCAAGTCTGCCCCCACTGCTGGTGGTGTGAAGAAGCCTCACCGTTACCGCCCTGGTACTGTCGCCTTGCGTGAGATTCGTCGTTACCAGAAGAGCACAGAGCTTCTGATCCGCAAGCTGCCATTCCAGCGTCTTGTTCGTGAAATCGCGCAGGACTTCAAGACCGACTTGCGTTTCCAGTCATCGGCTGTCCTTGCCCTCCAGGAGTCAGCTGAGGCCTACCTTGTCTCGCTCTTTGAAGACACGAACCTGGCTGCCATTCACGCCAAGCGTGTGACTATCCAGCCCAAGGACATTGCATTGGCGCGTCGTCTCCGTGGCGAGCGCAGTTAAGCTTGCTATTCTTTTCACAAACGTGCATTGACGACTTCTCCTCCATTGTCGCTGGTATTGACATGCGGAAAGGTTGGTCCTATGTTTTGCATAGGTGACCTTTGCTGCACTCATCTGGTATTTATCTAGTGTATGTACTTTTAATTTCATAACGAACTCCGTTTTGGCTACTGAATTGGTGTGACTAGTTTGGTCTTGAGTTGTGTGTGTGTGTGTTGAATGCCTCGTGGGTGTGCACTGGTATGCTCGGGCGATCCGAGCAGGCCTAGAGGGGAGGTCAGAGTTCCATCGAGCATGTGGAGTATCCGCGAGACACAAAAGTCGGTCTGATAAATGACTACATAATACACGTGTGCTAGCCAAACGAAGTGTAGTAAGGCAGGGACTGTCATCTATAGACCCTGCTTGTTGCCAAACCGTCCAATCTAGTTTGTGTGCAATGACATCGGAAGAGTTCAAAGTCGAGATTGACGTGTCAAACCCGGGCATCACAAAGGAAGAATGGTACGATTTGCGTGGAGACGGAAAGAAACAGTATTACCTTAAGCACTGGTGCCCCACAGATTCAACGAACAAGTTGATTGCACCGAAAGCCACGATCGTATTTGTGCATGGGTTTGCTGACTATTGCGACCGATATACAGGCGTGTTCCCCGTGTTCACAGACCGCGGCTATCAGGTGTCGGGATTTGATCAGCTTGGCTTCGGAAGAACGTGGCATGAGTCACCAGACCGTGCCAAGACGCACGGATGGACAACGTGGCCAGACCAGTTTCACGATGTTGCGTGTATGTTAAAGATGATGCGCTCGCGATTGGATAAGCAATGGGGAACGGATCAGGTGCCCCTGTTTCTCATGGGACATAGCATGGGAGGAGGTATTTCGTCGGGCTTCTTCACTCGAGAGCCGACTTCTCCGCCAGCCGAAGACGTGAAGCGACTGGTATCGGGTGTGCTTCTATTGTCGCCATGGCTTGATATTCACTTCCCCATTCCCACGTCTTTGTCGATCCCGATCGTACGCAACGTGCTGCATTGGCTGCCGCGCATCATGCTGCCGCTAGGGCCTTCTGCGAGCGATCTTAGCCGCAATCCAAATGTCGTGCGTGATGTGAAGATGAACCCGATGAGTAGCTGCTATGTGTACGTGCGGTGCTTGTATGGCCCTTTGAGCGGTGGCCCAAAGATTGTGACTGAAGACTACAAACGTTGGCCGGAATGGCTCCCGTTGTTGATTTGTCATGGAACAGGCGACAAGGTCACTCGCTGGGACTGCAGCAAACAGCTGTACGAGAATTTGAAGGGTCTTGGTCGCTCTGTGAAATTGATGTCGTTCAAGGGTCTGTATCATGAGGCGCTGTTTGAGCCAGGTCAAGACAAGGTTCTGTTTGGTCGTGCATTGGTTGAGTACGTATTCCTTCTGTGTGCTGGTGGATTGGTTGGTGCTAACGTGCATTCAGTTGGGTAGACGAACAGATGGACATCAAGCAGCGTGGAGCACCGCTCGCTGCTGCATCGGAGGCGGCCGTACCAGCATAGTCATATAGGTCAAGCATAGGACGAATTTTGTTTGTGTGGAGAGCGTGGACCGAGCAAACATGTCGATCACGTCAGCGTATCCAAGGGATTTCGCGACAAGAGAAAATGGGCCCAATTCTACATTGGGCAGTGGCGACGTATGCCTACATGCCTCCACGTGTGGTGCGTCAACGTGACAGATATTTCCAACATAAGGGCGCGGAGGGCGAGATGCACGAGGCATCTCCGTGGACATGACGGCTTGCCCGGTGACATGTACATGGAGAATGAAAAGGGCCCGCTGCTCTCGAGAGGGAACAGAGAGCGAGCGTGCTGGGCGACTCTGCTCACGCATGCACCGTTTTTGCCATGCTTGGCCGTGCTCGTTTACACGATGAAACGGTGCGAGACACAATATCCACTTGTTGTGATGGTCACACCCACAGTCGATACAAATACGCGGCAAGTACTTCAGCAAATGGGATGTATCGTACGTGATGTGGACGTGTGGCATATAGACCGTCCTCACGAGATCATGGCGACGGAGCGATTCATACACGTGTGGACGAAGCTACGTGCATTCGAGCTCTATGAATATGACCGAGTAATTATGATTGACTCCGACATGCTCATGTGCCAGCAGATGGACGAGCTATTTGAACTAGAACTACCGCCCGACACTATAGCGAGCGGCTTGGCATGTACTTGCAACCCAAATGCAATACCCACATACCCCCCGGATTGGACACCAGAGAACTGTGGCTATGCGCTTCGACCACATCCACCGCCAAGATCTGTGAGGAAACGATCAACCCACCATCTCATGAATAGTGGCACCGTGGTGCTGCGTCCAAGCATGAGACACTCAGAAGCCATTCATGGATTTATGCGAGAGCACGCCGAGCGTATCGCGCAGTACCGATTCCCTGATCAAGATCTACTCGCGGACATGTATCGTGAACATTGGGTTGTTCTTCCGTGGTACTATAACGCACTCAAGACACTTCGTAGATGTCATCGTGACCTTTGGAACGATCGACACGTACGCATAATCCACTATATTCTCGAGTAAGTCCGACCCATCCTTCTTCCACTCCCAGCTGGGTCAATCAAGTCAGCTTATCAGATTCGACTAACATTTTTTTTTCCCTCCAGTAAACCGTGGCAGACTGGCCCACAGAGCGCGGCTCGAGATGACCCTGACGCGCACCTCCATTCGATATGGTGGAGCACGTATCGGTCCTTAGCTGCTGATCCCACGCGCGTCGGACTGACGCGTGAGAGATGGACGTGCGATATAGCTGTCCATGTGAATGACAGCACACCCTCTAGGAACGTGGTCGCAGACAAGGCCAGAACATTGGAAGAAAACAACATGGCATTCATGGGTATACAGATGAAGTAGGAAACAACAGAAGCAGGTACATAAGGACCAAAAGTCTATATGGGTCTGACGGGACTGATGGCATCTTCTTACTTCCCTTCCCCTCCCCTCCCACACACACACACACAAACATACACACAAACAGATCGACCCTAGTTAGTATGAAACGCAAAATACTCACCCGACCGGCCATGCTCACACACACACACATACGCGCGCGAGCGCAGGCGGCACAGAACGAATGGATCAAGATGTTTTAGGCCGCTTCGGAAGAGATACAGACGGGCTGCCGTTCTCAGGCACAGCAGATCTTTTTGAGTGGGGCTGACTTGCACCATGAATGGGCTCGTCGTCTTCGTACACTGCTTGGTCATACTCGTCGTACAATACCGACCCATTTGCATTAGAAGGATATGCGGAGTACACGTCATGCTCATGCACAGGCTGTCCGTCATCATAGACTGATGTATGCTGTATATGGTGGCGCTGCTCGATTGACGACGAGGTGGTATGGCGAATGGATGAGTCATCGTATGTCACGCTTGTGAATGGCGAAGAAGCGGGACGATGCTGATCGACGCTCTCGGCTTTGCTGGGGGATGGAGACATGGGGGTGCTGGTATCATAGTTTGTCGACTCACCGGCACGACCACTGTCGTTCGCACGAGGGATAGGGCAGCTCACGACGGCATCGGCAAGCGTGTCTCGAGGTTTTTCGTCACAGGCCTTGTTGTTGTCAGTAACATTAGCATCATGCGAGTGGCGGGCGTTACATCCGTGATCGAGACCATTCTCGAAAGTACTGTGTTTGTCGTAGTTTGCATCGAGGTTCTCTCCAGTCCTGGTGTGCCCAACGGTGGCCCCCTCGATGTTGTTATCGACATGGCTAGGACTCTGTTCCACATCGATAGACTCGAGATCGTTTCTCACCGGGCCATTTGAGGGACGAGTCTCTGCATCAACAGCATGCCCAATGGTTTCTGCAAACGGCACATTGCTTGCAGTGGCATCGTGATTCACGTTGCCTGCGTCATTCTCGTCCGCGGCATTGGTTGTCTTGTCAGCATCCTCGGCTTCTTCACGGTGCACGGCCTCATCGCCACTATATGTCGCATGTACATCATCCGCTTCTTTGTGCAGTGACTCTTTAGTCTGCCCAACCATTTTGTTTTTGCCGGCCTCGCTGACATTATCCTCATCCACTTGGTCGTCCTCGGCCTGGTCAGCTTCGTTATTAGCACCGGGTTCACCCTCATCCACTTGGCCGTCCTCGGCATGATCAGCCTCGTCATCATCGCCGGGGTCGTCCTCATCCACTTGGCCGTCCTCGGCCTGATCAGCCTCGTCATCATCGCCGAATTCATCCTCATCCACTTGGCCGTCCTCGGCTTGGTCATCCTCGTCATCATCGCCGGATTCATCCTCATCCACATGGCCGTCCTCAGCTTGGTCATCCTCGTCTACACCTTCTTCCTCAGCCTCCTCTTCATCCATCTGCCCATCTTTCCATTCGTCTTCAGCTGCTTCATTGTCATCGTCCGCCGCACCACTCATCATCATGGCCAGTGCATTGTATTGCGAAATAAACCGAGGAGTCTCTGTGACAAGCACGTGCAGACTGCCATGGTACCCGAATCCCAGTGCCAGCTGAGAGATATCATGGAGCGAGATTTCACGTGCATACACATTGTCTTCATGCAGGACGAGTTCGAGATCTGGAAATGCCAAACAGAGCTCTGTCCCTTCCTCGAGAAATTCGCCCAGTGCATCTGTCACACGCAATGCGGCAAACAGCGAATCCAGTGGCTCCCAGAATACACCTGGGTCTATGTGCAGCTCCGGCGCAGGTACGCCAACCAGTGCATCTTCAGCGCCGGTGTCTTCTGACGATGTGTCCATATACACGGTCGGTGTTTCATCGTGTGGCGATGGAAACACACAGAAATCCTGCTCTTGGAATGTCAAGCGCATCGTGGGAATATCTTCTTCTGCATGCAAAGAATCATCCTGATCTGTTTGTTGTGTTGGTGTGCTGTGCTCAGAGGCCTCTTCTGTCATACGGGTGGCGTCTGCCTGGTGGCCCATGAACAGCGGGAAAGCAGAGCAAGGAAAAAAAAAATACGAAACTAGGCCGACGTTGGGCGCTTCGCGCTCAGACGCCTCACGCATCCACACCGAGACCGTCGCGCTCGCACTGATGCGGCACATCATCACGTGATACCTTCGGTCGTACAGGCCCAACCAGGATGGAGTGCACGCGTTCGAAAGCAAATAGCCCCCCATCCAAGATGCTGACGGCACGACCTATCGTCGACATATGCCCAACAGGGGCCTACAAACACGAAAAAACCGGAGCGAGCTACGGAGATGGGTCATCATCTAGATCAGGGGCGACATGGGTCTCGTCCGTGTTGAAAGGCACTTTTGTATCGGTCGAGGAGCTGATCGGCGAGGTGGGAGAAGATGTGGAGGAAGACGACGATGACGACATCGTCGGGGATGGCGGCCATGGCGCAGAAGATACAGGAAGGGAAGGGGACGTAGCTGCAGGGAGAAAAGGAGGCGCAGCCGGCGCTGGAGATCCAGGCGGTCCAGGTCGCCCAGGCGAGGCAGTATCGGTACACGAAGCAGCCGTTGAAGCCGTGGCAAGGGCCTGCTGCTGCTTCTCCATGAGCCTGTCACGCGACGTGCTACCGATAGGACGTGTCGTGCGGCGACGGTAGAATAGCAAATATGCAGCGGACGACTTGACCATGTCAGGATCTGACACAGGACGAACGCACGAGTCGTCAAAATTGTACCAGTGGCCATCGGCTGGATTCTTGGCAAAGGCCGTATAGTGACCGCCACCTAAGCCGCCAAAATGGTTGTCGACGGCATACAAATCATACACAGGCTCGTCCGCCAACACATCATCGTCATGCGTGTCGTGAGAAACGACCAGACCCTCTTTCAGCTGCATCTGACTGGGTGCACGCTCCATGCGCAAACTGTGCCACAGCCGTGTGCCGACGACGCGATCGCGTAAATCCAACTGCTCTAAGGGGAACTCGATCCAGTTGTCGAGCTTGTCGCGCGTCCCACGCCCGGCGCTGAAGCGTTTCAGGTGCACGACAAGAATATCGGGCACTTTCCACAGGTCGAATTTTTTCGTTGCTTGTCGAAAGTCGCGGCACGCAGGGCAATACCACAGATCGTTTTCGCCCAGCTGTTCTGCCCGAGTAAACTCGTCCAAACAGTCGTCGAGGCGCAATTTCGGCGCGCGCCGCTTGCCTTCAGCAAGCATGGCGGTGCCCTTTTGAAAGTCGGCGTCTTGTGCGAGCGAGATCGGACCCCATGTTTGATTCGCACGCACCTGCTCCAGCACCGCGTCGGCGACGGCGCCTTCCCACAGCGCATACAATGCACCGCCCGGGTATGTGACGGGCCATGCGGCATGCGACGCCTCGTCGCTGTTCGGTGGACATCCAAGACGAGCAGCACGCTGCGTCATGCACTCTGTTGTCTGGTCGTTCGCATCGTCGCCACGGTGCATGGCTTCGTCGGCACTTGGCACACTGAAACGCAAAGCGAAAGGGAACGCGGGCGGTGCGGCGCATTCTACCACGGAGGCCGAGGTGTGCGGCGGCACAGCATCCGGGCTGGTGCTAGGATCGGCGCTTGTCCGGGCGTCGGTCGCGCGCTTGGCGTCGGCTGCCTTGGCACACAAGTCCGTGGCAGAGGCCTCGGGACTGAAGCGCACGTACTGCTCGAGGACCTGGGCATAGATCCACGCGATATCGTGAGCTTTCTCACGAGGAATGGACACAAAGAACGGGAGGCCAAAAGGCTCGCCAAGGGAGCGGCGGAACGAGCCGAAGCGGTCGGGGCCGTCCGCTTTGCACGAGTACACAGGCAGGCAGATGGTTGCAGGCATGTCGGACGGTGGCGGATACGCGGCCTCGATGTCGGCGACTGTACGCTCAGGACGAGAAAAGAACGAGAACCTGGACGTCGTGGGCTTCATCGGCTTCGGCATGGTAAAGGCGTCGGCCACTTCCCACAGGTAGATGTAGTCGCTGGCACTGATATCGCTCACGGGCTCAAAGGCCTCAAGCCAACGGTAGACATGATACGACCATACCTCGCCCATCAGGAGGCATGCAGGATTCATGCTCAACAGGTCGGCCACTTTGGTGCGGAGTTCTGCGACCGTCGCTGTCGCAGGCAGCTGGACGTCGACTTGGACGAGCGGCTGCGCTGCATGCTGCGGCACAACGTACACACGGCCGCGCCACTTGCGCGTGTTGGGAATCGGCAGCGTTAGGTACATGAATGGATCGAACTTGACCGACACTTTGTGGCATGTGGGGCACACGAGCGTGCTGCGATACTGGCCCTGGAACAGGTCGACAATCACCGAGTCATTGCGCGCTTTGTACAGATCCCACTGCTGCTGCGCAAAGCGCACCATGTCCGCGTCGGAGCCGCCGATCCAATCGGGCGCTTCAATGTACGGTTTTTTGTGGATACGGTTCAGGTCTTCATGCAGTCCGTCCAGCAAGAATGCCAACAGTTCCTGACTGTCTTGCTGGGCATATCCCATGAACTGCGGCGCAAAGCGTGCGAGTGTCGTCTTGAACTCGCGCGGAACCACAGCGCCTGATGCGCTCTCGCTCCAGAGAGCACTGACGAGACGGCCGTATGCCATTGCGAGTGTGCCGCCCATACCCAATGGGTTGTCGGTGTTGAGCTCGTCCATCTGTACACCGTTCAGGAAGTACTGCTGGAGCTCGTGGGTGTTGCTTAGGCACTGTAATGCGCTGTTCATGAAGCAGGTGTTGCCGAGGTTCGCCAAGCCACGCAGTCCGCATGGCCTTGCGGTAGACCCGTGCTGAGCCGGCGGCGCTAATGACGGCAGAAACGCCGGCGCGGACGTGATGGCAGTCCGTGTCGATGTATGGCTGGTGGGCAATGCGTCTGTGGTGCCAGTGTCGCTCGTTGTTGTGCTGACCTGCCACGTGAACGAGCGTGGGTCACTCGCTGTGCGCACACGCACGTCGATGCCTAGAAACACAGACGGCGCCGTGAGATCCAGCGACGCTAGCGTCGCATCGTCGGTGCCCTCGACAAGCTCAATGGGGGGATCGGCCTTTGCCAGCGCTTGCTTAGAGAGCATGCCATGCTCCGTGAGAGCCGTCAGCTTCAGCGACGGCGGCAAGCGGAAGAACCGCACATGTGCGTCTTCATGTCGCGGACATAAGTGCATAGCACGCACATGTGCTTTTAGTGTGCGAAGGGAGACACCACTGGATAACCGGACCGTCGGCAACAGGGACGTCGACGATGCGATGGATGCAGCCGCTGATCTGAATGGCTCTACCTCTGGCGACTCACCACACACAGCAAGCTCGATGCAAGGCGGAAACAATTCAATGCGCGCTTGACCAGGTGCTTGACCAGGCACGACGGAGCGGCCCAGTGCAGGGCCATGGATTCTGTATCGGGACGCGAGAATGTCCCAAGCCTGTGCTGGAACAAGCTCATAGTCGGCGTGCTCGACGAGATCCTGACGCAATGGACGGTATCGAGCCGTCACGTTGCCGTTATCGTTGGTGCAAAGAGCTTCGAGGTTCATCGCTGCGATCCCTTGCGGCTTGACTTTCCAGCGCTCGTACCAATCGGCTGGAATCACATACCAAGTGTCGCCGATGCGCGGCTGCGAAGCGCGCCACGTTTCAACTTCACGGACGAGCGTGGTATGAGGCACGCGTGCATCGTCGAGACTGAGAGACTCGTCCATGAGAGCATTCACACACTCATCACTCGAGCGCATTGCGCTTGAGCCAGGCATATCGTCTTTATCAGTGGTTCTCGTCGGTACAGCTTTCCCACTCTTATACTCAGCGTCAGGCGTGACGCTGCGGGCGGATCCGACGTCTGTGTCGGGGCTGGTCGTACGAGCGCGTTTGAATCGATCTAGTACAGAAGTGGGTAGTGCACCTTCCCCTTCTTGGAGCGTGTCTAAGCAAGACGTGTGTGTTGGTGTGTTGTTTGGCGAGGAAGATCGGGTCATCCGACTTTGGACGCCACCCTTCCTATGTGTGCCGAGCGCCAGAAATGGCCGCTTCTTGGGAACGAAGTGCAAGTCTGATCATTTCCCACGTCTGTCCACACTCACCTGCGCCCCGGCTGCCATTTGTTGTCGAAGCCTCCATTCCTCTCCACTCCTCACCCCTCCACTCCTCTTCTTCTTCTTCTTCTCTTTCTCCTTTCACACACTCTCTTTGCGGCGGCCGTCTCAGTCCTCTTTTATTTTTATTTTTTTTGCCCCTTTTATGATTGGCCACATGTGCTTGTCGGACGACAGGCCACGCGTCGTCCTTGGCGACGTGGCCTTGCGCAAAAGAAGAGATCCTGTCTTGATTTTTTTCTCCAACAGATGTATGTTTGAAACGTCGTGGGAAGAGGACGGTCTGTGGGGTGTGATCGGCACGGACATCATGTCAATGTCGATATAGACAGTGCACTAGTCCAGTGCCGGAAGAATCATGCAGGTAATTCACAGTAGCTCATGAAAGTATGCCACACAAGACGGAATGGACATGGATTGTGGTGCAAGTCAGGCGATGTTGGAGGTGGTCTTATCATGACCGCACATCCCCTTCTAACACTCTGTTGACAACGGCCGCACATCAGTGAGGCACTCACATATCGTTGCCATCAATTTTTCATGAAGGGAAGATCATTTGTGTCCCATGCAGACACCGGTTGTGAGCGCTATCATGCGCGCTCGGATCGATTTGGTCAATTCGTAGGGATACAAGCACAAATCGTGTCATGTGGGCCATATTCATGTACGTCTGCATAGTTCGTAGCTAATTTGTAGTACACCAATATTCGCGACCATCCTACTACGCTTGCTTACAGCCTAGTCAGTAGCGTGCTCTCACTTTCGGTATTTTTCCGCCCCATTCTCCCCACCTTTTTGCCTGGCTCTCCATCGGATCAGATCAGATCTCCATTCTCCCACCCTCCCACGTCTGTGTCAAGCAGAGGTGGGTACATTTGCAAATATCTGTTATGAACGTCGAAAGCCTGCCTCGCTGCCTTCAGCTCCACCTGCGTACAAGGACGTTTCCCTCACCTATCGACCGGCCTCGTAGAACGAATCCGAATCACATTTATCTATCTATTTATCTATCACTGGCCACTGGGAAAGTGGCATCGCTCGGAAATTGTATATACTTGAACAAGAATGGAAGCGAACGGAAAGAATCTTGTCTCCATCACGTCGCCCGACATGTTTACGGGGCTGATGCAGCAGGACTTGGAGCGGGTCACGTTGCTCAACTTTTGGGCGTCTTGGGCACACCCATGCGAGCCTATGAAGGCTGCCGTGCGTACATGGGCGGAAAAGTATCCAAATGTCTTGTTTATGAACATTGAAGCTGAGGAGCAGCCAGATGTGGCTGAGTCTTTTGATGTCGAGGCTGTACCGACGATCGTCCTTCTGCGTGGCCACACACTATTATCAAAGCTGACTGGTGGCCAGCCACAGGCTGTCGAGCAGGCGCTCGAGCTGCATGCAAAGTCGGCTTCTCGGGGGGGCATGCATGGAACAAGCATGTCCAACACCGCGCGATCGACTGCTTCTGCCTCTAGTCAAGGCGAAATGCAAGAAGGTGATGATCCATCGAAGCCACATGCACTCCCATCTCATGTCGATGTTAGCGGTGAGTCTCAGCAGGATATTGAGCAAAGGTGCCGCCAGCTCATGACACGTTCCACTGTGATGCTCTTTATGAAGGGCCAGCCAGGCTTGCCACGCTGTGGCTTTAGTCAAAAGACAGTGTCGTTGCTGCGAGAACAGAATGTTGATTTCGACTATTATGACATTCTTTCAGACGAGCATGTGCGACAGACGCTCAAGGTTCTGAATGAGTGGCCAACATTCCCACAGATCATTGTGAAAGGCGAGCTAGTGGGTGGCTTGGACATCCTCAAGGTATGTGGTGCACATGTTTTGCTCATGACGCTAGGAACTTATTGCCTCTGGCGAATTCCAACAAATGATTGGCTCATAGGCTATCTCAGAGGTCGCACTACGGTACAGAGGCAGGGAGACAGGGAGGCTGATGACGTGGTCAGAGTTCGTAGCATGCGCATCCGCACCCGGCACCCGATGATGACACATCCGTGGAAACGCGGTGGTTCTGCCTGTGGGGAGGAAAGGGTGTCTTGTCACGTGCTCATACGCGCGCGTCAGAGCGATGGCTTACGCGTTGTGTGGATCGTTGGATGCGAGAGAGAGAAAGAGAGAACGACACGCAACACGCACCCACACTCGACTCGCACAGTGCTTGGCTCGGAAAGAGCGTGTGACAATAGGAGATCACGCACGTAAAAAACAACAACAAACCATGTCGCAGGGAGCTAGAGAAGGGGGTGATCAGAATTACACGTCTTTTCCAGCCGTCAGCACGGAAGAGCTATTGTCCGTCTTACATGAACTGAATTTGTCTATCACAGCAGAGGATGTGGCGAGACCGCAAGGCGCGATGGTCCAGAAAGTGTACTTGGCTTTTCTAGACACACTCGCAGGTACGATGCAGGAGATGCTTGAGAAACAGCGCGACTCGTTATGTGAGCCGTTGGAGTGCAAGGAGATTTATGAAGATGGCGTTGCCTGGCTGTTGTTTTTCCGCGAGGTCCGCACGATGATGGAAGCTGCTACAGTGCATGACTTTCATCTACAGGATCTCACGCGACCAACGCCGAAGCGGTTCAAGAGACACATGTCGGCGCTTGTGAACTTTTTTCGTTTCCGGTCGGACCGACTCGCGGAATTTGACGAGCTTGTGCTGGAGACGGAGGACCTGGAGAATCGGCGCATCGAGCTTGAAGATGGGATTGAGCAGGCACGCAGTGCGATTGAAAAGATCGTGTCACAGCGCAAGAGCGATGAACCGCGCGTCAAGCAGCTGCAGGAGGAGAATCTGGCACATTCAGACCGGCTGTTGGATATGAAGAAGGAGCAAAGTCGCTTGTTGGCTGAGGTCGATGCACTGAAGGGCGAGAAGACCGATGCGATCCAAAAACAGACCGACGTCCAGTATCAACTGCAAATTGTGTCGACGGAGCTGACGAAGCTGCAGGCACGGATCGTGACGCGTCCCGACGATATCAAGCGAGACGTACGAGATATGCAGGTGCAGGTGCAAGGTGAGCGTGTGTCGCTGGGTGAGAGTGAGCGCAAAGCTCGCGAGCTGAGTGCAAAAATGGACGTGCTCACCCAACTGGATGCTGATATCGCTGCGAGCATGGCAGTGATGGACCAGGTTGCTGCCGACATGGAGCGAACGGCACGAGAAGCGCGTGCATTGCAAGATACCAAGACCAACATGTCAGCACATACACACGAGCACTCGACGCAAATGCATCGGCTTGAGCAATTGGATCGCCAAGTCAAATTGGCATCTGAGCGCTTGGAGCGTGCACGGCGTGGCTTGGAAGCGTCGCGCGTCGATCGACAGGCCAAACTGGAAACACTTGGGGCACGGCTGACGGAAGTGTCGCGGCTTCGGAAGGAGAGGCATACCATGGCTGAGCTGAAGAATCATGAGGCTGCGGACATTGAGCGGCAGCTAGCGACAGTGCTACAAGAACACGAAGCACACTATGCAAAGATGCAATTAGAAAAGGAGGCTCTCTGTCGCACGGCCACGGCATATATGGACACTTTGGCACGCGCACTTGTGCTTCCCTCCGCTACGGCGGCGCAGACACCGACTTCAACATCGATGGCACCAGGCTAGTGATACACGGCGGCGCCCTCTTCCGTCACCTCCAAGAACTTTGTGTCACACGTAATGTTTTCTTTGGCAAACTCTCCGCAGATGGTATCGGCGATATGCTGCAAATTGTCTGTGGCCAGTGCGAGGATCGTAGGGCCCGCACCCGAGAGGCAGATACCCAGCAGACCGGGGTGGGTGGTTGGTGTGACCGAAGCCAGAATACGAGGCAGGCCTGGGATCAAGTGCTTCCGGTAAGGCTGGTGAACACGGTCTTGCATGGCTTGGAAGATTAGGTTGACATCTGGCGGCGAGCGAGCAAGCGACGTGGTGAGCACAGCGAGGCGCTGCAAGTTGAAGACGAGGTCCTTTTTCGAGTACATGTCAGGCAAGACGCGCCTTGCCTCTGCGGTCAGCACTTCAAAGTGCGGCACAATGACAATGACTTTGATTTCTTTCGCCCAGCCGAAGCGAATGTAGTGGCCAATGCCCTGGGGTGGCACTGGTGGGTCATAGCCCCAGGACTCGGATGCGTTCTCCGGGTATTCAGGCAGCACTTCGCTGAGTGGGACTTGCGTCGTAGCGGCTGCCTCGCCGGTCAATTCCAAGAGATACGAGCCGATGAAGCCACCAATCAGCGCCGCAGCAACATTGTCGGGGTGACGTTCAATCATGAGAGCATAATCAAGGAGCCGGTCGCGGCTGATGTTGAGCTCGCCCAGTTCATTTCCCAAGAGCAGACCGGCAATGACAGCTGCGCCTGAGCTGCCCAGGCCGCGACCGAATGGAATGTCGTTGCGGACGTGGATCCGGACGCCAGTTGGGAATGACTTGATGTCATTCACTCGCATTACATAGAGTGCTACGCGAGTAATGAGATTCTTGTACGGGTTTAGGGGCGCATCGTCTGCGCCATGGCCGCTGTAGGAGAGAATAGGCTCTTTTTGATCGGTTTGGGTCGCATCGATCGTGACATCCATGTGCAAGTACAGCGAAAGCGATAGGCCCACGACATCGAATCCAGGGCCAATGTTCGCTGACGTGCAAGGCACCTTGATGTGGAATGTGCGTTTAGAAGGAGTCGTCATAATCGCACAATTGTAGTACGCGCTCGTGCCTAGCGTGTTCTATCTGGGGCGAGCTGTTGGGACAGTTCGAGATGTCAAACGTTGCATCTCATATTTTTTTTTTTTTTTTTTTTTTGTTTTTTTTTCGCTCTTTGTTCAAGTTTAGCTCTTGGCGTCTTGAACTCGATTGGTTCTGTCGTCATCGACACACTTTCCTCCCCCTACCCTCACGCACCACGGCGGCCTTGTTCCACCTCCACACCCTAAGACACACATTCATAGACAGCACCAGAAGGGGGAAGGATAAGGGAGCAGCATCGAACTCCACGTGGCGTTTCGATGGAACGATTTCCTTAGCGTGTTCATTCATCGGTCGTGAGAGGAACGAGGCATGATCAGCGGCGGAGATTGGCCGCCTGCACTGCGTGAGCTCGCCAGTCGAGCGTTTGGTGCCTGCACAGATGTGAATCGCGCAGCTGTGAGCACGGAGCTCAAAGCACTGATCTTTCAGGCTGTGCAGGAAGGCTCGTTACATACACGCGACTGGTCGCGAGTGCGTCTCGCGTCCCTGGAAGGTGGTGATGGGGCTGTAGCACCGAAAAAGCGTAGTGCTGAGTCGGGAATGAACAGTATGGGCCACAAAGATAACAACAACAACAACAACAACAACAACGGCAGCAGCAGCAACACAACAATCACGCGAACCAAGCAAGCTAAAATGCCACGCACGCGATTCGACGTTCGTGAAGATCCAGTGCGCCGAGAAATGCGACAAAGGCGCTTTGAGCAAGAGCAGGTAGCCTTTGAGCGCGAGCAACAGGCAGATATGGATTCGGCTATAGCGACGACAAGCTTGGCTGGCCGGCTCGGAGCGCCTTCATCCTCGACAGCGTCGCCGTTAGCACACCACATACGCACGCCAATGAGCAGTTATGCTAACGATACAGGAGCGGAGCCTGATCCCAATGTGATTGACTGGGATGCACATACAGTGGTCGGCACATCCACCAAGCTAGAGAAACCATACCTGCGATTGACATCTGCACCTGATCCCAAGACGGTGCGGCCACTTACGACACTGCGCAAGGCGTTCGAATTTCTCACACGGAAATGGGACACAGAGCGAAATTACGCATACATTTGCGACCAGTTCAAGAGCATGCGACAGGATTTGACCGTGCAGCGGATCAAAAACGAGTTCACTGTGCAAGTGTACGAAACGCATGCACGGATCGCCTTGGAAATGGGCGACTTGGGCGAGTACAACCAATGCCAGTCACAACTGCGCTCGCTGTATTCTTACGACCTACCGGGCTCTCACCTCGAGTTTCTCGCGTACCGGATTCTGTATTTGCTCCATACACGACAGCAACGCGATGTGAACACGCTCATGTCCGAGCTTGATTCCGCTGCGAAGACTGCGCCTGCCGTTGCGCATGCACTCGAGGTGCGGGCGGCAATGCGGTGTGGGAACTATCATCGCTTCTTTGCCTTGTACCATGATGCCCCGAACATGAATGCCTATATTATGGATCACTTTGTGGATCGAGAACGCGTGCAAGCATTGCTGATCCTTGCGCGTGCACTACGTCCATCGTGCACGCTGCAATTCCTTGCGTCAGAACTTGGGTGGGCCCATGTCAAGGATGCACATTTATTCCTTTCTTCGCTCGGTGCCGCTACCTACATGGATGGCGAGACAGATGATCCACGTGATGACTCGTTGTGGGATACCAAGAGTGCTAATGAACCGCTTCTGCGTGCAAGTGAGAGGTTCCGTAAAGTCGATGTATGTATGGAGCGTGTGTCTTGTGTTTATGAGACTAACGAGCAATTCCAGATCAAAGGTCAATTGTAGAGTAGCTAGCGAACTTGCTAGGTAATCGCGTGTATTCTTGCGCGTAGCGACACGTCAAGGCTTTATCCATGCATACCTGACTTGGTGAGAGCTTTTTTTTCTTTTTCTTTTCCCATGTCCCTCCCTTCATGAAATTGTTGGATGTGGAGCACGTCCATACCCACCAAGTGGCTTGGAATCCGACAATTGCACGATTTGGTTCATGAGCGATCATAGCGCAGCCGATCCAAAGGAAACAACCCAGGTCGTGCACCTCGTGGTATTCTGTGGTGTACGTCTGCCTCGAAAAAGAGAAAAAAAAAGTGAGAGAGAGAGAGAACTTATCATACTGATCACGGAGTAGTTCGTGGGCAGTGGCAAGACATCGTGTACGTACGTAGTATGAGTGACTGGAAACCTAATGTCAGTGGCAGTAGAAGCTGCCAAGACATGGCCAGGTGTATGTAAACAAAGATGCAAACAAACAGCGACACGCGTACCTACGTGAACACGCTCTGACGTGACAGGAATGGGATCGATGCTGTCAGGATGAAATGAAGTCACGCCAAAGTGTTGAGCAGCGCGCACGTGCTTCCTTGCTGGATGGAAGGCATGTCTTGATTGACAGAACCAACATGGATCGACAGCAGCGGGCTATATGGCTCTCTCTTGCTGCAGATGTGCGTCAAGTGCGCTCCGTCGTGACTTCCTTGATCCATGTCGACGTGCCGCCAGATGTACGTCTCAAGACGGTCTGTTCTGTACTAACTGCGTCCAAGATATGCTATGAGCGTCTCTTGCACCGGCAAGGCCACCCAACGCTCCGCACGCCAGAGCAGGCTCACAGGTACGTGCACAGCACCATGAGTTGATGCAGTGGTGGCTCATGCCAGAGTGCTGGCCATGTTTGAAAACATCTACGAGCGACCATCAGCAGAGGAGCCCGAGGGCTTTGACCGCATGTATCGACTCTCGAGCGTGCCATGGCCCCTAACTCCCGCGTACGTGAAGGAATTGTGGACTGCGATTGAGAAAGCACCAACGCTGCATCATGCTGGCCGTGTTGTGTTTGCCAACGAGCTTCATCGAGGACGTGGGCGGGGGCGGGGACGAGGGCGAGGGCGTGGGCATGGACGTGGACATGAAAGTGGGCGAGGTCGCGGATATGCGCGAGGACATGCGCAGCCATTTGGTCGTACGTGGCATCAGCCGACGCTCTTTGATGCAGTCCATGTACAAAAACAACGTGAGCCGGAAAAACAGGATGGTCAACTCATCCCATGGCCGCAAGTACCCGCTCCATCTCCGTCACATCAGCCTCACCACGCACCGTGACAAAAGCCTCGGGCACTTGGAACACATGCAAGCGGCCATCCATGCCTCCTGCGGCGAGCCGCGTCGCGCCTTGTGTGCCATGTTCGGGAAGTGTGCCGCGGCGTTCCCAGGCGACGCGATTGAGTCCGCGTCCTTGGGGTGTGGATGCACTGAGCACGGGACGGTCCACACTTTGACACAGATTGTACATATCGACATGACCGCTCGCATCGACCTGCGCAAAAATTCCTGGATGCTGAGGATGCCAGCGAACATCCATTACATAGTCTTGCTGCTGGTCGAAGCGAGCGAGAGGAGCCACAGCGGACCAAGGGGGCGTGTCCGAGGCGGCGGTGCGGAAAGCAAGTGGATTTGTGCGTTGACTGGTGGCGATCCTCGGATTCGCATGTGGATAATAGTACATGGAAGAGGGTAAGGATGTATGCGATGATGACGAGACACGCAAGGGCGAAGGCACGGGCGATGCCGAGGGCACCGAAAAATGCTTGGCCGGCGACACGATCGATGAAACTGACGCGCTAGCAGCGGCACTGGCAACATCCGTGGCAGTGCCTGCTGGTGATGTAGTGGAATTGGACGGACGCCACAGGGCCGTGGTCCAGTCCATGCTGGACGTGAGGAATAGCTCCGAAATACTGAGCGGCAGGCGCTCTTCGAACATGTGTGTGGGATGGCATTCCAGTCGCGTCACATGTGCTGTATGTCCCACATACGCATGAGACATGGAGAGGCCAGCCTTGATGCCAGCGCGGTCGAAACGCTGTGCATCAAACAGATTGCCTTCGTCCGTCGCGACGAAGAAATGCGAGGTATCATGGGGGGCCACATCAAGGGACGTGACACCGACTTTGGCACTGCGTGGATGCATGGGATTCGTGAGTGAAATAGACTCTTGCGGTCGCGCGAGCATATCGAGAGACCAAGTGCATACGACGCCATCAGACGACGCACTGATGAGCTGGTGCGCCTGCGCCGAGCCGACAAGGCGAACGGTATACACAGGTGCACTATGAGTGAGACCGGTGGCTGAGGCTGAAAATGCCCAAGGCGTCCGCTGTACTGGCAAGCCACGCTGCCGGGTATCCCACAGTAGCACTTGGCCACCAAAGGTACCGCCAATGAACAGGTTGGGATGGAATGGCGATGCCAGCACCGATACTACATCTGTCGGTGCGGTAAACACAAATTCCGGTCGCTCACGCATGTGCATATTCCAAACTGCAACAATACCATCGTGGTCGTCTTCATGCACAAGTACACGCTTCCGGTTGTAGGAAGCAACAACAAGCTCCGGATGCTTGGCGGACCAATCGACATCAGTGACGGAACGCGTCTCGAGAAGTGCGTCGTCCATGAATGTTCGCACCAGATGCATGCTTGTCTGCTTGGACTCTTGTGCATCCTCTGTCGGCACATGTGTGTAGTCTGTGAGGACATTGTAGCGCTCGTCGAGCATGCGTTCCATGACCGTGGCTTTCGCGTGCACAAAGTCAGTGAAATCTGCGTCTGGAAGTTGGTGTGTGTCTCGTTCCAACTGGGACAGAGAGATACTTGGCTCGACCAAGTCGACCGAGCCGTCTGCTGCTCCTTGACATGGCACACGTTCGTGTGACGAATGGGGCAATGGTCGTGGCGCTGGCGCAGACGGCGATGTTGGCGACGCAAGAGCGCTTTGGTGAACGATGCCCGCATCTTTCGCTGCATCTTTTGCTGCATGTATTGGTGCCACATCGTCTGTCTCGAGTGGATCTGTTTGGACCTGTTTAGTGTATAAGATACGCTGGGGAGCCTGCGCTGTGGGTATCATTGTGGAGTGTTTGCTGCTGGTCGATCGCTCATCATGAGGTTCCTCATGATGTGACGATTGCGAATCAGAACCTGGCTGTGTAGAAGGTGGCGTCAAAGGACGGACGGAAGGGGCGTCGGAAGGCACCGCGTGGGTTGAACCTTGGCTCGTGCTTGGGTCAGTGATGGTCGTCGAGGTTGATGCAGGCTGGGCAGAAGAAGACGGCGTTACAACCGTATCTGCTTTCGCAACATCTTTTGACGGAGATGCTGCAGTTGCAGGAGGCGCAGCGTGCTGTGAGGGATTGCTAGGCTTGGACGCGTCGTGTGCAGATCCGAGGAGCGAAGCAACTAATTCGTCGATGGAGGCGGCCGACACTGCACTGGCATGTGCGTGAGGATCCCCTGGTCCAGCCTTGAGCTTCCGTGCGCGCTCCTCACGCTCTTCTCGCGCACGCCGAAGCTCAGCGAGCTTGGCACGCTTCGCCTCAATTTCCGCGCGACGCCCTGACATGGTTCAGGGCGGAGGATGACGCGTCGTTCGTGGCCGAGCCACGTGACAGACCAAGGCTGCGACGCCCAACGCCCAACTAACCTAGCAACACAGTGGAGCCAACTAGGCCTGTGTCTCGCCACATTGGCGTGAAGGTTGCCCTTGTTCCAGGTGTATTGACAAGCAACGGATCGCAGCGTAGTATGAGTGTAGAGATTCGACGTGCGTCACTGGAACGGAACACGAATGAAACGCAGATTCAGGTGTCTATCGCTCTAGATACACACCCAGACTATGCGCCGCAGGTTATCAAGATATCGACCGGCATTGGGTTTTTGGACCATGTACGTTGCTTTTGCGATGCGTGCAACGAGCGAGTGCGAACATGCTAACGAGAAAGATGCTGCATGCACTCGCAAAGCATGGTGGCATGTCACTAGAGATCGCGTGCAAAGGTGATCTGTGGATTGATGATCACCATACGGCCGAGGATTGTGCGATTGCGCTTGGCATGGCATTCAAGAAAGCGCTCGGCGCCATCCGTGGCGTCAAGCGATTTGGAACGGGGCATGCGCCTCTGGACGAGGCACTTTCGCGAGCGGTCGTTGATCTGTCATCGCGGCCATACTGCCACGCGGATCTGCAACTCCGGCGGGAAAAAATCGGTGACTTGAGTTGTGAAATGATCCCACATGTGTTTCACAGCTTTGCGACAGAAGCAGGAATCACTCTGCATGTAGACGTCTTGCATGGTATGAATGACCACCACAAGGCAGAGTCGGCCTTTAAGGCAACGGCTCTTGCGCTGAAAGAGGCCATCACACGAACAGGAATGAATGATGTGCCGAGTACAAAAGGTACGTGAATCGGTGAGGGACAATCTGCGGGGCGAACAGGGGTTGGGAATGAGAATTGGCGTACTAATTCGCATATCAGGTGTCTTGTAAAGTCTCTTCATCTACAAACATACACACACACACATACACACCTTAGTTGAACATTGCTATCATCTACATGTATCTGTCGAACGAGTCTTTTCTTCTTGCTTTGCTGTTTACACCTTTCGTTCGCATGCACCTACGATGCCGCCTCCTTTCTGAAAGCTAGGTGCCTGGTATCCTGGAGCGTCACTCGCATTAGCGGTTGCAGAAGATACCTTTGCCTGCTTCTTGTCGTTACTGTGCAAACCACCCAGGAAGAAGCCAGAGGCGACGATGCCACCTAGCACCCAAAGTCCCTTTCGCTCGCCATCATTGAGCGCACGGCGTGTGGAGGGACGAGCCGTTGACTTGGATGGCATCATCGATGGATCCACGGGCATAGAGCGCGACACGTCCGTGACCAAATCGGAGAAGAAATTGCGTGTCACTTGCTGTGTCGAGGCGACACTCTGCTGGACTTGGCGCTGGACCTTGTTTGGGAGATAGTCGCTCATGAGATCGGTCAGAATACCTCCTGACGCCACTGGTGCACCTTCTTGCTCTGAGATGGAGATGCTCGCATTGTGAGACACTTCCGCCGTTTGTCCCACGTTGTGAACCCGCGGAACATGCGGAATATGCCAGTCAGAGTGGAATGAATCCTTACTGTTGTAAGCAGGGTTTTCCAACATGTGGATCGAAGGGATGTATTGAGGCTCAGGCTGCATGGGCTCTTCAAATGGAATTGTCACGTTGAAGACAGGCTCTGAACCGCGGGCGCTGGATGACTCAGGATTGCCAGGCACCGTAGCATGGCCCGAGTCCGCCTTCTTCGGTGAAGACACAGTCGCGCCGTCACTGTTCAACACCGTCGTGCCACTCACAACCGTGCCGGGCTCAATGGACATCGACGGCATGGTCTTTTCAGCAGCATTAGCAGCATCAGACCCTTTCTTGCCTCGAGCGGTAGTCTTGGTCCGTGCGGAGATTGGCATCATCGACAAGGAATGCGCAGGTGCCGCAGCTGTGCGAGGCATTCGCGTAGAACGCCGTGTCTTCTCGGTGCTTTGGGTTGATGAAGCGAGCGTCGAGCCAGCGCGTACCATATCATTTTGCTTCAGGCGCTGGACAAGTTCTGCTTTACGACCAGAAGTAGCAAGACCACGCTGGCGGAGCAAGGCACGCAGCTCGGTGACCTGTCGGCTTTCATAGCCCTCGGCTGTCAGTAGAACACTAGAGACCAGTGAACGAGATTGGCCGGATGGCGCAGGAACAAATGAGCCAGTTGCACATGCCGGAGGTGTGTTGAGACACACGGCTCGGAGGCTCGGTGATGACATGGTGTGCTTAATGCCTGGACGTCCAAGTGAACGCAGCATAACGTGTGAAGAAAGTATTGGAAGAAGGAACAATAACAGAAGCGTTAGAGGCGGGAGCAGAAATTGTTGAGCAGATAACTTGTTTCTGCTATGCCGGGTTCCTTGGGTTAGTTGGCAAGCAGTTCGAATCCACCCAATTCAGCCAGGAGTTGGCGCGGGTGAGCGGATAAATAGAGGCTTGGTATGGGGTGTAACAGATAGTAGGCGAACAATTCTCTCAGCCTGCGCATACTAAAGGCCACGAGGCCGTTTCGGGGCCGCTTCATCATAAAAACAGGCGCCAGAACTTGATTGGCTCGCATCTGTTGTTCAATGCGCGCAGCGCGTGAAGCGAAACGCGTGCGTGTGTTTGGGTGGCACGACTTGAGCTCATTGACCGATATGCTGACTAACTACATGGGGTTCAAGGGGCAGGCAGCGGCTAGGGGCGGTGTTGGTGCCCTCCACGGTCCTCATCTGCTCGAAGAGTGGATGGGTGGAGGTGTGGATGCGTATGTCGTTAACTGATCGGAATGGCTGATCAGAGTGGGGCATTCGTCGTTTCTCTCTGCAGGCGGATCAGACGAAGTCAACTCGGTGTAGACGAGTGCGGCTTTAGAAGACGTGAAAATCTGAACCCTCCTCCCTAGAAGCTTTGTTTTAGCTAGCCAGGTAAGCTACAGAAGACAGACACCGAGAGAGAGAGAGAGAGAGCGAACGATTTGCATTGTCTCGACGCTAGCATGCCACCAAGGCCAAAGCAGGTACTGCCACCCAATCCACCGGCAGATCCTACGCGAGAATTGCCACTGGCCTACACTTCCTTCCATCCACCGCCATTTTTGAATGCAAAGAGTATGTAACTTTAAGTGATGGTCGATACTTACGATTGTCTAGATGTATCGTCATCGTACCTCAAGACCGAGGCACAGACATGGGTATCACGTTCGGGACGGCCAACGAAGCGTGCAAAGCGTGATGGTGAAGAGGATGTGACCGGTGTGGATGACGAAGAAGACTCACGCAGTGACGACGACAAGGAACCTGCATCTCGTCGCTTGGTAATCCATGTTGGCTCAGACTTTATCCGTGTTGGCCGTGCGACGGATTTGTATCCTACGGCTGTGCCGAATGTTCTTGCACGCAAGTTGACCACAAGGGATGAAGAAGCGAGAGAAGCAGGCAGTGGTCCTGACGATGGCCGACAGGGCATGTCAGATCCACCTAGAGAACATGCAACAGACGCACAGCTTGACATGCTACGTGCGGAATTGCGCTCGATTATGCGACAGTACAAGCTGCGCCCTGTCAGCAACGGATGGCAATCAGCCAACAGCTACAATGCATCTGTGGAGCCTGAGCGTGTTGCTGAGCACAATGATGTGTACCACGTGGGCTTTCTTGATGATGTGCCGGGGCAAGTCGTTGTGGGACAAGAAGCATTGCGTCTCGCTGCATTGTCGAAGGACGACAACACATCCTGGTGTTTGTACCGACCGTGGAACCGAGGGATGTTGGATGTTGCCGGATATGCGCGCACGTACGGCGATGCGTGTGTTGAGGCGCTCCTGGGCGACCTGCAGCAGATTCTTACGCATGCCATCTCAGCACCGCCAGCCTCTGAGGCAGGGCCTAGCGCCATGAGTCCAGGTCTTGGTATCCCTGAGTCCTCCTTCGGGACGTATTCGGTACTGCTCCTTGTTCCCGACTCTTTTTCTCGGAGTGACCTTCGTGCATTAGGTCATGTGTTCTTGCGGTACATGGGCTTTTCAGCCCTGCATGTTCAGACGGAGGGTCTGTGTGCGACCTTTGGTGCGGGACTTAGTGCTGCGTGTGTGGTGGATATTGGGGCGACGAGCATAGGCATCTCGTGCGTCGAAGAGGGACTTGTTCTGCCTGAGACTCGTGTGGCGTTGTCTTATGGCGGACGCGATATGAGCCGCTTCTTTGGTGACGTGCTTCGCGGCTCTAGTTTTCCGTACAAGGACCTGAACGCGGAAAAGCGACTCGCTGATGCAGCGCTTCTTGCCGACTTGAAAGAACGCCTGGTGACGCTTCAACCAAGCCAGGTCAGTTTGAATCTGTACGATTTCATGGTCCGTTTGCCTGGACACACGGCGTCCAAGTACGCACTACGTGTATACGATGAGCCGATCCTCGCGGGGCTTATGCTCTTCCATCCATCAGTGGCATATCCCCCACCGATGCCGCGGCGTCCCTTGACATATGCGCCGCCCGAGACGAATCCGACCGATGAGCCAGAGCCCTCCACTGCACTTGCAGCAGCAGCAAATGCATCGTTGGGCGGTGACGAGGCTACAGAGCTGTCCGTTGCGTCCGTGCTGGACTTGGCGCCGACTCTTGCTATGTTTGGCTGCCTCGCAACACGCTTGTCAGAATCGGTCGCCGTGCTGGTTGACATGAATGGTGTTCGTCCGCCAGCGACGCCGACAACCTCGACATTCGCGAACGGCGATGCAACAGTGCCACTGAACCAGGATGCGCCTGAAGGAGCGACCGAATCAAGCCATGCTGCTGGTGCTACGGGCCCCGGTATGCCAGCCACGACGCCATCATCCTCAACCACACAAGCATCGGCGTCTGCGTCTGGCCGTTCTTCCTCTAGCACAAATGCTAAGGCTGCAGCTGCTGCCGTGCCACAGACATCTGCTATGGCGACACAGGCGGCCAAGTGTGCGACAGCTGCCTCGCAGGCAGCATCAGAAGGGATGGACGTTGTACAAGCGTCATCGTTAACGCCCCTGGATCATGCGGTTTTCCGCAGCTTGCTAGCATCGACTGGCACGGCTGATGGCGTGTTGGCGAATGGCGGCGAGGAGCGCCTGCGCCGCTTGGCGAACAACATTGTGTGTACAGGCGGCGCAGCCCACATATCGGGGCTATCAGAGGCACTGGAAGCGCGTGTATCTATGCTGCTGGCCGAGCATTACACGCCATCCGACCCATCGCGCAAGCCAGCCGTGCCAGTGGGACCCAACTTTACTGCACCGCAAGCCACGGTCATTCCGCCGCCGCGCAACTTGGATCCAGCTTCGCTGGCATGGAAGGGGCTGGCTGTGCTAGCGAATCTGGATACGATGCAGGAACTGTGGGTGCAAGCATCTGACTGGGACACGTTTGGGTACCGGGCGTTGAAAGAAAAGTCGTTGTTTTTGTAGACAAAAATCAAGGTGCAAAACTTGCGAAGACAGAGAAAGGGTATGAGTGCTGATGCTGTGGCATGCCATGTGGATTGGAGTTGAATCGTCTGCTATCTGTTTTACGGAATCCGTTGAGGGTATCTCCATACAGGATAGGGGAAAGGCGACGGGGGGAGGGGGGGAGAGGAGGGAAAGAGATAAAGGTAGGCCAGGAAAAAAAAATAGGGAGAGGAGGTTGATAGCGAAGGTGGATATGATAATAACGAGAGCCATCATGAAATGTTCAACTACCTTGTCCCTTTCCCGCGAAGACTAGGTGCAAGACGTGAGATGCACAGGGCATACTCTTTTTTAACGCGTGCCAAATGAGGCAGCGAGGAATGGCTCAAAGATGGCGTTGGGCTGCTTGAAGTCATTGTGGACGACATTCACAAGGAAATATGTGTCAAACACATGCTCCAGCAAGCGGCGTGTTGGCGACTCGGGCTCGTAAAAGGCGGCCCAGCGCCGGCCAATCTCATACGCCTCATCTTTCCATGCAAGGAAGGACATACTCTCGACGATGGTCGGTTGCAGAATCTCGCAATGTGGGAAGCAGCCCCAAGTGACGGCGTTTGGCGCATCTGACGTCGTGTTTGTGCGCATGTCTCCCTGGGCATTCACGGCGTGATATGTGATTTGAGGGTGCGCGTCGAAGCGTGCGATCAGCTCGTCTAGCTGCTGCGGTGAGACGAAGAACTCAAGGTATGCTTTTTGGTACACGTATCCGTGCTTGGGGCCCCAGCCGTGTACGGGATCATCGCTACGCGCGCCATCGACGGCCGGCTGGGAGTTGATGGTGAAGAAACCGCGCTCATTGAGTGCACGAAGCGGCTCGTTGATCACTGATGTCTCTTTCGCAATCGGTGCGTCACTCCAAGGCAGACATGCGAGCTCACCCGTACAGAAGCGGGCAAAGAGAGACTGGAGGTCCTGGATCGTCGTTGGCGAGCCCCAGAGGTCTAGCGCCTCCTCCTTCGTCTGGCGGAGGTATGGCCCAAATACATCGGCATCGCCATACGCCGGTGAGCGCGCATCGCCCCAGCGGCCATTGGGGAACTCGTCCCACGCATCCGTGCGGTCGATGTAGCTCTTGGCCCGATTGGCCCAGAAGATCGGGCGGATGTTTTCTTCCCGGCGCTTGGGCGTCAGACTCGGGCGCCATGGAAGCGGGTGTAGCTGCTGCACACTGGGCGTGAGGCCCAGATACTCAAGCAGCATGCGGCTACCGCGTTCTAGGTTCATCGTGTAGATGTGCAGACCATGGATATCGAGGTCTGGATGCTCGAGGATCTTCTTGCACATGTCGCCAACGAGGCGTGTGCCGACGATGCGCACCTGCTCGTCATCCTCCTTTACAGGGTCCAAAGCATCGTGGAAGAACTGCGGCACAAATGCACGGAAGCGCGCGACCGCCCGCGAGAAGCCGCCGTAGTTCTGGATCGGCATCACACCAGGCACAATGGGAACGGTGATGCCCGCTGCACGCACGCGACGTGTCCAGTTGACAAAGGCATCCAAGTCGTAGAACATCTGCGTAAAGATGAAGTCGGCGCCTGCGTCGATCTTCTGTTTCAGATGTTGCATTTCCAGCTCAGGCCCGCCCACGGCTTCGGGGTGTCCTTCCGGAAAGCCAGCGACGGCAATCGAGAAGTAGTCGCCGTAGTGCTCGCGGATGTACTGGACAAGCTCAAAGGCATGCGAGAAGCCGGCTGCATGCGGTTCCCAGGGACTTCCTGCGGCCGGTGGATCACCACGCAGGGCCAGCACGTTGCGGCATCCGAATTCTTTGGCCTCACGTAGAGCCACTTCAATCTTGCTGCGTGGCATATTGGTGCATGTAAGGTGCATGCATGTCTCGACACCAAAGTAGGTTTGCACCGTCTTTACAAGCTGTGTCGTCATATCGGACGTACGTCCACCGGCGTTCCAAGTGATATCGACGAACTCCGGGCCCAGCTTGCTCATGCGCTCAATGCGGTCATACAGGTTCTGCATGCCCTGCGGTGTGCGAGGCGGGAAATACTCAAAGCTCCACCAAACGCGCCCTTCGCTCTTCGCCTTGGCGATCTTACTCGTAACTAGCGATGTGCATCAGTCGTGGTGCGTGCGAGATTCAACGTACTCTTACAGCTTTCGTCCGCGCTCATTTGTGCTTCTTCTCGTGCTTTCTATGTCGGTTTCAGGTTCCTGCGCTCGCGCACTCTCACGCACTCGCTTCTTCTGGCCTTGGGTGCTTCTCTCTATCGGGCAGCACTAGCGCCCGCCAACTACAGGTTTCGGCGGCGAACGAAGAAACGTACGAAGCCTGCTGCTTTGCTGGAATGCCTAGCCGGTCCAAGCGCTCGACTTGTTCTGACGCAATGGCTGCACGTGTGGGATTGCACGACATGCTTCGGCCGAAACAATGCCCTGTGTGGGGCTCAGGGGTTTGTGCCAGAAGATGGGATCCGCAGATAACGTAGGTACGTGTGAGTGTGTGAGTGTGGAGTATCGCGGTCGTTGCTCCAGGCGCATGTGCGTTTCGTCTGGCCACCCAGCCGATGACGTAAGTCGACGGACGAATCATCGCTCTGGGCTGGGGAGGGAGGTGTATAGCACGTCGGTGGTGGCTTAAGGGCAGTTACTAGCGCAGAGTGACGAGACCCCACTTCGGCACGACGTTGCGAAACGCTTCGAGAAATGCAGGAACGAAAGACACTGCAGCAAGCGCTCGTCCAGTGCTTGCTGTCGCACCGATGTATCCCATGCACCAAAGCACAGACCATGTACAGGCACTTGGCTGAACACTTGGGGCACGAAGACAAGTGGGACGAGGACCTCGAAGCAATGCAACACAGCTTGCAACCATTAGGATTTGAAGTGCGATCGTGTCATGATGAAAGAAGTGGCATAGTCTTTCTTGTGCTGATAAACACGAAATCCGACGCGCTTGCTCAAGTCGCTACGCCGTACACAGCCTCTGAGCTGCAATACATCAAGACCCTCGTACGTTGCTGATGTAACGAAGCAACGCTAACAACAATCCAGATCCACGCGATTTTTCATGCAAATGATAATCAGTATGCACTGTCTTCGACGCAGGCATTGCAGCTTGCAATGCACTCGCAACCTGTGCCACTGACGAAACATGCAGCCTCACAGCTGCTTGAGAATCTCGAACGACGCGGATGGCTCCACCTCTCGCGGACAATTGGTGCATATTCTCTAACTCTGCGTGCCTTGCATGAACTAGACACGTACATCCGAACTGAGTTGGAGGACTGTGTGCTGGAATGTCTCACATGTTACGCTATCGTAACCCAAGGCGAACGGTGTTCCACGCCGGCGTGCCGTGGTGCCGTGCATACATCATGTGTTGACGCGTATCGAGCCGGCCATGCGACGTGCACAGTCTGCGGTCAAGCGTGGCAGACCGTGCCAGTTGGCGGCATCAGCACCAGCACTAGGGACGAAACTACTCCAATACCAGAGGAACCAGTTGAATGATATTGTATATGGATGAGGCGGATTCTATGAAACTCTGAATCCCCCAAGATACCATCTCTTTACAAATTCGAACGCTCACGCACCACCTTGTCAATCCACATCGCAATGTATTCCACATTGGCTGGATTGAAGCCTGACATGCTCACACGCCCAGTGCGCATGAGGTAAATATGACCCTCCTTGACGAGTCGGTCACATTGACTCTCGTTAAGGCCGAGGTACGAAAACATGCCGGTCTGCGTCTTGATGTGCTCCCAAGTCCCAGGGGTCTGGAACTTTTGTGTGAGCAGATCGTACAGCTTCTCACGCATGCCGATGATACGGTGGGACATGGTGGTAATGTTCCTGTCCCATTCAGCACGCAATTTGGGCTCTGTCAAGATCTTGGCGACAATGCGCGCACCAAAGGCGGGCATCGTACTGTTCTCGCGCCGGGTAATTATGTTGAGCTGGCTCTGTACGGCCTCAGCCTGCTTGGATGAGCCAGTCATCACGTGCAATGCACCGACACGCTCGCCGTACAGACCAGCGTTCTTGGCAAAGCTCTGGCACACGAGCATGGCAATGTCGCCACGAGATGCGAATAGACGCACAGCAAATGCGTCTTTGGCTGGATCGCCAGAAGCAAAGCCCTGGTATGCCGAATCAAAGAACGCAAACAACTTCTTCGAGGCGAACAGTTCGGCAAGCTTGGTCCATTGCTCTTCGGTTGGGTCGACACCTGTCGGATTGTGGGCACATGCATGAAGGAGGACAACGGAGCCATCCTCCGCTTGCGAAAGTTCCTTGTACATACCGTCGAAGTCAAGCGAGCGTGTCTGTGGGTTGTAGTATGTGTACTTGACCGTCTCGAGATTCGCAGCGCCCAAAATAGCAAAGTGGTTCGGCCAAGACGGGTCCGACACGTAGATCTGCTTCTTACCGCTCGGGAACGGGTAGAAATCGTGCAAAAATTCAGCACCCAGATGATTTGCACCTGAGCCACTGATGGTTTGATTCGACACGACACGGTTCTCCTTAATACATGCGGCGTCATCGCCAAACATGAGTTTGGCAGCCGAGCTTACGAAAGGTGCAAAGCCCGGAATCGGGAGGTATTCATGATTCCAGTTAGGGTCGTTGAGGAGCTCTTCTCTGGCCATTCGTACAGCAGGCAAGACCCACGGCTTGCCTTGCTCGTCTCGGTAGGCACCGACGCCCAGATTCGCCTTCTTTTCGGACGTGTCATTCGCATAGCCCGAGCTGAGAGCCAGGATCGAATCTCCAGGAGCTTTGGGAATCTCGCTCCACAGCTTGTCGAGGGATGGTGCACTAGATGACATGGTCATGATGTTTTCTCGCTATGGTAAACGAGGCAAGAAGAGGTGTGTCAGGCTCGACTTTCATCATATATATCCCACCCACCCTACCCCATCCCAGCCGAACCCCGCCTACGCCTCAATTTCCCACACCTATCTTTTGGTGAGTCAGACGAAACGCCAGCAAGAGAAATCATTACATAATCGAGCCTAGAACCGATGTAATCTTAGATTTGTCTTCACAGATACAGGGCTCACAAGTGCTATTGGCCTAGGGCTATTTTGGTTAGTGCATGACTAGTCTCCACAACTAGCGCACGTACCCATCGCTGCCACATGAAAATACATTCACACACACAGGCTCTGATCTCCATTTCCTTATCGAGTGAATCAAATAGGAAAGAAACAAAATCAACTGTGCAATACATATTGGGTTAGACTGCATAGCTAAATGACATGGAACTACTTGAGGCAATGAAGAAACTGGACTTTTTTGTCGCGCAATGAACTGTACACAACTCAATCAATATAGCACAGGGTATGAAAATGATCGAAAACGACGACAGAAACATCCAGATGACGAATGAAGAAGGAAAAAAAAATGTAAACCGTTAGTGCGCGAGGCCACGAGTTCCAGCGGTGCGCTCGCTCTCGAGTTTTTGCTTGTTGGCCGTAAAAGCAGCATTCCTGACTTGCTCTTGTTTGGCGCAATTGTGTGTTTCCGGCAGACGATGTCTTCCACAAAACTTCAGGGTGCAGTGTGGACATTCACCGACAATCTGAATAGCAGCATCCCGACAATGCTGCTCTGTACCAGAGCCAAACTGGCAGCGCTTCTTCGCGCCACCGCGTAGACGTAGCACCAAGTGAAGAGTGCTCTCTTTTTGAATATTATAGTCGCTTAGTGTGCGACCATCTTCAAGCTGTTTACCGGCGAAAATAAGGCGTTGTTGATCAGGCGGGATGCCTTCCTTGTCCTGAATTTTGGCCTTGACGTTGTCGATGGTGTCGCTACTTTCGACTTCGAGCGTGATGGTTTTTCCCGTGAGGGTTTTCACAAAAATCTGCATGAAGGAAAAAAATACGTTGGCTTGTGTGTAAGAAGCAGAGCCAGTTGAAAATCCAGCGCGAGGTCTCTATCGAGTGCGATAGAGAGGATCAAAGACGAAGACTCAACGTCTACCGATTGCCAGTGCTGTCTATATAGTCGCCACGGGCGATTGTGGAGGTGGCGCAGTGCAAAAAAAAAAAAGGCCACGCAAGCGAGTGATCGAACATTTAAGAACTAGCTGGTGACGTGTATGCAGCTCGGCCATTGGCCGATAAATGGGCATCTGGCATGTTTCCCCATGTAGATTTATCCACATGATTGACTTCGTTCTGTGCCGCGCGCCAAGCATCACGGTTCTGGGAGAATAACACGCACGTAAGCATCTATCTCGTGGTGCACGTTGAAACTTCGCGAGTCATAGTGTGACTCAATGAAGCGCAGACGGTCGCACGTACCTTGATACAGAAAGCTCGATGCATCCGAGCCATGTCGAGCATGAGTTGCTTTAGATCCTGGACTTTGAGGCGCTGGAACCTGTCTAGAGAAGCTTGGATCGTCCTGTTCACATAGTCCAGGTCCTTTTTAGTCAGTTCAATAGCCTCCTGAAGCTGCAGAACAGTTAGTATCATATGCTCACGAGGCGAGTGAAGACGTACATGCACGACTTCTTCACGAAGACGAGAAATGGAATTTTGCCGTGATCTGTCGGGATCTAGGTCCATGACGCTCGCAAAGCGGCTCTTGAATGAACCAAATAACCCGTGGCGTTGTGTCGACGGCGCAGGCATTCGTTCCCGCCCTTCTGTGGACAAAGAGGCTGCGTTGCCCGTGCCAGGTGTTGCCTTTGGAGGAGAAGAAGAGAGGGAATTTTTTGCAAGCTCAGTCGTCCATGGAGATGTGTCGAGAATCGCTGGCTGCTGAGGATGAGGATCGCGAGTTTCTGGACTATCATCAGCGTCCTGTTGGGTGTGATGCTGTTCCTCAGCCTGATCGTCGTTGTCATCGTCTTCGGACTCGGCAGCACGAGCAAAGACAGATTGCTGCTGAATCGATTTCTGCCGATTCGCCCGCGTGCCTGAAATGAGACCTGTGCCGCCGTTCTCAAGGGCCATATTCAGGCGTGCAGCTTGAGCTTCATCCCGCTCATGATCTGCTAGGCGTTGATGTTTGTCCGCCAACAAGTCCTGGGCGACCTCGAGTTGCTGGTGCTTGAGATGCCGCCACAAAAGACATTTGTTCAAGATGGCTGCATACTGGGTATACTCATTCACAGGTTCGCTTACACGGGCTTCCCACTCGCGCATCATCTCTGACAACGACACATACATAGCATCAACGGCCTGACCCGTTCGTTCCATGGCATGTGCAAGCCCACTCGCTTCAGCGAGGCTCTGTGTATTGAGCAAAGCGCCCAAGTCGGCATAGTCCGTGGCGATGTCAGTCCAGCGATGAAGGAGTCGACGATTCGCAGGCTCAAGCGTCGACGACAAGAGTGTCTGAAAGCGATTGGTAAAGGCCTCGGCTTCTTGGAAGTGGGCGTTGGGTGCAGCAAGCTTCAACGGCGCAGACGGCGTCGGCAGATATGCATACGAGGCCGGCGCGTCGGGGTCGGCGGGATTTTGTGGGGGAGCATTCAGGTTGTTCCTAGGCAGCAAAGTCAAAGGCGGTGAATGAGCAATTTCGTGCCATGTATAGCGAGCTTCGAGGAAGCGGCGGAACACCATGTCGATCCGCAAGACGGGATGCACGTCAAGACGCTGGAGAAAGCGTTCCAACATGCGCTTCCGACGAGCAATGAGCGCAGGGTCGTTCTTGGCACGCCCTTGCTTCGTTGCGTAGTCTATGATGGTATGTTTCGAAGGTAAAGGAGGGATCAGGAGTGTTGGATGGAGCTTGACAAGGGCTTCTCTAAGAGCCTCGAATTCTGAGTACCTGCGTTTGGCTTCATGACCCTGTGAGTCGCGAGTGCGTAAGTAACGTGTGTGCCGAGAGCATCAGGCTATACGTACAGGTGACGAGATAATGTAAGCCATATAGGAAGACTTGGAGAATTCGGTCGATGATATAGCGTCGACAATCTGCGTCGTCAGCTCGGTCGCTGGTCACACGTACATGAATTTTGCTCTTTTCATGGAGAGGTTGTTCATGTGTCGAGTCATCGCCATCATGCAAGGTAAGCATCCTTCCTACGTCCGAGTCGGACTTGGTCATAGTAGAAAATCGAGCGGAAAACCAGTCAAGGATACGTGCTCGCTCACGGTCGGGAGGAGCGTTGGTTTTTTAAATTCAACACGCCACAGCCAAGTGAGAACGTGCCAAGCGCGCGTTTGGAGCTGGGGCTGGCGTTGAGCAGGAATGAATGTGGAGAATGTCTCTATACCTGGCTGAAAGAAAAAGAAGGCGTGGTGAGGGGGTTGGTGAGTGGGGGAAAAAAACAAAGGTGTGTGTCTCCAACGAAAATGATTGCGTCGGCGACGCAAGAATCTCGGTAGTGGTGGAAATTGGTTGTTTTTCTTGTGTAACAGCAGGCGAAGGAAACGCAGGTCAATTGGCTTCTTCTGTTGCACACGCCACGGGTGGTCCTGTAGGTAGACATGTCTCAAGAAGATCACTCGCTCGAGTTTGAGCTCAGTGGCTTCAGCGCTGGCGCTGGCGCCTTGGGCGGTACACTCGCGGACGAACTAGACAGTGCATTTACAGGCCCTAGCTTGGCATCTGAGTTTGGGGAAGAGGGTATTGAGGGTGAGCTTAAGACCCTCAAGGACCAGCAAGGTGTACGGACACCGACGGAATCGAGAGTTGTTGTTGCGCCGGCCGCGGCACACAAAGTGGAAGACCATCCACAGCCAGAGGAGTCGGAGCAACGGGCCCCACCACATGACGAACGCGCTCACATGCCTCCCTCTGATACGTTGCTGGACAAGTGCGGCTCGCTGTGTACGGACATGGACGTGGTAATCGATGCATCGATGCTATGCGCACATGTATGGGAGAAGGAGAGAGAGGGAGATACGGGTGATGCAGCCATGAATGCGCTGCTCATTCAGCTGCAAGACGATGCGCAGGAACGCGGCACACTCTTGCACGAGCTCCGGCGGCAGGTACGACAGCTCGAGTTTCTTTGGGAGCGGCGGCGGCAGGAACTATCCGTGTACGAGGACGCGGCTGCCACACAGCGACAGGGCTGTGATGGCATCAAGAACCACAGCACACATGCCCAGGACTTGGATGACATACGGCGCGTGTTTTGGAACGAAGCTGCCTTTTATGCATGTCTAGAAACGCCAGCTTGCTGCTTATGAGGATGAAGAGGGAGGAGTGTGAGCAAGTTCGACGGCCGCCTTGACAGAGGCAAGGAGCGCTGACAACTGGACACGCTCAGACGCATTCGTGCTGAGTCTGTACTCGATCTGTGCCATATGATCCAGAAGAAATACGCGCGCATGTGGTGGCAGTTCAAGAGAGAGAACAAGTGCATGCATACCCGTCAGCAAGTCTGTGAGGGCGAGCCCCTTTTCAACACGCAGCGTTTGGATGGCTGCAGAGGTGGGTGAGTGTGCGGTACCATCGTACGTACTTTGGAAGGCCGTCGTGAATTCCTGCTCCAACATGGCTTGGAATGCTGTCTCGATATCTTGTGGATGAGGATGCCCAGTGCATAGGTATACCGAGTCTTCGTCAATCATGTCGCTCGCTGCATGGCATGCTTGGAGGATGTTGAGGGCACGGCGCATATCGCCCTGACAAAGCTGCAGAATGGCATGCTTGGCCTTTGTGTCAATTTGGCAACTGCGTTGGGTGTGAGCAGAAACACGAAAAACAGGAACAAAAAAGTGGTCATAATACGTACTGTTCAGCCGCGATGACAGAGTCGATCTGGCGCTCGACTTGCACTCGGTCCAGTGGCGAGAATCGGAAGCGAGTACACCGACTCTGGATCGCAGGAATAATCTTGTTGACATAGTTGCAAATAATACAAAAGCGCACATTGCGTGTGTATTGCTCCATGACTCGGCGCAAAGCTGCCTGAGCTGCTTGAGTCATGGCATCTGCCTCGTCGAGAATGACGAGTTTGAACGTATCCTTTTGTGTGCTAAAGACATTGCGTGTGCTTGCAAAAGCTTTGATTTGGCCACGCACAACGTCAATCCCACGATCATCAGATGCATTCAGCTAAACGACGTTAGAACATGATCCATGCATCCCAAAAGAGCCGCCCGCACGAATAGCAACACATACCTCGAGTACATTATTCCGGAATGACGCACCATATAGACGCGCAGCAAGAGCCATGATGGTCGATGTCTTCCCTGTACCAGGAGGCCCATAGAATAGCAGGTGCGGCAGTTGGTTCGCTGTGATGAACTTTTCCACTGTCATGTCAGCTGTGCGTCGCACACGCAGTCGCGCGAGATGGTGGTTCTGGACCACCGCTGCGGAATGAATACGTACACGTTGCTGTGATGTGCTGATGAGACATGATCTGATCCAGCGAAGACGGACGATACTTTTCGACCCTGCATAGTCAATATGAGTTCTCAACATACCATGGCAGCAGGTCATGACTCGACGAGGCATCAGACGCATCGTCCAGCGACTTTGCTTTTCCTTTCACGTCCATGAGCGGGCACGTATGTAAATGCAGCGAGCGCGGCAGGCTAAGGAGGCAAGTGTGTAGACTTTGATGGTTCAGGGCTCAAGCAACAAGTCTGTACTTAATCCCAAGTAGGGGGGGGGGGAGTGACCTTGCCCTGACTTGGCAGACGCGCGAATGCTATGTATGAAAAAGACCACCCACCCACCCCTACTACATCCACACGCCCGATGAACGCGTAGAAGCACCCCCGATGATACATCCACACGCACGTGGACTAGCCAATCGTGTGCACGTATGGCGCCCACGACGTTTCATCCTCCAACTCCAACCAACACAAGTTCATGAGCACGAGCGGAGACGAAAGCAGGTCGGAGCTCGAGTTGGTCCATGCCGTCGACGCAGCATCAGGTATGTGCCACGAACATGCTTACACATAGATGCCGATGAACGTGTCGTGGCCATACATGCTCTGAGTGCACTGTGGCAGAGTACCCATCAGGTACGTCGACAGGTCTTGTGTGTGAGTGGCTGAACTGACCGACGTCCCTGAGCAGGTGCATGATGTCGATGTCGCTGTCATGTCGTTACATACATGCATGTCTAGCCTGCATGTGGGTGTGACGAATGCTGTGTTTGAAGCGCTTGAATCGCTCATTCAGATAGCACAGCCGCTTTCAACACGGAATATGCAAACGATCATCAAGACGTGTGTGCCTTTGGCGCTGCAGCGACTAGCAGATGTGCCAATCGCACAAGCATGGCTCTTGCACCTGTCGCGTATTGTGTACAAGGATGTGTTGGACTCCGCTCGCATGCGTGAGGGCGACGCACCTCATTCTATGTGGGAACACACGATCCGCGATGCCGGCCTCGGTGCAACGTCGCCTCATGTGCGTGAACATACCCTCCAGCTTCTCGTTTCCCTACAAGATTGTGCACTTCCTCTCCAGACGCTGCTCCCTTTTCTTGTGGATGGCGTGCAAGATCCCGATGCGAATGTGCGTGCAGCAGCGAAAACAGCCATCAGCTCACTGTATGCACCGGCCGATCCCACCCTTCGATCGGAGCTGAAACTGACCCTGATGGAGCGTCATGTTCATGCCTCGACTTTTGATGAGATCATGCAGTCTGTTGTGGGACATAGGTCAACGGCCGCGGATGCAGCGGAGGCGCCAGCCACGCCCACACCAAGACGGACGATGACGTCGGCGACGACAGAGTCATCGACGTCATCGTCGCCATCGTTGACATTGTCCTCCAACGTGCCAGAACTACCAGCCGAACTGGCTTCGGTCCCATCCGACGATATTCGACCTGTGCATATATTATCGCACTATGATATGGAACACGCATTTGCCTCCGCTGCACAAGCGCTCGATGGCAAAGAAACAGAAACCAACTGGCAGCCGCGAGAAAAGGCAATCATAACCATGCGCGGCATGCTCAAAGGCACTGTGCCTGATGAACTGTCACATGCATTTCTTATGCATATTCGCAGTCTGCAGGAAGGAATCCTCAAAGCACTCGCAAGTTTACGAACGACCCTCGCTATGCACGCCATCGGACTGATCCGACAACTAGCACTGACATTTGGTGCGCATCTCGAACATACCCTGGACGCATTTCTAACGTCACTGATGCGCATGGCTGGCTTTACAAAGAAGATCGTGGCGACAGCGAGTCAACTCGCCGTGTCGACGATCCTTGCTTGTGCGAGCGTGCGACATTCGTACTGGCAGCTTCTTTCTGCTGGCTTGCAAGACAAAAGCGCTGCAACGCGTGTATACATGTGCAAGCACCTTGGCGTGATTCTGCATGTGCATGGACAGAGGCGAGCGGACTTGGAGGCGCATCATGGTCTTGAGATGATGATGCAGTGCTTAGGTCGCGCACTGGGTGATCCAAGCGCGGAAGTTCGCTCTGCTGCACGCGACGTGTTTTTTCCATTCCACAACATGTACCGCGCTGAAGCCGAGCAGGTCTTGATGTCGTGTGCGCCTGCGACTCGAAAGCAGGTAGCAGCGAGTCTTGAGCATGTGCCATCGCTGCGACGTACTCCGACACGAGCTGGCCCATCACGAGCCATCGTAGCTGCCAAGCGCGCAGCTATGCATCATCATCAGCAGCAACAACAACAACAACAACAACAACAGCAGCAGCAGCAGCAGCAAGAAGAAGAAGAAGAGCAAGAAGAAAAAGATCAACAACAACCACAACAAATGCAGTTGCAACCACCAGATGCACTGCATCAACAGACACATGATGCGGCCATGGCGGAACGGATGCGCATGCCTCGCGAATCGTTGTGGCATCCAAGTCTGGTCGATGGACCTGACGCGTCTACAGACTTGTTGCATTCTGACGTGCCATGGAGCCGCAATACAGCAGATGATAGCGTAGTCTGCGACAGAGCGCAGGATGATGAAGGTGATATCACAGCCATGCTTCACGGACTTGGGATTCAGTCAGAGAACCATACACTGAAGCAAATGGGGATCCATTCGAACACGGACACTTTCAAGACAGCAACGCCTTCGTCACCCTCTTCCTCCTCGTCAAACACGCCAAGAAAAACGTCATTCTTGGCGAGTACGCCGACGATGTCTTCGCATGTGCCTGAAACACCGACGCCTGCAAAAGTGCCGGCATGCACGGCCTCACCATCAGCCACACCGACGCTCTCGACGCGCATGATGCCCTCGCTTGTTTCGAGTCTCACGCAGCCGCCCACGGCAACGCTATGGTTCCTGACACGGTGCGCTAGCGCTTTGCAAATGTGGAACAATGAATCCGTGGAGGCACTATCATGGGATGAGATGCTGGCACAATTTGTGGCGGGGCGCGCATCAACGGCTGTGTTATGCAGAATCGCGCACGATCTCGACGCGTCAGCGTCTATTTCGTCTGGGGATGTGGCAAAAATGCTGGCCGTTCTGTCGACCACATACCTGACAGAGACGACGAATGAGGTGCGATGGATCCTGGGACTTTGTATATTGCATCGCTTGGCTCGTGCTGCATGCGCCGAAGAAGCGCATGAAGGCACATGGCTTGCACTCGTGTTGCAAGTGCCGGCGATAGTGGTCCATGATCACGCTACATTGGCTATGGGTGCAGGCCGCTCTATGGTGGAAACGTGGAGCGAGCTGACACGGTCACGAAAGCCATGCACCCGCATTCTGGAGATTGAGTGTGCGTCTGAGCGACATGACGAGGGCCAAAAAGGGAAGGATCTTGAGTCAAATATGGAACGTGGAGTCGGTGGGTCACAAAATCAGGCAAAGCTAGCATTGACTCTTTATGCCATCGAGCGCGCGCTTGGGCGTGTGATGCCGCCGGTCCTGGAAGAAGAACTCCATGTGACGGTCCCGCTCGTACACAGCACGCTCCGCGATCCACATGTACCTGTGCGCCGTGCATGTGTTTGCATGCTTGTGCACGCATACGCAAGGTTGGCCGATAAAGACCAATTCCGCCGCATATATGCACCATTAAGTGCGGGAGAAGAGCGGCTTATTTTGGTACGTTGGACAGCCCAAAGCAGCTGCGAAGCCATAGCGCAGTGGTCGCACAATGGCAAACATAAGCCGGCAGGGACTAACATACGCGCAGCACTATGTGGAACGAGGGCAGCTTACGTAGACGCAGCAGCAGACACGAGCGAGAGAGGCCTGACTAGAGGCTTGGATGTATGATGAGAGGATCTATGTATGAGGAAACGTAGAGCGACAGTGCGGCCATAGGAAGTAGGGGAAGAGGGGCTCGAGGAAGACGTGGTGCCCTTCGATTCGAAGATTGAGTGTGGAGGTCGTTCTAGGCCGTCGTGGACTGAACGTCTGGCTGGCCGGCCGTTGTGCGCAAGCTAATGAAAGATGGGCCTACCAGGCTGCCACAACTTGTGCTCACATGGTGCCCTGTGTGGGGGGGGGGTGGTGGCGGCACATTTCTTTGGCATTGGCTGCTTCGCTGGCTGCTTTCCTTCTTAGGACGCCATAGGAGCGGAGTTGGGATTCTGTGGCTTGGGATCCAGCTTCGTTCGAGAGCGTCGATTGTGCAGGCAGATCGATGGAGCGACGCCCCAACGTGTCGCCTGACAGATTGACGCCCGAGACACGCACATCTTCAACAGAAGCTAGCAATTCTTCCACACTCTCTAATAACAGTAATAAGGCGTCCTCAGGGCGTGGCAAAGCGACGTGGCCTGAGCACAAGAAACGAAGGAATAGTAGTAGTGGCAGCAGCACCACCAACAACAACAACAACACCGACAACGATAACCATACTCGTGAACCACATCACAAACGAATTTATCGACGAGACAAACACCAGCAGCCACGCGCCTTGATGCCGCCCAAAGAGTCAAACCGACGTAAAAACGCTAGCCGAGAGCATCGGATCGAACATCACCATCATAACGATCTTGACGACTGGCTCGAAGACGAGGAAATGGATGAATCGGAGTCGATCAGCATGGATGATGTTGTTGACGACGAGGACGACGAAGAGAACGACGAAGAGTTGGATCCTGACATGCTTGGCGGCGAATTAGGTCTGAATCTTCAAAGTCTGCGCGGGCTTTTCGGTGGCGGTGCATCGCATCGATTTCGTGAGCTGCACAAAGCGCTTCGGCGCTCTGCGCATGACGCGCCGACTCGATTGCTGGTGCTACAAGAGCTCTCTGAGGCACTCAGCGTTGCGACAGAGGATGTCTTTCTGGGTGCATTCCCTCTGGACGCGCTAGTCGTGGAATTACTCTGGACACTTGGTGGCCCTGAGCCAAAAGACCACCTTGTGTCGGACCGCCGTGCTCCCGACGACGACAATGATGATGACCTCGCAGCTGTCCTGGCGAGCACGGCACATGACGCTGGTGAGAGCGAGGAGGCACAGATTTATGCGTGTCGATGTATTGCGCACATGCTCGAAGCACTTCCCGAGTCTGCGCATTGCATAGTGCGACGTGGCGCAGTGCGACTGCTTGTTGGGAAACTGCAGGAAATTGCATTTATTGACCTGGCCGAGCAGGTGCTCCAGACTCTCGAGAAGCTCTCGGCAACGCATGCCCCTGCGATTATCCGCGAGGGCGGCATGCTTGCTGTGTTGCAGTACCTAGACTTTTTCGGTATTTACGTGCAGCGTGTCGCCATGTCCACCGTGGCCAACTGCTGCCGTCACCTGACGCAGGCGACAGCAAAGCGCGCATTGGAGGTCGTGCCGATCGTCGGTCAGGTGCTGGGGTACTCGGACACGCGTCTCGTTGAGTCGGCTTGCCGCTGTGTGTGCTTGATGACACAAAAAATGGCCGAGGACGAACAAGCACTCGAGCAGCTCATGTCGCACTTGCTGCCAGCCGTGTGTGCGCTTCTCGAACGCGGCCTTGGCAACGAGACAAATAGCTTGCCGACCTTGCCGAACGACCTATACACGGATGTGCTTGACGCTCTGAGTCAGGCAGCACGCATCAGCACGTCGCTTGCACACAGTCTCGTGGAACACCATCTTGTCAGCACACTCTTCGTCCTGTTGACGGGAGCGCCGGACCCCACCGTTGTTGTGCCCCGATCGGCGCTTCTTCAGAACTTTGCGATGCACTCGCCGGTGCAGATCCAAGCGGCCGTGAGCCTTTTGCAAGATGTGCTCCCACCACTCCCGCAGGACGGCATCTTTGATGCTCGTGCTTACAGTGAGAAAGCATACATGCAGAAATGGCGCCGCGCTGAGCGTGCAGGATGTAAAATAGGCGAGCTCGACCCATCGCTCGACGATGCACCTGTTCGTCGACAGAGCGCATCAGCGTTGAAGCGGCAGCGAGCAGCAGAGACGCGAGCCGAGGCTCAGCGTGCTTGGCCACACTTCTTCGAGCGCTACATGGCACAATTGGTCCCAGTGTTTCTCTGTCTGTACACAGCAAGTGGCTCGTTGCAATTGCGAGAAACCATTCTCACTGCGATCCTACGCGTACTATACTATGCTGATGCAGCGACCCTCGATGGTCAGCTTGACAAGCGCGCGTTTGCTAGCTTCTTGGCAGGTGTTCTGGCATCGCAGGAGCATGTGATCTGTGTGGATGCTGCTTTACAGGCCGTGGAGCTTCTCGTGTCTCGTATGCCGTTCTTGCCGCTTCTTCTGCGAGAAGGCGTCGTATGGCACGTCGAGCAACTGGCTAACGACGACGTGCGTGAACGCGACCGTCGTGCCGATAACCATGAAGAAGTTCCGTCCTCGTCGACGTCCTCGAACTCAGGATCCGCACCAGCGCCGCGATTCCGCTTCCGTGCTAAGCTCGTGCATGAACGTCTCAAGGCACTTCCGGAGGATGCAAACGTGGCTGCTGCACGGCGTATGGTGCATGATCTGGAGCAGCTAGCTGAGCGTGTGCTGTCCAGAAGCAACCTGTCAGGAGCGCTCCATGAGCTCGCCTCGATCATCCCACGCATCACGAGCTTCGAGCTGCACGTATCGGGACTCGTCGAGGCCCTGTATGAGTGTGTGACGGAGGATGCAGATGGCATCGACAGCGTGAACGCGCAGAGTAATGTCCAAGAACGTCGAGCCTTGCTTCGCTCCGCGCTTATGCCAGCGAAAGAGTCGCTCGTGGCATGTTTGCATGCTAGTCTGAGCCGTCTCGAAGACCTGAATGTTAAGGCTCTTGGAGGCCCGTCATCGCTCACGAAGCATCTGAAATTGCGACTTGTGCCAGAAGAAACGACGGCGGAACGTCTTCCTCGGCCGTACCGCTCATTGACGGTTTCGATCCATGCCATCATGACTACACAGGCGCTACATGACTTCCTCAAGCCAAAGATCCAGCTGGCGCTATCACCGAATAGTATGTCTGGCCTCTCGGGCATGTTGGCGGCGCTGGCTGCTGCTGCGGGGAGGCCAGATGACGTGCCTCGGAACGAGGACAACGCCGACGACGATGTGGATATGGCTGATGACCCGGCCGACGCTGCTGGTGACGATGTGGATGTGAGTGATGATGCAGACGTCATCACCGACAACGTCGCTGAGCACCACAATAATAACACGGCAGAAACGAGCCAGGAAAAGAATCTCGATGATGCTAGCGTAGACATGAGCGAAAGTGGCCATGGGGCGGACATTGAGCACACTGATGCACACGCCGCAAGCCAGAACAAGAACGAAAAATCCACTCATCAACGTGCAGGACCATCCTATGCATCAGCAGCTCAGTCGTCGAAAAGTGCTTGGCATTTGGCGTTCGAACTCAATGGGACACACCTACCACTTGATGCCACCCTTTACCGCTGTTTAGAGGAGCAGCGACTCAGCACCGGTGCTGCAGATATCCACACCGTCAAGTACAAAATCGTGCCTGGTCCTCCTGCGGCACCAAGTCAGCGCTCAGAACAAGTGCCGATGATCCTGCCTGCTCATGGCTTTCAACAGACGCTTCCAGATTGCATACCGAATGATGCGCCATACGCGCGCACGATGCAGCTGCTCGGAGCACTTCGGGATCTGTGGGAGAACGATCTAAGCGATGACGTATTCGTCAATACAAAACTCTCAGCAAAACTTGCTCAGCAGCTTGAGGAGCCTCTTGTACTCGCAAGTGGCTGCCTGCCCGCTTGGGCAGTGGAACTGCCACTGATGCAATCATTTCTTTTCACATTCGACACCCGGCTCAGATACGTGCAGATGACTGCTATGGGGTACGCACGTCTTCTGAGTCAGTGCGACAAGACCCATATGGATGACTTGCTTACGGCCATGTCTCGGCTGCCACGACAAAAAGTGCGTATTTCCCGCGCGAATCTACTTGCATCGGCCGTGAAAGTGCTTGAGTTGTACGCAAAAGGCTCTTCGATTCTCGAGATCGAGTATTTCGACGAAGTCGGCTCAGGCCTTGGCCCTACGCTCGAATTTTACGCCCTCGTGTCACGCGAGTTCCAACTCGCATCACTGCAAATGTGGCGCAACAGCAATGGCGCTAGTAAAGGGTACGTGCCTGCAGGCCAAGGCCTCTTCCCAGCGCCCATCGACGACACGGACCCACTCAAGAACAAGGTCGTGCCTCTCTTTTACACACTTGGCCAGTTTGTGGCAAAGTCGCTTCTCGACTCTCGCATCATCGACGTGCCATTCCACCCCTTGTTCTGGCGCGCTGTCCTGGCACGTCGTGTGCCTTGCACTCTCGAGATACTTGGTATAATCGACCCAACACTTAGTCGCTCTCTTCGTGCTCTGCTGAGCATGCCATCGGCCGACCTCGACGCCCTCGGCATGGATTTCTCTATGCCTGGAAATGAGCGGATCCTGCCTAGTGCATCAGACACTAATGATACTCGCGTGACTGCCAGCAATGTCAATACGTACGTTCAAGCAGTCTTGGACATGTCTCTACGCGATGGTATTAGCCAACAAATCACTGCGTTCCGACAAGGCTTCGACAGTGTGATGCCGTTGAGGTCGCTTAACGTCTTTCATTCAAAGGAGCTCGTCGCCCTGTTTGGCCAGAGCAACGAAGATTGGGATGAGTCGACACTCTTCCGCACCATCGTGCCGGATCATGGTTTTTCCGGCGACTCGACACCGTTCCGAGACCTCGTCTGCATCCTATCCCAGCTGACGAAAGAAGAGCGCCGCACGTTCGTGCAGTGGCTTACAGGCTCGCCACGCCTTCCCTTAGGAGGTTTCGCTGCCCTGCAGCCGCCGTTCACGGTCGTTCGTCGTCAGCACGAAGCGCCTCTGAAGCCAGACGACTATCTGCCGAGTGTTATGACATGCGTAAACTATCTTAAGCTCCCATGCTACTCGAACCGTGAAGTCATGAAGTCACGCTTGTTCACGGCCATGCATGAGGGACTGACAAGTTTCTATCTGTCATAGAAGAGAAAAAGCTTGAGTAGAAACGAATGAATAAACGAATAAATAGTGATGACCATACATGCAATGATCAAGCAGTCGGAATTGGCACGACATGGTGCCCCACTCCTACTAAAAGCACATCGTACGGGCCTACACGACGAGGAAGCCAATCAATACTTTGCACGCCATATGCCGTTGGCAACGTCGCCGAGTCGTCATGGCCTGTCGCGTCGAGCGACACGGAGCCACCACGCAACGGCGTCTGTCGGTGCACATCGACAGCCCGTGGACTTGAGGGGAAAGCTGAATCAAATATATACACCGCAGCAGTGCTTCCAGCAAGACCAGATGTGCTTGTCGAATAGCCGCTGTGTGTCAGCACATGATGTGAGAGTGTAGAGACAAACACTGCAAACAGGCGTGAATTCGTGGGACAGAATCGAAACCCTCCGTATCCTGTAGCACTCGTTTGGTGCAACTGACCACTGGCCACCGGCACATGGCCCGTGCTCATATTCCATACACTCCAACGCGTGCCGAGCAACGCTCCTACAATATCCGCATCTTGTGATTGCCATGCAGCTGCTCCCTGTGCATCATATCCCTGTGTCGCATGGAGTCCCACAGTCATGGGTTCATGGAACGACGCTGTCGTGCGTAGTTCTTCTCTGGATGCGAGCCAGTCAATACAATAGCCTACCCCACCGCTCTCAAAAGCTAGCAGTAATTTAGGCATTTTTGTATGGAAGGCCACGCTCAACACAGCACTGTCCAGATAGTGTGTTTGACATGTGGCCGAGTGAGAACCATTTTCTGGCTCCAAATTCCACACCTGCACTGCGCCGTCCGCACACGCTGTGGCGACGAACGATTCATATCCTGATGAGCCACACCATGCAACATCGAGGACACGCGCATGTAAGTCGGCCACTTTTTTATGTGATGTAGGAACGTCTTCATCAGAACTTGCTGTCAGCAGACGTAATTCGTCGACATCCGTTGCCACCAGGATCTCGATCTGCCACGAATCTGCATCATCTGAGTCACGAATACAGCGCGTGCTTGGACTCCATGCGGCGCTTATGATGCGGCAGCCAAGAAAAAACGACGTTACTGGGCGGAACAACACGCTCGGTGGATCATGTTGACCATGTGTGTCGTAAACATGCACAGACGTGTCCGTCGCTAAAGGTGAGAACGTTTTGACATACCAAATAGGCATAGGGTGCGTCCAAGCGGTGAATAACAGCAGCGAACTAAAGAAATCGGCTCATCAAGCTGCACAGCAGGTTGCCACGCCCCATTTCGGCTCTGCAGAGGTACCGCCATAACGATGGACCGCTAAGCGTTAGTAGATGAGTTGTTGCTAAGTGGAGGCTACTGAAATTTCATTCTCTGGTACAGCCAGACCATCCAAAATTGGTCTACTTTTTGCTAAACGGCAGGCGTCGACCACGGCGTGGGGGGCCAATCCCGGGCATAGCTATCCCATCTCGATTAGTGGACCCGCGGATCGATGGACCAGGATTGCGCTTAAATCGTTTCAACTCATTAGCTTCTTCGTCTGCAGCTCTCTGTCTGTCACGTTCAAACTCAGTCTCAATTTCAACAAGGCGACTAAGCTGTGTATCGCGACCACGACGACTAGAGGCTGCAAGTGCATTGGTTTCTCGTATAGAATAAAAGACGCTGCTTGTTAGTTTATAGGTACGTACGCGCCGAGTTCTGCAAGCCAATATGGATCCACAGCGGTCACAATCCCCATGTACTCTTTTGAAGTGAGCGTCAGCTCATGGTATACGACATAATCTGGCGTGTATCCCAACCCATACAATGCACTAGTCGGATGCAAGTGCATAGGCACTCCTGTGCGACAGTTGACATATTCTCCAACGCCCTTGACTCGTGCTGCTTGATGAAAATATCCCGACGTAATGCATTTGCGAATCACGTCCCAATCTGTCCCGCAACTCACAATAGGAAGCTTTTGAGCACGAAGAATGTCCTCTAACTGAGCGCGAACTTCGCGCGCTTTGCGAAGTAATTTGGCATGCAAGAAATGCCTGTTGCACCAGCCGTCGCGGAAACCATTGTTTCGCCATTGCGAGTAAACATGCAACAGCGTCAAGTGATCACTCTCTGCAACATAAAATCTTTCTCTCGCTGTATCACTCTCCTCCTGACGCTCCTTAGGCCGATAAAAAACTGTTGGAACGCTCAACATACTCACGATTGTAAGCATCTCTTCGGAGCACTTATACTCGGTGCTCATAATAAGAATTTTCGCCAGGCTTGGCTCCATAGGAAATTCGCTCATCTTGTGACCAAGCGGGGTCAGGTTGCCGACATTGTCTAACGCACCAAGGACCCACAACTGATACATGCTCGTGATGATATTGTCCTGTGGCGGGGGGTCCATGAAGTCAAATTCGAGCAAATTTTTGACGCCTAATGACTTAAGAAGTAGGACAGTGTTTGCCAAATTAGTTCGTTGGATTTCAGGGATCGTACTGGGAAACATTTCATTGTGGAAAGCCACCTCCGTATAAAGACGGTATGCAATACCTGAGCCAGTGCGTCCCGCGCGACCTGAGCGCTGGGATGCATTAGCTTGACTGATAGGCATGATTTGGAGTGAATCCATGCCCACTTTCGGGTTGTATAATTTTAGTTTACTGAATCCTGAATCAACCACGTACATTATGCCATCAACGGTCAAGGATGTCTCGGCAATGTTTGTGGCAACTACACATTTCCTCTCGCCATTTTCTGACGGCTCGAAAATCCGTGCTTGGAGGTCTGCAGGCATTTGTGAATAAATTGGCAGCATCAATAGAGGCTGAGCGCCTTCCAGCTGACTCAGGCGCTCAAGTGCCACTTCACATGTAACCTCAATGTCTTCTTGACCAGTCATGAACGCTAGAATATCGCCTTTTCCTTGGGAAAGATGAATGGTCAATATCTGTTTCACTGTACTCTCAACGTAATCTTCACAGGGCGTCTTGCTAAATAACACGTCGACTGGAAACGTTCGCCCGGGGATTGTGAAAATTGGCACCGAACCAAAAAACTTAGAAAAGCCTTCTGCATTCATCGTAGCAGATGTTACGATTAGTTTCAAGTCGCGCCGTCGCGTCAGGACTTTCTTCAACAGACCCATGAGTACGTCTGTACTGAGGCTTCTCTCGTGAGCCTCGTCAAGAATAATAGCAGAGTACCTGTCCAGATCATGTTCTGTCAAGGACTCTCTTAACATGACACCGTCTGTCATGTATTTGATCTTGGTGTCTTTCGATGTACAATCCTCAAAGCGAATAGAATATCCCACAGTGCCACCCAGCGGGCATTCCATTTCTTCACTGACGCGCTTGGCCACACTCATAGCAGCCACACGTCGAGGTTGTGTGCATCCAACAATACCGTATTCTGTATAGCCGTCTTCGTGTAAAAATTGACAAAGCTGCGTCGTTTTCCCGCTACCTGTCTCGCCAATAACAACCACGACTTGGTTCTCGCCAATCACCCGCATTAATTCTTCACGACACGCAAATGCAGGAAGGTACTGTCTTTGCTCGCGAAGACTTTTGTTTCGACTGAAGGCACTTGCGCCTCGTCCTCTTTTAAGATGGGATGCAAACTTTGAATCACCTTTGCCATCGTCTTGCGATGGATCAATTTTGCTTTTGTCTTTGACGTCTTCATCATCATCATCCTTAACACCCATAATGTTACCAAGCTGTGTGCCTTTGAGGGAAGCTACGCGACCCGCCGCTTTTGCTCGCTCAGCTTGCTCCCGATGCTCTTTGACGAGGCGACTTCCCTTCATTGCAAATACAGCAAGGTCTGACGTTGGATCCCGCACCGGGTTCACCGGTGCGATCTGTTTCGTATAGACTGTCTTACCATCCAAAAACGGTGGTCGGAGATTATGCACTAGTAGATGAATGCGATTTTCATCATGATCGTCAAGATCGTCTCGGACAGCTTGCCTGCCACCAACCCCACCTGATTGAAGACGACTCTTTTCCCATGCGTCCAAATCTACATTGTATTGAGCTTGACGCGCAGTCATACGTTGCTGACGTCTAGCAAGCACATTTGAAACTTGTCCGTGCATATCCTCATACTGTGCAAACGGATTGTGATCAGCGTCCCCCGCCACACCACCGTCGTCGTCCTGTAAATACCATTCACGATCGACCTCCAGGTCATCATCATCATCCCATCCTTCGTTATCCGACAAATCATCGTACTCTTGTTTACCCGATCTCTGAGCCGATTCATTCCCATATCTTTGGAATGGACCTCCCATCCTCGCTATGATTGTTTCAACTTCGCCCCACTTCGAATATAATATATGTTTTGAGATGGAGCATGAGCGCCTTCCACGTGGTATGAGTGCCTTGTGGAGAATGTTTAATACCTCCTGCATACGAAACGCGTCATCAGAGGGGTGAGCGCATTTCGTTTTCACCAATGCTGACAGTGCTTGACACGCAAGGTAATACTCTACCATTAGATGTAGATCCATCTATTGAGCTGGAGAACATCCAAGCTCTTCTTGAAGCGGACTTTGGAATTGCAGCAGAGCATCAACTAATCTTGTTTCAGGGACGCGTTCTTTCTGATGTGTCCAAATCATTGTCTTCATTTGGAATCAAGGACGGTGATCTTTTGATCATCAAAGATAAACGATTAGAAAATCTCTCGGGAAAAACAAAGACTGAGGAGGATTCCGGTGTAGAAGGACCATCTTATATGGAAGAAATGCTTCGTCATCAAATTTTGCAATCTGCTTCTATTCAGAAAGATCTTCGTATTGTACGTTCAGCCGAATGAATCTAACCAAATACAGCGCAGCCCTATGCTCCTGGAAGCTGCCTTCAAGTCATCACATGAGTTTTATCGAGTTCTAAGCGAACAACGCACTCAAATGGAACGGATGAATGCTGCTCATCAAGAACTCGTCAACTCTGACCCTTTCAACGTGGAGGCCCAGAAAAAGATCGAGGAGGCTATACGCCAAGAGCGCGTTGCAGAAAACCTTGAACATGCAATTGAATACAGCCCTGAGAGTTTTGGAAATGTTTCAATGCTGTATGTAAACCTGAAGGTCAATGGCCATCCAATCAAGGCATTTGTCGATAGTGGCGCTCAAGCCACCATCATAAGTCCTGACTGTGCAACTCGCTGTGGGATCATGCGTCTCTTGGACACTCGTTTCGCCGGTGTTGCTTTAGGTGTTGGAACGGCCAAAATCTTGGGTCGTGTGCACAGTGCACAAATTCAGCTGGGTACTGATTTATTCTTACCTTGTTCATTTACTGTGCTGGAGGGCAAGAATGTTGACATGCTTTTTGGTCTAGACATGTTGAAACGCTACCAGGCCAGCATTGATTTGAAAAAAGGTGCTCTCATTATTCAAGACCGTGAAATTCCTTTCTTAGCTGAACATGAAATCCCGAAACAATTCCCTAGTCTGAACGAACTAACAGATGCTGGGAAGAAGACTATCAATGGGGGTGGGCATGACAACCCTGAACCTATCAGCAATGGAAACATGCAATCGGTGCATGGACATGCTTCAAGCCAAGAAATGAGTGGAGTAAAAGTTGAAGTCTCTAAGAACCAGCAGAACACAGGGGAAAGCAATTTCAACGAAACGGGGAAAAATCAAGAATTACAAGATATGCTCAATTTAGGAATTCCAGAACATGAAGCGGAACAATTTTTAAAATTAAGCGACGGTAATTTAGAATTAGCAGTTAGCCTTTATTTTTCAAAATAATATATCATTATTTTATATATTTAAAAATTATTATTACTGAAATTAATATTTTATGATATTCATCAAAATATTATTATAATTTATTTTATTATAAATGTGTGATTTTGTTTTTAA
>ERZ500978.37-NODE-37-length-116578-cov-6.690507_pt1 | contig 116578 bp, 88 predicted proteins | sample MGYA00248870_ERZ500978 | MGnify/ENA primary metagenome ERZ500978 (study PRJEB25958, sample SAMN03398513) | human skin metagenome | study: EMG produced TPA metagenomics assembly of the Human Skin Microbiome Metagenome (human skin metagenome) data set. | reverse complement strand
TCTGGTGAGGCTGGCCCGGTAGGCAAGGGTGATGACAGCTGCATAAACGGTGGCGGTAACAAAGGTGGCAGCAGCGGTGGCGGCGGTGGCGCTGCTGCTGCTGGCGGCGGCGGTAGCAGCGGTGGTAGCAGCGGCGGTGACGACAAGAAGAGCGGCGGTGGCGACGACAACAAGAGCGGCGGTGGCGACGACAACAAGAGCAGCAGCGGCGGTGACGACAAGAAGAGCTCGAGCTCTAGCGACAACAAGTCTTCCAGCTCTAGCGGTGGCAAGTCGTCGAGCAGCAGCGGCCAGTCGAGCACCGGTGGCGGCAGTGGCGGCGGTAGCTCGTCTGCCCAGCCAAGCTCCACTGGCGCGGGCGGTGGCTCTGGTTCTGACGACAAGAGTGGTCAGGACAACAAGGGTGGCGAACAGGACAGCGACAACAAGGGTGACGACAAGGAGGGTCAGAACGGTGCTATGGCGTCGTTCAGTGGTGTTCCAGCCGTCGTCGCTGGCGTTGTGGGTATTGCTGTGGCAGCCCTGATCTAAGAACTACATCTTGGTATTAGTCATTAGTTTGAAAGTCTTTTGCTAGTATATCTATTTTGTGAAATTTTTCTCGTTCATAATATTAGTAGTTGAGGAGTGAAGTGCTTGATAACATCGTTTTGTGGGTTGTGATAGTTTTTCGATGGGAGGCCGTTCAAGTTTGTATGAATGTGCGATGGAATCGTTTGTAATTCAGTATTGTTTCGGATGACGAAATGTAGCAGTCCATTTTGTAACGAATGATGCGGGGGGCTAACCCTGTTGGACGTGCCTACCTCAAAATGGGGCATTTTTGTCATCACGATGTTGTTGAATCATGCGGCAGCTGTCGCTCGACCTCGCAAGGTGCAATGTTTCAAACACAAAAGATTGGGCGGTACGACACGGGGATAAAGGCAGCCGAAAAAGCCACTAAATCAGCGCAACATGGGACCCGCCTATTTATCGATATTGGATGTAGACACACAATCCTATACGCCACCGCACACTGGACATGCATGATTGTTGTCAAGAAACGCACACATGCGAAACGTGCAAGAGAACACTTGACACAAGACGCAGTTCCAATCCCTATGTCATAGGCTACACATGATGAGATGAATAGAACGCCATTCGAGAACCATGGATTTTTGGGATGTCAAAAGAAGGGCGAGGAAAACAAGTATGATGGAATAGGAGAGCGAGCGAGCGAGTGAGAGATAGAGAGAGAGAGAGAGAGAGAGAGAGAGAGAGAAGAAAGAGAGGAGTAACTGACGTAAAAACCAGATAACTTTGTGCAACACAGACAGTGTCTTTACATCGTGACACACCCCTTGCAGCAGCTCTTATCCACGCCACTATCACGTAAAGAATCTGCCGCTAGCATACCATTCTCGCCAGGTACTTCCTGGGACGATACTCCACGATAGCTTGTTTCTTCTCTCATAAACCGACGGATTTCCCGGACAAGGTCATTGAAAGCCTCGTCAACGTTTACTCGCTGCTTTGCGGATGTTTCAACAAAAGGACAGCCAATGGACCTAGCCATCGCATAACCTTCTGTAGAGAGCGTCAGTAACACACACAAACGAGAGGCAGCGTAGGTTAGAGTGTACATACCTGCTGTACTAACTTGTCTTTCACTCTCCAAGTCGCACTTATTTGCCACCATGACCATGGGGAAATAGTCTCTATCTTTCACACGTAAGACTTGGCGGTGAAACGTGGCGATTTCTGCAAAAGAACTTCGACTTGTAATGCTGTACACAAGCAAGAAGCCCTCGCCTGAGCGCATATACTGTTCTCGCATTGCACTTGTGCATAGTCAGTCAAGCATACATGTATACATACGAATACTCTTCTTGACCAGCTGTGTCTAACACGTCTAGGAGTGCGACTTCATTATCAATCATGCACTGTTTGCGATACGAGTCTTTTCGTAAGGAACAGACGTTCACACACACGTACCTTCAATGGTTGGATCATATTCATCAACAAAGTGATTCTGACTGAATTGGATTGTCAAAGCAGACTTTCCGACGCCGCCGCCTCCGACGACCACAAGTTTGTATTCACGCAGAAACTTGGCCTGGGGTGTTAGCGACACACGCACACATGTCAAGAGCACGTCAAACGCCACATACTTTGGACATAGTGCTAGTTTCAAGCAATGCAATATCCCAACCTGAGCTTTCTCAAACTAACGTGGTCCAAGCACCAGTGATATATTGCCAAGGGAGTATGTATTGGCCTCGATGTGACGCGCGGTCAATTGTCTGAAGTTGCTCGGATATGACTACGTGTGGAGCGATCATAGAGCGATCCTTGTCCCACGTGACTAAGAAGTGGGGTACGGCTCGCGGTGGCGCGGATGGTGAGTGTGTGAGTGAGAGGCTCAAATGTGGGAATGCAATAAAAATAGGACTTTTACAAAAAGATCAGCTACCGTTACGAGCGTGAGGTGTTGGAAGGTGTGGATTTGGACGAGTGGGGGTGAAAGAGAAGGGCAGGCCGGAAAGTGTAGTATTGTTGTATTGGTCGCGCAGGGCACAAAAGAGCACACGCTTTGAAGAAGAACGAATGTTACTCGATCTGGCATCACCGCGTTCTTCGTCTTGGAAACCTCGATGGGAATGGTGGCGCCGACGTCCTGCGACAACTATGACATCTGACATGAACGATGCATTCGATGGACACCACGAACGGAAATATGCTGTTATAGTCGACGCGGGATCTTCGGGATCGCGCCTAACGGTCTACTCGTGGGAGAATGTTGCACAAGAGCGTGCGACGAGACTCGCTTATGGATGGCCACTAGATGTCTTGCCTCGAGTCGAGCTTGGCGCTGGACCTAGTCATACTCATGCAGCTCCATCGCAAATTAAAATTGAACCAGGGCTTTCGGCCTTTGAAGGACGAACGCACGAGTTGCGTGCTTACTTGGACAAACTTCTCGCACATGTACGCAAGATTGTGCCGACTGAAGCCCTTCCTCAAACGCCTATCTATATCCTCGCTACAGCTGGGATGCGACTCCTTAAGCCAGAGGCTCGGCAGGCTATCCTTCTTGAGACATGCCGCATTATACGAGAGCAGCCATTCTATTTTGAGCCTTCTTCACACGATTTCCTCGGAGCTGACACGAACTCGGCATGTGACGGGTATGTAAGGGTGATATCTGGCGAGGAAGAGGGGCTCTTGGGATGGCTTGCGGTGAATTACCTGATGAACGAGTTCCGGCCAAGCGAGAGGACATACGGCTTCCTTGATATGGGTGGCGCAAGCGCACAAATAGCATTTGAGCCGCCAATACAATCTAGCATGCAACAAAATTTGTTTGAAGTTCCACTGCATCGACTGGACTCGTCTGTGGACACACATCGTGTTTTTGTCACGACCTTTCTGGGATTTGGAACGAACGCTGCACGTACGCGGTACCTATACGCTCTGACGGAACGTCTCGGTCTACATCCAACGTACGAAGACCCATGTCTCCCCAAAGGGCTGCATTTGCCTCTCCAAGATGGCACTAGGGTTGCTATGGGGACTGGGTCGTATGCAGAATGCCTTTCGGAGCAGCTGCCATTACTAGATCGGCACGCTGAATGCAGAGAACCACCCTGCCTATTTCATGGTGTGCATGTTCCGCCAATTGATTTTCAGTCAAGCTCATTCGTGGGCGTGTCCGAGTACTGGTACAGTTCGGATGATGTGTTTCGTTTGGGCGGTATGTATGACCACGACCAGTTTCATTCAGCTGCCACAGAGTTCTGCGCTTCTGATTGGCGCGACCTCGAGTCGAAGCTGCAGCGTCATCAGTACCCTGAGCAGCTGACACTGAGTCGACTCCAGATGCAATGCTTTAAGGCTGCATGGATGTCGACGATTCTTCACGAGGGTCTTCGGCTTCCGCGAGTGTCGAATACGTCGTCATTCCAGAGCATCAATCATGTGCGTGGCCTCAGCGTGAGCTGGACTCTGGGCAAGGCACTTCAGGAAGCCAGTCGAGACGTCGAAATGTCGCAGTTTCCGCCTGTGTCATCCAGAAAAGCAGTTGTATCGAATGCCATAACAATTGTGCTCCTTGTGATGGTATGTATCGCCATTTACGTGGTTTGGCGCCGCATGTATCGCCGCCATGGCCGCTGGACGCCTCTGTCTACCAAAGGGGGAGACGACGATGATCGCGCTGAAGAGCACAGCTTGGTCGTAACAATGCCGGAGGACTCACATGTGGCAGAAGAACAAACATGTGTAGGTGGCGGTAGCGCTGCCGGCACCAAGGCTGGCTCAGGCGGCGCTCCTCAAGGTTTTGGTTCGCTTGGCCCAGAAAATGTGTATGAAATCGATCGGTGTGACGACAACGAGCATGGACAGTTTACGCCACATTCGCTCGACGAAACCACTCTGTTTGTATCTCAACCCGCTTCCTCATCGCGCCGGTCTAGCACTGTGCGTGCGATACCAAAGCAGGCTCGGTTGGGAAACGATGACCTCGAGCTATCTGATCCGTCCAGCCCTTTGCCAGGTCGCCGAGGATCTTTGCCACCGCGCGTGCGAACACCAGGAGTGCCATTGACCGCGTCTCCACGCTTGAGTCCACGGAGCAGTCATTGGATACGTCCTAATTCACGCATCGATCCGTCCGTCCTATTGTCGCCCCTTACGTCCACGCACGAAAAAGATTCCACCTCGGACTCGTATGTGATTGCGACTGCTGTTGCCCCTAGCCGAGCCCGAAGTCCAGCACCATCCTCGGCTACACATATACCAGTGCCTATCGATCCGCGTCCCTCGCCGGTGGCCAGCACACGCACGAGCCCCTCGCATTTGAGCACCACGCCTAATCAGGCGGAATTCCGCGGTCGTGTGTCGCCAGGACCAGGGGCATCACCACGAGACAAGTCGCCAAAGTTCCTTCGTTTGTAATATATGTATGTGTACCTATGTAAAATGCAAGTGTGCGGAGCCCAGAGAGCCCCGCTGTCCAAGATCTACTTAGATACGTGCCAATGAGCGTTGTTGCTGTGGCACATGATCTTCCATGGAAAAGTGGAGTTGGGGGCCCTTGCGGGAGAGGGGCAGCGGGGTGGGCGTCGATCGGGGCTGAGAAAGCTTGGCTCTTGGTGGTTGGTTGTTGTAGCTTGGCTTCGTTTGCCTCCCACGTACGCGTGTGGTTCCTACTCATAGCGTGGGCGTGCCTTGCACTACTCGATTCCGATCGGGCCACGTCATCATCGTAGTGTGGGTCGATTGCATTCAGTACGGCTCCATCGCTAGCGTGAGAAAAGGTATTGACACCCAATCTGCGCGCACATGTCGCGGATGACAAACAACTATGGTGGTCTACTGGCTGAGTACCTGAAGTCGCCAGACGATCTGGCCAAGATCCCATCGCTCCGACGCAAACTCGTGCAGGAGCACGCCTCGCTCTCAGCGAAGCTGAAAATGGGCGCTAAAGATCAGCTCGAAGCGACGCGCGAAGGGCTCTTGCAACTGCAGTCGACACGCCGTGAAATTGCTGGGATCCAAGAGATTTTTTCCCAGATTGAAGGTCTATGTCAGGATCCCCGTGACGGCAATAGGCCGGATGGAACGCAGAGCTTCCGTCTGATCAGCGAGCTGTCGCAACTCCGGCGTGCGCTGGTGCAGACAGAAGAGATCCACCAAAAGTTTGAAGCCATGTCCCAAGACGTGCAGATGCTCAGCAAAGTCTTGCGTCAGTATCAGCGCGATATCATGGGCCCGGCTCCCGAGCTATTGGCCCTGCACTATAAAATCTCGCGCTGGGAAACGTTTCGCAATGAGGCTTTGCACCTAGCTGGCACGAGTGCGCGTGATACGCGAGAGCAATTGATCGCTATGCTAGCGCCCCTGGAAGATTTGCTAGATGCGTTCGAGTATTATATCATCTCTTTGTTTGCTCACACACTGAATCTTGCGCGATGTGGACATCAGAGTGTCGTTGTATGTCTTGTGAAGATCATGGAGCGAGAGAACCAAGAAGATGAACGCACCGCCGCCATCCGCTTCGCCAAGCATGCCAAAATCGACGGTGCTGCACGCTTTCATGGGATTGCCACTTACGGTCACAGCATCAAGCTGTATTGGCACAAGTTTCAGGACACACTTCGTGTATCTGCTCTGCAGCGGCTGCTCAAAGCGTGGACCAGTTTGCGAGAGCCAAGCCCTGCTGAGTTGTATTCACAGATCGACTGGCTGTATGACGAGCTGGACCAGGCTCGAGCATGGCTTGTGCCTCTCTTCCCCTCGACATGCAACGTCTTCAAGATGTATGTGCAAGCGCATCATCGTGCTCTTGGCGAGCTGTTGCAAGCGCAAATGCCCTTGGATGAAGTAGATGCAGCCTCACTGCTCGAGTTGTATCATGTGGCTCAAGAGCACGAGACTCGTTTGCTCAAGAAGAAGCACGGCATCGACGCCAGCTGGCTCGAGCCTTCGCTGTTGGGTGGTCGTGAGCAGAATATCATGGACGACTATACCGGGCTAATAACGCGCAAAATGGACGACTGGACGGCGACGCTGATGTACGACGAAGTAAATGCATTTGTGCATCGAGAAAAAGCGCCCGAGGAAACGAGCGAGGGTATGTACCAGCTGTCGTGCTGTGTGATTTTCTTCCGTATGATGAATCAGCAGCTCGATCTTGCTGCCGAAACCAAGAACGCCGACCTTCTGTTGCGCGTCGTGGACCATGCGTGTGGTGTTATGCACCAGACACAGGCAACTTGGATGCGCACGGCCCAGCAGGAATTTAAGAAGCAGACAACGGCCAAGCAACCGGAAGAGGTCAATGGTGGCCTTGTTGAGTACCTGATTGCGCTTGCGAATGACCAGCTCGCTAGCGCTGACCAATGTGAGCAGCTTTTACACCGTCTTGTGAACCAGGTTCCGTCCGAGAACCGAGGTCGTGTTCGGGAGCTCCTGGACAATGCACTGAACGGCTTCTTGGATATCAGCAAACATTGTTTGCAGCTTCTAGTTGACATTGTGCTATTTGACCTACGACCAGCCTTCAAGGACATGTTTACGTTCCCCGCTTGGTACATTGAAGGCACCACGGCTATGATCACCGAGACGGTCCGCGACTATGCAGGCGATTACGCTGCACGATTAGATCCCAACCTGTATGATGTGCTCTCTGATGACTTGTTGACGCGCTTGCTGGCAGCGTATTTGACGGCGCTGCGTCGCTCAGCGCGTCTGCGCATGCCAAAGGCAGCCGAACGCTTCGGTGTTGATATAAGCGAGCTAAGCAATCTCATCTCCTTCATGCGTCCGGGTGATGAAGCCACTTCACGCGTCGAAGTGCTGCACATGATCCATGCGATCCTGAGCTCGTCTTCGTCGATGGTCTTCCTACCATACTGGACTTTTGCCAAGGCACATGGGCCGAACCTAGCATTCATCGAGGCAGTCCTGCGTGCTCGTGACGATATGGACAAGAACGACGTTACAGCCGTGCTAGAAAGTGCCAAGCGCAAGATCCGACAAGAAAACTTGCCTGACGTACCCGAGGGAGGCCCGACCATCATGAGTGCCGTGTCCCAAACACAGGCTTCCGCCTTCTCCAATCTGTTCTCAAACTGGCATGCAGGCCCAGATGGCGATACTTGGAGCGCATTAGCGCAGAGCGCACAAAACTACCTAGGCGCAGCCGGATGGCGTCGCGACGCATAGCTAGACTGCAAACTAGCTCTGTATGTATGTATATATAGAGAAAGAAAATGTATCTCGCAGCCTCACTTCCTGCTCACGTATGGCAGAGGGCTGTTGTACAAGGGTGTAGTTCGTGAGCGAAAGATCAAGGTGCCGACAGAGAATCACATATGGCTAAAACAGATGATCGAGACTGAGCGGGCATGAGGAAAAGCCGGGCACACACACACAGAGTTTTTTTTTTCATACTTTTTGGAGGTTGTTTTCCAGCATCTGCATTGGCAAGCAACTTTAGTCTTGGACTCGGAGGTTTGCCACTCCTTCTGACGGAACATCATCTTCCTGCCGACCTTGCTCCCAGCCAGCGGGCATATACGTCGTCATGTCCAAAGCGCCATCGTCATCGTCATCATCCTCATCAGCGAACATCTCAGGGTTAAGAGCAAACATCTCACGACCGCTTAGACCAGCCATCTTGTTGGCCTGTGCTTGCGTGGCCTTCTTGAGACGCATCGCTTCTTCCTCAGCTGCCTTCTTGTCCAAGCGCTCCTTCTTCCATTTGGCAAACGATTCTGGCGTCACAGGCGTCAGGTTGGATCCAAGCTTGTGCCGTGCACTTTCCAAGAATTCCTCTAGCGAGATTTCATTGGCCTTTTCAAGAGCCTCACGCTCCTTGCGCTCAGACTTCAGTACAAAGCCTGGCGGCAGGGCATGTCGATACATGCACTTTTCGCCTCCATTCGGGCACTCCCAAAACCATCCATACTTGCCGTCTTCGACAGCCTGCAAAAAGTATTTGCACACTTTGTCCGTGGTTGTGCGGGGGTTGCCGTGCTTCATGTTTATGACCTTGTTCAGACGATCTTGATCCCACTTATCCATGGTATCGTTCTTCTTATCGTCGTCATCCTTTTGGTCTCGCGTGTCAGTGTACAAGTCTTTCTTTTGGGTTTTGCGCTGCGCATCACTTGAGTGCGAGAACTTGCACCGCGATCCTTTGTCACAACGGCCCGCTTTCCAGAATGCACAGGTCAAGCTCTTTGGATCAACGCCGAATGGGACATGCGGCTGCACAATCGGCGGACCTTCGACTTTCATGCGCTTCTCGGCCTCGGCTTTCACGCGTTTTTCCTCTTCGCGTCGCTTCTCTTTCGCTAGCGCTTCACGCGACTTGCCGGTCTGACTTTGCTGCTGCTGGATAACTTTGATTTGTTGCTGTGCCTTGGCACCCTTCTTATTCTTCATACCAAAGGTCTTGTCGACCGTCACTTTCGGCGCTCCGCCGCTATTGCCGCCACCACCTTTCTTCTTAGGAGGCATGATGTGCTTGTTAGAGTATGATACGGTGCGTTTGCGTTGACTTGGCGAAGAAAAAAAAGAAACTCCCCATCCCTGGTACTCTGTCGGCCGACAGCAGAACAAGCGCTCATGTACCAACAACTTGGCAGAGTTGACATCATGGGTGCTCGGGCCTGTCTGGGAGGTTTGTAAAGAGCGAAACCTCCACAGGTGTATCAGCCATGGTGATAAGCGACGCACGATGCTGTACTACTGCCTACCCACCTTGGTCCCTACTGAACTGGTCAATCTTAAGAATCAGGACAGGAGAATGTGCTCAGGCCCAGTTCCGAAGTGGACCGGTGCGTACAGTGTAGTCGATACCTTTCCTGTCAACTGCAAACTATGAAATCATTCTTACATGAATTGTCCATATTTCATAGGGTGTAAACATTTCAACTCGTAGCACGGTAACCTTGCAATGGAACGCTGAGAAATGTACTTTAGCTAGTAGGATCGACGCCAAATCACTCCAACATTCGTCTTGCTGCGCGCTCACTGGAGGCTTAGTAAACTCATTTCCGGTGTTTTCCAAGTCTGCTTCGACGTTTCGTGCGGTGTCACAAATCTTATCGGTGCGTTCATATGCGAACGCCGCGCCCTTGCAACACTTATGCATTTTGAGGTCGTACATGATTACTAATACCAGGAGTGTCTATGCAGGAACGCCCAGGCATGCGCACAGGTATAGCCAATCCTACTGCGTATCCACATTGCGAAAGGAGGCGCACATGGGCAGTAATTGACCTCGAGAATAAGGTATAAAGCTTAAGGTTGGTATACTCCCTCAATCCGTCATCCAGCCTTCTTCTACAAGATGTTCCGTTTTCTTTTCGTTCTCGCTCTTGCTCTCGTGCCTTTCGTACTTGGCCACGATGACCGCTGGCTGTACTGCTTCCACAGGGACACAGACAAGTCGCCTGATCTTCAATGGAGGATTGATTTGCTCGGCACCATCAACGTGTGCAAGACGCTGAGCAGTGGCTCGATCGTCCCAGCAGACCACAATGCCTGTGTCATGCAGCCATTCGATGTCCAGTGGTTCAAGAAGCGCTGTGAGGCTATTCAGGGCTCCTCTGGTGTCCACCGTGCAGGCGGCTATTTGGTCCCCAAGTTGAACTGATTCTCCCATCGCCTGGTGAAGATTAACTCCTAGCAACACTTCTCTCGTTTTCGCATGTATCAATATTCGCAGTTTTAACCTCCTTCCCATTTCTTTTTTTCTCATCGTGACTTCATTCTGGTGTTTTTTTATTGCAAGGTTAAGCTACGTAGTTTAAGTAAATGCGCCGTTGATTAGGCAATCGCTCAACTTGAATTTTTGGTCTCAGCTCTAGCGCGACATTGTGATAAACCCATCATGGCGTATGGGAATTGGATGACTATATTGACCTCCGGCCTTTAGTGACTGACGCTTTTGTCGTCCAAGTGTTCGGGCTAGGAGCATGATGCTGGTGTGAATGCATAGTACCGTGAAGACGGCGCACTTGGAAAATAGAGAGTTCTTCATTGATGTCGGAATCAGCGAGAGTTTTCGAACACCCAGACCTTCCAAGCGTGGATATCGAGCATCAGAAGAGACGTGCTTGGTTGATTATGCTCGTCAACGCATCCACCTTATATGTAGCGAGCTGTTTTTCAGAATATCTAAATAAAGAAACATTTTTTATGTATAGTTGCACATTCAACCACTTTGTCCAAGTTAGATACAATGACACAAAATTGACTAGTGCCCGTATGTCTTTGACGACAGTCCGCACTCAAAGAAAACGAGCAGGCACTTGGCGCCATCAAAAAAATTGCCCGTTGCAACCTAGACAAACATAATGCACTTGCACGATCGTGATAGACGGAAAAGTCGGCATGCGATCGTTTTCGAATAAGCAGAGTTTAAATTTGTCGCGGAGTGATGAATCGCATGTGTTGTTGTCTCGTTTCATCCTGATCCGGACGTGCGAGTGACATTGATGCTCTGCTTTGCTCGGCGTCCAGTAGGTGTGGAGCTTTTGACGCATGTGACCAGAAGCCGTACTCATTTCGTCTTGTCTAGCTGAGGTACTCTCCATACATCATGATTCCCGGTAGGTATGAGAAGTGGTACATTTAGAAATTCGGCTCACGTCCGTGCTGTCAAGTATGCAGCACCTTGGCGCGTTTGAAGCTGGCTTGCGTTGGGCGTGGGACGACTCGCACGGACCACAGTGGCACATAGACTCCGAAGATTCATGCTCGGCCGATGTAAGAGGAGCAGCTTCTGTTACGTCTTTCCACAGGTTGGTGGCTGGCTCACTTTTGAGACAACGCGACTGAGTGATCGTGAGTCGGTGTGCGGATCATGTCGCTTGGAAGCGACTGGTCCTCCAAAGAGTGGCCTGGTATCGAAAAACACCCCCAACTTCAACAAAACGAGAGTATAGACGAAGGATGCGAGTCGGAGACAATGACCGCACCGGTCTCAGATGACGACGATGACGGTGATGACGATGATACATGGTCCAAATCGTCTGTCGATGACAGTATTTCCCTACCAATTTCGGATGATGCACCTTTGCCACCTGCACCGACGGGAGAACTCACAATTGCATCCATACTAGCACCAGGCGTTGCGTGGCACCGACGTGCTTTTCTGATTTCAGCCGTGTTAGCGATCAACATTGGCTTACCATTTATCAACGGTATCATGCTTGGATTCGGCGAGATATTTGCTCGTGCATTCATTGCACCCTGTTTGGGTTTAGCGCCGCCTGTTTCCATGAACCGGTTCTCTGCATCGCCGGCCGATGTACCTGCGCTGCCAATCCGACCTTGGTCGACGATTCGAACATGGTTGGGTGGTCTGTTTTCAACCAAAAGTCTATGAAGTCTTATCCACTAATAGACGGGTGTACTGATGCCGGTGTTTTCCCAGAATGCCAGCTTTTCTGGCTGCCATCGGTGCCACTCATCATACTCCATCGCTTCGCTGTACCAGTTTCGCGGCACTGAGCGCCATGTATACGCTTCACCCCAGGACCAAGGAGGCAGGCCCCAAATGTTTTCCGTGGGTACAGATGAATGTTGCGGTGGCCATGCGCCGAACTCGCGGATAAACTGAATGGTGCTGGGTTCACTTGCCCACCGGAGGATATTGATGAATTGCTCATGGCTCAGCACGTTGTCTGTATCAATGAATTGCATTATGAAGACACGTAGCTCCGTCGGGAGGCGCAGAAATGGGAAGACTTTGGTGCTGGGCACATTAGCTTCTCTTGACTTGCACCCGATCGTTCGGGCAACAGCGAGCAACTGTACAGAGGCCAACTGGCACGCGCGCGCGTGGTCTTGATTTCGACACAAGTGTTCTGTGAGTACATCCGACCAATTATCAGGGGTCACGGCGGAGTATGTTTCCCATTCGAGCTCTGGCGGAAGAAGCTCCTGCGTAGATGTCATGAGGGTATCGATGCCTGTAGAAAACAAGTCCATGGCCACTAGGTTTGTATTTGGAGCTACAGCATCGAGCATGTCAGTAGGAATATTGTTGGCAGCGATGGTGCCATTCAAGGTGCAAGCGCGACGCGACCCAAGGATGGCATGCACAATGGCTCGCACACCGGCCCACCCAAAGTGATTGCCGCTCAGGTGGAAGTATTTGATGTGGCGACACTTTTTGGGGGAGCTTAAAAAATTGGCTATACTCCGGGCCGCACGCCATGAGCCTGATTCCGAAGCGACAGTATTAACGGACAAGTATAGCTCGCTCAAGGGCGTGCCCGTGGGCGGCAAGGCATCGAAAAACGAGGATAGCCCTACATCTCCCAGCTTATTCGCCGTCATATTCAGACGGCGTAGCGCGCACGTTCCCAGCGCGTTCGCAAAGGCTTGTATGTCTTGCTCGTGGCTCAGTCCTAACCCGTTCGCCTGGACTTCAAGCGACATGAGTATGTGATTACCTCTGATCATGTTTATCAGACCTGAGTTTTTAAAAGACTGGAGTTGATTCGATGACAGATCTAGATGTCGCACACCCTGTCTTCCCTTTCCAAAAGCCGAAGGATTCTGGCCGATTCTCTGCCATTCGTTTTCCAACACCTCCAGCAAGGCGCTGCATCGCTGATCGCTTAACTCGGAAAACTGCACTGTCACCCGATTTAGTTCTGCACCGAAACGCCGCACGCTTTCAAGAAACCGGGCGTACGTCTCATGCTCCGAGTCGTACGAATAATGCCGCATGCTTCTTGCAGCTCCGACGGTCGGCATTGGGCGCTGTCACACATGTGTTAAGGGCTGTCCGTGCGCCATTCTGGAGACTGACTAAGCACATGTAATCAATGGACGTCTTTCTCAACCTGCTTCCCCCCCGCCTTCACTCTGGCCCTCGCCCGATTCGGGGTGACGCGCTTATGGGAGAAAAGTGAGGCTGCCGGGCAGACAAGCCAAACAGGCGTAGGACAAAAAAAAATTGCGTGTGAGCAACCCCATTTGGTCTTTGTCACTTTGTGCTTCCGCCAGCCTGAACGGAGAAAAGTCAGGGACCAGAGGAGACACATAACAGGCTCAAAGCGCTCACGATACGAACTATGGACGGAGGACGTTGCATTGGTGTGCTAGGTGGCGGACAGCTTGGTCGCATGCTATCGGAGGCGGCATCGCGCCTGAATGTGCCAGTACGATTCCTCGATGTGGGCGAGCACAGCCCGGCTAAGCAGCTGGTGAGTGTGCCGGCGTCCATGCCAGGTCCACAGCATGTAGATGGGAGCTTTGCTGATAAGGCAAAGATTCGCGAGCTCGCCAAGCAAGTGGACATACTGACTGTGGAAATTGAACATGTGGATGCGGACCAGCTGCAAGCTGTGCTGGATGAAGGCCTTGTCCAAGCTGTGCATCCGGCGCCATCGACTGTGCGGCTCATCCAAGACAAATACCTGCAGAAGAAGCATCTGATGCAGCACAATATCCCAGTTGTTGAGTCAGTTGCCATCGATGCCGGCAGCGACATGATCGCCAATGTGCAGCAGGTAGCGCAGCAATTTGGCCTGCCCCTCATGCTCAAGTCTCGCACAGAGGCATATGATGGACGAGGCAACTTTGTCCTTACAAGTATCGACCAGGTGCATACCGCGATCGATGGTTTGGGTGGCGGATCGCGCCCCTTGTATGCGGAGAAGTGGGCGCCGTTCGAGAAGGAGATTGCCGTGATGGTGGTGCGCAGTTCGACAGGGACCGTCTCCTCGTATACGGCGGTAGAGACAGTGCATGAGCACAGCGTGTGCCACAGGGTGTACGCGCCGCTGCGTACTTCGAGACCTGAGCTGTCGGAGCGCGCACAGCGAATTGCAGAGAAGGCGGTCGCCACGTTCGAAGGTGCGGGTATTTTTGGCGTTGAGCTTTTCCTGCTCCGTGATGGCACGATTCTGCTGAATGAAATTGCGCCGCGACCGCATAACAGCGGACACTATACCATCGACGCATGCGAAACGAGTCAGTTTGAAAACCATCTACGAGCGATTCTTGGTTTGCCCCTCGGCAGTACGGCACTCAAGGTGCCTGCTGCTGCGATGCTCAACATATTGGGTCTTGCTGATGTGCGGAACGATAGTGAAGCTGTGGCCAAGACCTTGGCGCCTGCGGTGCGCAGTCTATCGGTACCCGGCACTACCGTGCACCTGTATGGCAAGAGTGGATGTCGTCCTGGCCGCAAGATGGGCCATATCAATGTGGTGGGCTTTAGCGATGAACAAGTGCACGAACGAATGTCTCTTTTGCTTGACGAGCTATCGCGAGCGAAAGAAGCTGTGAAGCAGCAGCAGCCGTGGGACTTTGCCAGTGCCAAGCAGCGTGCAGCGATGCCTGTGCCAGGAAAGCCCCAGGCACCGCAAGACTTCTCGCATCCTCAGCCGCTGGTCGGCATCATTATGGGCTCTGACTCTGATCTGAGCGTGATGATGTCGGCAGCACAGATACTGAAGGACTTTGAGGTGCCATTCGAACTTACCATTGTAAGCGCACACCGCACGCCTGACCGCATGCGCGAGTATGCTCGAAGTGCTCGTTCTCGGGGCCTTCGAGTGATCATTGCCGGTGCAGGTGGTGCGGCGCATTTGCCCGGCATGGTGGCAGCGCAAACATGTCTACCAGTGATTGGTGTGCCGGTGAAGGGGCGCACGCTCGATGGGGTTGACTCGCTGCATAGTATTGTGCAGATGCCACGAGGCGTGCCGGTAGCCACTGTCGCGATCAACAACAGTGTGAATGCCGCGTTACTAGCCATTCGGATTTTGGGCACGAACATTCCGTTGTATGCGGACAAAATGGAGCGGTACATGTACGATATGGAAATGGGTGTGATGGAGAAGGTCGAGCGCCTCGCTGACCAGGGCTGGCAGTACGGCCAACCTCATACTGTCGCTTGAGGCGAAGCAGCTACGCTTACTCTGTTACACCCGCATAACCCCACTACGTATTTGCGTCAGAGAAGGATCCGCGGCTGGCTACGTACGCAGTCGATCTTGTTTTTTTTTTTTTTATTACTTTTGACAAAGTTCGGCTGATTGTGGCTACGTGGGAAGCGCATGGGCTACGTATGGATTGGCCGGTTGAAGGCCATGAGATCAGGGTTTCGTTGCTTGATGCTTTGCTTTCGTACACACAACAGCTTCTTGGCAGGCACAATCGACTGTGTCGCTTGTAGCGAATCAGGATTTTTTTTTTTCATCCCATGCACTAGCGTAGGGAGTCGTAGAATTTGAGAAAGGGGAATCTGAAACCAACCAATCTCGACGGCGAAATAGACCCCTCTGCCCGATCTATCGATCGATTGCCTTCACTGGGCCGTTAATTCATTGAAACCTTTTCTGTCGTAGCATCTTCCTCCTGGGCCTGAGTGTCTGTGGTTTTGACTGCATAGCAGAATTCTTTCTTTGCACCCATACCCGACGAGCTGCACCGCATGCCTGTCCAAGCATTCCAACGGCTTTCCTCTCTGGCCTCGCATTTTCTTCCTCAGGGCGAGTCTGAGTTCGACTATGTGATTGTCGGGGGCGGCACCACAGGGTGTGTGCTCGCGAATCGTCTCACCGAAGATGCGGACGTTTCAGTCGCCGTGATCGAAGGTGGTCCCAGTGATGAGCATGAGGATCGGTACGTACGCGCCTAGGGACGAAGATGTCGTGCTCACACCCTCTTCTGCCCACAGCGTCCTCAACTTGCGTAGGTGGCTCGAACTTCTCGGTAGCGAACTTGACTACGGCTATACGACCACTGAGCAGCCGCGAGGCAACTCGCACATCCTGCATTCGCGCGCACGTGTGCTGGGTGGATGCTCGTCGCACAACACGCTGATCTCGTTCTTCCCATTCGATGCGGACTTGGACAACTGGCGCGACTACCATGGCTGTCCCGACTGGGGCGCCAAGGCGATCCAGCCATACGGTTCGCGCCTGAAGATGAACATCGTGCCGATTGCACCGCAGCAGCGCAACCATGTCGTGCGTGACTGGGTAAAGGCAAGTGCCGAGGCTACGGGCGCGCCAGTGATGGAAGATATGAATGCTCAAATCGCGTACCGCGGCGGCTTTGACCAGGCGGTGGGCTTCTTCAACATCTCGTACGACCCATACAATGGCCACCGTAGCAGTGCGAGCACTGCTTACATGCACCCGATCATGCCGCACGGTGCGACGCCCCGCAAGAATCTGCATCTGTTCCTCGAGACATGGGTGCGTGCGCTGGAGTTTGATGCACACGATCCTCTTCGTGTGCGTGGTGTGCGGGCTGAGCAGAAGAATGGTACGTCCAGCGTCATTCGGGCGCGGCGCGAGGTGATTCTTTGTGCGGGTGCATTTGACTCGCCGCGCCTACTGCTTCTCTCGGGCATTGGTCCCAAGAGCGAACTTGAGGCCATTGGTATTCCCTGCCGCCACGATTTGCCTGGTGTGGGCCTGAACCTGAATGACCATCCAGAGTCCATTATCATCTGGGAAACGCGCGACACGCCCTCTGAAACGGTCATGTCGTCCGATGCATGCCTGTTCCTCCGCACCCAGCCGAGGGACGCCGAGCCTGTGCCGCATCCCGGCCCTGACCTCATGTTCCACATCTACCAAGTGCCATTCACGGAGAATACCGCTCGACAGGGCTACCCTGTGCCAAAGCATGCGATTTGCATGACGCCCAACGCGATGCGCTCGCGTGGTCGCGGCAAAGTCTCACTGGCCAATGCCGATCCCACCACGAAGCCGCTCATTGACTTCAAGTACTTCCAGGATGAAGATCATTACGATGAACGCCTCATGGTCGAAGGTATCAAAATTGCTCGCAAAGTCGCTGAGCACCAGCTCTTCCGCCAGCACCTCGTCCGAGAAGTGGCTCCTGGGCCTGCGTGTCAATCGGATGCCGATATCAGTGCCTACGCCCGCTCTGTCGCTCACACCGTGTACCACCCAGCAGGAACGTGCCGCATGGGCACACCGCCTTCGAGCCATGCTCCTGCCTCGGAGGATGCACGCACAGTTGTCGTCGACCAGCGCGATCTCAAGGTTGTTGGCATGAAGGGCTTGCGTGTGTGTGATGCTAGTGTGCTTCCCACACTACCGTCAGTGAACCCGATGTTGACGATTCTAATGGTCGCGGAACGAGGCGCTGAGCTTATCCGAAACGATGCATGGGTCAATGGCGAGCGTCGCACGGACTGGTAGGACGCAGTCTACCACGCCTTTGATCACATCATAGACAAGCATGAATTCTATCCACCATTCTTTTCTTCGTATGTGTGTGCATTCTGCTGCGCGTCTCGCGTGGATCGGAGCGTCCGTCACGTTCAGTCACGCTGCATGCGCGGCCCGCGCAGACCGGATGCACCGGTCGTTCGTTGGCCTGACCGTCCCAACCCCACTTTCCATACCAGCCCGTTTTATCGATCTGTTCGTAACAACCATGAAAACTCTACAACTACATATCTTGCATGAGATGCGACGCAAGCGTCAAGAGCAAATTAAACGCCTCGTCGCGACGAGCCATATTCGACAGGTACAGTGTGTTTTTGCCTCGGCGCGAGATTTTCAGGCCGTGCGAGTCCCAAAGCCATAAGCGAGTCGTATGTGTCTTGCGCAGACCCTCCATGTCTTGCAAGTTGGTCAGATAGTGTTTGCTGCCAGACCCCACAACGCGTAAGGGCGAGAAATACAGGTGTGTCGGCGTCACATTCAAGTGGCCTGGCACACCAAAGTGCTGGCACAAAAAGCTGTCCAGCTTGCGTTTGTCCATCAGCGAACGTTCCGACGCTCGCGCTGCGGGCGCTACATGCTCGGGGCCTTTCAGTCCGTCTTTCTGATGCAGCTGCGTCATCTTCATGTCGCCTAGTGTGAATGGCGGCGGCATGTCGGACGGCATCGACCGAGGATGCTTGCCAGCCGACGGCTCACCCCCACTCTGTAGCCATTCCTGGTACCGAGAATGCCGTGAGCGGAGCAGCTGGATCGCCCATTGCGCATCTGTGGGTGCCCCAAGCACCGCCCACCACAAGGGGTTGAGTGCTCGTCGGTACCGGGGGTAGAGCGTTTGCAGCGGCATGAGACCAAAGAAAGTGATGCCGCAGCCAAGCAAAAATACTTTCTGTACAAGGGCTGGACTCGACACCGTGACGAACAAGACAAGCACCGCCAGCAGAATGGCCGTGCGCCGGCTGGCCTTGGGATTGCGCCACAGGAGCAAGTTTTTGATCTTCTCGTGGAAGTCAGCCACGTCACCCGCGGCCACCTGGCTCACGACGCCGTACGTGCGCGCCCATCGCTTGTACAAGTCCAATATGTCCAGTCGACTGCGTCGCTTCAGACGCTCAGCAAGCCGGTTCGCATGCTGGCCACGCACCATGCGGTCGTGCACACGCCGATGCAAGAGGGACTCGTCTTGTGGAAAGTAGCGGAACTGCAACACATAGTACAGAAGCAGCGTGAAGAACGCCGTCGGCAGCATATCTGTGTACCATAGGACGAAGTAGATCATGGCCGCTGCGGCTGTTCGTCGCGGCTCTTCCCAGCAATACAAAGCGCGCAAATAAGCGACGAGCTGCTCCCAGAACGGCGCAATAATGTACAGACGTTCAATGTGCGAACGAGCGCGGCTCTCGCGGTACTCTGTGATCGGTGCCTCGTCCAAGTCATTCGGCGCGTACTGCTCGACCAGGGCTAGGATGTAGGCGACGCAAAAAGCCACGCCATCAACATGTTCATCGTTGAGCGTAGGCGGGGTTTCTGTGCATTCTTCTGTCATGCGCAGCCGCTTCACAGGTTTTTGCGCTGGCGTAGAAGGTCCCGCACTACCTGTTGAGACGCCTGTCTGCATTTCGATGTCAGAGTCGGGTGACTCCATGGCTTTTTCAACCTCATATGGCGCTGCATCGAGAAGTTGGCCTCTGGTCGCTGCACCAGCCGTTGGCGCTCTAGCAGTGTCTGTGGGAAGAGCCGAAGATGCTTTCGAGTCAAGCTTGCCAATATGTGTTGTCAAACATTTCGCCGCGGCTTGCGCAGAACTTGTGTCGCCCCCACCCTGCACAACCGAGGGCTTCGAGGTGCTGGGGTGCCAATCCAACGCTGCGTCTTCACCAAGTGATGCGTATGCATCCGACGGCGCAGAATGGTGCTGTTCCGGTGTATCATGCCCCTCTAGTAAATACAAGCCACGGTCCACATGCATGAGGAATCGCGATCGCCTGTGTCGCCGTGCAAGTGTCTCGTTCGGTGCGAATGGCATGATGTTTTCCTCATCACCGTCGGACGAGTAGGCAAAATCAGACCACTGGGGCATCCGCGTAAAGTGGCGCATCGCATGCGGCAAGTGGACTTCTCGCGTGTGTCTGCTAAAGTGGCTGAGGAACTCGTTCACTTCCACTTCATCCAGCTCGTGCAGTGGTCTGTTGAGTTCCGACAGCAATGGCGCAGTTGGATGCGACTCGTTCATGTCCTTGAGCGACTCGAGTTCATATTCATCAATTATGCTCCATGCATCGTCATCGACGTCCGTCGGCGAGGCCGGCACGTGCGATGAAGATCCTCCTGGTGATGATAATTTCGATGTGCCTTTAAACATCTTCTTTGGCCACCCTTTCTTGGAAGACCTGCGTTCTGGGTATGTAAAGTAGTCATCTTTGCTGCTGAGCTCTTCCATCACATGCGTCTCAAACTGCGACTCACTTGCCGTTTCAGTGTCGGCCTCAGCATGAACAAATGGGTCGCCACTATGCGAGTGCGAATGACTCTGCACCCTGTTGCTCGTATGTCCCAAGACAGGCTCATCTTCAATAGGCGTATACCCCTCCTGCGGATGGTAGTTGAGGCCCAGCAAAGCTGGCAGGTGCAGTGATGCGAGCAACAGATTCGGTCCGTCTGTCGTCCCCTCGCGATCTGGAAACTGCCCTGGAGTGGTCATTTCATCCGCTTGTACATCTAGCATCGCATCAGAGTTCTCATCCTGGTTGGATTCCTGCATAGATGGGGCTGGAACTGTGTCAAGCACTGGTGGCAATGCAGGTGCTTGCTCATTGGCTTGGAGCTCTTGGTCACCTGGTACAAGGGATTTCCGTTCCGAGATGTTTGCGACACTTTTTCGCCTAGAAAGAGGATCTAAGATGGAATGAAAGCTGTTACGTGTTGAAACGCGAGATAGTTCTGGCTCCAACGCACTCTTTGACTGACTCGTTGACTTCGCGCGGCCAGGATTCTTGGGCACAACGCTCCTGAACGTGTCGACCAGCCCTTTGGGGAGCTTGCGCTTTGTTTTCCGACTCTCCATTCTACTGCCTGGAGCCGATCCAGTCGCTGCCAACTGCCGCACAGGTGGCGTGCTCCGTCGATTTCGTGGTCGCGATGGCTTCTACACGCACCACGCACGGATGCACGTCATATACATAAGCACTGAAAAATTGTAGGGCGTCTGTTCCACAGACTGACGGGTGGTTGGTGCTTGCTTATGAAATCATTGTACCCCTTTTCATGTCCGCACTCCATGTCCCGAGCAAGACACTCATAAGCCCCATGATATCGGCTGCGTTGGTCGCTGAGGAATCGGCATGATCTTATGGACAAGAGAGAGAAACCATACGCAGTGTTCTCTATTCATAAGACGAACTGCTTCGAGTGGATTGTGGACAATAGTAAGGTGGACATGTCCTCACATGCTATGCACACTCTCTTGTCTTGGACGTGACCAGGCGACCCGCCTCAAAACGCGGGACAGACGTCATCATAGAAGTAATAGAGCTCATCTGGCGCAAATACTCATAGTTCGCCAATGATGATTTCCATTGTAGCTCACTAGAAGCACCATACATACGAAATAAAGCTAGTCAACATGAGGAGATGGCTCTCTCGCTTGGATCACAACGGGAAGGATAGGAACACATTACGAGCGGCGCTTCAGGTTTGTGCTCAGCTGCGGACCCGTTAGTCTCTCGCCCTTATTTGTCGTATACATACCCATTCAAGACCTTCGTACAGACCGTCACCGCTCGTGGCGCATGTTGCCTGGATGAACCTGAAAGTGTTAGAAATAGAACATAAGAAGGAAAACGACAGCCCACTGCCTCTGTATAAACGTAGGATAGGCCCAGGGGAAAAGGGGGTGAACAGCAGGACAGTAGCTGTCCGACTCATGTGTACATACCATTGACGTTGACGAAGACTGTGCAATCCGAGCTTATCAGTGATTTCAGCGGCATTCATCGCATTTGGCAAGTCCTGCTTGTTGGCGAACACCAGCAAGAGAGCATCACGAAGCTCATCTTCGTTCAGCATACGCTGGAGTTCTTCGCGGGCCTCAGGAATACGTTCGCGGTCATTCGAGTCGACAACGAAGATGATGCCCTGTGTGTTTTGGAAGTCTGCATATGAGCCCATCCGACCATCAGTAAGTACGTACAGTGGCGCCACAGAGGACGGATCTTGTCCTGACCACCAACATCCCACACAGTGAATGAGATGTTCTTGTATTCCACGGTTTCGACGTTGAAACCTGTTCACAGTGTAAGTGCTATCCTAGACACGTCTTACTATTGCCCAAGTGCATCATGGTGCAAACGAGCTGGGTGTGTGATCAATACTCACCAATTGTGGGGATCGTGGTGACAATTTCACCCAGCTTCAGTTTGTACAAAATGGTGGTCTTACCAGCGGCATCAAGACCGACCATCAGGATACCTATTCATCGTATGAGTCTTTTGAGCGCGATTGCATCCATGTACATACGCATTTCCTTCTTGCCAAAGAGGCCAGACAGCAGTCGCGAAACAGACAATCCCATGGTGCTAGTATACCAACGTAGACGGAGGTCAGAAAAGACCCACTCTTTTCTTGTTTGCCCACAAACAAACCCTTAGTGCCTACTAGGATTATTTGTCATTCACCCGGTGGCATGTTGGCTTGTTTTTTGCTGGCGTGCGTGCCGCAGCCTGCTTATGTGAGAAAGTCACACCCACGATCGGGTCTTGCATGTTTCGCTCGAGCCATGCATACACCCACAGCGCTTGTAACCAAACGGGGGTTCGAAGATGGATCAAGGTTGTCTCTCCATCTCAGTATGTAGTTGTTCGTATCACTCTCTGGCTTCAATGCGTTTGCATTCTTGTCCAAATTTGCCGGTTTTCTCTAGTTTGTATGCCAAATGCACCTCTCCCTCCCCCATACGGATGCCAGATTGACCCGATTCATGTGACTACATCGACCGAGACACATGGTAGTCAATGCCGCCCGCACACTATTTTCGACCCTGTGTCGAAAAAAGCGAGAAAATCAAATTCCCCCCCTAGAAAAATCTCGTTAAATAGTCGAAGCCTATTACGCGTTCCTCTTTCCGCAAGGCCCGCCATACCAAGTTGATGTGTCAATGATTTATGGCTCATTGACATGGACGCGGATCTAGATCGGATGGGGGGCTTCTAATGCGTGCCGACAAGAAGCTCGTGAGTTTCAATGGTCGGAGCTGCTTCGCAGCTTCCCTACATACATAAGTCTGTTGGTCATTGTTGTCGTCGACGACATCGTCGGCTTGCATTGTCGAACGGCCACGCTGCATTCCTTCTCTCATACCATGCTCGTTCTTTTACTTGTAAATCTTGACGTCGTTGATGCGTAAGTGGTTTGGGAGATACGGGTGTAACGGATGGCTGAATGTACGCGCGCATCAGATCGGCAGAGGCTTGCATCGCGAGGGCTTTTCTTATAGCCCAGTGTTGAAGACTCGAGTCTTTAGCTTGATGATGTATTTCCTGTGCGGCTTCCAGAGACATGGTCTTCAGTGTAGTCGCTTCATGTTTCATTTGTGCGGTATCTGCATATTGCTGCAGTGTGACCTGACGGCGTTCTCGGCTCACTCGCACGCTGATATACTCATGTTTCGTATGCATGCAGTGGAGACGTAATTCTATGTCTGGCACGCCGTCTCGCGTTGTTGAGTATACTATGCCCATGACGTGACTGTATGTCGTGCTATACGTTTGCTTTACTTGTTCACTTGCGTATACGTCGTACCATTTTACTATAGGTGTGTGGGCATGCACGCGATGCAACCATCTTGTGGCAAGTTGCAATGCTTCCCAAGCGTCAGAGGGGATATTTCTTTTCGTCAATGCGTTCGTGTCGTAGTTGGTGGGTATCTGTTTGGATCGTGTAAGTATCGCTATTTGGTCCTCGGGCAAAATGTGCCAGTATTGCCACATGTTTCTGTCGCCCTCTGTAGAATTTTGCCATGCAACTGTTAGTGACCCGTTCAAATGAATTTGTAGGTAACCAGAGTGTGTTTCTTGCAAGATAGGAGCCAGTCCCAAGGTATCTAGGCCACGGAAACCCTCGCTCGAGAGCGCCGATAATGACCATACCTGCATGTGCGACGCGTGCGGACGCACTGGCACTGACCGTGACGTACACATGATTTTCTAGGAGTAATCGATAGTCTCTGACTCTTGCTTCCTGTTCATATGTCTAGTCACGTGATATGACTCGCGTGTGTGTTGGGTCTTGTGCCTCGCGGGGTGAAGCAGTGACGCAACGTTGCATTTACAGCGCGAAAAGAGTGTTGTTGGTGGGCGTATCCATTGCTTGTTTGGAATGGGACGAAAGCGTACGCGCGGCACTCAAGCACGCATATTATCTGATGAGCAGATCAAAGAGGTGCTAGAGAACTACGACATGGAATGTAAGTATGCATAGATGTGCGTCTGACGCAGGCGACAAGTTAATGGCCCGCCTAGAACGGAGTGCTTATCGCCATTGGGAGGCGGCCAAGGCACAGATGGAAGCACGGATCCATAAGATTCCTCATGACGTGCGTCACATCACACTGCAAGAGTACTACGATATGCATGCAAGTCCTGCAGCAGCGGAGCGTGGAAGACATATTCCACCATTGGCTATGGCTACTCTACCAGATCCATCATTAACGACGTGAAGGACCACGCTTGCGCTGGCTTGGGAATGAGAGCGGTAGACGCAAATACCACCGACGCTGCTGCTGTTGTTGTTGTGTAATGGCGCCGTCTTCATCGACGCCACGACGTGTGCTCTGCGTGCTAGAACAGCCTAGCGATTTCAACATTTCATTCACCCTGTGTCACGTTAGGAATATGTCGTACAAACTAGGTATCAACGAACCTTTGGGTCGTCACGCTGAGTTCTTGCGCGGGTGCTTCAGGCGCGATGCTGAAGTCTTCCAAGTGCAGTCCAAGAACAAGAATGCTTGCAAACAAACGAGTATCGCCTGTAGCTGTCATTGCGTATCGTTGAGAGCCACGCGATTGCTCAGCAAAATGAGACACGAGATGCTCCATGACAATATCCCTTTCATGATCTGGTAGTCGCATCTTTTGCGAAATGCTCGACACGCCGTCCTCACCATGCCGGCTCAGCCCACGCGCATATTTACGGAACGCCAGCAGAATCGCCACATAGTATCCAATCCTGATCAATTCCATTGCACGCGAAGTATTTCCCGCGTCATTTTGTGCAGTCTGCACGATCTGCCATAGGCGTGGCAAGAGCCACGGCGACGGCTGCGGCAGTACGCGTAGAGCCTTTCCTAGCTCGGCCTGCGTTGTGCATTTGAGCAAGTGTCGTGTGTGCAAGGCATTCAGTACAGTCATAGGCACAAGCGACTCAAGTGGGTACACGCCAGCTGGCTCAGTCGCATCGAGATGCGCTTGCGGAAGGGCGCGACTTGTATTGAGCGATGCAGTAAGTTCCTTTTCTGTTGGCAATGTCGAGGCAGATTCGCCAATGCCAGAAGCCACATGCTCGAGAATGTTGTCCATGTTTTCTGTATTAACTTTCATGCGGTCCATGTTGCGCGCGGCTTGCTTCTGCTTCTTGTTACCGAATGCCTCGCCGAGATCACGACGTGCTCTTGTGTAGTCGAAATCGTTGTGCATACCACGCTCCGTCGCTGCTGAGCTAAGATTCGCAAGGGCTTTGATTGACCGGTTCAGCGTAAACAAAGGCACAGCACGAAGAGTCACCTGCTTCTTTGTCTTGTCATATATACCCATCAAGTAGTCGCCAGAGTATCCGCGCGTCTCTCGACGCAGTTCAGGCGCAGCACGCGCCGAAGCCCCCCAGCCCCAATTCGTGCTCGTGTACTGAATTGCGTTTGTATCGCCAGCTAAAAGCAATCGGTCATCAAGTGTAGCAAGGGGTACGGAAGTTGAAGTCGAGCCCGACGCACTTTCACTTGGCTCAATGGCATCACTAGGAGCGCGGTACAGTTGAAAATTGGCATGTTTATCCGGAACGAAATCGGAAAGGGACACTTCATGCATGTGTCAGAATTCAACAAGCAACACAGGCGTACGTACGTAGCATGGGTCCAATCGCAGCCGACGACGAGTCTGCATGCAGAGTCACGCTACCGCTTTTGCTTTTTTTCGTCCGCGACGCATGCTCTCCTTCAGCATCGACTTGGCGTTTTGTTGTACGCGTACTTGACGACGACGACATGCTTACGCTTGCAAACTTAAACAAGGGGGAGTGTCGTCTAGTCGTTCGTTACGTACAAACAACGTCGACGCTGAATTTCACTTGAATCTGCCACCCGCACGAACAAATTTTTTACTTTCCCCAGCGGCTGCAAAAATGTTCGAGCGACAAGATTGTGCCTCCACATTTCACTTCGTAAGCCAATATGGAGCCTTACCAAGTCTCACACTAACGTGCCAGATAATAGATCGACGCCCGGAACAGGATGTGGTGGCGTCAATGCGCTGTTCGCGCTATACGCGCGGTCTCCCAAGCGCAAATTCGGCGCTCTTTGTCAACTGATGCCAATTTGAATCAAGGAACTCTGAAACGTGTGCTGATCGATGCCATCAAGGTATGTACCATGCAGCATTCACTAACTGAAGGCGCGTGGTCCCTTGACGATACCTGCCTACATGCAAGCATGCCTGACGAATCCTGACTATGGATATTATGCAAGCAAGAGCCAGCAGGAAAATTCTAGGATTCTCGGCACTCGAGGAGACTTCATCACAAGTCCAGAAATTAGCCAAGTGTTTGGTGAGTTGCTCGCTGTGTTCTTCATTTCGCGCTGGCAATCGGCTGGCGCTCCGAAAAACGTACGCATTGTCGAACTGGGCCCGGGACGTGGAACGTTGCTGTGTGATATGCTGCGAACGTTTTCTGCATTCCCTGATATGATATCGGCGATCCGCTCGATCGAGCTGATCGAGTCCTCACCACTGTTTATTGAACAGCAGGAAGCGAACTTGAGTGCTACCCTAAGCCGCTTCGGTCGCTCGATCGCAAATGCAGACACCCCTGTTGACCAGCTGGCGCCTAATGATTTGCGTGTGGAATGGTTTGCGTCGTACGAGCAGGTGCCTACAGAGCCAAATGCGTGGACCATCGTTGTGGCACACGAGTTTTTTGATGCGCTTCCAATCCACATATTTGAAAAGCATATTGATGGTTGGCGGGAAGTCATGGTCGATGTCAACGATGAGAGCAAGCCGGTCAATGTGATCAAGGCTTCAGACCTTGGTAAACCTCGCCCAGAGCCTGGACTTCGATACGTCCTCTCGCCCGGTCCCACTGCGTGGACGCAACTGCTCGCCGCCAAGTCTGAGCGCTTTAAAGCACTTCAGCCTGGCCAGCGGGTCGAAATTAGCCCTGCCAGCTGGACCGTGGCCCGAAAGATCGGCGAATGGGTGTCAGGCTATCCGGCACTCCGCCCCGATCAAGCCCAAGCACCGCCGCCAGACGTGATCGACAAACGTTCGAAGCCATCACTTGGTGGCTGTGGACTCGTTATCGACTATGGTGGTATGCGCTTTTTCAGTGATAGTTTCCGAGCTTTCCGTGCACACAAGCTTGTGGATCCGCTCGAGATGCCAGGCCAATCCGACCTCACGGCCAACGTCGACTTTACGTTCCTTATGCATGCAATACACACCACCAATGCCTACACATACGGGCCACTGTCTCAGCAGGACTTCTTGACAGCCCTTGGCCTGTCGTTGCGGGTCAAAAACCTAGTGGAGTCGAACAGGGCTGATCGTCAAGCCGAAATTCAACGAGCTGCGAATCGTCTGATTGAGACGAACGGTATGGGCACGCAGTACCAAGTCATGGGAATTTCATCACCCCATCGGGCCACCGCCCCCGAAGGCGAGCCAGAAGAAGTCTATCCATTTATCTAGAAAGGTTAGGCCGATTCAGCAGTCGCTGCTGGAGCACTTGTCGCGCCTGCAGCTAGTGTCCGAGACTGTGCCTGTGCGTTGGTTGCATTACCATCAGCATCCGCATGGGAGTCTGCATCACTGCGTGTCTCATTCTTGCGTGGCCGCCGCTGGGCTGCATCACTAGTTGCAGCTGGTGGATGCGCACGACGATCCATAGCCTGAGCAAGAGCCGATGTGCGGAATGTGATTCCTCGTGTTTTATCAATGACCGACTGATACACGATGGGACGTGGCTGGTTCATACGAACAACGCCTTCCTTCAGATCGATTTTCGCATCCATCTTAGTGTCGCAAATGAGTTTGACAATCCATTTCTCGCCATCTTCCTTGGACATGTTGAGCCGCTTCGACAGATCGACGATATCAACCTTTTGGTGAATTCGGCAGTACACCTCGCTGACAAGGAGGCGAGCATGCTCGATAAATGGGTCAGCGACATCTTGGAGGAAAAAGTCATGTCGGACAACTGACTCAGCCTTTGCCAGTTCGGCTTGTGCACACTCAAAGTCCAGTTCCACATATAGCTGGCGGAAAAAGTCGATGAACGGATCCGGCTGGAGACGATAAGCCTCTATCTGGATGTCTTTCGATACCTCGCGCAGCGCCGCCTGAGCCGTCAGCTTTGTTGTCTGAGAGTAACCTGTGCCTTCGATCAGGTAGCCACGAGTTGCCTGTCGTCGTGTGACGACGAGCGCAATCACCAAGTAGCGGAGAAGCCACCAGCATGACATTTGGATCGTGCTCAAGTACGTCGGACTAAGGAACATCTCGACAAGCTTAAAGCGTCCATTTGGGTGATTGAAAAAGACAAACAGGCTCCAGTGCAATAGCCACACACGTTTCTGTAGAATGTCTTCATGTGAAATCCGACGTTCTTCGCTTGCTGAAACAACAGAGGTCGTTGCACGCTGTGCATCAATGTATTCACGAAGCACGCGAACATCATCCATAGCACGATCCCAATCACCAGTGAGCGTATCGCAGGCCAGCTTGCCCCAGAGCACGGACTCGTACAGCTTCGTGTCCGGAGATAGGATGCAGAAATGGTATAGATACGACGAGGCTTCACTGTACTTTCCGCAAGAGAAAAGGAAGCGTCCGTATTCGTACAAAACATTGATCTGATCCGTTGTAAGCTTGTACTGCTGCTTTAACCATTCGAGATTTTGTGCCTTGTCCTGCTTGAGAGCACCGGCCACGTTGGGGTCTTCGATGACCGTCAGTACATGTTCTGCCTCTTTTGCAAGATGGTTGTTCTTGACCTCCAGCTGATTCGCACGTTCAGCTACATCTTTTGGCTCGTCTTCTCCTGGGTAAGCCTCCCGAAAGAACTGCATTGTGTAATCGACCATATTGGTCTTCTTGCCCAGTTCGTACTGGGCTTTCGCGAGATCTTTCGCATCAAAAATGCTCAAAGAGCGCAGATGCGAAAGCAGAGGCAAGCCCAGATGCGGGTCCATGTACGCCAGAAGCGTCTGCGTTAGATCATACTCGGCCATGATTGATCAAGCGGCACACAAGTATGATGTATGTGGACGAAAATTCTTGCTGGACGCTGATTTTCGTAAACCCTGTCAAACTAGCCTAGTAGGAGCTTCTAACACACACTCATTCGGGCGTTCTGAAATGTGGAAAAGGATCGAGCGACAGGGGCGTCTAGAGAGGGCCTAGAGGCCTGCCAGCTTATATGCATACGTGACTGATTTCGAGCAGTCATGTTCACTTATAGTAGGGCTTCGCTTTAGTACCAATCCAATGGTACAATATTGCTATGATCTTTGTGCAAAACCATACTTAATGATGAGGCCAGATAAATGAACTCATGACGATGTCACAAAGCCAACTGATGCGCCATTATTCCACTGACTGTCTATGTAATCTCACTCAAGTAGCAAACAAGCGGGCGCTATTCGCATTTCGAATGGAACACATGCCTGGCCTAGGCGAGGCGGTTGTATTTTGGACCACTATGTGGTTGTAGTATATGGGCAGAAACAAACAGACACATTTAGTGACCAGAGCGGCGCTGCTCAGCAATGGCCGTCGTGAGAATGTCCATCTTACTATCGGGGTTAGTCGACCGTCATTCGACATTTGTCTGTCATACGTACCGCTTAGCACGGCCGATTGTACCAATGCGACGCTTGATAAACTTGCGTGCACGCTTGTCCTGGTTGGTTAGAACGCGCGTTCAGATGAGTCGAGAAACTGGTAGGTGGTGCGATACCTCTCCTAGATCAACATGCCAAGCAGACCGAGCAATGTTACCACACGTCATTGACCACAGTGCCATGTCGCTCAGTATGCCCCTAAACAGGCATGTACGAAACCGTCGATAAAAGGTGCAGAATAGCACAACCCAATCCAGTTTACATACCTTCGAGTTACGGATCAATTCCATAGCACGACGCTCGTAAGGAGCAAAGCCCGTCACCTCACGAATGATGCTCCGGATTGTCTTCACACGCTCGCTAGACACACCCTTGCTTTGCACACGTCGGGGAGCCAGGACACGGCGGTTAGTCGGGTGACCACGGTTGATACCCCAAACGAGACCTATACTCGTTAGAACGCTTCTCATGGTGCACCGCATATCACGTACCAGTGCGCGGCACGCCTGCCTTGTGAGCCGGGTTCGATGAGCTGCCCATAGTTGGCTTCTTGACGTAAGGTGATCAAGTCGTGCTGCTCGACGGCCACAACTCTTTGGTGTCCCCTTTCTGGACCCCTCGCCTCCGCCCGGCCATGTAGAAAAATATCACGTGAAATACTACACCACCGTAGAGACCGCCCATTCGATCAAGAAGCCGCTCTCGTCCGTGACACCTCCACACAGCGTGCTCCTCCATTAGACGGAGCATGCACCGGCTGACTCAGCACCATCTGTGCGCGTCGACACCACTTACACGCTCATGCGTATTCCTCCACGTTAATTGACTTCCTCATGCCTATGGTGGCAACGTCTGAGCGGCCAATGCCTACGGTGCCAGCGGCGGCACCTGGGCAACAGGGTTCAAAGGTCATACTACACATACCATCAACTCGTGTAGGGATACGACCTGCGCCGCTTGATTTGTGCCAAGGCGACAAACCACGCAAATCGAATATGATTGACATGACTGGTCAGCTGTGGCTCACAGAAACGCGCCTAACATTCTTTCCACAAGAGACGAATGAAAATACCAACGGTTTTCATCTCGATTATCCATCTATAGCTTTGCATGCGATTTCGCGTTTTGTGCCCGAAGAGCTACGTGGTTCGGACTTGTTCTTGTTGGATACATGTTTGTACTGTCAACTAGACGATCATCCTGAGCGTGATGATGAGGACGAGAATGAGGAGGAAAACGGCGAAGTAAAAGAGATGTGGATACTTGTACAGGACAGCTCAATCAGTACGTTTATGCATGCGCAGGACCTGGCGAACTCATCTAGCAGTGAATTCGCTGTATGACTCTCTTTCGTATTGTGCGTCTTTGCATCCTTCCGCCGGAATCGTGGATGAAGAAGGATTAAATCATCACCCATTGGCTGGTCTCGCGAATCTCACGTCTGAATTTGATGATCATGACGACAACGATGACCATGACCGTTCAGCTGATAACCAGAAATGTGCTGGAGGAAGGGTGCGTTCGGAAGTCCAAAGTCCCGACGCGCGCTATCGACCATATTAACGGTAGGATGCACAGGCGCAGAGTGTCAAACCAACCAATACGTTGATGTTCGTTCATTTTCCGCCGACGTTTTTTGCTTCTGAGAATGCTGTATCTCTGTTTCTCGATGTGCTGCATGCGTATGGTCATGTTGTAGATTGGACACCCATGCCGGCATTTCGTCAAGCGATGGCTGTGTTCGAAGAGGCGTCGGAGGCACAGCGCATCAAGCAAGTCCTTGATCGGCTGCTTATACCTCATGACGATGATGACGATGAAGGATCGTCAGAAACGTACGTGCCTTCCCGAACATGGTCCAAGCTTATCTCACTGACACGGTCTAGTTCTATGCTACGCGTGTATTATGATCATGAAACACCACTTGTCCTGCTTCCTTCGGGTGAGTATGTTGTCGCGCGAACACTAGATGGATCAACAACGTTTTTGGAGCCTCCTGTGCCGGAGCGAGACTTTCTGATTAGCCCGCCGGGCAGTCCGCCAGTCGGCTGGGAGCAGCAAGTGGAAGGTCGCCCTAACACCGATACATTGGCGCAAGACCTGATTGAAGCACTACAGAAACTGTCTACAACGGCAGAAACAAAACCTGTGTTGGAGCACCAACATCGCTCTTGTCACGAGCCCAGTGGAGAATGTGACCATTCTGAGCAGCGGCGGATATCCATGCTGCTTTCGCCACAAGACGCAGTAAACGACGTACCTGGTGTCATTTTGCATGCGACGGATGAGCGCACTGCATGTCATGCCACCGACGAACCATCGTTGATTCATCGAGTCAAAGCCACAAATGACAGTATGCTGGGGTCCACAGTATCATCGAAATCATTTAAAAGACCTACATCGCGGCCCCCTATGTGTACATAGCAAATCCGAAAATAGTAGGCGAGCAGAGATATAGCGGAAGCATTGAATACATGGGATTGCAGAGGAGAACGGGCGACCATAAAGCAAGTATGAGCTCCAAGAGGGAGCAAGCACAAAGGCCGCGTATAAGGAAAGAGCCTCTCGGACAAGATCATAGTAGGCAATAAACACAGGCAATCGAAGAGGAGTGGATTGGTGCGTGGAAATAGTGTGTGTGTGTGTGTGTGTGTTTGATTCTACAACCGGCAAGGACCCAACGAGCCTGATACACTCACGGCTTTGTGGCGCTTGCCGCGGCATCCGCAGCTTTCCCTGGTACAGACGGAGTTGATGGAGCAGAAGCATCTACTCCAGGCTCGTTGGTCTGGAATGGCTTCGATGCAGTCGGTTGTGAGGATGTCGGCTCGCCGGCAGAGGCAGCGACCGATTGTGTACCCGTAGCCTCGCCGCTCTGGTTCAATGTAGTGGCCTGGCCGAAATGTTCTTGAGGCACATATGCCTGCTCCGGGAGACCAGTTTCATCGACCTGTTCAGCCGCTTCAACAACTTCATACATGACCGATGCAACTTCTGGTGCAGGCACTTTGCCAAGCAAAAGGTCCATAGCTGGGATCGATTGGCCATAGAACTGGGCGTTGGCATCTTTCCGCTCCAAGAGTGCAGTGCCCTCCAACGATGCGCCGCCGTATAAACCTTTACTGCGGCTGTACGTGAACATGGGAGCAGCATGCACGAGTGCGGACGAGATGGCGCCGCCTGAGCCAATGGGCCCAGCTGCAGCGCTTAGGTTGCCCCCAAATGTCAGGTTACCAGCGAGACCGAACGAGCGGACAGCTTCTTCACTGTTCATTACAATAACATATTCGACTAGGTCAGCACCAATCTGGAACCCAAAGCCGACGCCGGCCGTAACAATGCAGCTGGGTGCTGACCATGATCCGTCCGGCAAGCGAGCAATGACAACACCACTACCTGCTTTGCCCGACCAGACAAACCCAGCTTTCACAACAGTAAATATAGCGAGACCCTTTGCCTGCAAAAGCACAGCCTTGGGAATAGAGTTGAGCGCCGTTTCTGGGTTGTTCGGGTCTGCAAGGAAACTCTCGAGAATCTTCGCAGCCCGCTGACATTCGGCTGGCAGACTAAATCCTGCCTGCACGTTCCTCGCGTGCGATTCAAGCTGCGTATATCCCTTTTGTGCATACATAGAAGCTTGTGAGCCCGCCTTTCGTGCGGCAGTTTTGATTCGGTCCATATACGACATGGTTATAGGGAGAAAGTCTGCGCCCGGATCAAGTTCGTTACAAATAAGTGTCGGTAGTTGATCGTGCCACAATGCCAAGGGCGCGGTAAACCTACTTTGAATGTGGACGCAGCGCCATCGGCCCAATCGGGCAATGGCACCAAGGGACGTAGCCCGCCCAGGTGTCGCCATGGGCCAATCTTCACGTGACGTTCCATCACATCAATGCACGAGCCTTGCATGGCTCAGCGCGTAGGGTGAGGACAAGGTGTTTGAGGTAGTATCGCCGATCGGAGGATAGAACAAGGAAGGTCCGTTGTCGAGGAGTGTGTGGACAACATGGGCGGCGAGATTCGCACCCGCGTTGGTCAGCGGTTGCGGACCACACTGTGCTGTGCAATATGGATCGTCTGTCTATGTATATCGCTGCTCTCGTTTGCATATCTTCCGCGCATGCTCGACATGCGTATGGAGTGCCGCATGGCACGTATGCTACCGTCATATGTGGTCCACGACGAGCAACTTCAGCAGTATTCACGGTCAGACTCGCCAGTGATGAAAAAGTATTCGCTGCGTGAGTACAGAGAAATGGGCTACCATATGCCGAACAAGTGGAAAGAGCAGCCATTGTACAGTATGCCTGTGCTGTTCATTCCCGGAAACGCTGGTAGTTTCGCGCAGGTGCGTAGCCTTGCATCGAGTGCATTTTATCAATACTGGACGAGAAATGGCCATGATCCTCGCCCCGATATGGAGGATGTGCTAGGCCCCACCGTCTGGTATACAGTGGACTTTAACGAAGACTTTTCTGCGTTCCATGGTGGCACCTTGGAAGATCAGGCTTTCTTTGTGAACGAGGTGCTGCGTTATTTGCGCGCACAGTATGACAGTGTCCCACCAGAAGATGATGCTGCCTCTTCGCGACGCTTTAGCGATGATCGGAACACCACAATCGGGATTGTGGGCCACAGTATGGGCGGCATTGTTGCGCGACTGGCTATGACGCTGCCGAACTACCCTGTTTCGTCTGTCGATACTATCGTCACGCTCTCGACGCCACATGCATACCCGCCTGTTCCGTTTGAGCGCTCGATGGATCGCGTGTACGACCGAATCCATCGTCACATGCGTGATGAGCCGCTTATCATCTCTTTGGCTGGCGGCTTGCTCGATACGCAGCTGTCATCGGACGCAACGTCGCTCACACTCGATGGCCATGGCTCACCTATGTCACGTCTTTCTTCCTTCACGACATCGGCGGCATCGCTCTGGAGCTCAACAGATCATCTGGCGATTGTGTGGTGCGACCAGCTGCGCTACCGCATCGCTCGTGCGTTTCTGCGCGACTATGCTTTTTTCCATCGCATAGCCGAGGCAAGGGCATTGCCTGACGTGCGGAAACAGCGGCGTGAGCTATGGCGCAGGGTGCTAGGCATTGTCGATGACGCTGCGAGTCCGCAGGACAAGAGCCTAGCGCTCGCGACGGCGGACTTGATGCCAACATTGATGGTATTTATGAGATCTAGAATCATGCCAACGGACCTCGCGTCGCGGCAAAGCATGATACTTACGCACCTAAATGTGACGAATGTACATGTACATGTGCTGCGGTTGATTACGCCGCCTGGCCCCAGGCAACAGTACGGGGGTATGACGAATGACACCGATGAGGCCCTGGCTTTCGAGCTTGTGTCCAACTTGTCATACGGATCGACGTCGAACCGCGGCATGTACGTCCCGCAGAACCACGAGCTCTTCGTGTCCGTGTGTAGGCGTCAATTCCGCAGTCGCACCCGGACCATGGTCGATCCTGCTTGGTGCCATCCGATTTGGACAAATGGGCTCGAATCCCTACCTTATTCGCCCGCGAAGGAACGAGAACCAGGCACCAAGTTCCCAGATGCACACCTCCAGTATGATGTGCCGAGTATCTCGCTATCTCGCTTGCACCTGAGTGCGGCGTTCTTACGCAAGTACGAGATCGACAGCGTGCGCATCGAGTACACTGTGAATCCTGCCGAGTTCCCAACGAGCGAGAATGTATCGTCGATCCTCACGTATGGCTGGACCGAGGACAAGCCACTCGTGCTGCGCGGCACCCCTGGCTGGTTTCGCTCGCGGACCTGGGAGCTCCCGGGGATCAATGTCTCTTCGCTCCTGAGCTCGTATGTGGAACATGGACCACTCTGGGAGTGGGACCTTCCCGACATCGATTCGGCACTCCTCGCCTACACATTCACGCTCGTTCCAGCGCCCTGTGCCTCGCGCTTCCATCCGCCACCGCCGGCCATGGCGCCTATGGTCCGTTTCATTAGTGCATCGACGGGCGATGTACGCATTTTCCCTTCTTTGCGTTTGCATGAGTCGAACCACTTGCATGTCGCATTGCATGGCGTGGCTCCCTTTATGCAGGAGCCCAAGCACCGTGGCACTCGGCTGCAATTCTGGCTCCTCGACGAATACATCGGCACTCCATTTAGCGGCACGTTCGACAGTACATGTCCATTGCCGTACGCATCGATCCATGCCTCGATCCACTGGCGCGCCAGTATTGCGCTGCTCGTTCTCCGGTACCGCCTGGCCTTGCTCGTATGGCCACTAGGTATCTTGGCACTTGCTCGCATACAGTCATCGCATTCTCCTTCTGCGGCTCTTGCATCCCTCACGCATGGACGCGGTCTTCTTATCGTGCTTCTCGCTCCTATTGCGCTGCATGTGTGTGTATTTTTTGGCGCATCGCTCGGCGTGCCACGGCATACACTCGGCATCGGAATTACCTCGCTGCACTTTTGGTGGCTCGGTCCCGTGCTAGCCATGACGGCCTTGAGTCTTGCTATGCTCATGCACGTGGTCGTCGAGAGCCTTCTGTGTGCCTGGTACATCTTGGTACGTCGCCTTGCACCGCGATACCTGCCACTGCATACGCAGCCCACGCAGCTCAAGCAAGCGCCTCGGCTGCATACATGGCTCGCTTGGACAAGGCAGCCATCGACTTGGCTCGCCGCATGTGTGCTTACCGCGTTTCTTGTGTTCATGCCGTACCAGGTGTTGATTCTTTTATGTACGGTAGTCCACATGGCTACCACTTGCAACTCCTACATGGCATTTCGAGAAGCTGAACGGCATGCATCGCTCAACGATACCGCTGGTATGCTTCGTGCTCGACATGCTGAGCATCTGTGGCTCTTGCACTTCTTGCTATGGCTCATGCCACTTCAAGCGCCTATGCTCGTCGTCTGGGTACGCAATGTGAATGCCGGCCTCACCATGGGTTTCACCAGTATCCAGTACAAGATGTGGGCCGTTGCGCCACTGTTGTGGCTCATCTACCTGTTCTGGGTTCCATGGACACTATCGCCTCCAGCATTTCACTCCCTAGGGTTTGAGCATGCACGCCATGTCGTGTATGGGACCATGTCACTATGCGCGCTTTTATATGGCGTGCGATACAGTTACTTTGTTCTAGACGCATTCGTCGTCACAGTCTTGTATGAGCTTATCGCTAGGATCGCACCCCTGTACATGAGGCCGACGAAGCCCGAGGCGATCCCCATGAACGGCACATCGCACCTGAATGTTCCAGCCTCACTTCTCAACAAAGACGCCGCATGTCCCACTGTCTCGAGACCTCCTGGCGATCACACCGACCACTTGTGGGAAGAGTACCTCGACACACTTGATGCCTACATGCACGCTCGAGCACAGGCAGAGCAGGCAATGAAGCAAGGGTTTGCGCAGCTCACACGGGCCAAGATGGCCTTGAACGGGGGGGTCTTTGGCCAGCGACTCGGTCGTGATCTGTATGATGAGCGTATGTCAGCGCGTATCCGCATACAGCCTGAGACGCCCGGCGCCACACCCTCTATCGCCCAACCTCTCGCGCGTGAGTCGGCAAGCACCGAGTCCAACCCAGCGACTCTCAGGCGCCGACTCATCCGAGAAAAAGAACCACATGATGTGAAGCATCCTGATACCAAACCAGACTGTTCTAGCTCTAGAGAAGACGACCCCGACCATGACGAACACCCCACCACACGCCACCCTCAGGGCTTCGATCCCTTATTCCAGTTCAGCGGACTTCCTCCACGCCCACTCAAAGCTGCCCAACGCGAGTTCCAACGTGCCCTCGGTCTCCTTCTAGATACCAATGCATCGACGAAACCTGTTGAGCCTCTATCGCACAACGTATGGCGCCTCCAAAACCGTCTTTATTCCCTTGAAACCGAACTTCATGCGCGCCGTAATTCCTCATAGCACACTATGCAAACATCATATCGCTTGTAATCTCAATAAACGAAACGTATACCCTACAACCTACTCTTTACGTGCATGCTTGGCAGGCTCAGACCCACGGGCTTGACCTTGATCACCCTTGATCACGCTGTGATCCGAATCATCTTTTTCATCTTTGCTATCGTCGCCCCCATTATCGTTGGCTTTGCGCTTATCACCCCTCATCGGTTCACTGAGTTAGGCACACAAGCATAAACGTACCTGCTATTTTGGTCGGCAGCGGGTGTCTTCTTTTCATCGTGCCCCTCGCCGCTGTCACCGACATTCTCATCGTCGTCGTCGTCGTCGTCATCATCATCATCATCATCATCATCGTCATCCTCTTCATCATCATCCTCTTCATCATCGTCAAAATCATCGTCGTCTTCTTCTTCCTCATCTTCCACCTATTTCATTAGAGCATCACGTCACGTACAAAGTCTTCGTCTTCTTCTTCATTGTACTCCTCCTCCTCCTCTTCGTTGTCACCGTCGACATTCTCATCCGTTGCTCGCGATTTTCCTGCTTTCACAGATGATACCTGTTCATCTTTTTCTGCCTTCGTAGGCGCAAGATTCGTCGATGTCACGTTCGTTTCCTCAGTTCTCACAGTTGAGCTCATGATCGCGACCAATAGAAGGGAAACTAACAAAGCAGAACAAAAATGCGTGTTATATCGAACCCGACCACAGCCTCGGGTTTCGTCCGTGCGCTTCCAGACTTGCAGACTTGCCATTGGCAGTATGAGCGCGTCCTCCACAGCGGCCAACCCCAGCTTATCCCTCGATCGTGGAGAAGCCAATTCAACTCACCCTTTGTGCCGCATGACACAATTTTCCTATGATGCGGCGTTTGGCTTAAGATTCAATTGTCCTCAAATGAATACAATGATCAGATTAAATGTCGCACTCTGTACAAGTGTAGGTTGGAAAAGTTCTCATGAAATTCGTTATACAAATGTTTCTGCTACGGAAGACGTCTCTACTTTCTCGCTTCTGTCTTAGTATCCTTGAGCGCCATCGCGTCAGAAGGCGTTGATTGAGGTGTATTTACTGGGCATTTTCTGTAAACCATCTTCGATGTGCGCTAATAATTCTAAAACATGCAAAACTTTGTTCAGTTCGCATGGGTTAACATATAAATAATAGCCAACATCCGCATAGTCTTGTATGTAGCTAAGAATATCGGGAGCCATCATTTGAAGATGACAAGGAGTCTGGATAAGTCAATCGATACAGCTGTTTTGTTTTGCGTACGAGCATCTCGAGATACCGGGTCGTACACAGGAGTACGTTGCTCATCACTGCCCGTCGCTTGTCCCAACTCAAGACAACGATCATAGCATTCTTGTGTGTGGAGATAAATAGGACCCTATTTTGAATCGATCGATGTGAAAGTTCGACCTTTTTGATATTTCCGCATCTTGGACCACAAATATCGCACTGAACGACCAATGCCAGCGGTATATAAACCCTTTAGCGACTGAACACGGGCTGGCTTAGATACAATGTCCACGATTTGTTGGCGCAATACATCTTGGAACGTTGACTGATGAGCTACGGCTAGCCAGAAACGGGTGGAAATTGGCCATTCTGCCGCCTCCTCACAGTCATCGTCCGTTTGTAGCTTAGCAATGATGTCTGGCTGATCACGGAGTTTCCGGATATTTGCTAAAGCAGCAGGAATCAGTTCCTCAGGAGACATGTTTTTGCACTTTTCGAAAACCGGGTGTAAATGATACTCGCGCTGATAGTGCTGTATCAACCGCAAACGCACATTCTGTGGCAAGAGGATCGCGACAAGTGCCATGGTAGCTGGGCGCTTATCTTGCCTCATACTGAAACATACGTCATCACCACGCACCACATGCACGAAGTGCAATCGCGATAGCAACGAAGAATACATGATTCGGAACCATGGAAGCTGGTGCTGGACAATGTTGTTGACCTTGTTCTGGTTCTCACCACCAGGAACTTTCATGCGAAAGTCACCCATATAGCTAAGAGAAGCAAGCATACGATACAAATCCATTTCTGTGAATGAGGTTGGGAGCATCAGCAACGCGACCCTCAGTGCCGACGTCAAATTCGCTTGTTGTGCGTTGGGGACACGATCGTTCGTCGCATCAAACAAGCATGCAATAGGCTTGTGCATACGACCACCGACGTACAGCGTGTTCCAATAGAGCAAGTCTTTGCACATATCTTCCACAGAGACAATTCCATATTTGACAATCTCGTCCTGCACATTGACGTACGGCACATACCAAAGCCCAGCTCCCATTCTCTGCGCTGCTTTTATGGCCCAAAGTCCACACCACCTTGTCCACCAGGGATAATGCGACTTGTTCCTTAGCATATTCGCGGCATGCCAGTGAATAGGATCTTTCACCGCAATCACCATATCAATCATTGGCGGCGTATTACCAACCTTTTGGGACACTGGTGCTTGACTAAATACACCAGAGCCATATGCAAACGCATACTGCACCATAGGAAGATTCATGGTCTGCAGTATGTGCAATATGTGGCGCCGATGAGCCGCTTCCTCAGCTGTCCGTTTCGACATGTCCGGCATGGCCGTTGGCACAACGAATGACGCAGGGAATTGCTTTGCATGTGATACCACATTCTTCATCTCTTCATGCAACGCACAAGGCGTATGGAATGCACGTCTTCGCACCGGTGCTACCATCAACTTTGCTTGTATGCCACATGCCGTCATATACTTTAGTCGTGGTACCACTGTCATTTGCGTCATGGTCGTGGAGGAAGAATATGGGGAAGCAGGCATAATTACGTCAAGCGCGCCATCCCCCGATCCTCCATGTGGTCGGACTAAACTTCTGTGCGCCGACTGACCAACATTGTGGAGTAGTAATCAACTACCAACACACGCGGCTTGCCGCGACAGGGCTATGGTTTCCTAACCAAACAATTGCTACATCTCGTCAAGACACGAGCTTCGTGGCAGGGTCAAGGTTTTGCGTACTCCGTAGGCGCTCGTCAAGAACGCCCTTAGCTTGCAAATGTGCCATAAAACCACCGACCAAATGAAGACTGCCTGCGACAAAAACATCTGGCACAGTATGTGTTGACTGAGCATATTCCCGCACAGCGTTCATTACATGCTCAATACTAGGCATCACATATACTCGAATATCCCTCATGCTAGTATTCCCACCGAAAGCAGACAGAGCATCACGCTGCGTTATGCCCTGCAGATCACACCACGCATGCAGGAGCTCCCGCTGAACAGCCATGCTCTCAAGATCTTTGGGATCTATAGCGCGTGACGTCAAATCACTCGCTGAACCACCATCCGCATATGTATTATTCGTACAGAAAAATATGCGCTGGAAAAATGTGCATGAGTCCTCATTGCATTGACGCAGCTCATCAAGCATTGCCTGCACAAGAGTGTGTGCTGACCGCCCATTCGTGCAGTTGAACGCAAGCACCTTCGGCCTTGTATTGCCTGCCGTCTCGCGTACGAACCATTGAACACATGCACGCACGCTCTCAACGGTGTGTGCGCCATCCACAAAGTAGGTTGCGTGAAAGGCCTCTTCTGCAGGCACTATTTGACATCGTCCGGGCCAGAATGCAGATGCTAGTGCTTCTTGCGCTGCTTTTGGAACACGTTCACCTACAGGCCCTAGGATATCGAGGGCACCCGGAAAGCACTCTTTTCCAATACCAGATGCAACAAACGAACGTACGAGCTCCAGTGCTAAGCTTGCGTTCGAGTATTGGTGATCGCCTGCTAGGCCCAAGCGGACTTGCTGCAGCTCGCGGTACGTGTGTACGACGTGGAATGTCGATGCATGGACTTTCTCCTCAGCATACTTCCTGAGTACGTCCAAAGCTTCTACAGGTTGTTCGACACTCAATGCCGGCACACCTGTTTTGTAGATGCCGGCTTTTTGCCAGGCAATATCCTTAAGTTCATGCCCAAGAATGGCGGTATGGTCAAGGCCTAGAGCTGTGACACCCGTCACGATAGGACACCTCACAATGTTGGTCGAGTCATACATGCCTCCGATACCGACCTCAAGGAGCGTTGCCGACACTTTGAGAGAAATGAACACATGAAAAGCAAGTAGCGTCATAAAACGAAAGTAAACAGGTCGTATGGGTGTGGACGCCAGCGCCCGGTGCGGATTCTTCTCAAGCCGATCCCAGACTTCCCAGAAAAACTTGGCAAAGTCTGCTTCCGATAAAGGTGCACCATCGATTCGAATCCTCTCACGCGCAGCGACCATATGTGGGGACGTATATAAGCCAATACGGCGATTCCCGGACGAGTACGAGAGGAGACCTTTAATCTTCTGAAAAAGTGCATCACAAAATGCAGCCGTTGAGCCTTTCCCCTTCGTCCCCGTTATATGCACGACATGGATTCGATCCAGCTCGTCGCGCGAGTGGCCAATGCGTTCGAGGTACTCTGTCATTTCCGGCTCGTTAAGCTCATTGACAGTTTTTCCACTCTTTCTAATAGCCTCTATCGTTGCTGCATTTGACTGCAGTGAATTCAAAGCATCAATCGCCGCTGCATAGCTGCGCGTTGCCATCGTCGAATATGGTGCTGCGTGCAGTCGAGCAGCTGTCGGCCAAAGACGCGTCACTGCTGCTCGCTGCATATGAGAAAGTGGAGGATGATTTGTGCCGCACCTACTTCTCGAACTCTATCACATTAGAAAGTCCTCGTCGGCCACCATCCGGCCGAACAAGCACAACGGATTGGAGTCGCCAGTTGCTCTTTCAATTCTCCACTTGGTCTGGCATTGAGTTACACAATTATGCCACGTGCTGCTCCATGCTCTCCATCGAGCTCGATGAACCGTTTCCTCACCCTTGGCTCCTAAGCGCCTGCTTATAGTTTTGAAGTTTTTCACGTGACGTGGTGTGCATTAAGCGCTAGGTATGGGCTTCTTCGATGGGCGCCTGGCGCTGCTCGTGAGAAAGTGTGACACCAGCGCTCGATTTCTACCTCTCACCATCAAGGCCGATCTCTAGTGGATTATCGCTAAGGTACGTACATGGCGCGCATACAAGAGCGCGCGCAGCACAAAAGGACGGCTGCGCAACGTCATGAAAGTGTTGCGCGCGTTAATAGTGTGCGACGTTGTTGGGTTCATGAATCAGACAGTATTAACACTCATTTACAGCGTACCATGGCCCGTAACAGCACAGTTAGCCCGTACGTCGGTCGTCTTGGCCGTAGCCAGCTGTACTCGAAGAAGGGTGGCTACAAGCACGCTGGCCGCAAGCCAGCTCCGGCCGCGGAAGAGGCGCCAGTCGCCACCAAGGAGAAGGCAGTCGGCGGCGCTAAGAACGCGGGCAAGCGTGTGCTTCCCACAAACAAGGCTCCACGCTTCTACCCAGCCGACGATGTGCGCGCTAAGAAGGTGAACCGCAAGACGCCTAAGCCAACGAAGCTGCGTGAAAGCATCACTCCCGGCACTGTACTCATCCTCCTCGCTGGTCGCTTCCGTGGAAAACGTGTTGTCTTCCTGAAACAGCTCGAGAGTGGTCTTCTGCTCGTGACGGGTCCATTCAAGCTGAACGGCGTGCCGATCCGCCGTGTGAACCAGGCATATGTGATTGCTACTAGCACGAAGATCGACATTAGCAACATCAAGGTGGACGACAAGTTGAACGATGCATACTTCCGCCGTGAAAAGGCTGCCAAGGTCAAGGCTGAGGCGTCTTTCTTTGCTGACCCAGCCAACAAGGCGCCGCTTGCTGAAAGCAAGGTCGCTGACCAGAAGGCGCTGGACAAGGATGTCCTTGCTGCCATCAAGAACGAGGGTCCTCTCCTTGCTAAGTACCTCGCTGCCACTTTCTCTCTCTCGAAGGGTGACAAGCCTCACGCGCTCCGCTTCTAAGCATTTGATGTATTTGCATGATAATCCATGCATGTGTGGTTCTTACTGATGCAACCACAGTAGCGTTCTTCTTGATATGAGTGGTCGTTAACTCGAGGAGCTCTTAGGACCTATGGTATGTGTCTGTACATGGTTCGCCCACTTGTAGTCATGTTTCCCAAAATAGGCTGAATCCAAATACGAGCCGCTGCCGCCACAGCCGATGACTTGATTGATTGTTTAGTTGGTCCTGCAAGATGGTACAGTCAGTACGTGTAGTACGTGTGGAATTTAGCGGTCGACTATGGAGGGTGCAGATCTGCGGTGACTAGAGAGCCATTCCCTGCATGCATCTGCAATAGACTCTCTTTCTATGAGAAACATTTTTTTCTTTGGTATCTAGGTCGATAAGTAGTATTCTTGTCGTTACGTCAATGGCTCTGCGGCAGAGGTGAGGTCTTGATCGTTAGCCACGTCTGCTTTGACGCGCTTAGTTTTATTGGTTGTTGCCTTAGCCTCCTGTCGCATTCTTGCAAGGCCACTTCGACTAAGTTCTCGTAAGCGGGCTGTCATTGGGTCCGGTTGTCGAATCCATCGGATCGGGGCAGTAGGTAGCTTGTTGCTGCTATGCTCTTGGATGTCCATGAGCGCCTTGCTGCGTATGAGCTGGCGAGTCGTCCGCTGGCCAGGAGCAAGAGGCATACCATACGCGGGTCCATTTTCGCGCTCCTTTAAAAACCGTTCAAGCGCCTCTGGGTGCCTGGCAAGCGTGTCAATCCGGGTCGATTCACGCGCATTAAGCAAGTCAATGTTCGGCATACAAAGCGAGCGCATGAGTCTTTGACGTTGACGGATCTCTTGCAAGTTCTCGCGAACCTTGCCTTCAGAGAGATCTTTTCGCGGTGTAATGCAGTATTGAACATGCCAGTCAACATTCGCGATATTCTCGAGCCGACCACAGCGAACGTCCTCGAGCTGGGCGTGGGTTAAAGGACCATTCAGCACCGAGAAATTGACTGGACCACGCACCAGAGCCTGATTAAGATAGCGGTCCATGGTCACCTCGAACTGTACAATCGCGGAGGATGCAACTGACTGAACAATTACGCACATGGAAGAAGCGCCTGGACGTGTTTCCATAGTGATGCTCAGTGTCTCGTTTGGCATGAAATCAGTCGCTGTATCGAGAATTTGCTCAAGCAAGCCGAGACTCATTCGATATGCTTTGTCGCCCATTTCATTGCTGCCAAATAGACGAAGGTTCATCTCCTCTAAGCTGATATATTGAAACCCGAAGATTTGAGCCGTATTGTGGTAGGCAACGAAAATCCCATCCATATGTCCAATGCGCGCTTGGAAATTGTATTTAAGGAATGCAGCACGCACCATGTCCCAGTATTCGCGTTCAAAGGACTCCCAAAGACCATGAGAAAAACGAATTTGATACCCGCACCCTTCCGTATAGTTGGCTCGATCATTACGGATCGCAACCACAGCTCGCGTCTTGAGGTCAAATGTGCCATTCGGTAGTCGCGGATCGTGACAGTCCAGCTGTGATCGGAGCATGAGCTTGGATGTCTGCGCATAGTGGTACGCTTCTTGCGGTTCTTGCATAGCAGAGTCCCGCCTCCAGCTGTTCTCTCGTTTGTGATTTGCATACTCGTCGGGCGTTGATGTGAGAAACTTTTCTAGACTCTTTCCGAGCGATGTAAGAACGTAGTTGGTGTTGTCGACTTCACCAGTTGAGTTCTTATCGGCATCAATAGCATAGAAACCTCCCGGTTGATGCTGTAATGTAATCGAAACAGGCAACTTCGCACCTTCACTGAAACCGGTCGGCAACTCACAAAAGCTTGGACTGAAGCCAATAAGTTCAGGCTCCTTCCATCGGCTTAGCAAGAAATAGCAGTGGCTTAATAGACCTGTCATACTACTGGTACTGCCGCAATACTTTTTCTTTTGTCGTCGTGTGATTTCCAAGAGCTCTGGGTCGCGACTTGATGTCAAGTACGGCGGCAAGGTGCCATAGTCGAACAAATCGACGTCTAGCACATCTCGCAAATGTGGGTCAAAGTTGTAAATGCCAGTACGGCTATCGCGGAGCCAATGAACACCTGAATTGAACAAGACTCGGTCAAGTCCGTGGGCAAGCTTTGCCACATGCATGTGACGAAGTGGTTCGACTGGCTCAATCTTGACATCCGAGTCACGTAGGGCACCAAAGCGATGACCGATGTCTTTTTCACGCTCACATTGTTCGAGGCGAACGATACGGGCTTTTCGTGCTTCTTCGCCGTAAAGGAATGATGTGGGCCGACCGGATATTGTTCCCGTTGTCTCTGCGGCTGTAGTTGGTCTACCAGTTGATGAGTTTGTGACAGAAGATGGACTTGAGCGTAGCTTATCAGTATTACGTTTTATAGGCTCTTCCGACTTTTCTGTATCCAATGTGAGTCGTGTGCTTGGCTCATCGTCGTGAGAGAGCCTTGGAGTCGAATCATTTGTTGCACCCCACCGGAGTCTTGCCTTACGAGCTTGGAATTCATTTGAAGTCGGTATATTCGTCTTGGAACGGGTATCACTACCATTGCTACTGTCATTGTTATTTCCATCAATTGAAGGATAGACTGAATCATGGTGTTTCAGCCCAATGTGTCTTGAAGGAACTGGAGTCGCTCGAGATCTGTGTGTTGCTCGAGCTTTTGTCTTGTGGCGTTTTTTCGAGTGACAGGGCGAAGAATGAAAACATTGCACATCTTCCAAAGAGAAGAATGATAATTTGGTCCATCTCCATGGTCGGAGCGTTGCGTGCCTCAGTATCGGCATGCAAGTGCTTGTGTCAAACGTAGCAACACTCCTTCACACGTATCGCGAACGTCTGTGAGTACGAAACTGCATCATGCAGGCGTTTGTTTCTGACTGCTTACTAAGCCGTTCCAACACACAAAGCTGTCTAATGAAGGGCCAACGGCCAAAGAAGTTCGAGCTCAAGCAAGCGAACGACTAGTAGGGGCAAATATAGACCGCAGGATGTTGACACGAGCAGGGTATGTATAATGTGGCGGAAACGTATCAAAATGTACAGACATGGTCATGAATTCGGTTGCGGCCCGAACATGTCGACCCTGCATGCGGGGTTAGTGTCATAGTCGTGGATCACACTCGCACACGTACCAGCTTTGTGGGGGACCGAGCCAATGGTGTCCGTGAGCTGGATATTCGCGAGGCCATAGTTCGTCGAAGAAATAGTCTAAAGTGCATCTGTCAGAAAAAGTGAAGAAGAGGCATCAACGTACACAAATGTCCAAGAGAAAGACCCAGGACTATGTCTTTCACCTCCTGGCTTTTTTGCAGAAGAGTAAACAGAAGCTCAAAGTAGGGCATATAAGGCGCATTCATGACGACAAGACCAAAAAAACTCACCCTAATATGGCGGTTTTTTCGACTCCATATATAGACCATCGTCCACGACAAGGGAACAGACAGGTAGTGAATTGACAAGACCGGGCTGAGAAGAAGAAGCACAATCGATGCACAAAGCAGGAGCCACGCGAACTGCGCTTGACGAGTCGGTCCAAATGTTTGCGCCTCAAGGGGATATGCAAAACGCACAAGGTCGAGCATTCGAAGTGCAAACATGAGCCCAAACCGTCCAAAGTACATGAATGTGGTAATAAATCGCCAATACTGGTGTCTTTTGAATATGTAGTAAGTCGAAAAAAATAGTTGATGCTCAGAGACAAAGCCTAGGTGTTCGAGCAATGTCAGGCACACGGATCCCGCAATCCACACTGTCGTGAACGGGGAAAGGTGCTCTAGATCCATAGCGGGACCAAGCAATTTTTTTCAAGCGCTTTCAAAATATGATAACGGCGTGTAAGGAAGACAATCGCCAGGCGTCAGTGTCGAGCTTATCGTGTCCGAAGATAGGCAGCGTCCGCTCGTCGTGAGATGGTCGTCGAGTTTCTTCTCCACAATCGTGCCAATTGGGCTGTCTCTAAGTAGCATATGTCCCAAACGCCCTCCATTCTCTCCCGCTGCGGGGGGATTTGTAGGACTTTGCGCATGACTATCTGACTCAATCCCGTGAACATGTCTGGTGTCAATAACGATGCAATACAAGCATGCTTGGAACTGATTCTTCAGTCCCCTCCCGGGCAACAAAGTCATATTGTCAGTGACCTCAAGGGCATGCTGGCAGGTGCAGTCCCAGGCACAGAATGGATGGAACGCGTTCGGTCCATCCTGTTGCAATATACACATGAGCAACTCCTGCACGTCACAATTGAACATGAAGGAAAGCAAGATTCAGCTATCGTGTGTGATGCTGCAAAAATGGGTGATAAGTACTATCATCCTCGTCTTTCATGCTCCTTCTCGTATGATCCTATCCATGAGAGTGTTAGCGAAGTGTCGTCTGTACCGCGTTCAACAAGTGACACAGAGACTCTGCGAGCAGAGGTGGATCAGCAGCTGTCTAAATACGTATTGAACCACTATCATACGGGTGTCTCTTGCGCATATTTACCGCGTCTTGTGCCTCAAACGACCTCCGATGCCAATGCTGAAACTGTTACAATCAGTGCGATGCAGGATAAACAAAAAGAAAAAGAAAACAATTTGGAGCTATGGGATGAAGCTAACCAAGAGCAACCGGTCCAACAAATGCCAGGTCGTGTCGATAACTGCGATTCCCAAGTCACGAGTGGAAATGACACTCCTCCCGCTATCACGTCTCAACCATGCATACTGACACTGCACATCGTCGGCAACAAATACAATTTACGCAACTTTTGGACAGGCCGATGGCGCTCAACATACAAGTTCGACGTGTCGACGCAGGTATTCAAGCACGCCGACATTCAAGTCCAAACACACTATTTTGAAAATGGCAATGTACAGTTGCAAGCGCAGCACTCTATGGCATTACCTGAATTTGTCTCTACGAAGCCGGAATCTCTTGCGAAGGACGTTATTCAGGCCATCGAGCACCACGAACAAGTGTACCAAGCAAAACTCTTCGACGCCACTGACACGCTGCGCGAGCATGCCTTTAAGGCACTTCGGCGCACACTGCCTATCACTCGCCAGAAGATTGATTGGAGCAAGATTGTTAGCTACAAGGTTGGATCTGACATGGCCAAATAGACAGGCCTCGTGCTAGCCTACCTTGTATGACGCAGGACAAACAGCGCCTTTGTGTCAGAGAACACACGCGCGCGCGTGGGGCGATCGATGCCGCCCTTATCGTGATCACGTGCACCGATTGTGCGACTATGCCAATGTGTTATTGTGGAGCCGTGCATACATACTCATGCATGAACGCATTCATTTGTGTACAAACAAAATTTCATTATACAAAGACGGATTTACTACAAAATCTATACTTGTAGTGTGGGACAAGGACAATGAGCATTGTGTGTGCGGATGACCCGCAATGAAGTGCATAAAGGACGGCCAACAGACAGTGCAGAATGGAAACCATAGAACGAAGTGTGCTGTCACGGAAAGGGGTGTTGCTGTTCATGGCGATGACAAGCGCCGCTTGGATTCGTGAGCAGTGCGTGTGGATGTTTGAGGGAAAAAAACCTCTCATCAACGTTGCTTCGAATCCTACAGCAGAATCTATGTACAATGGATGGAAGAGCTGGCGCTCATGGCCCACGTCTTGGTCGGTCAAGCGATTTCATGCTCAAGGTGGATGGCAATACGCATTAATCCATTCTGATGCGCCTCTCAAATTTTATACGCGCTTGTATGCCATCAAGGAACCAAGTGCCGTTCATGGGAGCATTGTGTTGCATAAAAATTCATTGCTAGAACTATGGAAAACATCGTCCAATGATATCATGCCATGGAACCTAAGCATCACAGGCACAGATGAACGTGACAGTCATGTCGAATGGGTTGTGCGTCTATGTGGGGATGAGAACCAAGCGCGCCTGTGTTATCGAGTGCTCCAGGTACGTGTGGACATATTCTGCAGTTTTCCAAATTGACCAGATGCTTATGCCAGAATTGTGTGAGACGTCTGTCGCGGCTAGACCACGAACTGGAACATGGAGAATCCAAGCGGCTGTGCGACAGCTCCAAGGTGCGGACATCTCCGTACAAAAGCCAGGTTGACTGGCTCATGCAGTCTGACTGTCCGGTATTGATTGAATCCAGTCCCAGGTGTGCGGCGAGATTACCCGATACTGCCACAACACACTCTCGAGTGGATGTACCGATGTCTCCGACCTGGACACCCGAAGTGTCTGGACATGCAGCGTTATTCAGATCGTGGGAGCTGCCGACACTTCCCATGGCGCAGCTCCAAGAAGCGACCAGTATGGCCGACTATGACTCATACTCTGCAGCGTCAACATCTGTGATGGCATCGCCACTTGGCTCACCGATCTTGCTGAGCCCCGCTGATGAGCGACGAGCTTCCATGCTGATTGTCTCCTAGACATGTTGGTGGACGAATGTGGTGGATTGGCGATCTGTCTGTTCGTTGGGCTGTTTTTCACTATTCACGTCTAGTTTGCTTGACAGACAGGCACCTTGTATTATCTGAACATAGTCCGATCTCGGCAACCAGAGTTCCTCGGCTCATCCGACTATTTTCTGTCTTCTACTTTTTCGTGGCAAGGTGGGAAGGAAGCGACTTACGCACCGCCTCGAGACTGAGCAATGAACGTGTCCAGGTAGCGTTTGAGCGGCTTGACATCCAGAGATTGGATATTTTTGGTGAGCTCCACTGCAAGCTCAGGCGGGCACTGCACACCCGGCAGGTATATAGAGGAGAGATAATGAAGAAATTCGTCGCCGCGAGCGGTGTGTAGCGATTTGAGCAAGCCAGCCAACTCTGAAAGAACGAGCTGGGCCTGTGCGTCCGACTGATCGAACGAGGGCTTGGTAGGCACTTGGAACACCAACGGCAGGATGGCATCGTACACGAACTGCTCGAACCCAGGGATCGCCTTCTCGCTCGGACGCGCCCACAGCTGCACAAGCCGGGCAAGTGCACTGATAGCAGCGCGCTGAGTGACTGGCTCGCCATGACTCGCATAGTACACGTGGCTCTGCAGTACTGACTCAAGTTGTCCCTGGTTCTTTTCTGACACAAGCACATCGTCCAAACCGGCAGACAGGAGCGCGTGTACGAGGCCAAAGTACGCGCGCTCGGTATCAGAGCGGCGCACCATATCATCGGTTCCTTGGATCCCCTGGTTCAGGAACGAAAAGATGCGCGTGACAAGCACACCGAACACATCATCCATCACACTGCGTACATTGTCCTTGTACTTGTGCGTGATGAGCCCAAAGAAGTTGAGCAAGTCTACAAGCTCGGCTTCTGTCACTTGATGCACAAGTGCATGAATCAGGGTGGGTATGTATGGCAGGACGGCAGGACCTGCGGACGTCACGATCCGTGCGAACGCACCACGAGCTGCTTCACGCACAATGCTGAACCGATTGAGTGCCGTCAGGGCCAGAAGAATCTGCTCCGTGATTGGCTTGAGCTCCTCAATCCATGCAGGTTCAGTCGGCCGGTTCATGTCGTAATCCGGGAATCCTTTGGTGATGGTGCTTAAAGCAAGGATCAAGTGGTGCACTTGCAGCACAAGCTGCAAGTTGTCTGGATCTCCGCCAAACGCCTGCACGCTCTGCAGCAGCTGCTCAACCAGGGGCTGGGTCATGGCTTTGAAGAGCATCACTTGCGTTTCAGGCACATGGCCAAGTTGCGACATAAGCAATCCACATGACTCGAACAGGTAGAGCTGGCTGTCGAATGCCGATGCCTTTTCCGTCGCTTTCACAAGCACATCTTCCTCTGGTGGCACTTCTGGTAGCACAGCATTCACAGCAAGCGGCATGCTCTCGAGCAGTCGCGGCACGATCTCCGACGGTATAGCTGTGCGAGTGTCGCGAACGAAGCGATAAAACAAGTAATTCAGCCGCCGGCGCATGCCCAAATGTGGCTGACACAAACCGCGCTGGTCCAAGAATGCTTCCAAAGCATTGGGCAGCAGGTCGGGCCATAAGACGAAACACGATGCATACCGCACCACGCATTCAAAATACTGCAGCTGTACAACAGGGTGTGCATGATCCCCGATACGGGAGCGGAAGAGCAGCTGGAGAATCTCACCTAGTGTGTTAGGTGGCAGCGCCTGGTACACGCTCAGTGACTGCCGCACGTTGCGTGCAGGCGCCTTGCCAGGCTCCGACGGGATTTGTACATACGAATGTGCACCGAGTCCAATTTTGTTGCCTCGTATAGACGAAAGAATTTCGCCGCAAGAAAAGGCTGCATACAAACACACTTCCGCCTGTTCCCAGGGTAGCTCTGTGGGAGAAGCAACGGAGCCGAGTGTGTTGGCGACAAGTGTCTGGATCGTGCTAGAGACAAGTGGCTCATCAATCGCTGCAATTGCCCCAAGGATCACTTGCAGCTGCTTCCGCAGTTCATAGAAACGAACGAGCTGTTCGTCGTCATCTTCCGACTCGTCTGCGTCCGCATCAGCAGGTCCACCGACAAGGGACGAATCCTGCCAATCAATGTCTGCATCGAACTTGAGTTTCTGTAGCGCCAATGCGATAAGCTGAGTCACGAATTCCAATGTTGGCGCACTGAGTGAGGGCAGGCCCATGTTCTCGTTTTGCCGCTTCGTCTTCTTGTACAGACTCAGCACGAGATGCAGGCATGGCAAGACCTGCTCAGCCGGCTCATCGTATTCATCTGCCAGGAACGAGAGTGCTGGCTGAAGAAAGACGAGCAGCTTAGTATGCGCGGCGTCGCGTGTATCAGCCTGGGCACCGGTGGTATCCTCAGCGATCTTGCAGAGCTCTGTACACAAGGCATTTACAAGACGCGCCAGGTGCTCTCGCAGCTCAGTTTGTGCTTCGCCCTGTCCACGTGTTGACAATTCCAGCTGCGTAAGCACTGTGTCGAGGCGAAGGCATTCGATAAGCCCCAGCTTGTCTGCCGGCTTCATGCCTTTCGACACAATCTCACACAACGTATCAGCTGTGGCATAGCGGAGTGGCATGTGCTGTGCATCGAGCGCATTGTACAATATTTGCACCGTGTCGATTGTCACGACAAGCGAAATATCAATCCAAGAGGCATAGTCGCCGACGACAGCCATCGCCACGGAGGCCAAGGGACCAGCATTGCCAGCTGTCAGCTGTTGCGGTAAAGAAGCGGTCGTCGTGCCACCAGCATCGGGCATCTGCAACGTACGCAACGAGTCCTGAATCACACGCCACATGAGCTCGGCCATGCTTGCAGCATGGTGTGTGCGGATTTCGTCCCGAACGAGTGCATCCCGTTGAAGACGGTCTTTTCCACGAACGGAGCGCAGTGTAGCATCTGAACCAAGGCTCAGCGACAAGTCATGCAACACACGCATCATTAGATCTGTCGCCATGACATTGAGTCCTGAGTCAGTATCGGCCGAGGGATGCGTTGTACAAAGAGATAGAGCAGCAGAGAGAAATGAGTACGATGAGGAAAGACTGTATGTTTGGACCATAAGCAGAGACAACGTTTGCGCAAGCTTGTTTTTCATAAACACAATGCCCTGCTCGCCGTGACCGTGAACAAATTCGCTCTGCAGGTATGCCAGAGCGCTTTCCTGCAGAAATGCTAAAGCATTGACTGCTTCAGGCACTGAATGAATGCTGTGAATGTATTAGCGCACCGTCTCGCTCATTCGCTCGCCGCTCAAGAGGCAGGCGTCTAGAATGCTCAACACATACTGTTTGTCGAGAAACTCGTCGACGAGATTGAGGCCAAAAAGACGCGGCGCATGCTCATACTTAGGTGCACTTCCGTCTTCCGTGCGTGCAGTCCAGATAGTCCAGCCGACGCTCCAGCTCTCGTGCGTAACCTGCTTCAGCTGCTCAAGGAACGCGAGTGCCTGGGCGACGAGATCTGCGTCTGATACCGCCGCCGCATTGGATGCTATCTCCACAGCCTTAACAAGCTGTTCCTCGGGCGTCGAAGCCATTCAAAAGTAGCGCTAGCAGCCTTGCTCAGCGGGCGTGCAATACTGCCAGGGAACGTCGGAAGAAGGACGTACGTCACTCCTGAGAAATACTAACGATGTTGGATCGGTTGAGAAAGAAACAGAGTGGGTCATGACTCAGCAACGTGTTTTTCACGTGATACACATTCACGTGGACATGATCACCATGATCAAGCGACTGCAGTCAACCACGCTCGAGTGGAAGATGGAGAAAGAGCGGGGGAAGTAAGGTAAGGGGACTTATGTCCTGGCGCACCACGTTCTGCGCTTGGTGTGCGGAGGACATGTCGCATAATGACTCAACCGTCTATATGATGACGAATCAGAAGCGAAATATTTGCAATTTGAAGAGCCTAGCCTATGGGCGTGACTGGTTGGCAGATTTGGGCGCTGACCCGCAGGTGAGCGTGGTGGATGGGCTTTCCCAGCTCAACATTCAATCCACTACGTCTACTCCTTGCCGTAACGTAGCAGCGAGCAGCTTCCACGATGTATTTTTGTCGGCAAGGTGTAAGAGCATTTTCAACGTCGCGTTCGTGTAGACGCGCGCCTACAGCTGTAGTCATGATGAACATGGGTGGGCCGTCCACTCTCGATGAAGTCCAGCCATTTCTCACGCGCCTCTTCTTGGACCGTGATCTGATGCGTTTGCCTTTGCAATCGCGACTCGCTCCTATGATTGCCCGCCGTCGGACGCCCAAAGTCCGCGATCAATATGCGACAATCGGCGGTGGCTCGCCAATTCTCCGGTGGACACGCACACAAGGCGAGGCTATGTCGCGTATGCTGGATGAACTGAGTCCAGCTACCGCGCCCCACAAAGCATACGTGGCATTCCGCTATGCGTCGCCGCTTACAGATGAGTGTATGGATGAGCTAGAAGCTGACGGAGTGAAGCGCGCCGTTGCATTCTCACAGTACCCGCAATACTCATGCAGCACGACAGGCAGCAGCCTGAATGAATTGTACCGAGAGATTCAACGCCGGAAGGCACGTCATTCGCCAGGTGGACAAATCGAATGGTCCGTCATCGACCGGTGGCCAACACATGATGGGCTCGCCCAGGCGATCGTGAATCGCATTCTCGAGGCAGTTTCAACGTTACCGCCGGACGTCGCACACAAGGCGCCTATCATGTTCAGTGCACACTCGCTTCCGATGCAGGTCGTCTCTGGACGTGGCGATCCTTATCCGCCCGAAGTCGCTGCAACAGTTGCGAATGTGATGCAAAAGCTTGGTTGGTCAAACCCGTACCGTGTCACTTGGCAAAGCAAGGTAGGTCCAGCGGCGTGGCTTGGTCCTCAAACAGCCGAAACCCTGCAAGGCTGGGCTAAACAGGGCCATAAGCATGCAATTGTGGTGCCTGTGGCATTCACGAGCGATCACATCGAGACGCTGTATGAGCTAGACATTGAACTGCAGGAAGATGCGAAAGAAGCGGGTGTTCAATTGGTCCGCGCCCCTTCTCTGAATGATGAACCCGTGTTTTTGCGCGCCTTAGCTGACATGGTCAGTGAGCATCTCTCTTCTGACTCGCGCGGCACACGTCCCTGGGCTCAGGGCAAGGCGAGCCACCAATTGTCTCTCCGGTGCCCTGGCTGCACGAATGAGGAGTGCGGTCCACAGAAAGCTTTCTTTATGGGCTCATGTATAGCTGCGTAGATTATGCGCCCCACAGGGCATTCCATGCACGTTGTAATAGACTCGGCTCTGACTGTGAATGGGCGGTCGTATGCGATTCCGCCGATACATGCTGGTGGTCCAGCTCATGTCCATGGTCATTGTCTTCGCCTCCTTCCGTAGCACGGTCATTATATGTATTAGTCTCTCCAGCAGCTTCTACCTCGTCATCATGGCTCTCGACGTCATCATCCTCGCTAGGCCGCACGCCACCTGCCAAGGCTGGATCCATGACTTGAAGAAGCAGGTCGCGTGTGCGATCATCCACATGTTCCAGAAGCTGTGCCACATCATGAACGCCCAGATTCTGCAGTCGCTGCAGCAATTCCCACAATCCTGTATGCGATGCACGCTGTGTCACGCCAGGGATAACGCCAAAGTACGACTCATCGAAGCGCGTGCCATTCTGGGGCGGCAATGGATCAAATGTGTCCATGCCGCCGGGTGGGTTCCTCACATCCGGTGGGAGATATCGCACCAGCTGTTGGTGCAATGCCTCGGGCACATCCGCTACAACGATATGGCGGTACACACCCATACGGATCGTGCCGTCTGCCTGGGCAAACTTTTGCATCGCAGGTCCGGTCGTTTTGGATAGGTCCATCAGAACAGGCCAGGTCTCTGCCGCGCGTGCTCGGAACCAATTGAGATTCGCTGCCTCTTTCCACAGATTCAATGAGCGGTGTACATAAATATGCGACAGGAGCTCGTCAAATGCTGGGTCTGACGAGCTGTAGGCGCCACGGATGGGATAAGCACGCACTACCTCAGCGGGGACGCTCACATCCAGTTTGTCTGCCAAAAGAATGGCTGCACGTGGATGCCGTACGATCGCAAGCGACAATGCAGCATCACTTGATGGGGCTTTGGTGCCGCGCAGTGCCAAGGCGCGAGCGAATGACAGGCCCACACTCCAGTCGAGGGATCCATGCGTGGTATCGTGGGCCGCACTTTTGAGCTTGTCAAGAGACGACGAGGAGGGCGTTTCAACGGCGACCTTATTGGCATTTCGATACGCATCTAGTGCATCAATGAAGGCCAAGAACCAATCTAGCTGACGACTTTTGATAGCAAGAAAATCGATCCAGAGCAAGACGCCGTGCGGATCTGTCATGTCCAGTGCAAAAAGTAATTTGCACCATTCAAGCGACGTTCGCCATGTTCCGCGGCGGCCAAATAAGTCGATATTGCGGTGGACAGCAAGCCAGAAAGCGCGGTTTTCCGCACGCTGAAAGTCGCACATCGGAGGACCAGAGCTCGATGTCAGACCGGACACAAACGTCGGCACTGCTGAACGCTCCATGGCAAACAAAGCGCGGTCCAAAAAGTCACCGGCTTGTCCCAGATCACCCTGGTACCGCGACACAGCAGATAACTGCAGCAGCGTATCGACATGCCAAGGGAATACACGCATGAGCGCCACGAGAGACTGGGTATCGTATGAGCTGACAGCCTGTGCAAACTGGAATTGTGCCTGTTTGTAAGCACGGCTATGTACCCAGTTGCATACGCGTGCTCCGCCAGGCATCTCATCTGTCGTCATCGACATACCGACAAACGAGCGATTCAAGTCTGGCCATGTCGGCTTGGGCGTACAAAGGACTGTGCGCACACGCATATTCGAATTTAGATTCGCTCCGCGATTCTCTCGACTACGTGAGCCAGCTCGAGATGGCAAACCGCCACCCTTTTCTCGCTCCGACGCCTTGATGGCTGCTGCACCGAACTGACGTCGCAGCTCATTTGCCGGATCCATGTGGGATGCGTCAAGGCACAATTGCGTACGAAGAACGGAGAATGGCGTCTTGGATGCAAAGGAAGGATCATCTGTGGAAGTGACTGCGTCATGATTTTTGCCATCATCGCGTGCAAGTGACGTTTTCTTTGGCTGTTTTGGCGCAGTTGCGAGGAGTGCTGACATTTGCTCGAGCGACATGTCGTCGACATTCGTAGACGCCGGCTCCTGCGCTTTTGGGCCCTTCTTTTTCTTTTTTTTAGATTTGTTTGTCTTCTTCGAGTTGTTGGGAGGTATATCGCCCAACGATGAAGTCGCTTTGATGTCTGCATTTTCGTAGTCAACTGCTGGTTCTTCTGGTTCGTCTAGTTCGAGCGCAGAGAAAGATGACGTCATTTTTGTACTAGGTGAATCCTTTTTCTCCAACTGTGGTTCACCCTGACTTTCTGAAAGAGCCTGCAGCTCATCCAGCTCATCCTGCTGCCGTTGCTGCCTACGATTTACTCGGCGGCTCATGGCTGCAGCCAGCGAAGTGGCAAGACAGGTATTGGTATAACAGTGAGCTCGGCCGAAACAGGAAAACCCTGAATCGTTTGGTTCCTGAGGGCAATGACATATTTTAGGACACTCCTAAGAATATCGGTTGATCTCATGATGTATCCAATTCCTATGCTGGGTCGAAAACTTGTGGGTCAGCGCCAAGGATTATTTCGAGCGCTTGTTCCGAAAGAAACTTACACTTTCTTGTCTCGTACAAGCCCACGATCTGTACGTGGACTCTGTACGCCGACCAATAGCAGGCGTAGTAGCCATCCTGAGCAGCCACATCCATCAGAGCCTCCGAAGCGACCAGAAGCCTATGTGTCACAAAAAACTAGTACGAGTGTACGTACCAAAAGTATTATTGACAACAGCCATTCAATATGCCTGCTGCTGCGCTCTTTCTTGCCACAGGCTTTGCACTTTACTATTACTTTCAGCACGAAAAAGCCAAGTTGGCTGAGTCCAAGAAGAAAAAACAAGAGGACCAGGTCATTGGACGACCACGGATCGGTGGTCCCTTTAGCCTTGTCTCTTCGACAGGCCATCCATTCACAGATAAGGACCTGCTTGGCAGCTTCAGTCTTATATACTTTGGCTTTACAAACTGCCCAGATATTTGTCCAGAGGAGCTTGACAAGATGTCCACTGTCGTGAACGAGGTGGCCAAGACACATGGAACTGTCATCAATCCTGTGTTTATAACGTGCGATCCCGCTCGGGATCGTGTGCCTTATGTGGCCGAATACATTGCCGACTTCCATCCTCGTATGATCGGGCTCACCGGAACGTATGACGCTATCAAGCAGGCATGCAAGTCGTACCGTGTCTATTTCAGCACGCCTCCAGGGGCTGATCCAACGAGTGACTATCTTGTGGATCATTCGATCTTCTTCTACTTGATGGACCCTGAAGGCAAGTTCATCGATGCATTTGGAAAGAGCTCTACAATGGAAGAGGTGCGCGACAAAGTCCTCGATTACATTGCGCGCTGGAAGGCGGCAGGGTTGCCTCTCGTTGAGGCGAATGCGAAGGAGAAGGCTGCAACAGATGGGCGGTCAAAAGCGTCGGATGCCTCTTTGTTTGAGGAGCCAAGTAGTGTGCCGTCGGTGCCTCCAGCTGTACTGCCAGCAGGAGACCGACTAGTTTGAATGATATCGCGGACAAGGTTTTTTTTTTCATTTTGCTACCCACTCCAATTCTGTGTATGCGTTTCTCTACAGCAGGATGTTAAACTGGCTTGATCAAGTCCGCATAGAGGGGCCAGCTCTGGCTGTGCGCCATTCCGAATGCACGAATAGGCTGCTTTTCACTTCATAACGTGCTATCGATACGTACATTTTTGTACACACGGCATTGTGCATACAGACATTGTACAACCGATATCAAGCTAAAGACGATTAATGTCTATAGAAATAATCTCTTTCTGTAGTTTAGCATCGTTGTCAGAGGAGTTGAGCGCGATTTCTCACTCACGCCGACATACGGTACGAATCGGACTTATCGCGGAGGGCACGTGCGATGCCTGTTAGGGATTACATCCGCAGGGTGATTGTATGTGTCTTAAGCTTGTCGAAAGGGGACCAATGGATCAGTTGAAAACAAGAGTAATATTTCTTCGTTTGTGGGAGGTCATGATGACGTGCATGACGTGCATATGGGGGGCTATGCCTCTCCTCCAGTGACTCGACAAGGTCACTTCGCGCGTGGGCCACGGGCGCGTTTTTGTGCATGTGTGGCAAACTAAACATTTAGATAGGCCGTGCGCCTGCCCGAAGAGGAAAAAAATCACGAGTCCGTGCACGAAGTGAACCAATCAGAGAATGCAGATCCACACTCATCTTTTCACACGCGCCAACCGGGGGGCCTATGGGGAGACACATGGGTGGTGCGCGTGCGAGAGGCGATTCATTGTGGGCAGCCGAGGGATTGGGGGACCCGATCCCTAAGTCTTCTTCGAGCAAGAAGGAGTCATTCGTTTCTTCTTGCCGCGCTCAAGCTTGTACATCCATTGCTATGAGCACGTCGACACAGAAGCCGTTACCCATACCAGGCAACCCAGCTCCTCCCATGGAGAAAAACCAATCCCACTCTCCAGTGGAGCTGCCGACGCCGCCAGACGATGTGGGACTAGGTGCCAAGATGCCGGGTCTGCGCGATGGGTCTCTGTTTGCATCACGAAAGAGTCCGCTTCTATATACACCAGCATACAGAGCCGAGTTCCCACGGTACACACCACTCTCATACTCAAACACACGTTCGTACGGCATCGGCAGTGTGTCGTCATCATTCCAATTGTCCGCAGAGCGTCAGCATGTGCCCGACCCATGCTCTTCTTACGACGCCGACATGTCTGTTGACGACGTATTTGCGGTGTCCGGGAACAGTGATTACCGGCAGAGACGAGCGGCACAAACCTATGCACTGGGGGTTGAGGATGCTTTCATAAGCCCTGGACTTGTCCCACTTCTAGAAAACGACGACGCCGTGCCGAGTCTTGACCACAGTCTTGCCCGATCTATGCCTGATTCGTACGGACGTTCCCCGTCAGCCAAGCGATCGTCTTTGCGAGGCATTGAGAGTGGATCACTTGTGCATACGCCGTCGACAAGCTCTCGGCGCGTGCCGTACAATGTCCCATCGCGATCCCCGGGGTCTATGGGTACGCTGGGCCAGTCATACGCGATCAGTATGACGCCGTCGTCAAGTGCGCGTTCGGCACGCATGCACCCCTGGTCGATGTACACGCGTCCGCTCATGAAGGCACAGCCCAGCTCTTCGTTGCCCGCTGTGAGTTCCCATGCTGCAGCGTATGCGATGTATGACGATGACGAGACCGATGACGAGATCACTGGTCGTGGCGTCCATGATGATGATACTGACGATGAAGCAGAGATGACATCAACTAAACTTTCTCATATCGGACATGGCCATCAAACACCGATGACGCGATCATTACCAACAAAACAGCATGCGTTTCCATTTCCATCCGCGCCTCGATCGCCAGATGACACGTCCCCTGCTCAAGTGCAATTGGCAGCAGCAGCTCTTGATCGGCTGTCAATGGCACCCGCATCACAAGAAGACGAGAAGCGATGTATGCGCGTTCCGTTCCACGATGAAAGCGATGGCGTTGCAGCTATTCGTGACCGGTTGGGTGGCGCTGCCCATTGCTCGGCATTCATCTCAAAGTTATGGCACCTCATGATCAACCCCGACCTGTACGGCAAGTATATCCGCTGGAATGAAGCTGGCGATGCCATCATTATCAATAGCGAGCCAGAAGTGGCCGCAGAGTTTGCTGCGGAGGTGCTGCCCAGGTTGTTCAAGCACGGTAATAACGCCTCGTTTATACGTCAGCTTAACTTGTATGGATTCCAGCGCGTGTCCTCTTCTCGGCTTTTGGATGCTGCCGAGATGCGCGCTGTCGCAGCACGGACAAGCGGTTCAAATTGGTTTGGTGCACCTCCGCCGTTTAATACGGCAATGGAGCTATATGGCGCACATTCGAGCTTTGCACACCCTCGCTTCCGGCGTGGTCATGAGTCATGGCTTGTGAGCATGAAGCCCCGCTCGTCAAAGAAATCCAAAAAAACCTCGAGCGAAGACACAAAGACGTCGTGATGCATGGCTCGACAAGTTCACCTGGACGTTAGTGAGACGGTTGGTTATTATCATAGATTGAGTGTAATTGATACAAGTGTACGACCATCCCGGTGCAAAAGGAATGGAATATATGTAAAAATGAGATGAGAGCATGTATTTAACTGGTTTGGAATGTGAAGTACCATCAATCTCAAACACACAGACACATAGTCTGAGCTGTCAGACCATCTAGAAAATGCAGCCTAATCCATTCAGTCGCTCTCTTGCTTTATAACCTCGTCAGCCGCCACTGGCAATAAAGTTCGCAAGGAGCACGCAGCGAATTCTGGCTTCTCTCGTAGATGTGTCCAAACGTCGCCCTCTTTCGGCTCTGCCAGTTCAATCTTGTCGAGTAGCTGACGCCGTTGTGCATCGCCATCCGGCTGCGTTCCCTCAAACGCATACCACCATGCCCATCCATCGCCCCATGTCCGCGCTGCTTGTACGGTCTTGGTGAACCAATCGCGTGCCTGTGTATACCGACCCTCGTCCCAGAATAGGCGCGCTACCGTGCATATGACATACGGACTGTCTGCCGACCTTCGCAAAGCATCGGCTGCCCGGCTTTTGCGCGCTGGTCGTGGCTCGAGCCAAATGGCTGCACTTAGCAAGCGCCCACTCGACGGACACGCCTGCAGTCCACGACTCAGTAGTGTCTTGGCCTGTGCTGCACTATTAGCGCGCAGCTCCACTGCGGCTGATTCGGCCCACAGCTCATCGCTCGTTGGGTGTGCCTGGCGTCCCTTTTCTAAAAGGGCTCGCGCACGGATCAAAGCTCCTGTTCTTTCCTCGAGCCGACTGCTTAGTAGCCACAGCATGATCGACGTTGGGCACGCGCGCCGTCCAGCAGCTAGAGCCTCGCGTGCAGCTCCGAGATCGCCTTTCGTTTCATACAGACGTGCTTGCATCGTGTATACGGCCTCCAATGCTGGGAAACGCTCAAGGGCATTCTTGGCAAGCATCAGCGCATCGTCGTATGCTCCCTGCCGCCATGCCACTTGGACACTGGTGATCCAGACGCGTTCTGTCCGCACTTCTTCACGCGCTCGCATCAGCAGCTTGGCAGCTGCATGCATATCGCCCAGATCCGATTCAAGCGTCGCAGCAGCAAGTGAAATCGACTCTGAGCCGAGGTTCGCATCGAACGCACGCGCAAGAATCGTACGTGCTCCTGACACATCGCCAGCACGCCGACGGTCATCCGCGTACAAGAGCCAGAGAGACTCGGCCTGAGGACATTGTTCAACACCCCGTTCCAGCAGCGCTGTGAACAGCTCATGCGTGCCGTGCATGCGCTCAAGTCGAGCTGCTTGCTGCCAGATATCAAGTACATCTGGAAACTCGTCTAGGGCACAGCTCAGGATCGCACGCGCCGTGGCAATGCGTCCATGCTCCAAGCATGCATCTGCGTCTTCCGTCCACACGCGCTGCCGATCTTCGTCATCGATGTCCAAATGCATGGTCGCGCGTACAATGGCAGCGCACGTCAACGGGCTACCCTCTTTATCGACTTGCTCAGCCTCACGCAGCCACTGATCACGACTAAGGAGTGCACCGGCCTTGTGAAGCGATGCCACTGCTGCCTTCATCGTCTTGTCAATGCGCTCAGCCGCCTCGCCACTCTCTTCAAGCAGGCGCGCAGCCGCGATCCAAATCTCATGCGACGTCGGAATGGTGCGGCGTGCGCGATTCAGTACACTCTTGGCATCGCTTGGCGATGACAAACGCGCAAGAGCTAGCCATAGCTCTACACTCATGGGCACGGCTTCGACGGCGCCTGCCAGCAGCACGCGAGCATCCTCAGGCCTTTCCTCCAAGTTGACCAACTCTTTCCAGAGCTTGACGGAGTGTGGAATGTGTTCCAGAGCCTTCCGGACCACGCGTTTCTTGCTCTCGAGATCCGTCTCAAGCGACATCGCACGCAGCCAGATAGCAACGGACTGGCTCTGGAACTGGATTGCACGAGCGAGGACCATTTTTGCGTTATCTCGTGAATTGAGCCGAGCACTTTCGAGCCACACATCTTCGCTGCGAGGACACAGCTCACAACCCTGCGCGATGACTTTGCGTGCCATCGTCATCTTGCCAGCGACCTCTTCGAGGCGTGCCGCTGCAATCCAGCCAGGTGCATGCTTCGGGTTGGTCTTGATGACTGAGTCAAGCAGGCTCCGAGCCTTTTTGATATCACCAATCTCAACGTCCGACTTGACATGCACGCTTGACAGCTCTGTTAGGTAGCCCGTCGGATCGATAGTCGAGGATGTGCCCGATGATGCCATCTGGCTTTGTGTCGATACTTGGTCGAGCTGGTGGGAAAACACCTTATTTCGTGCCTCACCAATCTCCGTGAGTGAGCTCACAGTTCCATCTACATCGGCAGCTGTGTTTTGAATCTGATTTCGATCTCGGGCAGAGGCTAGCATGCTATCAGGCATAGCATAGGTGCGATTATCGCGGCTCTCACGGAGCGATGCAGCCTTGCGTCGTTTGCCCGTCATGTTGCCTGGCTCTGGCAAACTCGCCCACTCAGACTCGCTTACACTCGCCAAGTTCCGCTTCAAATCAGCAAATTGCGCCTGGATTTTTGGCTGTGACTGCCGTATGGCCTCGCGCTCAACTGCTTCACGTATTTCGCGTTGCTTTCGTCTTCGCTCGTCCATGTGTCTGTCGACGCTGTCCCAAATTCGATCAGCTTCTTCATCGTCTTTTTCGTACACGGCCGTGGCGAACAGACCTGTTTCTTCTTCTGGGTCCTGAAATCTTTCGGGATCATCATCGTCTTCTCCCTCATCTTCCCCGCGTCGTGCGCGCGCCGCCGCCACCGTTTCTGCCGAGGGCCCTTCACGTGCAGGTCCAATGTCGGAGCGCGTCGTGAAGCCACTCGCCCCACGTCCCAAACCAGCCACGTAGCCGGCTGGCGCCTGCATAGACAAGAACGCCAGCTTGTTCGGCCTGCCACTCGCCATGACGCAAGCTTCGTAACTCTTGTAGCCCCGAACCGTCGTCGTCAGCAGGTAATGCCAGGCGCGTCAAAAATTGGAGACAAAAACTAGTGTGCTCTCTGCCATTGACAATCGCACGTGATGGGCTCGTGCGAGCGCGATCCTTGGCCGTGGAGGCAAGACGCGTTCTTTTGGCGCGTGACAGACGTGGTGAAAAAAAAGGTGAACAATCGTGTTGTGACACGGTTTTGATTCAGCCGTGACACCGTTCTCAAACTCTGTGCTTAGCTTTCGAGCATTGTTTCGCCTTCAAGTCCTCGTCAGTTGTTGTTCGCATTGCATGCCACCAAAGCCCTTGTCATGTGCACAGGAAAGCACACAAGGCTCGCTGCCTCCCACGACGACATGGCCAGCTGAATTTCTCGTGCTCTACCAAACGTTCAAGGTGCGTACCTGCAGAACTTTCGTCCTCCCTCCCCACCTACTCACACGTATAGGCAGGCTCTATCTACGGTATACACGTTTATCATGACTCACAAACAAGTCGTCCCTACTGTCGACATGCTGCAGGCCAGTGTTCGATCTATGACGGCGCGCTCACTTGACGTGCAGGACCTTGCGCGCATCAAAGCATTGTGTCCAGATATGGTTCATCTCGCATATGTGCCTACAGCGGCACTCCGCACAGAGCGTGCTGGAAAACGGCGCAGGACCCGAATGGATGATCGCGATGACATGTACACACCTCCTGCACGGGACGAAAACACGCATACCCTCTTGTTCGAGTTTCTAGATCGCGACTTGGCGACCGACAAGGCCACGTCGCGACGATACGTTCGATCATCGAAGCCATCTCAAGAGGCCACCGTGCAGCTGGTTTCACGCCGTAATGCCACTTTTACACGGGCCGTGCAAGAGCTGCTTTCTGCCTGTGAAACTACACAAGACGATCCGATCGAGCTGCTGAAAGAAGCTAGTATCGCGGCTGTGCCAAAGCCCCCGGAAGAGACACCGTCGATTTCCTCAGCCCCGACCCGATCGTCCATTGCAGAAATTTTGGCACGTCTTCCTGACATGCCTTGGTGGCGCGAGCAGATTGTGCCTGGTGGTCGACGCACATTTCCCGCCAGGGAGCCCAAGTTTGGGTTCGTTGAACCTCCCCTTGATTCCGACATTAGAGCCGCCCTTGCAGCTGCGCATGGCATCCAGCAACTGTATACCCACCAGGCATTAGCGCTTACTCACTTTCAGCATGGTCGTCACGTCGTAGTGAGCACTGGCACCTCATCCGGAAAGTCACTCGTGTATCAGATTCCCATCATGCATGTGCTTGCCACTATCCCCAGCGCTACGGCCATGTGCATTTTTCCAACCAAGGCGCTGACTCAGGACCAACTTGGTTCTCTGCGTCGTCTACTGCATCATCATCCTAGTACACTTGGCGTAGCTGTGGACGCGTATGATGGGGATACACCGGCTGACTATCGGCGTTCCATCCGCGAGCAGGCAGGCGTCTTGTTCACCAACCCGGATATGCTACACCAGGCTATTCTGCCGCATGAAGATAGGTGGCGCCGATTTTTGCAAGGTCTGCGCGTCGTTGTACTCGACGAACTTCATGTGTATACGGGCACATTTGGGACGCATGTGGCTTTCATACTTCGGCGGCTCCGTCGGCTCTGTGCAGCCATGGGGAATCATTCGATTCAGTTTGTGAGCTGTAGTGCGACAATTGCGTCTCCCACCGAGCACATGAGTCTGCTCCTTGGGATCGATACGCAGCAGATTGAGTTGATTGCCGATGATGGTGCACCATGTGGCAAAAAAGAATGGATTGTTTGGAATCCGCCCCTCATCGACCTTGAAGAGCCCGGGCAAGGGCGGGTTTCTTCATATAAAGAAGTGTCTCAGCTATTCCGCCATCTTGTGAGTCATGGGATTCGTACGATTGTTTTTGCCAAAGTCCGAAGAACATGCGAGATAATTATCCGACAAATTCGCGAGGATTTCGTGCACGAAGGTCATGCCCACCTTGCTGATCGTGTGCATGCATATCGATCAGGGTATGCGCCCTCGGACCGACGCAAATTAGAACATGATATGGCGCATGGACATGTCCTGGGCCTTATTGCTACAAGTGCCCTTGAGCTTGGCATCGATATCGGTGTGCTAGATGCTGTGATTCTTTTCGGCATGCCATACACTTCAGCGAGCATGTGGCAGCAAGCTGGTCGCGCCGGCCGCCGACAGAAGGATGCGCTCGTTGTGCTGCTAGGCGAGCCGTTTCCTGTGGATCAGTACTACATGCGACATCCCGAGCTGGTATTCGCTCCACCTTTGATCAACTTGTGGGTTGATCCGAGCAATGAATTGCTTCTAGAAGCACACGTGCAGTGTGCCGCATATGAAATGCCTTGGTCCTCCGAAGATACGAAGTATTTCGGCGAGCGGGCATTGTCGATTGTACAGCGACTTTGTGTGCGTGACCCAGATGGATTTTATCACCCGGGTAAGTCGGATCTGATTTCGCCTGCGACCAATATACCGATTCGTGGCGCTCGTCAAGAGACGTATCGATACGTGGATGCAACTAGTGCTCAGCTTCTGGAAGAGGTTGAGGTCGAGCGTGTGTACTTTGAGGCATACGAAGGAGCTGTGTTTCTTCATCAAGGGGCAACGTATGTTTGCCAAAGTGTTCATCATGATGCTCGTCTCGTACTCCTGGTTCGCTCACACGTCTTGTACCACACTCGACCGCGCGACTTGGTGGACATAGATGCCTGCGAAACGTGGCGAATGCGAACACTATCGCATTCTTCGGCACGTGCCTGTTATGGACGTGTAGACATCATTTTTCGTGTGTGGGGTTATTTCAAAGTTGACCGGCGAGCGAATATCCTTGACGTGGTCGACATTGAGACGGCTCCTCTCATCCGTCAAACGCACGGTGTCTGGCTCGATGTGCCATGGAAAATCGTTGAGGCACTCACGTCGCATGAGATCCTTGCATCGGCGGCGATCCATGCAACCGAGCATGCGGTTCTTAGTCTCACGCCCTTATTCGTCGCGAGCGCTGCAGACGATGTGCGGACAGAGTGCAAGGTGCCTATGCGTGAACTTAGCGGACGACCAACGCAGCGGAAGCGACCCTCGCGCCTTATATTCTACGACAAACCAGGCCAGAATGCCGGAGTATGCACGCAAGTCTTTGAGCACCTCGATGCTTTATTGTGTATTGCACTTCATGTGCTGGAAACATGCGAATGTTCGGATGGATGCCCCAGGTGTATTGAGACGCCTCATTGCTTGCATGAAAACCAGGTATCATCCAAGCGTGGCGCTATGGCAGTTCTGCGCGGTTTACTGCATCGTCCTATGTTTGATGTTTGGGATAGATGTAATGAACTATCTGCCACCAAAGATAAAAACGTGCTTCTACACACTCTCTGTGCACCAAACCCTGTTCCTCAACGCGATGACGCCAGGCTGGAGCATATTATTGAAGATCCAGCGCCTTCACAAGATATGATACTTTTAAATGTGCAGAATTCTGCTGCGACAAAAGGCAGGCCGTACGAGCAATGTTCGTCACTGTTCTTCAACGAGTCTTGAAGAAAAGCTATGCCCAAGTTTGGTCTCGCTCTTCTCTTAGCACGCCTGCCAAATGTTGTTCCCACGCAAGTCCAGGGGAAATGTGCATCCAATGCACGCTCCCACGCTTCGAGAGTGGATGATCTCGGAATGCCGTTTTTAAGTCATGTAGTTCTGTAAATAATGGGCATGTGTGTGCGACAGGTATCACAGCGATCATCAATAAATGGACGACTTGCGCAAGCTGATCAAGACGTGTCAAGTATGAAGGGATACTGTCTTCGGCACCCCATGAAACACGGAATTGTTTATCGACAAAGACAATTTCAACGTGACAATGAGGCACTAGAGCTCGTGCGAGCATGGCACGGCCCTGGGGTGTGGAATATAATAGAAGCCGATCACAAGCTAACGGTGGCGCCACATCTTCGGGCGCACAGACGAGTGCATGGACGACATAGTCATGCTCAAGAACTTGAATCAAGCTGTCGACTTTTTCCGATGAATCTTGCAAGTGCCGCGTCCACACTGGATCACACGCGAATGACAAGCATAAAGTTGGATTCTGTTACTGTAAGAAACGCCCTGGAGAAGTACGCTACGATCAACGTACAGGCCCACGCTTTTTTCGTGCGGGAGATGATGCAGGACCTTTGCCTTTTCCAGAATCATATTTCTTGGACGCCCATATCCACACAGTAATACTAAGCGCAATGGCACCAGCAACTGCAGCCAGTGGTGCTGCCCATCGCCTCTGACGTTGCTCTAAACGCGTGGTCATTTGAAAGGAGCGAACATCTACTTGGTGGAGGTGGTCTCGATCCAATTGGGGTAACGCAGCTAAAAATCTAGGATGAAATTTAAAGCCGCAACAGAACGCCAAGATTTCAATACGATATTCTCATTTCGAACTTCTATAAGCGAAAGGAGAGTAGTGATTAAGATATGAACTAGGCACGGATGGGCATCGGGCCAACAATAAAACTCTTAGTGCTCATAATGTGGTTCCCACATGCGATCGCCGACATAACGGAAGAGCTCGTCATCGCTCATGGAAGCCGTGATACCGTCGTCTCGGCAAAGGCCATCTTTGTTGAGCACTTTAATGCAGCGGAACGCGACATACTGCGAGATTTCTCGCACACGTCCTAGCTTGGGGTACAGACGGCCTTCGTCAACCTCGTCTTTGGTCATGGAGTCTGCCAGCGCAACAGCCGCCTCCGTAATGACCTTATGATCCATATGCTTTGCCTTGACCAAAGCGCCTGCCAGACCGAGACCAGGGAAGATGTAGAAGTTGTTACCCTGATCCGCAAAGCGCGGTTTGCCGTGGAAGTTGACAGTGCCAAATGGCGAACCAGCAGCGAATACACAGCGGCCATCTGTGTGTGTGAGTGCTTCTTCAAACGTGCACTCGGACTTGCTTGTTGGGTTACTAAGTGGGAATATGATGGGTCGTTCGTTCAGATCGGCCATCTTACGAAGGATCTTTTCATCGAAAAGGCCATGTATCGTCGACAATCCGAGCAATACAGTTGGCTTCACATGGTCGATAATGTCGGACAATTCCTTCAGTTGCATGTCACCATTGTCGCGGCGCGCAAAGTATTGCTTGTAGTCAGCGAGCTTGTCACCGCGGTTCATGGTCACAAGGCCCTTGGAGTCAGTTGTCCAAATCCGCAGGCGTGCCTCCTCTTCCGACATGCCATTCAGAGTGAAGAACGACATCAGTTGCTTCGCCACACCGACAGATGCTGAGCCAGCGCCCACCATCAAAATGCGATGGTCTGATGACTTCTTTGTTTCCTTCTCCACGAAACGTGTGGCACTTATGAGACCAGCCAAAATCACAGCACCTGTGCCTTGGATGTCGTCGTTGAACATAGGGTACTTGTCCTTGTACCGGTCGAGGAACATGAAGGCATGTTCACTGCTCCAGTCCTCAAACTGAATGATCAGACTCGGGTAGTGAGCATGAAGCTTCTCCATAATCTCGTCGACGAACTCGACTAATTCCTCAGTGCTGGGACGTCGGCGACGAAGTCCTAAGTACATCGGGTCGCTCAACAATTCCTCATTGTCTGTACCAACATCGACAGCAATGGGCATGACCGACTGGGGGTGCACGCCAGCACCTGCCACATACAAGGACAGCTTGCCAATGGCAATACCCATACCGTTCCAGCCAAGGTCGCCAAGACCAAGAATTCGCGAGCCATCTGTGATGACGGCCACACGTGGTGCATCAGCTGGACGTGGCCAGTTTTCGATGCATTTTTCGATAGCGCCCTTGTCATCAATCGATAAGGTAAGTCCTTCAGGACGACGGAACATCCGAGAGAAGTTCAGGCATGCATCACCGACTGTCGGTGTGTAGACAAGTGGCACCGTCTTCATGATGTCCGACAGAACGTAATAGAAGAACAGCCGTTCATTTCGTTGCCTCAAATTAGCTAGCTCAATGTGCTTATGATAGTCATCCGGAAGAGAATCGACATAAAATTTGACACGTTGGAATTGCTCCTCAAGTGAGTGTACTGTCGGCGGAAGCAGTCCCTTGAGACCGTATTTCTCGCGCTCCTCCATCGTGAAGCCAGTGCCTATAGGGAAAGAGGGCACATGTGTTAGTCTGTCGATCTAGACGCTTCATCAAGACGAAAATGGCGGAAACCTGTACGCACCTTTGTTCGAATACAGGTCGCGCAATCTAGCAGCGCCACCGTGTTCGTGCTGCTGCATAGCATACTGCACAGTGTCCTTAGGCGTGTAAAGAGTTCGCTTTATTCCACGAATCAAGAAGAATGAGACAACATCGACGATTAGGGGGGGAATAGGGCAAAGAGTTGAGAGGAATGCCCCCAAAACCCCGTATGGTGGACGATTGAGTTAGTACTGTGTTTCGCATTAGAATACCTCGGAGTATCATCATTATTTGTCCGCGGCTTCAGCTAACACAACACACCTTTATATCTGACATGGTCGCAGCGGAGGATGAGGATTGAAATCTTAACCCTATCGCGTTTTTAGCTCTGCAAATGGCTCGTGTTGCCACTGCACATTGACCTTGCGTCTCCGATGCGAACTTCCAAAGCATCGTGCGTAAGTTTGGACCAACGTCTGTGCGCCGTTTATATGGCACGTGGAGTCATATCCTCGGGCCGTTCCGGCTGAGTCAGCAATCCACTCATGTGTCAGCAGCTATCTCTCAACGCATGTGCTGGCGGGCTGCTGGGTGGCCCGGTCGAGAGGAAAGCAAGGCCAGAGTCGGGGGTCGGAGGAGCTGGCGGCGGCAAACGGCGGGCGAGTGAAGTCGGCTGTGGTTCGGACGTCCGAACAGTATCTATCAGATTAACTACGACCATCATGTTCGCTCGTGCTGCTCTTCGTACCCCTGCCCAGGCTGTCCGCGTGCCTGCTGCGTCCCGTCTGTTTTCGCAGACCGCATCGGCAAACAGCAAGGTGGCTGTCCTCGGTGCCTCGGGCGGTATTGGCCAACCGGTATGTAGCTTCATGGATATCGTCGTCGTCGTCGTCATATTGCGTCGTCGACGCCATGCAATTTATCGAATGCTTACTGACGCGATATGCAGCTCTCGCTTCTCCTCAAGCTCAACCCAAATGTCACGGACCTCCGTCTGTATGACATCCGTCTCGCCCCTGGTGTGGCTGCTGACCTTGGGCACATCAACACGCCGAGCCAGTGCACTGGTTACGCGCAGGAGAACCTTGAACAGGCGCTCGAAGGTGCTGAGGTCATCGTCATCCCTGCTGGTGTGCCACGTAAGCCGGGTATGACTCGTGACGACCTCTTCAACACGAATGCCTCTATTGTGCGCGACCTTGCCAAGGCCGCCGCGAAGGTGTCGCCAAAGGCCCACATGCTCATCATCTCTAACCCGGTAAACTCGACCGTGCCTATCGTTGCCGAGGTCTTCAAGCGTGCTGGTGTGTATGACCCCAAGCGCCTCTTTGGTGTGACCGCGCTTGACATTGTGCGTGCCTCGACGTTCCTCTCTGGTATTGCTGGCTCGAAGCCAGCCGACACAAACGTGCCCGTCATCGGCGGCCATTCGGGTGTGACGATTGTACCCCTCTTGTCACAGGCCCAGCAGGGCTCGTCCGTCTCGCCTGGCGAGCAGTACGAAAAGCTCGTGCACCGTATCCAGTTCGGCGGTGATGAGGTTGTGAAAGCAAAGGACGGTGCTGGTTCTGCTACGCTTTCGATGGCGTACGCTGGTGCCGTGTTCGCTGACGCTCTTCTCCGTGCTATGCATGGCGAAAAGGGGGTGAAGCAGTGCGCTTTCGTCGAGAGCCCACTATTCAAGGATCAGGTGCAGTTCTTCGCGAGCCCTGTTGAACTCGGCCCTAACGGTGTTGAAAACATCCCTGCCCTCCCTCAAATCACGGCTGAGGAACAGAAGCTTCTTGACAACTGTCTCACGGACCTTGCCAAGAACATTTCGAAGGGTGTGAACTGGGCTGCCGAGAATCCTTAAAGAATGGTGGACTCGACGCAAGGTAAGACCCCCTGAATCGCTAAATAGTACTAGCATAGGTTCTTGAGGAAAGATTCGGTGGCATCTCTTGAAACGTGCGCTTCGTTCTTGCTTTGAGGGCATTATGTTAAATTTGGGTGCACATAGGTTTATTGATGCTTGGTCACTACGGATGCTACGTGTTGCCTCTTGAGCTAAAGCCAGCGAGCCCATGTTAATGAGTTCTTTTACATGAGTTATGCGCTATAGCAATCGCGTTTGTCACGATCAACGAGAAATGCCAGGTCTCATGGGCCTTGTGCAGGTCGCTCAATGATCCGTGCACGTTCAAAGATATATATAGCATTTGTTCAATCATGCGTTTCATCAATGAGCAATTGTCAAGTATTCTCGAGCGTCAGTTACAGCAGCGTGTGAGGGCACGGCAATGTTGCCCCGGCTGATCAAACTCGGTGTCCTAGTCCCGGCATGTTGAAGCTTGTATCGATGTTCCACGTACAAGGCTAGCGAGTTATCTTATCGCATTTCTTCATTCGCGTATGCTCAATTTCCGGCGTCAAGCTCGCGCAGAAGCTGTCTGAGTACGACTTTGCGATCGTCCAGATCCTCATCGTCTAACGCCGTGTTGATGCTCGCAGCTAAAGTCCAAGATGACCATAGCATCGCCACACATCCAAGCATCTGGATACTTCCAAAGGCTTCGTGTGGCTTGATAGCAGCTTTTCCGCTCAAGAAGTAGTCGTATCCAGAGTTTTGGTGCACGCCAGCGCACAGCTGTGCCAAATTCTAACGAGCAGCCAGATCATGTTCATGAACCTTCCCAATTACATCTGCTCAGTTCTTCTGCAATACCAGCAAATAATCGAAGCAGCTTAATGAGATACAGGTGCGAAGAAAACCCATCTTCTTGGCGAGGCACAAGTCGTTGCTCGTCTGATACGCCAACCGCGCCTATGATGAAGAGTCGGCAGCAACAGCTTTCCTCCCTGCTGCTGCACACATGGCATTGAAACAGGAAATAATCATCTCAGCCTTTTGCTGGTGGGATCATCTGGTTCGTTCTATTGCGCCGCACAACTAACAATATGTTTTTGAATCCTTTGTATCAGCGGGAACACGACAGACGTACCCGCGATGAGTCCGATAAGAGCTCAAGCGGGCGCTGCTAGAAGCCTTGGCTCATACTCCTCCACACAACCTTTTTTTGACATGACTCTTTATCGCCGTTGGTCCTAGGAACATGTGCACTTATCGCCGGGTTCACACCAAAAAGGGTCTATGAACATATACAGTGGCCGAGAAAAAAACATACAGATCCCCTAGCTTGCGTGGTCTGCAGTTATAAGGGGCAAACGTCCTCTATATCGCCTTCTCCACACGGTTCCATGTGTGGATCAGGATCGGGGATCCAATCACGAGCCAGGTCCTGAATGACGGACGCCCACCAAGCGCGCTTTGAGTCCACGTCTTCACTTCGCCAGTCCTGATGCACCGTGGTATAAGTCCGAGATCCGCGTCTCGATGAAAGCGCAATCTCGAAAAAATGCTCCGGCTGAGAAAAAAAACGGTCAAAGTAGTGTAACAAATATACCCCACAGTCACTGAAATTCGACTGCACAGGCACACGGACATCAATATGAGTAGGATCACCCAGACGCTTTATATCCACGTCTGCATCGACTTTACCTTTGTCATGAGCCTCGAGCCGTAGGTAGTCACGAAGGGCAGTTTTCACAGGGCCATGTGTACTCCCTAGGCTATCCAGCACAATTACATACGTTTCTTGATTTTGCTCTGGAGCAGATTGAAATGAATGTGTTGGTGAGGACGAGCGTGATGGGTTCGGCCGCTCCAAATCGGCGTGATTACTGTCTTTCTCGACGAGTTGAATTGGCGCTACTTCGACGTGAGTAGCAACGTCGCTGTCGGGTGGGGTAGGACTTGTTCCAGTGTCGGAAGTCGGACGCATATTCGGAGACGATGCATGTAAAGTTGTTTCTTTCAAAGAGTGTGTGGAGCGCCGCCCAAGTCCATGGGATACAGGTGTCATTTGCTCTGAGAGAATGCCGCGGGGATTCACAATTATGGCCATGTACCAATGCATATATTCATTGATGGGCACAACCACGTAGGTTTTGTCAAAACTGGTTATATTAGTACACACGAGAGTATGTTATAAGCACGTACATGTCCACTTTGTTTGTCCATTTGCGGACGTGTTCGTACGTTTTGGACCGATCGCGTGATTCTGTCAGTTTATGATAAAAGAACGTATTGAAAACATGGATTTGCTGAGCCAGGTTTGGTTCTCTTTGCTTGATTCGCTCCAGCAGAAATCGCAGTCCAAACTCGATCAAGGTATCGTTCAGGTATTCACCTTCTTGAAGACGCTCCACGTCAGACTGCAATAGCGTAACGGCGAATGGACCAGATGCTGGGTATCTGAGGATTGGTTTACTCTGGCTCGCCTTCCTTTGCTGTTCCTCAAGCCGTGTGCGTTCGCGTGTGTATCTTATTGGGCGCGCCGACTCTGCCGTGATCGAATCCGGCAGAGTTGACGACCCTACCAGCTCTGCAGCGCCTGTCGCATACGTTGGTTTGGTTGATTCGTCTGATCTTGCTTTCTCCATTGCTGCAGTTCGCCGTTCACCAATAACAATGGGCGTTGGTTTTCTAACATGCGCTGAGGGGCTGCTGGGGATTCGTAAAGTTTTGGTGTTTGATCGAAGCGATGCCTCAAACAATGCCATACAAGCAGACTCTGTCAGCTTCTCTGCATGTGTATAGGTGCGCACTTGATCAAAAAGCAGTGGCCATGAAGTGTCGTTTGGTTCAACAAACATATATAGGCAGCACGGATCCAAAGCTGCCTCGCCACATAACGATGCAATAGCGCGTGCCGACGAGCATTTTTGCTTGATCGACATGGCGATGAGCGCATGCTCTTTACCGCCTAGTTGCGTGTCTAACACATCACGAAATGCCACCTTAGCACACGCTGTTGTGCGGTGAAATAGGGTGAGATGTGTCTGAAAGGCAACGACTTCAACGCCCTCGTTCCTACTTGCATACTCTTGTCCGACAAACACAGCGCGCAATCGTACATTTACGCACTTTGTCAATGCAGAGGTGCGACGCATTGCTGCGGTCGGTCCCATATGAGCTTGCGAAGAGTTCGACGGAGCTTTGCCACGCATGCGATCGTGCAAGCTTGTAGCCGGTGTTAGAAAATCAATCTCATCCCTACTGTCATCCCCGTTCTTGTTATGCAGATTTGGCGAAGTCTGCTTTGGCTGTGCGTCATGGGAGAGGGTATCTTGTGAATGTGACTGTTGCGTCGAATGTGTTGGACTTGCGTAAAAGGATGCAGGTGAAATGGGGATCCGGTATGGCGATGCCATCGCCGAGCTCGGTAGCGGGCGAAGAGGTTTCTCTTCTATCGCTCGCCGCTTAGGCGATGATGCTCCCATGACGTGTTGGACGTGCGCTGCACGCCTCTCAGAGTACAAGCCCTGACGTTCCATCCACCGCCAAGGCAAATGGACGCGTCGTGGAAGGCCTATCCAATTTCTTCAAAGCACGTGCAATAAGACGCCACAGCCATCGAACAAGTTGATGTGGGAGAAAAACACACACAATGCTTTCAAGGTTGCCTTACATTGCTATTCTATAATATTGGCTGTGTACGACAGTTATCTGTCGTACAGCGAACAACCATAGCACCCGAGACCGGCGAGCGGAAACAGGCCAGAGACAAGCTCCTCCTAACCACTATTGCGTAGCGTCATCATATGAAAAACCGCGGCTTTCCCACAGGACACGGCGCTTACGTAGCAGAGCGGCGAGCCACGCCTGGACCTGCGGATGTTTGATTTTGTGGGCAGCGCCGAGCCAGAACTGCTGTAAGTCCTGGATGTCGTGTAGTTTCTCATACTCGAACGCTTGAAGACACAGTTCAAAGCAATCCAAGTCCTTGACTAGCACGGCCTCGCGAGTTTGTCGTTCTTCATATTCGCGCCACAGCTGAAAAATTGTGTGTGATGCATCCGTATCACCAAGAAGATCATGGGTGAGGATGTGAATTGCCTCGTGCTCGCGGCGAGATTTCTCGTCTTTGTCCACTTGGCAGTGCGGTGTCAAGTCGCCAACCAGTGCTTCCGAAATGTCATGGACCAAGGCCATCATGACGCTCTTGCGGATATCGATCTTGTCATCTTTAATGAGCATTGCCAGGACACCCATGCGATACATGTGGTCTGATATAGACTCCGGCTCCGGCACATTGTGGTGATACCAGCCTGTGCGTTTCGCCAGCTTGAGGTTCTGCAGATAGTGCATGAAGTATAAAGCCTTGTTCATAGATTCATCAAAAACTTCAGAATCTTTAATTGCCTCGAGTTTCACATTGTTCAAAGCGCGCGGTGAGCCGCCAGATGATGGGTCCAGACGAAGATGCCTACTAGGCGCTTGTGGAATTGGTGGCAGCTCATCGTTTACCGTCACATGAAACACTGAGCGTGGCTTGGGTGTTAACGGTACCGGGCGCGCCGAGGGCAGTTGGAAGCCAGTCGTACGCTTTGTCACAGGTGATATACTATTCTTTTCACGCAATGCCTGGAGAAGTGATGGCACCATCCGGTTCTCGTTGCATGGCAAGCTGGTTTTGGGCTCATGATCGATTCCTTCCGTCATTTCCCGTCGCCTTAAATTGCGAACTGGGATGAGGGGATGGTATGGGACAGAAGTTGCGAGGGAGAGCTGGGTATCTGGTTCTGTCGCGCGCTTCGAAGTAGGAGGATGATGACCCGCATCATTCGACGCTACAGCTGCGTTGTTATGACGATGTGATGGCGCGTGTGCAGCGACAGCACCAGCTAAAGCAAGGTCCTCATCATGATCGTGCATATTCTGAAGGAAACTGCGTTTCTTGCGCGGCACCGGCGGCAGTCGACGAACACGATGGTTGTCCGGCACGTCATAAGCGCCCTTCAAGCCAAGTTGTTCCAAGTGGGAGCGAGGAAAATTAACTGCTTGTTGCGCAACAGAAATGGCAGAGAAAGAGGTGGCAAGCCCACTGCTCAGAAGCTCGGCGACTTTCTCGTCGGTCACCGTACGATCTGGAACATGCCGCGCAAATGGCTCATGTTCGCCTCGCCCTGTTTGTGAGACCGGACGAGCAGCGGTCATGTCTTCGTCCGTTTGAAACATTTGGTCTTCTTTACCAGATCCATCGTCTTGCTCTCCCATGTCCTCCTGAGGTGCGGCGTCCTTTAGCCCTCTTGACATGCTGAGGGACAAGGGCGACACGGCCGAGCTCTCCAACACAGCAGCGGACGATGAGGTAGCAGCCGCAGCAGCCGCAGCAGCCGCCGTGCTAGCGGCATTAACGGCCACGCTGTGATCGCTGCTATTGCCACCATCCATCAAACGCGCACCAGACTGATTGACGTATGGTGGAGACGGTGAGGGTGCATGTTGTACTGGGCTTTCACTCTTTGCGCCAGTGTGCGCTTCACTATACCGTGCGAGTGAAGCACCAAGTGTCCCAGTAGAGCGCTGTGGTGGTACAAGAGTGTCTTCCATAAATCGCTTGGCGAACAAGTCCGACTTTGGATGCTCCACGTCTGACTGCGGCGTAGAGGATCCGGGGCTCGCAGCCGGTTTGGACGGTCCTATGTGCTGCGCAAGCAGAAGGAGTTGCGAGCGAGCTTTTTGAACATGCTCAAGCCATTCTTCTTGCTTGTTTCGAATGATGGCAGCCATCTCTGATACAAGAGATGCGCGGTATTGTTCCAACAGGTGCCAAGCGTGCTCATCTAGCGACTCGGCTGACGCATCTGACGTGACAGATAAGCTTGGGTTGTCAAAGGATGCTCGTGAGATCATAGAGAAAAACGAGGAGACATCGTTTGGATCTTTAAGATGAGGGATCGCCATCATCAAGGGGTTGCTTTCATCGTCGGCAGGTGGCGGAAGAATAACGCCATAGATTTGTGAGTATGACGCTTCTCGCTCTTTGGCACGTATCACCTCCTCGCTCAAGCAGGCTTGGGTCAAAGTGATCATTCCATCCATGGGGACAAAACGTGAAACCGATTGACCGAGCTGGATAGTATTTTGGTGCTTGAACGCAGGAGGTGTCGTCGACTCGTGCATGGTATATACAGGCTCATGGCACAAGTTGCACTGAATACAGACATTTGAATCAGGGTGCTTCAGCAGGGATCCTTTTGAAGTGATGGAAGCTCGCGACACGAGTTGTGGAAGTGACTTTGGTACTGGTAAGATTGGCTCTGAGTACTCTATGCAGGAACGTACCATGGAAACGCCACGATCTTGGTCAAGCAGGATTTGTAGCTGTGATGATCTGTGTTTATCAAGGCATGCTTTCCCATACATGCGAACATTCAAGCACGGACAAGACCAAACATGTTGTTGGTTCACGGACTCGTCCGTTGCCTCGAAAGCCATTGTCGCTTTCAAAGGACCTGGATGAATGGATCGAATATAGACTCAAGATGTGTAAAGAAAATTTGAGCAGCAAGGGGAAGAAAGGGGTGGGTGGGCAATGCGTCCGACTTGTTTGAATCGGGCGGGGACCACTCAAATCGGGTCCGGTAGGGTCTCAGCCTCAGACGAACCTGCAAGAAGAGCCCCACGATAAACTGAGAATATGAACGATTGGGTTGATATTGTTGCTGATATTACGAAAATCTTAGAGATCAAGGGCATGTAAGAGCACGGTCTACATCTATAGAATCACGACATAACAACAACAAGATGATCACAGGGTTGGCGATCTGCCCTGCTTTGTTGGGATATAGTCAACCAACTACACATCAGGTATGGATGAGACTTTCACCATTTGTAGCGCTCACCCTGACTCAATGCTCGGTTGTATAGCTCCTGAAGCCTGTGCATACGGAATTGGTGGTGCGAATAGTACGCATTAAGAGCTAAAGCGAGCTCTGCGTTCGCACGCACGTCATGCGCTGAAAAGTCAATGGTCACATAAGAGCTAAATAGCTGGCCAGCCGTCGTAACATCGGCTGACCAGGTCTCTCCAAACATGAACTCAGCTAGGCCATAAATATCGCCTTGCCCCAGGTGTTCCACAATCGTACGGACAGACGTGTGGAGAGTGGGATCGGCGGAACGGCGGCGTAGACGAAGTCGAGGGCGTGCTTGGATCCAGTCGGCTGGTGTGCGATCGACCTTGCTTGCAGGACTCGATGCATCTGCATGTTCGGCATGAGAGGCCGCTGCAAGCTGGCGTCTCGATACAAGTGCACCGACGACAATGATACGCACATCTGGCATCGGATCACCTGCACTCGCAAGCAGCGTATGCGGCTCATGGAACCGGATGTGGCCGTATCGCTCTAACACAGAGACAAATGAGTTCCGCCACCTGGGTGAGGACGAGCCTGAGTATGCAAGATTTTCTCCACGCCGTTTCGGTGCTAGAAATGGTGTATCGATGCTGTTTTTCTGTTTTTCGAGCGAGTCAGACGCATCCGATAAGTTCTGGTGGTCTTGGACGTACGACTTCGAGAGCCATGCATTGTCGTCGTCAGTTGAAAGATTACAACATAGTTGGTCCCAGCACGCACTCCATTGTGCTTCTATTGGGAGTGTCGGGTCAATCGTGGGCACTATACTGGGTCCACAAGAAGACAACGACATCGGAGTTTCCATGGGTATCTCGTTGGAAGGAGAATGTGCAGGCATTAATGATTCGGGGTAGCAGAAATGATCGTGGTGATGTGGATTTGGTTGATGTGGATGTTCAAGAGAGGAAAGACTGGAATTGCGCGCCCACAGCGGGAGACCGGGATCTGACACGGCAGCACGAGACGAGAGCCAACCGAGAACATCAGTGAATTCAGCCATAGGCCACAGAGCGTGCATCATTTGGTCATGTGCAGCGACTGTATCCATCGTAGAGGGATCAGCACACACACTGCCCACCTGAGCAAGGATGTCATAACGCGGTGATCCCAGCGGTACACCAAGCAAGAAGCCAGGTGGATGTTTCGTCCCGGGCTGTGGATTTGACCTCTCGTCAAAAATGGCCGACGCTGCTACACGATCAATGCGAACGGTATATGTCAAGTCGATGACAAGTGCAGCACATCCTCGTTGCTGCACTGCATGGATCGCCTGCTTGAGCTTGGTGGCTGTGGTGTACCCGGCGGTGCCAGCCAGCGAAATGACCCCCACATCGAGCTGCTGCTGCTGCTGTTCCATCGACTCTTGCTTCAGCCGAGCAACAATTTTGGGAGAAAGGCCCTGAGCATCAGCCAGCATAGCAAGGGGGACAAAGCACGTTCGGATCTCGTAGTCGGCAAGATGTTCGAAGCCGAGAACCGCGAGCGTTGCAGCAAGGCCAATGCCAACGCCCTGTGCGAATCCAAGCGCCGTACAGGTGGCCATGGTACCGAGGATAACGAAGTATTCGAGGAGCGACTTTTTCGTCCAAGTCGGCACAAGCGCCTCAGCCATGAGCTCGATGCCGAAGAAAAACACCATGAGTGCAGCACACAGCACGGGAATATAAGGCAGGAGCAGCTTCGAAAAAATAAAGAAGAGGAATGTCAAAACCATAACACACGCTGACTCGATGCGCTGGCCTCCCGCACGAGAGAAAAAGAGTGTGTTGGACATGACAACAAGGCAAGGCAATGTGCCACAGAGACCTGTGATGATATTCGCGATCCCATGGCCAATAAATTCTTTTTTAATCGAAGCAGAGCGCGGCACATTGGGTAGGTTATCACGCAGTGTCGGGTAGTAAATTGGCAGATTGAGTGCGCCAATGACAATCAGCACAACCATTTCGACGGCCACTTGCTTGATGGCACCCCAGCGGACGAGATGGAAATTAAAAAGCTGCCAAAATTCGAAGAAGCGCATGCGCGTACCGACTGTGGCACCGGGTGGGACTTCCATAAAGAGCCAGTGATGTTCGACGAGATCAGCCATTGTTCGTTTACTTGCGAGCGCTGCGACCCAAAAAGCGCCACCAGATAATAACACGAATCCTGGAGTGAAGAATGAGTTTGAGCAAATTTGTCGTACCTCCCACTCGACTCGACGAAAGAAAGAAGCACCCCAGCGAGGACGTGCCATAGCAGACTTTTTTTTCACTCGCACTCCCGTGCACAACAGAATCGTCAGAACAATGGCCGACACACATACAGGCATACTGTTTGACGTAAATAGGTCATGAAAATAGCTTGCGGACCATTCGAATGAAGAGCGCTGTGCGACTTCGAAGCCAGAGATAAAGAGTGAGAGTCCAATGGCTCCGAGTGCGCCATCTAGCACGGCCTGTGGAAAGTAGGCGATCCAGCGATCAATCTGGAAGAAGCCGAGTGCAAGAAGAAGCACGCCTAGTATTAAAGAAGATAGCACATACGTCGTGACAGTTGTCGCCAATAGAGCGTCTCGGTCGTCGTTGATGACGGCAGCAAGCTTGTTCGCAATGTTTTGCATGAATGGAAGGATTTCCACCAGCATTTCCCCTTGCGCTTGGACAAAGTTTGTTCCTCCCAGCACAAAAACAAGCTCATTCAACACGGTGGATGCGAGGAACATCGCGATACTCTGAGCCTGCAGGCCATGATACATGTCTCCATCCGCAGGAAACACGAGCAGACCCATGGACGCTGCATCCAGGATATTCATTAAAGCTCCTAACAAAATAGCGGCATAAGCTAGCTTGAATGGTTTCGATCCCGACAAAATTTGGGGCCTCATGGGCCGAGAACGCGCGCGCAAATTTTTCGTACGCGCAAGCCACGAGAGGATGCCGTGGGGTTGTGGACGCGAAGATGATGAGGGAGGCTGTGGTGGCAGCGCATCATCAGGCAATGTTTCCATCATACCAAGAGACATGCATGAATGAAGCACGAGCCTGACACGAGATACTTCGCTGTCGCTACGGCTATTGTTGTTGTTGTTAACGTCGTCGTAGCTTTTGTGCCTTGGTGTGGCTCTCAAGTGGAGCTTCAGCAGGATGACTCATCAGGGACGGATGCCAAGCAAACGACGTCTGCCCCACCAGTGAGTGTTGATCAGCGTACGAAATTTTTTCGTAGGCATTGTTGCGCGAGCAATCCACGCATGGAGACGATGGAGTCGCGTATCCTCTATTCAGGCACAGGTCTGGACGGAGTCCACATGACCGCTGTTGGCAGGACTTGCTTGGGTTTCTTGTCCCTATGCGCGTTGCGGTGTCCAGAGAGACGAGAAGCAGTCTGGGAATTAAGTCTTTTTTTTCTCTTTCTCCAGGATATTACAGGCCGACATGGATTTGGAACGACGGTGGCGTGTGTTTTTGTCATCATCCAAGCGAACAACCACATCGTGGACAACGAACAACGAACAACGAACAACACACACACACGCGCGCGCTTGTGGTGGGGCTTGCGTGACGAATCGTACCAATGTCACACTCGCACACAGAAATCCGGATTGTGTTAGCTGGCGATGTGGGTGTGGGAAAATCGTCGTTGATCATGTCGCTCGTGAAGGAGGGTTTCGTCGAGCATGTGCAGAATGTGGTGCCGGAAATTACACTACCGTCGGAAGCATCACCGGCTGGTGTTACAACTAAAATTCTTGACTCTGGTTCAGGTGCTGCATTTCAGGAGCGGCTTGAAACGGAGCTTCGTCGTGCGCACGTAGTTGTGCTGGTGTACAGCGTTGTCGACCAAGAATCATTCGAGCGGATCTCGTCGTACTGGCTACCAATGATGCGCTCCCTAGGCATAAATGTGCCCGTCATTCTTGTTGGCAACAAGGTCGATCAGCGACCAGCCGACATCGAGGAGGATGCGCTGGAAGATGAAATCGCACCGGTCATGGCCGAGTTCAAAGAAGTCGAGACTTGCATCGAATGCAGCGCAAGTTTGACCCTGAATGTCGGTGAGATTTTCTTCTACGCACAAAAGGCCGTTCTGTACCCAACAGCGCCGCTGTATGATTCACGTTCGCATACTCTTAAGCCTGCATGTGTAGACGCATTACGGAATATCTTCCACTTGTGCGATTCTGACAAGGATGGCATCTTGAGCGACGAAGAGATCAACAACTTTCAGTTTGAGTGCTTTGATGCCCCATTGCAGCTGCAGGAGCTTGTGGGGATCAAGCAACTGGTCATGCAAGGCACGCATTCCGATGCATCGATGCATTTGCGCGACGATGGACTGACGCTCGCTGGGTTCCTGTATCTTCACACGTTGTTTATCCAGCGCGGACGCCTTGAGACTACATGGACAGTTCTCTGGACATTTGGGTATGGCATGGATCTTGCGCTCACCAACACATATGTATATCCACGCTTCGACGTGCCGCATGGCATGGGCGTCGAGCTCTCGCCGTTGGGCTACCAATTCTTCACTGAAGTGTTCAAAGCCCATGACAAAGATCATGACGGTGCGCTGAGTGCCAGCGAGCTTGAGCAGCTGTTTCAAACGGCGCCTGGTGGCCAGCATCCTTGGGGCGCGCTCAACTTTCCCTCAGGCACAGTAACAGACGAATCTGGTGCCGTCACGCTGCAGGGATGGCTGGCTCAGTGGAGTATGACCACTCTTCTTGAACCGCGCACGACACTGGCATACCTTGCCTACCTCGGATATCCATACTTTGCACACGGGATGCGTGCGTCTGGCACGCCACCTTCGTCTGGCACGTCATCACCGTGTTATGTGAGTGCAGCGCCAGCATCGTATGCGTGGCTTGATGGCACAGCTGTGGGAAATCGATCTGGATGCCACGCTCGCTCAGCCCTAACGACATCCGCTCTCAAGCTCGTACGGCCGCGGCGACTGGGCGAGCGCCGACGCTCTCATGCTGAACAGTGCAGCGTGTTTCTTGCCCTTGTGCTTGGTGCACATGGAAGTGGGAAGTCCGCACTGCTTCGACAGCTTGTCGGCAAGCCGTTCCGTGGAAAGTATGCTCCTACGCACCGCCTCCAACGCGCCGTCGCTGCTGTGGAGCAAGATGGAGCTGAACGCTACCTCGTATTGCAAGAATATGGCTCACACAACGAGGCAGAGGCATTGCGAAATCCGGCCAAGCTGGAGCGTGTGAGTGTGATTGTATTTGTGTACGACTCTAGCGATACACACTCGTTCTCGTACGTGTCGAATTTGAGGCAGCAATACCCGCACCTTGCCTCATTCCCCACACTCTTTGTCGCAACGAAATCGGACTTGGATCTCGCTCGTCAGCGACATGAAGTCCAGCCGGACATGTATTGTCGGAAACTTGGCCTCAACATCCCGCATCTTGGTGCAGGGCCGTTGAATGTGAGTGCGCAGCTAGGCGAAATGGCTGAGCTGTATAACATCATCCTGAGCATTGCGATGGACGCACGTGGCGCTGTCCCTGCACACGGCCGCTCACTCGGCACAGTTCGTCTGCGCTGGCGAACGGTGGCGTTGTGGCTCGTTGCTGTATCTGGTTCGACAGCAGTACTATGGACTGTCTGGCGACTTGTCTTTTCTTCCCAAACGACGGCGACCGTAGGGCTCGGGAGTAGTGGTGGCACTGTTAACGGCAGTGGCAGTAGCAGTAGCCATGCAGCTCGTTCCTGGTCTTTATGGTGGAGCTCATGGTGGAAGACGGCTCCGGGCGTGAGCAGCGGCAACGATGTTGGCTTCCGTTCCACGCCTTCTGCAACGCCTTCATCTGCTTCGGTGACATCCATCCTTAAAAGTGAACTCTAATTATTAGATGTATGACAATGTACAAGTAATCAATCAGCTCATAGTATATGAATGTGTTGTATCTCTCTCTCTCTCTCTCTCTCTCTCTCTCTCTCTCTCTTGACCAGGCCAGGTGGTAAACTGCAGTCTCTTATAGCATAAAAACAAGATCGAAGCAGCAGTTTTACCATCCCTTGTGATGGAATGACCCCTCATCAGTATGGGGTCGAGACTGATCAAGACCCACAACCCTAGAGTCCGTCGTTCGTCGAGGCCGCTGAGAAGACACGGTGCCCATTAAACCGATCCCGAGCAAGCGAGCCCGCGATTTACGTTCCCATTGCAAGTTCTCTCGGACGCTTTGTGAGAGTTCTTCGTCCAAAATGTTTTGCCGCGCTACAGTAGCACGCGCGGACAACGGGTTGGGCGTGCTGATACGGCGATGCAGTGGATCAGACAGCGCATCTGTATGCACGCAAGGCGTTGGCACAAGCGCTTCTGTCGGCTGGGACTGCTCTTTCTCACACACAGTATCCACAAGTGGTGGCATCGTTCCTGAACACTCAGTGGCATGCTGCGGAACAGGCGACTCAGTCATTGTATCAGACATAAGACATGCTTGGGAGAACTGTGGCACATCCGTCGTCTGTGGAGTCGCCTCAAGCACTCGCTGAACGCGTAGGGGGGCGCGCTCATCAGCTTCAACTCCGAGGCAAAGACCATCTTCTTCTCCCTCAGCTGGCGCATGCTGGGATGCTGGCGATGGAATGGAATGCACAGCAGTATGCGCAGAGTCCGGCTTCGTCGCGGTCATCAAATTGCCAATGGAGTTACAGGAACGCACAAGCGATGAAAGCCTACGTCCATCGCCAGTATCTGATGACAAAGTCGTTGGCGTCGTTATTGTCGAGGACGTCTCACGCTGAGCAATCGCGGAAAGCCGACTGAGTGCAAGATTACTGCGTGTACGCGGAGGCGCTGAACTTTCGTCTGATTCACTACCGTGATTCGACACTGCACGCCCAGGCTCTGGCGACGTAGCCCCTACCGCATGCTTCGGAGACGGCGATACAATCCGGCCGGACGATGTACTTGAGCGCAAAGACGTTAGATTCAACAGCGGAAGCGCCAGTGCACTCTTACTGCGGTTTATGATGTCTTTCTTGTCGGCGCCTGAAGTGGGATTACATCGAATAGTCTGGAAGCTGGGCGCACGTGGAAGATGTGTGGGAGTCGAAGGGTTCCGCGCGCTTGCATGTGTCCTAGTGCAGTGAGCCTGATTCGGCATGTGTGAGAGATGGACCGTTTGGCCTGCACGGGGCCGATGCGGATACTGCTTTGACACTTCTGACGGTTTAAGCATCGTTGACAAGAGGCCGCGAGTAGGGCCTAACTCAGTAGGCGGTGGCATTGCATTGGATGCATGCGGTAGGTCGGCCAAGCTGGCCGAGCGGATCGGCCGTTTCTTGAACATCTCTATTCGTTCGCACTCTTCATCTAGTTCTCTCTGCGCTCGTTCTGTCTCTAGCCGCGCACTTTCGTGCGTACTTGTATCATTTCCAGCATCCCCGCCATTGGCTTCGTCATCCTCGCTTGACCAGTCATCCTCGTTGTCGCCTTCGGTAGGCAGCTCGTCCTCCTCAGAATCGCCACCAACGGTGAAGAGGATTTTGCTTTGCTTTTTCTTTGCCTTTTCTTGCTTTGGCTTCCCGTCGAACACATGTCCAGGTGCCACGTTCGCTGCATTCATCCTCGCCAAATAGGACTTCGTCGCACGCAGCGCTGGTAGGTTTTCTGTACTTTTCTGGATGCGTTGCTGACGCCGCATACGAGAGGGGATCCCAGATGCGACAGATGGTGCTGGTGGTGCCTGGATGCCTGCGTTCCTGGCACCTGCCAGTGCCACAGTGCTTGCTGCTCCAGGGGGTCGTGGACTAGTGGACTTGGATGTGCTGACAGAAACGGAGACGTCGGACACTAGTGGACTCGAGGATACAGAGCAAGTGGCCGCAGGCACTGATAACATCTGGGGATTAGGAAAAGACGACACAGGAAGAGCCGAATTCGTTGCAGCGGCTCCTTCTTCAAAGAGCATCGCGCTTTTCATGGCGTCTGGCCTCAATGCTGTTACACAGTTATGCGCTAACAAATCTTGCGACTTGGGTGGAACAAGAGCTTCTGTTACCTTGGGTCCAAGTGCTTGAGTTCGTGGAGACTGCGTTGTTGAATTTGCTCGCGAACGAATAACATTAGGAGTGACTGTACCTGTTGTAGAAATGGGTGTACCCGTGCTGCGAGACTCAGACCCTTGGACAGTTTCATCTTCCTCTTCATGGATATCGTCAGACCCTCGCTTCCAGCGCGTAGGATTACAGCCGATCGACGAATAAGATGAATGTAACCAGCACTGTTCGACATCATCTGCGAGTTTCTGAAAGAACTGCGGTGTTGGAACGGTGCTATCAGTATGATGCCTGGTAAGAATACTGAATTCATTCAGACAAGATGTGCGGTCCGCCCTCTGATGATCGTCCGCATCGCCCTCTTCGCTCGTCACAGATTCGTCCGTCGAAAGCTCAGGCTCAGACAATGGGGCTGATGCTGATGGTGTCAACATAGGATAACATTTTTGCATGTACGGTGTCACCGAAGAAATAACAGATTCGGCTGGAGGCACCTTGGTACGTTGATTCTGCTGCGCCCAAATACGCCAGGATAAATTTTCGAAGCGCTCACCATTTTGAACGAATGACTTGCATTTAGAAGATACTGTGAAGAGGAAAGACATAAGGAGTCAGCGTCTGCCTTTTCTCATATCCAACTCATGTCCAAAGGCCGGGTCAAGTTTAGTACGTACCATGAAGAATGTGTGCCATTTCCAAGGTATCCTTCGTAGCGACCTGTTCAAGCCTGTCAGGTGAAAAGGCCAACATGCTTGAATAGAATTCTTGTATCATCTCTGATTTCAATGCGTTGGTCAATGCCAAGCCATGTCCATTCAGGAGATCGTATGTACAAGCTGATGGGATGGGGCCGTAGGGTCTTTGATCGACTCTGGAAAAAAAAAATGTATGCGAGCAGGTACGGTTACTCGACATCTAGCACGCTAGCCGGAGTCGGCTCCATTTTCTCCGCATGAACTCTCGTGGGAATAAACTGGACATTACATAGGATTTTCTCAACTCGCGAGAAAAAAAGACTCTTCATAGGCTACATCTGGAAGGAATTCAAAGTTATGTCCTGGGGCGGAGAAACGTCGCGTGCAACCCCACATCTCAAACACACTCATGTATGCGCAGCCAGCTGCGCAGCGCCCAGCCACGCCTCGTGCTTGTTTCTGACGCAGCACTCCACCCATAGCGAGCACGTGCGTACATTTGCTTCGGCCGCAACACTTTCTCAGCACCCAATGTTTTATCCATTATGCATGCGTCTTAGCTGCCTTTCGAACTCAGTCAAAGTCGGCTGCAATCCCGATGCAAAGCAGCACGGGTTGTCTAAGACAAGTCGAAGCCAGCGCCTGCATAAATAGCATACCGAAGCTTGTCTGCACATTGTGCGACTGACTCGTAGGCGGGAAGCTTGAGTAGATTCACACATGTGCTTGCTGTAGGAAGCCGCGTCACGTCGTCACCAGCATGTCGGATGGCAAATTTCGGATTTAGTTCACTAAAGCCCAGTAGTGGAGGATTCGGCGATGATGTGACGAAACGCAGAAATACTTTCAGAGAACTTTGATCAAAGTGTGACAAGGCTTCCCAGAAGTACTGTACGGCCATGTCTTTCTCGTGATAGCCACCATATACTGTGTTGCGCCTGAGATCATCAACGTCGATGGGACTCTCTGCGCCTGAAACGAGCACTCGCAGTTCTTCCCGGTTGAAAAGACGAAGCCATCGCGGGTCAATCATTTCACTTAGGCCCTGGAAGAACGCATTGCATTGGTCCTCAATTTGTGTGCTGAGCCGATACCTGGTCATACAATAGATGTAGGAGAGTCGGTTTTCGCGCGTCACGGGGACATCATTCCCACCGGGAATGAGCTCCCGATTCATTCGCACACCAAACTCTTCGTCGGTCACTGTGAAATTCAATGCAAAATCATTTTCCACATTGCCTGTATAGTTCTTGAGCGCAATGAGACCCCGATACAAATCACTGTCCAGGCTCTCGAGACTGGCAAGGTCGTCGATGTATCCCTTTGGCCCCAACCATTTAGTTAAGAAAAAGTCAGCAAACTTGACATCCACTAGAATCCCTTCATACAATGCCTTCCCCAAAATCCGACCTAAAAATGTGTACCACGTCAACTGCTCTTCGCCGTGAGCATAAGAGTGCGGATTCGGATACAACTCTTGTCGTTCATTTGCACACCACAGGCCGCGATCTGTGTCGAATACCTCGCGGATAATCGAGACAAGGAACTCCTTAAACAGGCCACTGCCATCGATACCTGCCTCCGGCATACCCCACTGGTCAATAAATACAATTTCCAGTGGTTCTTTCAAGCTCGGTCCAAGTCCGTTGAGCTTCGCCATACCATCTTCAGCAATGTGTCCACGGCGGATCGTCGCGCGATGCCGGCGTGTGGGCGAAAATATGTCGCGCGAAATCCCTAAACGCTCAGCATCGTTCCGCACGAACTGCCGAAAGATCTCCACCCGGACATCAAAGGGAATGACAAATGGAATGTAACTGAGCACCTCTAGCCGCGGCGTCATGAATGCACGCGTGCGTTGTGACAGTGCCGAAATTGTTGCGCGTGCATTTGTTGCATCTTCATCATGCGAGATTGCGGAGGCGAGTTCCCTTTCTTCAAGGACAACTGCGTGGATAAATGAGCCTAGGTCATTCTGTCCAAGCATGTGCCAATGGCCCTCACGCACAAAGGAGCGGCGAGAATCACGTGTATGGAGCTGCTGAAGGAGCCGTGTACATAACTCACGGACTTGTGCAAGCTGCACACGGGTTCCTGGCACATGAGCATGTTCTGGGGGCATGTCCACACTGTTCCAGTACATAGCGAAGGTAATATTCCGGAGCAGGCCACTGAGTGTATCAAGCTCGTCAAGAGTGAGTGGATTTCTACTAGGCACGTGGGTATCGATGGCACTCGAAGGATAAAATTCGTCATCGCCCAAAATCATCAGACACCGTGAATATTCAATGCACAAGATCAGGAAGAGCGGCCAATCACTTGCATATGTTGGGTCTGTAACAACTGCACGCACGTTTGATGCGTTTGCTGCTAGTCCGCGATGTTTCGTTGCAACACAACGAACAAGTGAGCAGGAACGGACCCAGCCACGCCACAACTCACGCGCTAAAATACCCATGTACACTGAGCGAGTGACACCGTCTTTATCATATCCGTACAGCATGGCCGTAAGAACTGAATCGCGTGCGGACGCAGGCCATGTGTACAGCGTCGCCACAAGAAATGCACACAGAGCTGGGCGCGTATTGTGTGGGGATCGCATACTGGCCGCAAGTACTGACCGAATGTGGGCAAAGGATACAAGAGTGAGTAGCTCATTTTTCGTTTTCTGATCAATAGAAGCATCCTCATCGGCAAACACAGACTTGGGTAAAGCGTTTTGCAAAGTTGCCAGCATCATCAGATATTGGCTTATCTCGGAACCATTCTGCATTGCCTTGACACGCACAGCTGTGAGTATGATGACATTCGCCAGCAGGTACGGGCAGTGAATGGGATTGTTCGCTAGTGCGCTGTCACCAGACGTCACATCGTAGTAAGCACCCAGAGACTGTACGTGATGCATAAATTCCGACATGGGAAAAGCGGAGGAAAGGGCGCTGACAGACGGAATCGGCATGTGATGCAAGAGGTGAGGAATCGTCAGGATCTCACTGGTAAATGTTCGGAGAAACATGGCTCGTGGTGCATATGAAGATGCGTCAGCGGCACCAGCTTGAACAAACTCGGTCGTCGGTTCATCGAAAAGAGCCAGTGGCCGAAGCATCAATGACACACAGTCGGCCTGCTCAGATATTGCGTCCTTCGGAAGCGCGACGAGGTAGTTTCTCAGTGAGCTGTGCATTCCATGGGAGAGTAGAAAGGATGTCATTTGCTTTGCTAAGTCCACGTTCTCGTGTTCTTTGCAAAGAAGGCCCAGCATGAAGGTAAGCATCGCTCGCGTGTAAGACGCTTCAAGTGCTTGCGCATGCTGCATGCAACGTAACATACATTCAAGTACCATCGCAAGAAGCGAGACCCAAGAGCTTAATGCAGGCTTAGGCCATGTTGATGCAGACAGAAACTCCTCAGCCCAAAGCGCTAAACGACGTGCTTCGGCGCATGAGACGTTCCGACCCTGCGAAAACACTAGAAGGCGGGTGAGGTGGATCCAAGCATCCGCGGTGGGTGATACGCTGGTATTCAGTATATGATCAAATTCTTGTGCGCACTGTTGACGAAGCGCTTTGCAGGTGGTATATTGACGATATGCAGCCTGGATGCGAGTCGCGGCAGCTACACGGACTTTGTGCATTCTCCGATCCTCACGTTGCGCACGAACTTGGGCTGCTACATCAGCAACAGACTTTGGACCAGGCTGTCTGCCAAGATTGATAGTTCGTTTAGGCCGTGATGACCCTGTGAAATTAAAATCCATGGTGAACGACGCCACACACACACACACACACACACACACACCCTCTCTCTCTCTCTGGCAGCTTTAGAAAGTCACACGAAGTACCCCTAGTCAATTTATAATATGCAACTTTGATCGGATGACGCAAGCGCAGGTGCCGCCACTTGCCCTAATTTTTCTTGAGTCGGAGATTGGGAGATGACGTCAAAATGTGGAGTTCTGTAGTAGGGGTACACGCAAGGACAAGTACTCCACCATCTCACGATTCAGGCTAACGTACACGAATACTTGCCATTCCCTCGTTAGTGGGCAGAGCGCCATAGACCCATGCAAATGAAGGAAGCTGCTGGAATCAATGCAGTGAGATCTTTGCCAGTTTGGGAGGGAAAGGACACAATTTTGGCGCGGATCAGAGAGAACGATACAGTCATTATAGTTGGTGAGACAGGAAGTGGTAAAACGACCCAAATCCCCCAGTTCTTGCTCGAAGAGAGTCAGAGCAGCCAAGGCATGATTGGGATCACACAGCCACGAAGAGTAGCAGCAACGTCACTTGCGCGCCGAGTGGCCGATGAATTGGGATGCGAAGATCCTGCAACATTACGGCCACGATCCGACGTCAAGACTGACAAACCGGCATACGTTGGATACTCGGTTCGATTCGACGATCGGACCACCCCGCAAACGCGCATAAAGTTTTTAACGGATGGAATGCTTATTCGAGAGGCCTTGGGCTCTAGTATCTCGAAGGTGGGAATGTCACGCAAGAAGAACGCACGGAACTTCCTGTTGAAACGGTACAGAGTTATGATAATTGACGAAGCGCATGAGCGCTCGCTGCGCACAGATATGCTGCTGGGACTTATGAAGCAGATTCAGAAGGAACGAAAAAAGCTCATCGATGCTGGCAACACGACCCTTGCGCCTCTAAAAATCATCATCATGAGCGCTACAATAGATGCGGACGCATTCGCGCGCTTTTTCTCGAATTCGATCAAACCAATACCTATATTGTATGTGGCAGGTCGACAGCATCGGGTACGGTTGTATCATACGGAGCATAGCTGTCAGGACTGGACAGATGCGGCCGTTCGCACAGTGATGCAGATACACGTGTCGAAGCCGCTTGGCGATGTTCTCGTCTTTGCTACGGGGCAGGAGGAAATTGAATCCATGGTGCAATCACTCGAGCTATATCAGTCGCAGCTAGAACCTTGGGCGCGGGAAGAAGGACGCGATGATGTACCTGCACTCCTTGTGCGGCCGCTCTATGCGGCGTTGGGTCCCGCTGCATCTGCTGCCGTCTTTACTCCGACGCCCGTGCACACAAGAAAAATAGTACTTGCGACGAATATTGCTGAAACAAGTATCACAATCCCGGGCGTTCGCTACGTCGTGGACTCGGGGCTTGTCAAAGAGAAAGTATTTTCTCCTCACACCAGCATTGAGACACTCCAGGTCCTGCCTATTTCACAGTCATCCAGCGTACAGCGCGCAGGACGAGCAGGTCGTGAAGCGCCGGGCGAATGCTATCGGCTGTATACGCGCGATGCCTTCTACCAACTGCGCCCGATGCCCGTCGCGGAAATCCATCGCACCGAACTGTCTGGCGCTGCACTTCAACTATACGCGATGGACCTGAATCCATTTACATTCGAGTGGATAGATCCACCAGATACCGCGCTTCTTCAAGAAGCCGTCCTTCACCTCGCTGAATTGGGCGCCATTCAAACACGGAAAGACGGCATCTTCCTCACAGAATTGGGCTATCAGCTTGCTTCTCTCCCCGTTACCCCATCCTACGCGCGTCTTCTCCTGGCAGCCGCAGAGCAAGGTACTCGTGTTGCGAGTCAAGCTCGTGATCTTGTGTCGATCTTGTCAGCAGACCGGAGCATCTTTGTGGAGCCGACGCAGCCAGACAAGCGCGAGCTTGCTGAACAGGCACGAGAAGTGTTTTACGATGTGACTGGTGATCATGCAACAATGCTGAATGCTTTCCGGGCATACATAGCTGCACACGACCATGCGTATGCGTCTCACGTATCTGCAGCCGCCGCGCGCCAAGAAGTTCGCATGTGGTGTCAAACGCACTTTGTCCACGAGCGGACGGTGAAAAATATCCTTTCTATCCGGAAACAGCTATCGCGCATATGTTCACAGCATGGGATTGTGTGCGAAGAGATCTCGCATCATAATGCATCGCACAAAATAGAGTCAGAGGCGTCCGACTCGGAGAATGATCCCGATGCGTTGGTCGTGACAAAGGGGGCGTCCATTCTGCCACAGAACGCGGGAGAAAACTATATGGAGTTGATGCAATGCCTCGGCACCGGTCGTCTGAGCCATACGGCTTTGCGGCAGCCAGACGGGAGCTTTCGTCGTGTTGCGGGAGGCCAGACCTTCAAGCTACACCCTTCCTGTGTGTTACATCCATCTCGGCACGGCGCGCGTGGCACATCCAACGAATCCGTTCAGGTGATTGTGTTTGAAGAGTTGGTCCTCACGTCCCAGACTTTTGCTCGCACCGTCTCGAGAATGGAACCTGCATGGCTCCAAACTTGGCTTGCTAAGTAGGATCCCAGTTCCATCTCAGCTGGCTACCTATTCGAATGTATTCCCTGGTTGACTTCTCTAATGGACCCGATTTGGCCTCCACACCCTAAAAGTAGTCCGATTTTTCTTTGTTTCTTGTCGTTTCACTTCAGATAAATCGAAAGGCGTGTATTATTTCGTAAGGATCACGACGCTGTATGGGCAAGCGACTTCGGAGGCGCTCGTCCAAGAAGGCGCGGACACAGACAGACGCCGGTGTTGATGGAGCTGGCAATACAGCTCCTCAGAAAGATGAATTGGAACATGCGAGCAAGCACGATAGTGGTGAATATGAACATCAAGAATCTGTGAACGACGAGGTCGTGCATACAACTTCTGCGCACGAAGCGAGTACCGAGTCAGAACCTGCGCTAGAACAAGTGCATCACAAAGATGCAGATCATGAGCCTGATGTAGCGGTCGCTGGCGATATGAAAAAGAAGCGCAAACGCTCGCGCAAACGCAAACGTTCGAATGTGCCGCATCCCGGGCCAGACACAGAGTTCATCGAGGACCTTAGCGATTCTGCAAAGAAAGCGATAGCCTATACCCAACAATATCTCTGCGACAAGGAAGCGTGGAAGTTTTCAAAACAGCGGCAAAATTGGCTTTTGCGCCATGTTCTGTGGTCGCCCCGCATTTATGAACTCGGTCGTCAGCTCGCAGAAGCCCCACTGGAGGAGATTGATGAACAGGAAAAGCTCCTTATACCTCCTTCGCTTCCTCTACCAGACAATGGCTCGTGGATCGCTGATGAGTACGTGTCTGTTGTAGCCTTCTACCTCGCAAGTATGATGGGTCTCGCCAAACAGGTACGTGCGTTATTTTTATTTTTGTTTTCAATGCAATGAATACTAACTTGTACACAGCGAATGTTGCATGCGTTGGAATCTGCGACAAATCCTCCTTTGGCCCCAACAACAACATCTGAAACATCCTCCCAAAAGGACACGGACATGTCGAATTCGACGAACAAAGCGACTATATCAGTGGAAGCGCAGTCGTCTCACGGAGATTCTGCAGAACAGACGGACCGCGAACAGTCCTCAGAAACACCATTGTCCGCAACAACATTAGTGCAGTCTTGGTTCTCCCTGCGAAAGACACGAGCCACACAGCTGCTTGACTGGATCCATGCCGTGGATGAAGATTCGTAGTTATTTTTCTTGTTTTTAACGCTCATGAAGCATTTGACGGAACGCATCTTGTCCTTTGGGCGTTGCAGTATCAGGTTGATTCTCCGGATTGTGCACTCGAGAAAATTCAAAGGCGCCTCGAGGTCCGCGTCCATGGTTGCCGCGACGAGCGACCGAGTATGCTGGCGTGACTGATCCAGCGGCAGAAGAAGACGGAGGTAAGTTTTGATACATGGTGAAGGTCAGTGGCAAAGTACCATAAAAAGCATCAGCAACAAGGGCAGCACGTCCCGCGACCTCTTCATCGGCCATTTCGACTATGCTGTCACATGTACCCTGGGCATTGGGCGGACGACCAGGCGTCCAAAAGACCTGCCGCACAGTTCGGGGACCGACTGCTGCTTCTACGGCCTGCTGAATCAATGGTTCCTGTGCATCAGGCGGCAAGCCTGCAACATGAATGGACTTGGCACGCCATGCATCATTTGAAGCGTGTAGAGTGTCTTTCGAACGCGTCTGGCGCCCAGCGTCAGCAAGAGTGACAGCAACAAGACGGTTGTGGAATTTCGTGCTATTTGTGGCTTGCATTGCCCGGCGCGCATCGAGTGGCGTTCGACACTGAATAAATGCAATACCGCGTGACTTGCCGTCAGGACGAAGTGGCATTCGCACATCGTCAATTGGTGCATGTGGCTCGAAAAACTGCCGTACTTGCTCTACTGTTGCAGAACGAGGCAAACCTGTCATGTAAAGCTCTTTGTCATTTGCATTCGCATCTGAGCGCTGCTTTTTGAGCATGGGATTTGAAAGGTACACTTGCAAAGCATGGTGTGGCTGCCAATGTACGCCATGCTCAGCAAGAGCCGCATGCGCAGATGACTCTATCATATACTGGATGTAGCAAAACCGACGCGACTGCACGAAGCGGCGACTTGGCCATCGGATATCAAAGATAGGTCCATACTTCTGAAAGCGTTCACGAACCATTAGGTCCGAAGTATCTGGGGGAAAATTTGTCACGTAGAGCGTGCATGCATATGAGAGCGAAACACGCACCTCATTCTCACCAATTCGCTTCATGTCGCGGGTGCGTGCTGCGCTTGCGCCCTCACGATCTGTGAACTCCACGAGAACTGCACTTATGGGATGTGTGTCGGACGACGTAGTTGCAATCTGTCTCGGTCCGACCATGTCGAAGATAATGCCACAGTCACGAAAGAATGTGCGCACCTCGGCCTCCGTCGTATTTGGCGGCAAACCCGACACCATAACCGACGAGAATTCACGATCGCGTGCCGGTTGTGTATGTTGCGTTTCTTGACGCTTTGCAAGCGACGCGCTTTCAACTTCACTGGCAATAACATCGTTGCAGTCACCCTCATTGTTGTCAACGGCTTTGCGCTTCAGCACGTCTGTTTCAGGAAGCGATGCGCGCTCGTCAGCATCAACATCAGCAGCCGCAGCCACAACAGCAGCATTCGTGTTCGAAGTCACACACGAGGTGCTCGCCTGCTGTGCTTGATACGAGTACCATTGGCGCCACATACGATCGTGCTCCACTTTCGCTTTCGCCTCGGCGTGTTCTATTTCAGCAGGCGAGCCACGAGCATGCTCAAACGCCACCCAAGCTGAAAGCACGGCTGCTTTATCGTCCAGCTGAGCCTTCGCGACGCCACTCTTGAAGATCTGCCGTGCGCGTTTGTCATCGTCATGTCGTTGGTAATATTGTCCTGCCTGGACGTAGGCTTGCGCATGCGTTGAATGTAACTGCAACGTATGTGTCCACAGCTCATCAGCCAATGGATTCAGTCCGGCTGCCGCATCAGCGCCCGCGCTGGCAGCCAACGTGCGTGCCGCACGTTCGATCCAATCAATCGCATAGGTCTCAAGTGCCAAACTTGCGTCTTGTTCGGGTTCGGGGAGTTTGCTCATGGCCGAGATCGACTGTAAGAGAAGTTCGTATATGTGCATGAATCGGTCCACGTCAGCCACAAGAACGACTTGTTCTGGGGCTATGTTTTGAGAAGAGGCGAGCTCAAGCACCGCATAAGTTCGTTCACAGTCAATACGTGCTTGTAAAAGGGCTAGGAGTGAGGTGCCACCGGCGATCCGGCCCACACAATCAGACTTCATGACAAGGTCAAAGATTTCAAGCACCTGAGATTTGGGTCGGTGGAAACGCGTAAGAGAGCGAAGGTAGACTGCCCACAGACGTCCACAGACCGGTAAAACCCGAGTTGCTTGCTCGCAAATCGGGAGCAGGGATGCAGCTTCGACTTGAGGCGTGTTCACCATTGCGATCATATCAAGCCAAATACTCTCGGCAGCAGCAATGCTTGGGCGCGCCTCAATACGCGCCTGAGCCTGGTCGCGTTCTTGCATCTTGTGACTCTTTCGGCCATGCCTCTGCTTGTGAACCTTTTCCACGCTAGGTGTAGGGGGTACATCCGCGTACTCAGACGCCTCGGTATCGTTTCGCGCCGCCGGATACATACCAAAACGATGAAGAGCACGCCGGTAGAGTGTCAGGCCCAGTTCCTCTTCCGTTGCGAGATGTGTCTTGTCTTTGGAAGTGCGGAGTTGCTTGATTCGGTGTACTTGCCAAGAAAGAAACGGACTCCAGTGAGCTTGCAAGGTGCTGTTTGCATTGCTGATAGATTCATCATAAGCTTCCCGCTCACGCCATTGCCGCAAAGCATCACTGTATAATTTATTTGCACTTGTCATGACTGACTCGTATTCTGATGCAGGCAAATGAGTAGATACAAAGCTGGAAAAACGCTGGAATGTAGTCTCCAGCTGCTTGTGTGGCACTTGGAGTCGTGCCGTGTACACTTGCTTCACTAGATCAACGCGCAAATCGCTTGGATCCTTTTCAAGAAGCGCATACTCAAATGCCACATACATGTTCCACATTACTTGACTCTCGATTGTATGCCAAGCACATCGACCATAGAGTTCGCGGAGTGCGTTTCGTGCGTCATCTTCGGATATGTCCCACTGTATGTCATGTGCATCAACATCGTATATGCCATTATCATACAGTGTGGGACCAGTCAGGCCCGTCCACGTAGGTAGAATTTTAGAAACTTGAGATGCATGCCCATGCTCATCATAAGTTGTACCAAGATCTTGCAACGGTACCTTTATGCCGCTGTGACGTGTCCATGCACAAATCCAAAAGCTTGCACAGCGGACGAAAAGACTCATATCTAGAGAATCATGTGTACTGCGTTCATGCAGCACTGCAAGGTCGTGACCACTATATGTGCCATTTAATATCGCAAGACTCAGGTAAATGTGCCATTGTACAGGACGCAAAGCCATTACAGAGGACATTGCTGAACATGCTTGACATAGTTCAGTTATGTATGAGGAATGGTCAGTCGTTGCACTCTCGTCACTCGCAAGCATTTTCCGTTCGATTGATCGGAGCCAAGTATTGTATTCCCAAGGGTCAAGGGTCGATGTAGCGAATGTCTTCGCAGGTACGTTGTTATCTGGGAGCGGCACATCCGTCTCCATGGCCTCGGAACTCATGTCGGTCCAAGATGACATGCGGGTGCACTGAGTTTTGTTCGGCAGTCACGAGGTTTACCAAGATCCCCAGAGATACCGACTATCCCACAGACCAAAGACTCAAGGAGGATAGGAAAGCCGGCGAGATAGTCCAAGCGTCGTATTGCTTACTAAATATCTACGAAGCTCGCGAGAGACTCTGCATGGCCAGACGGCGTGCCTGAGATAGAGAAATGGCATCATGTCGGTATGCGAGCATCTGGCCATCGTCACCTTCGACGCGTACTTCATTATCATGAGAGGTGGCCGTGCGATCATCAATACCACTGTCAGCGATGAAAGCATCATCACCGTCGTCATCCATGTCCATGCCTGATGATCGGTATGTGCCAGTGCTGAGATTCGTTACATTGGTGGGCGGGTTCGGGGAGGCTTGGACTCGCAGCCCAGGCTTTGCTTCAAATGCAGCAAATTGCGAGACAATTTGCCGCTTTGGAGTGCTGGTAGGCTCGTCATTTAGTGCGCCGCTGAGCGGGGTAGGTGTAGGCCGCCACAACCTTGCTTGCTGGCTTGCGCGGCGCATATCCAAGTATTTTTGACTGAGCCGCGAGCCAATGACTTTGCGAATATGGGGACGAGCTGTGAAGATGTCAGGAGCGTGTGACCAAACTCGAATATTGTGGGTAGATTCTTCACTTTCGCGGTATATGCTTTCAATAATGAGTTGCTTAGTATTTTCTTGCCGGAGAAGAAGCTTTTCGTGCAGCTCGGTTGCGACTTGATCAACGAGCCTGGATATCGCAGATGTCGAGTCAGTTGCTTCATTACCTAGACTGAGACTGAGTCCCTTCATGCGTTCTAGAACTGAATCGCCGACTTCGCGGTGCAGCCGATCAAGGTCCATGACTTCTCCAGCCGCAGCAATAACGACGTGACTTAGGAGCGAGGCTGTCGTTAGTGGAACTAGTAGGCCGCTTGTGATGCTGACGAGGCCCTGGTAAAAGTCCACTGCGTGCTGGTATCCTGACAAAGCAGGCTCGCAAGCCACGACGAAAATTGAAATGCCCATCGCCGACATTTTGCGAGCCAGCACAATCGGGTCTTGTCCATCTGGAGACCCATTGGGAAATCCGTCACCATATTCGCCAATACCATGCGGCGGAGCATCGGTAATTAGGATGGCCATTTTTGCAGCGTGAGGGCGCCAGTCGAGATCAGCTGCAGCTTTGAGCGCTGCAGTCATGGCTTCCGGACCATCTCCGCCACCTGCCGCAAATAGGCCATTGAGGTTCTCTTTCATTTCCAATACTGAAGTCGTAAAACCAACTTGATTCGTGTTAGCTAAAACAATTCGAACGGAGAGGAAGAGAGGGAGAGAGAGAGAGAGAGAGAGAGAGAGAGAGAGAGAGTGTGTGTGTGTGTGTGTGTGTGTGTGTGCATGCGTGAATGCGTGCATAGATTGTCCCAGGATGAGCACAATGCCTGCACCAAATCAAATGTTTGCGAGTTTCACTTACAGTTTTTTACAATGTACACATGATCTTGCGGTGGATGGTCACGGTACGCGATGAGGCCTACACGCAACGCGCCCTCTGATGCAAGGTATTCAGACTGAGTGATCTGTGGTGCGCGCACGTAAGCACGCAAAGTTCTGGGGGTGAATATACGTACCTGATCACAAATCATCTCAATGTTTCGGGTAGCCGACTAGCGAGTAAGATGCTGCTCATTACCACTTACGACATCCATGGTCCTTGCTTACATTGATGCTGGTTGTGAGATCAAGAGGGCCACGTACTAAGAACCCATCGAACCTGTTGCATCGATGATCTAACGTAAGACGACATCGATCATACGTACAAACACCAAGTCTAATGCACGGCCCATGTCAGAAGGCCCTGACCCACCGGGATCATGCCACATAGTGTCTGCGCCTTTCATCCATGCCGGCACGCCTTCCACACCTGCCGCCTCACCGAACATGCTGCGTCAGAGTTGTCGTGCTCTCTTACACACCCCCATACGCCTCCGCGTGCTCCAGGATCCATGGTATGCTTGCTCCAACGCGACGGTGAAAGCCTGCGTGGCGGTAAGGCCAGCTCGCGATATGACCGCGTCAGCCAACTCGGCCAGGCAGCCAACTAGTTCTTTGGGTGTCCTCTTAGGCCTAGGCGCTCGCGATGTGGAAGAAAGGAACCATGTTTAATCAGCACGTGGTTCACTCAACCTCTCTCCGCTTGAGTCGGTGAGCCAACGCCTACTCCGTCCCATCCCATCAACGTGTGGAAAGCTGGTCTAGGGAGGTGGCATTACAATGGCGACACGAGCCGCGGATGGCACTAACCTTCCGCCATCCAATGAGTATGTATGAACTATCTAACGTTGTACAGCATTGTTGCCACATGGAACTTTCTCGAGAGTGGGATTGACGTCATGGTACGTACGTCATACAAGGGAGTCTTGTTTGCCATACTGACCTATCTTAGATGACGCGTCTTACCGAGGGAATGTCGTACGAGCGCTATATGCAGCTGTATACAGCAGCGTACAATTACTGCATCAGTAGCGGGATGGGTGGGACAAGCGGTATGGCAACAGGAGCGCATCTCGTTGGTGGTGAGCTGTACATGCGAGTGGCGAACTATTTCCTGCAACATTTGCAAGGGATATATACACGTCTAGTGCCTTTGTCTGGCGAGGAACTGTTGCGCGCTTACTCGGCGGAATGGGAACGGTACACCAATGGGGCGAATTTCGTGCACCGAATGCTGATATACCTAAATCGGCACTGGGTCAAGCATGAGAGGGAAGAGGGACGAACCGACATTCACACTGTGTATACGCTAGCGCTGGTACAATGGATGAAACATATATTTGTGCCGATTCAACGAGGGCATGCATTGATGGATGCAGTACTATACCAAATCGAGAAGCAGCGACACGGCGAGCTTGTGCCCACGGCATTGCTGAAGTGCGTGCTGGACAGCTGCGTATCGCTGGGTATCGATGATGTAGATGCCGTGCGGCTGAACCTAGATGTATACCTGCGAGAGTTCCAGCAGGCATTCCTTGCGGCGACGGCGTCTTTTTACAAGGCTGAGAGTGCTGAATTCTTAGCCCACAACTCAATGACCGACTACATGAAAAAGGCTGAGCTTCGCCTGGAAGAGGAGGAAAATCGTGTGGAGATGTACATGCATTCCAGCACGCGTGCGCCGTTGATGGAAGTGTGTCGAGCTGAGCTCGTTTCAGCGCACCGAGATCTTTTCTGGCAGGAGTTCAAGACACTGTTGGAGAACGACATGACGGAGGATTTGGCGCGCATGTACACTCTCTTGTCGCAGTCGCCTGGTGATTTGGATCCCTTGCGTGTGCAGTTCGAGGCGCATGTCAAGGCGAGTGGCCTTGATTCTGTGAGTCGCGACATGGAGGAGAATTCCGATGTCATTGAACCCACCACATACGTCCATGCACTCCTCCGTGTGTATCATGACAGTGTACGCATTATAACCAAGTCGTTTGATTCGGAAGCTGGCTTCTTTGCGTCTCTCGACAAAGCGTGCCGAGTGTATATGAACCAGAATCAGGCGACAGGCGTATCAGCGAGTCGCAGTCCAGAGCTCCTGGCCAAGTTCATCGATGCGTTGCTGAAAAAGCACAGCCGTGGCGGTGACGAGGAAAGTTCTTTGGATGAGTCGCTTGATGCAGCGATGATCGTGTTCAAGTACATTGAGGACCGCGACTATTTCCAGAAGTTCTATGCCAAGTTCTTGTCGCGTCGACTAGTGTCCTTCGCGTCGGCATCAACCGATGCTGAAGAAAGCATGATTGCTCGGCTCAAAGAGGCATGTGGTTTCGAATACACAAGCAAGATCCAGCGCATGTTCACAGAGGCAGGTCTTAGTAAGGAGCTGAATGACCGCTTCCAAGAGTCTGGCATGCAACAGAACAAGGAGCTCAGCTTTTACTCCTTCGTGCTTACGTCCGGTGTATGGCCGTTACAGGCGCCACAAACGGACTTTCTTGTGCCGGCTGAGTTGCAGTCGACATACGACGAATTCACACGCTTCTATCACAAACAACACACGCATCGGCAGCTTGCTTGGCTCTGGCACTTGTCGACAAACGAACTACATACCAACTATTTGTCCCGCAAGTACATCTTCACGACATCGACATACCAGACGGCTGTGCTGCTCCTGTTCAACTCAGAGACGGTGCTCACGTTTGATGAAATTGCGGCTGCAACGCGGCTCGACAAATCAACGCTGCATGCAGCGCTGGTGCCTCTAGTGAAGTTGAAAGTGCTTCACGTGCTGGACGACTCATACTCACTGAACATGGACTTTAAGGCAAAGAAGGTGCGCATCAATCTACACATTCCCGTGCGTGCCGAGCAGAAAGTCGAGTCTGCTGAGGTCGCACGTACAGTTCACGAAGATCGCAAAGTGCTGCTACAAGCGACTATTGTACGTATTATGAAAGCACGAAAGACGTACAAGCACAATCTATTGTTAAATGAGGTGATCCTGCAACTGCAGTCGCGATTCCACCCCAAGGTGCCCGACATTAAAAAGGCTATCGATACCCTCATTGAGAAGGAGTATTTGCAACGTGTCGAGGGCGAGAAGGACACGTATTCATACGTTGCATAAACTATCGTCCATGCGTGGGATGCGAGCGATGTCTTTCGGGTATCTTTTGTGTGTGTGTTTGTGAAAGAACACTTAATAACTCTGAGCGCACACCTACTACGCGTGACAGTAGCGCGATGTTGCGTCCCATGACAGGAAGGTCGCATCCCATGGCATTCCCAGTTGCTCACGCACGAATGCCTGAACACTCAATCCACAAAGTATGACAAGTGCACCGAATATTGGGTGCATAGGCAAAACCGCTAGATCAGCATGAGAATTTGAACGTGCGAGCAAGCAAAAGAGAGAAAGATAAAAGATGGGTTTGTCGGTGCGAAGAAGTCGTACATACCTGCTAGAGCGACGCCGGCGCTCATGCCGCCCATGATATGACGGATGATCCATTCCGTCAGTCCAGTGTGTCCGGCTAAAGGATTCCAAGCAGACGTGATTTGCGTTAGATGCATGGGTAGAAGCTGTCCGGCTTGGTTGTTTATTGCCGAGCGGCTACGACTGTCGAGTCCTAGATTCACTGGTTCTTTTGATGCCCAAATCACACGCAGCACGAGTAAAAATACAGTACTGAGGCTTGCATATAGCATTGCCACGGACGGTAAATGCCATGCATACATGTCCCAATACATAGTCGAATTCATGCGTCTGCGCCATATGGTCTGAACGATTGTGCAGCCAAGCACAAGCGTAAGATGAAGACTGAGCATGTGGACGAGTGTAGAAAGAAAGACCCGCAACGCACCCAACGCAGCGGGGCTCGTTAGGTGTGCGGTGACACTATGCAATTGGGACGGCCAAAGGCTGACGCCTGCCCTTGCAAAAGGATGCACACATAAGGAAAACCAAGTGAGATAGCTTTCGATCAGCACGAGTGCGAGGAAGCGCCTTATATGCATGCTGATGGGAACGATTCGCGGCGCAAGGCTCCGGGGTCCATACTCACGCGAAGGTAATACTTGGTGCATCGACATGTTATAAAGGATATGTCGATACACGCGTGGTTTGGTGAGAATCTTGTGATGGCATGTGAGATGCAGAATCAAGACAAACGTACCAAGTCAATCACCAGGACGGCCAGCCCATACTCCAAGTATGGATCGACTACGTGACCGCAATCATTATACACGCAACGGGCGAGCACGACATGGCCAGAACCAAATTTGGCTACGACTGCCGGGACAGGTCGACCACAGTGGACACATACCGGCATGCATCCGATCGGTGCTTTGCGGTTTCGACACAGCAACACAAGACGCGTCTCAATGGCGTACGGAAAAGGTCATGCAACGTATTTCATTGGATTGATCTGTGATCGAGACGTGTTACCCAACGCTCCACACCTCCATTCGATGAGGAAGTAGCGGTGCCATGCTGTCTCCAGGTCTTCCACGCACAACAGCTGAGTGTGTGTGAACGCATGCTTGCCGACAAATACATCCACTACATACGGAAAAAAAAATCACGTTACTCGGCCTTGGCTCGGATCGACGCAGCCACATGTTCAGCCTCCTTGACGGATGCCTATCATGTAAGTGAACTGAGAGCGCATGCGAGGAGGTAGGATGGAAGAGACGGGGATCAGTCTCCCCCAAGGCCACCAACCTCCGACATACATACCTTATCGGTTTGCGGGCCATTTTGCTGTTGCATCCCTGAAAACAAACCCGCTGGCGGCTTGAATGGGCGCTTCAGGTCACCTGTCGCAGGCATGCCCCAGATCCAGATTTTCGCCATGTTGGATTCAAGTGCATTTTTCAAAGGAATAATGCTCTGAATTACGAGCCTGATTATGGTCAGTGACACATTTTATGTACATACGGGTTCGTGTAGCCGAAGTAGAGGTGCATGAAACCAACAAAGAGGCATCCCATAAGAATGCCTCGCACACTCTTGCTGATCTCCGACAGATCATAGTCGCGATGTGTCGTTGTCACAAGTTCACCAGGGTCTTGCGACTGCCATCACACACACACAAACATGTCAGCAAGCGCGTGATTGAAGCCAAATGTCGAACGTACCATGGGGTTTTTGGCATTCACATACTTGAGCACAGTCAAATCATTCTTTCTCTTGATCTGATCGCTTTGTTAGACAAAACAAACGCGTACTACGCGCGTACCTGAAGACTGCAGAAATAGAACACCGCCAGACACAAGAGCTGCGATGCCAGATAGGCCATCTGGGCGTACCTCACGTATTCCGGCTTGTCATCGAATGGAATCCGCTTCGATAGCTGCATGGCGCCGAACATCACGGCCATGTTTGTCACAGCGGCGTTCATCTTGCCTGGCTCTTAAATGCAAGAGTGTGTGATATAGGGTGTTCCATGTGTCTTTTTTCGCTTGCTTGCTTGTCCTTCTGGTTGCGGTCAGTCGCACGTGGCATTGTTTTGTGCCCATTCGCGCTCATTATGAACAAGTGTGCGACTACTAGGTCGAGCGCGTTGCGTTACGGGCTGAGTCAGCATTTGACCAGCCCCTGGCCTTGGGAAACAGCCCCTGTTGTCCTCCACGCTCGTCCGAGCGGGCGCCGCCACACTTTCATCAGACAAGAAAATCGCTCCCGCCTGAGCTGCTTGGTTTGGTGACATTAGCTCGTTTGGGTCAGTTTTCGCTCACTTGCCTTGCCTCGACTGCTCGCTCTCTTTGGAAGTGCCGGAGTCGACTGCTCGTCCTCCGATGGTAAATCAAGTACATCAGCTCTCGTACAGCCCCTTGTCGGCGCACGCATTTAATGCCGATCGTTCCAAGGTTGCTGTTTCGCCTAATACAAATGAGATTTTCATTTTTTCTCAGTCACCTCAAGGCTGGGTCCTTGAGCACACACTCTCAGAACATGACAAAGTAATTACAGGCATTGACTGGGCACCGCACACGAACCGCATCGTTAGCTGTTCGCAAGATCGTAATGCCTATGTTTGGACTCTTAGTGGTTCAGTGTGGAAGCCCACGCTGGTTCTCCTCCGCTTGCACCGTGGAGCTACAGCTGTGCGCTGGAGTCCAAATGAAGACAAATTTGCTGTTGCTAGTAGTGCGCGCATTATTTCGGTGTGCTCTTTCGAAGAGGATAACGATTGGTGGGTCGCTAAGCACATCAAGCGTCCGCTTCGTTCTACCGTTACATCAATCGATTGGCACCCAAACAATGTGCTTTTGGCTGCAGGCTGTGCCGACTTTCATGCTCGTGTATTCAGTGCCTACATTAAGGGCGTCGATACAAAGCCGCCTCCCAGCGTGTGGGGCGAACGTCTGCCATTTGGCACGGTGTGTGGGGAGTTCCCGACACCATCCGGCGGCTGGGTTCACGGCGTTGCTTTTAGTCCTAGTGGTGATGCGCTTGCTTATGTGGGACATGATGGGTCTCTTACAGTTGTGTACCCTGCAGCGCCGGAGTCACCGCCACAGGCCATGCATGTCATCCGCCTTCCAAGTCTTCCGTATATGACGCTTCTTTTCATTAGCGAGACGGCTCTTGTTGCTGCTGGTCATGACTGCCAGCCGATGGTGTTTGAAGGCTCGATTGACAGCGGCTGGAAACTCACCCGCAGCCTCGATACTGTTGGCACTGCCGCGTCAAAACCAAAGCCGCCGCCGCCACCGCCCAAAAAGCCAGGACTTGGTGCCTCTGCAGCCACTGCATCGTCTGGTGGTGTTGGTCGGCTTAACAATGAAGCATTTGCTCGCTTCCGCGAAGCAGACTCCCGTGGAAAAGCAGCTGCTCCTTCAACTCTTTCCACTGACAATACACCGCAATCATTTGGGGCCGTGGCCGGCGCTAGCATTGCCGACGATGGCGAGCTTCACACGACTCATCAAAATACGATTACTGACATTCGCATCTACTCTGGTGCTCGTGATCACGTCGAAAGTATCAGTACAAGTGGCGTTGACGGTCGTTTGTGCACATTCGAGACAAACAAAGGTAGCACAGCCATTGCTCCCATTCTCCGAGGCATTCAGAGTATGCAGATCGTGTAGAGTGTTTCTAAACACAAATCGATGTATATGAGTAAATGTGTGAGAGAGGTAATCCGGCAGAATGCTATGAAATCTAGCCACCAAGCTTGCGGCTCTTGACCAGGTTCGTCGAGATGCCTGATTTTTCTCCTGCGTAGCCACCCTGCAGCGCACTCTGTCCTCCCTTATACACGGCGCGTGTGCTAGACAAGCGCTTCTTGGCTCGGTCATACCGCAACCGTCTCTTCACTCTTGGATTACGCACACTGTTGGGCCGGTTTGCTGTGAGACCCTTGTTCTTTTCGATCGCATAGTCGATTGAGCGATGCTCGCCAGGGCCAAGGACATCATCGTCATAAACACGATTCGCGAGTCGCTGGCGATCGTATTCGTCCTTCTTTTCAGTTTTCCGTGCGCGCTTGCGACTTGACACAAGATCATAATATGCCGCTGCACCATTGCTCTTGCCTGACTCTGAGTCGTCTCCATCAGTTTCATCGTCCTCGCCCTCACCACGAACGGCATCGTCCCTCATAACTTCGTCCCGTGTTCGCCAGTCGCTTTCGCCCCAATCAGTTTCAGAAAGAGACGTATCAGCTTTCTCCATCCCTTTAGCAAGCCGATTCGCTTTGGCGGTAGATACGGCATCCCGAATCTGTTTCTTGTCTCGGTAAGGAATATCTGCATCGCCTTCCAACAATGTCTTCTTTGTTGACGACGTTGTTGGTTTCGCCTCGAGCCCTGTCGAATGGAATTGCACAGCACGTTTCCGCTGTGCTTTGTCATGCAGCTCGGCATCTCTCATTTGCGACGGTTCACCAAATGCGTCCTCACTTTCAAGTACCTGTTGGCTCGATGGTCGTTTCGCACGCTGAAGTTGAGGAAAGCCGTCATCGTCTTTCACATCTACGTCTGCGACATCAGCCAGCACAGTGGGTTGGGTTGGCACAGACGCATGTGGAATCGACTGCTTTTTCGTCTTCTTCGACATCTCCGAGGACGATCCCCTTGCAGGCTTTGTTGCGGAAGCTGAGACGGAGCGCTGGCTTTGTCTCTGAGATTCGGCTTGATTTTCTTTTTCATCGAAAATCAAATCCTGTAATTCATTCGGCTCCAGATCGCCCAGCTCTTCATAAGCCGCATCTTCCTCTGTGGGTTTACCCATTACACGATTTGAATCATCCACATCTGCTTCCTCCAAGTGCGGCTCAAAAAGCCCAAGGTTTTTCATCTCGACAAGCGCCTGCTTAAGCTGCGACAAACGCTCGATAACTGGATGAGCTAGAAGAGCACTGGGATCAGCAAGCATGTTGGGTGAGGATGCAAGCTGGAAGAAAAAGGCCAGTAACATGGTGTATGAGGACAGTGACTGAATATATAAATGTGCAATTTCCACAATCTGTGTCTCGCCATGTTGTGTCATGCTGAAGACATTGTTAGCTGCTTTATACGTACACATCAACAGTCTTACACTCTTCTTTCAGTTGGTGCAAGGCATCATTGTATTCGTCAATCAGCGCCAATACAATCGGTGCGCGGACTTGTAATGATGCAAGCAGTTCATCAGGCCGCTGCATAGACTGCGCCTTTGATTCTGCACCACTGTCCATATCGAATTCATGTCGTCTCTTAACCCTTGCAGCTTCGCTTTGTTCGTCTGCAGCAACCTGAGCTTCCTCCTCATGAATCGAATTAAGCCCAAAGTCTTCATCGTGCATCCCTGAACGGCTCATACGCTGAAGTCGGACCGCCTCGTTTGTTTCCAATTCGTGCGCCTTCTCTTCGTCAACTTCAGAATCCGACTCAAAATCTTCCATAGTGTTGCTGCTGTAATAGGACCGCTTGTCCTTACCCCATCCTAAATATTCATTCTCATCATCATCTCCATCATTTTCTAGTATGTCTTCTTCTTCCTGCTCTTTGTGAGCATCATCGCGAGCAGCCCGTCTTCGCAAGCTTGATTCAGTCACGGATGAAGGCAAAATCATCGTCCTGTATCGATCAAGGTCATCATCTTCCTCTTTCTCATCGTCTTGCTCATCCCCGACATTATGGTCACTTTCATCGTCACTATCATTGTCCTCGTCGTCCAAATTCATTCCGAGCACTTCGTGCGTGTCGCCGTCAAATTCATCTAGTCTCGGATCCTCTTCCGCATTGTCATCTAGAAGAATTTCATCGCGTGATGCATCAAATGCATCCACATCACTCTTAGGTATATCGTCCCTCGTTTCTAAACTGCGTGTCCCTGGAGAATTTCGCCGGCTACTACGGCGCCCAGGTCTCTTTGCCATAGTGCCTTGAGACAACTCGATTCTCCCACCCTATCTGGACGAAGCAAGTGTCGATTGGGCCACGTGAGATTTCAAAAAAAATTTCGGTTCCTGCGGAAAAATGTCCATGCCGCGCGCACTGTTAAAATTTCTAACGCCCCACTATTACTAGTTGCCGTCTCCGAACATGTATGAAGATGAGGAAGCCTTGATAGCAGCATCCTGCAAGGCATACCAAACAGTATCACAGTTAGCAGGCTCCTCCAATACATCAAGTGCACCGTTTAACGATGGGTCAGATCTTATTGTTCTGGACGAGGCCGATCCATCATCAACACCAGCGCCGAACACGGTTCATTCAGAAACAGGACACAGTGCAAAGAGGCTAGGAAAACGACGTGAATCTAACGTTTTAATACACAATACCTCTCTCGATGCACTTGAACAATTTGGCGGTTTTTCTGCTCCGAGAAAGCCAACCAAACGTGAAATCCGTGAGGTACGTCTATAGATATCTGTTCTTACATCTTATCTACAGCTTAGAGCAAAGGATGCCGGGCCTAAATGGTTTGGTATGCCAGGATTCCCCGGCTCAGCATCTCATCACAAGAACACAGATGCCCGTGTCGAAGGTGGAAGAGGCAGTTTCACCGGTGGCGATGCAAGAGCGGCTACTGAAAAGGAAATGCGCCGTCAGGTCACAGCGATTCGACTACGAAATGCACTAGATCCGAAGAGATTCTACCGCGGAAGTGGTGGCACAGGCTCTGATGGAACGATGCCAGCATATGCCCAGCTTGGGAAAATCGTTGGTGGGGGTTTGGAACCATCGTCTATGCTCACTCGAAAACAACGCTCAGACTCTGTGGTTGGGGAGCTTATTCGAGACTCAGCTTCTGTTTCGTATTCCAAACGAAAGTTCGGAGAGGTATGTTGAATCCGGCGGTTATTCACATGATGTTATTAGCTTCAGCAAAAACGCATGGCCAACGCGAACCAAAATCGTGCCCAAGGGCAGCATGGCAAACGTCGGCGGCGCACATAGTGTCACACCTCCACACACGCAAACGCACTGCTTTGCCCCTTCACGTGCCTTCATTTTCACGTGAAAAAGCGGCGGTGTCACTGGGTATACTGGGAAATATGATGTTCCCCGGGCCGTTATGATGCCTATTAGGTTCACTGACTTCACATCCCTATTTGGTGGATGGGTCTTTTTTTTAGGCCTGTGGCGTTTAGTTTCCGCGCGGACAGACAAGCAGCGGGCCCGCCTGTGACTACCCGCCCCGCTCAGGAGCAACGAACCGTGAAGGCTAAGAGTAGGACTCAAGGGATCTGGTCAACCAAGAGTCCTTCCCGACTTTCACACATATACCGGTACTCGACACTCAGTACTTTCAGTCCTTCATTGGTCTGAAGTACTGTTGGGTAACCGTTTTAGCCTGGCTATGACAGCTCAGGTATCTACGGCGACCGCCACTACTCCTCGTGGTGCCGGCGTCGGACTTGCTGGTTCTCCATTCTCATCCATACATATGACAAGCAGTCGAATGCGAAATAAGAAGCTCTCTTTCAAACAAAAAAGTACGTACTCTGCTCGGCGGCAGCGCGGCATCGTACCTCTACCATACCTCAAGTGATGTTGGGATATAATTTTTTTTCACTAGCGTCGAAAAAAATTATTTCCTGTCGCATCAGGTGGAGCGTGTGAGCCGAACAATTCTGTTGAGGACAATCGCTAACACGAGACAGTTGCCGTGCAGCGTGGTGAGTTTCTCAACGAGGCTGCCAACGCACTTGTGAGGGGTGTTGCGCCTGAATTTGAATCCAGTGAACAACAACAAGACTCTACCTTTGGTGTTGATTCACATGAAATTACGGAGCACCATTTGCAAGCGGCCCTTTCTTCTCACCAGGTAGGGAGCGCAGGACAAGCTTCCGCTCAAAAGTATCACATTCCAACACCCAAGAGTGTGGAGGTTTTGTCCCAGTCACAATACAACGAGCAGTATCCGTCGAATGCATATTCGGATCCTGTTACGTACGTTCGCTTTTCAGATACCGTCGAATATTGCAACCGAGGTTCTCCGTATTGCATGGATGAAGATGATAAAGGATGGCTCGATAAGCGCAATGAAAAGGCCCAGGACAACCTTGCCAATGCATTAAAGGAAACTGCCTCTGATGCTGGTCGGCCTGACTCTGCTCAAATTGAAGCCTTACTGATAAAAGATCCATCAAAGTATCGTTTCATCTCCGAGGACGAGTTTGAAACAATCATGTACGTGTTTGAGCGAACCACCTGCGATCGCCATCCCCTTTTGGAACTCGATCTATCCAAACTTCCCCCCCTTTCCGAGTTGTTACCGCAATTTGAACCTGACTCCTTGTGTTCCACCCTTGCACTTCCCGAACTCCCGGTACAACCGAATGACCTTTCTATCATTACAAGTAACTCAACATCAAAACCTCATAATTATAACAAACTCTCACCTACTGTGAACATGTCATCTCAAGAGTTGAAATGGTCTGCCGAAAATCCTTTCCGACACTTGTTTTTACTTAAGCCTTGTGCCTATGCTGTGTACGACTGGTGGAAGCTTAGGCGTCAGGCGCGCGAAGGAAGGCCCATCGTTCCCTCTCTGAACTCGGATGAAAGTAATGAGAATGACCCCTATGTTTGTTTTCGACGCCGCGAGGTCAAGAGTGCCCGTAAGACGCGTAAAACTGATACCCTTCAACTTGAAAAACTGGTGCGTCTTGAGTCAGAACTCGGACAAGCAAAGTCGCTCTTTTTCATGGTTGCTCAGCGAGAGCGTTTGAAAGAACGCGAAATAGCTGAAGCAAAGGAGTGTTGGGCTCATGCCCATGAACTCATGACCTTGAAACGACGCTGGAGTATTACTGGCCCAGATAAGGGACATGAGGATGAAAGCCTCTTCTTTGGAATCCAGCCGGACCCAACGGCTCCAATTCATTCTTCCGCAGCGTTACAAAATACTCAGTTGATGAAGAAGAAACGCAAGGCTGATGAAATTTCATCACCCTCAGCGGTCACCTCGACAACGCTTAAGCTTCGTCGCCCCAAGTCTGAAACGGAAAGCACATCAAATGCTAAAGCTGTTTCTGACAATTCTGCGTTAAAAAGCTCGTCACTCATGGAACGTACTACTGCTATGCAACAATATATCGACCGCGAATGCACACTAAGACAACAAGTCGATGCGGGTGTGGAGGATCTAACGGATACAGCCTTCCAGCCTGTTGTGGCTCCTCCTGCGTTGCGTGCGTTTCGACCTATTCAGTCGGACAATCATGATACCCACTTCTGGTCGAACCACCCATTTGCTCGCCCTGGCAGACAGTCCTGTTTTCGTCGCCGCATAGGGCGCGGTGGGCGTATTTTCCTTGACCGTCGGCCTATTGCTGTAAGTCCTGCACCAGCAAATATAGGCGCTTGGCCTCGGCAGCGCCAGAATGGATTTCCTCTTGCTACGTTTGGGTTTGATCGTTCGTTTGATCCAATGAAGCGCGCAGATGCCACAGGTCGCATCTTGGGAGCGACGGATTCATTCCGTTATCATACACCTCTCATTCACTCAGCTCGTGTGGCACCCATGCTTCTACCCACACCTGACTTATCTTGGGATCCTTTGAATTCTAAAGACCCGCGTGCTCCATTGACACATAATCCGGACTTGCAATTCAAGTGTCTAAGTAAAAATGGCGCCTATCACGTGCCGCAAGGTACTGACGATGCCAGCGTGTCATCCGACTCTACTGATCATACTCACATGTCTGATGATACTGCAGACGGGCAAAGTACGCAGGCGACGGATTTGGATCAAGACGAGGAAGCCATGAAGGAAGACAAAGATGGTGCATATGTGGCTCGCAAACGAGACCTGAATGTGGAGGAAGAGTCTGTGGAAGAACAAATGGAGCGCGCCCAAAAATTAGCTGAGCGATGGCGCTACAACGAAGATGGAGGGCGTTACGCGGGTCTTGGCTTGCTTGGCCTAGGCGGGATGGAGGGTGATGAAGAGGCAGTCCTGGATGACTATGATCAGCGCTTTATTCGTTACCGCATGTCTCTGCTAGATGAGACAAATTTGCTTAAACTTTCAACAGATTGGACATATATGCGACAAGCTTTGATTGCTGCTTCTTCAAACGTTCAATCAAAGCCAACCATTGCAGTGGGTACAGATAATCCAAAGAACGCGAACTCAGCAGAAGCACCTACCGGGCGCATGTCTGAGTCCATGAATGCTGCAAGTCCATTATCTTCCGACACCAAACAAACTTCAACTAAATCGAACTGAAGTTGCTACTCTTCACGAATGGATCTTGAAGTAAGGGTCTTTTTTGGTTATTCAACAGTTAGAATGAGTCTTACACGACCAAATGTCATTGGTAAAAATGGGCTAAGCTCATTAGCTTACCCTCTCTTTTTGTATCTATAGTGAACTTTCTGTATATTATGGTTGGAACAAACCATAGCTTAAAGAAGAAAATATATCAAAGTCGAGGGAATAACGGTGCGCGAGCCAGGCAAGATGAGGGCTGCAAAATTTTGGGGCGTCAGAACTCTAACCGATACCCGAATCATTAGCTATTCGTCCGAAACAGTTAGATAGTGAGCTCCATCAGGAATTGGTGTAATTTCATCGCCACAAGACTATGATCAGACCATCCAGGTCTACGAATTTTATGAGTAACGTAAAAAGTTACGGGATATTCAAAAAAAACATTTCTTGCTTAAAAGCCTGGTGGACGCAAACCTTGTGACTGGCCCGATACACCAGCCGGCGGTGCCAATGGGGTGCCTGGTGCGCCGCTGCTGCTGCCTTGCTGTTGTGCTGCAATTTCTTTCTCCTGCACTGCAAAGCGACTCTCATCTTCAACAGCCAGAGCAAACGGCAATCCTACGAGGAGAGCAGACGTAACACCAATCCAAATAAGCTTGCCAGCTACCCATCCACCGAAAAAGCCATAAGCAGAGGTCAATTGCCAAGTCCTTGAGATCTTGGCCCTAAGACCTGGTGAGAGCATATCCTTCAAAGCAGAGATCCGTTCCCAGAAGCTCTCATTAGCAACAACGAGCCCTCGCTCTTCGACCTCATCGTCAGACAGATCATCCTATTCATGTTAGCACATAAATCTGAGCAAAATGATAAAATGTCATCTGGCATAACCAAAAACATACTTCATCAGAATCAGCATCCGTTGCCTCCCATTCATCATCATCATCCTTCTCAGTTGAGAGGCCCTGTTGCCGAAGCTTTTCCGTCTCGTCTTGAACTTCTTCGATCCGCACCATGGTCGGTCGTTGGTTAGATTGATGGCCATCACACTTCACGGGCGTGACGGAAGAGACCGACTCTTTAGTCACGTGCAAATGATTGCAGCCGCCTTAGAGAATCTCCAAGAGTCTCGGCCAAACACCGTCAGGAAGTGCTTCAGACGCTGGTTGCCATGAACAATGCTGGGGGGATTGATGATGATGCGCTTCTTGCTGGTCTTCCCAGTTGGAATGATAAAATAAAGCTCCCTTTTAAACACGTTGGGCAAAATGGAATGGGATCCACGCTTCATAATGCTGAGAGTAACACTTCAGATGTAGGTCACTCGGCCCAAAATGCAGAGGCTACTGCCACGACGGTGACGCCAGAGGAAGATGTGCGCGTTGCTCTTCGTCTAGCTGCATTGAACTCTCTGAAGTCACGAACATTATCTAAAAGGGTGCAACGCTCCTCTGAACCTAAAACAGTCTCTGGTAATTTGTCACTTACGAACACAGAGGCTCAGAATGTTCAGCCTGCCACGGTTGAATCAAATTCAAACTTCTCTCACATTAAGCATGACTCACATTGCCCCTCCTTTTCAGATGTTTTATTTTCTAAAAAGCCTTCCAGACGTCCTATTATACCAAAGAGACCTGATTATACTGACGTAGATGCACCAGAGATTGACGGTGGCAACGAATTGTCTTACACATGCGAAGAGAATTTGCTACCTCAAGATTCGCGAAATTCACGCAAGCGGATATCATATGCTGATGAGTTTAGCTCTCGCCCGGAGGCGCCGTCTGGTGATGATGGAGGTGCTTCTTGGCTCGACCGCATTCATGGTGCATCTTCAACTACCGGATACGGTGATCAGCGGACTAATGGTCGAAAGGTATCTGAGCAAGAGCGGCAATCCATAACAGGAAATTACTCACAACATGTACGAGCTCCTTCTACACCGTTCTTTGAATACAAACCACGGCAACCCATGATTATTGAATGGTCTGACGACGAAGACCATGGTGCCAGCGAGGTTGACAATGAAGCCAAAATCCATGCCTTTAATGACGTCCGTTTGTCTCGTGAGAATCTCGACATTACCGGTTTTGTTAATGCTTCAGCCACCCCTAGCTTGACCAAAGGAAAGCATTTGAACGGAAAGAAAACTTTGTCATCACTATCTGAGAAAGAACGAGAAATTCAAGCAATGCTTTGCAAAATCAAGGCTCTTGAAAAAAAGAAGCAACTTCAGGGTCTTAACAAAGAACAAATCGAAACCTGTACAGAACTAAAAAGCACGCTAGGAAAACGCAAGGCCAAGGATGCAGAATCAGATGAGCAAATTCATACTGATGTTCATGCGAATTCGGAACAGTCAACCAAGGTGTGTTTTTGGAATGAACTTGAGAGTAACATGGTAAAGCGGGCTCGCATGAATTACAGGTCTTCATTAGCGTGGCTTAAAGAAGGCTTTACTAACGTATGTCGTGTTTTTTTTTTTTTTTTTTTTTTATTTTTTTTTTTTTTTCGGGGGGTTGTAT